>ERZ772935.1-NODE-1-length-314321-cov-12.413379_pt1 | contig 314321 bp, 298 predicted proteins | sample MGYA00511683_ERZ772935 | MGnify/ENA primary metagenome ERZ772935 (study PRJEB29015, sample SAMEA2738086) | human oral metagenome | biome: human oral; feature: human-associated habitat; material: saliva | place: China | collected 2228 ...
GGGAAAGCTTCAACGCTCCATCTTCGGCGAGATTCTGGCCGGTATTGGGGTGGAACCGGGGTGCGTCACCGGCGAGCAAGGCTTCTAACAGTTCCGTGGATTCCTTAGACACTGGTGGTCAGCACCTTCAGGGGAATGCGCAGCTTATCCAGCATGTCGAGGTCGTTTTCCATCGGGCGACCCAACGTGGTCAAGTAATTGCCCACAATCATTGCGTTGATGCCGCCGAGCAGGCCCAGGGCCAGGGCCGCGAAGAAGTAGGCCACCTCCCCCTGGGCCAGGGAGGAGGAGCGCAGGCGGATGATGGACAGGACGCCGAAGAGCCCCAGGCCCAGGCCGGCCGCGACGCTCGCCGTCGACAGCAGCAGGGTGACGGCCAGGACGCCGACGTTGACGCCGACGTAGGCGGACATGAGGTCTTTGCGGCTGTGGCGTCGGATGTAGAGCGCGCCGACGAGGACGGCGAGTGGGACTGGGACCTCGACCTCAAGTCCAACACCGAGGCCTTCGTCCACCGCTGGGGCTGGGGCAGGGCGGTCCTGGCCGGCCAGGACCGCGTCGGCGCCGGCCTGGGCATCGACACCCCGGTCCTCGTCATGACGAGCGCCAGGAGCGACTTCTCGCGCACCTGGGACGAGGGCATGCGCGGGGCGGACCTCGTGCTCGACGTCGAGCGCATCTGCGCGGCGGCGGTGCACCTCGGGCGGCTGGTGACGATCCGCCGGTTCGCCGGGGGAGTCCACGATCTCGTGCTCTCGCGCGAACCGGTGCGCCGCCGGGTCTTCGACGAGATGGCCCGCTGGATCGATGCGAGGGTGCGTCCGGCCGGCCTCATCGAGGAGTACCGCGAGACGCTGCGCCCCGACCCGGACGGGCGGAGGACGGGGAACCGGGGCTGAGCCGCTGCGGTCCCCACGGGGTGGCCAGGGGCGGGGTCGAACCGCCGACCTTACACTTTTCAGGCGTACGCTGCTACCAACTGAGCTACCTGGCCTTGATCAGGAGGAGCGACCCTGATGGGACTTGAACCCACGACCTCCGCCGTGACAGGGCGGCGCGCTAACCAACTGCGCTACGGGGCCTTGTTGGATTCGGCAGGTATCTGCTTCTTCAACTTGGCTTTGCAAACATGAGGTTTGCAAGTACCCCCAACGGGATTTGAACCCGTGCTACCGCCGTGAAAGGGCGGCGTCCTAGGCCGCTAGACGATGGGGGCCTAGTCGATGCGAACGGGTTCATTTCTCATCCCGTTGTTCGAACCTCAATTAGTCTATGACAGATTTGAGGGGTGCGCAAACCGGTTTTGAGATTCCCGCGTGCCCGGGGTCTCACAAACCCCCTTAATAGGTTGTACATCACTAGTATTTTTCCTTGTCAGAGCATTATATAAGGGGTTTTCGCACGGTAGAAAAATTTTAATATTTTTATAGATGCATACCCAGCTAGGCATTTTCTTCGCTGACGATACCCCCAGCCCCATCTCAACAAGGCCCCTCCAACAACCCATGTGGGTTTATTATTCACTGCGGCGACTTTTTACGCATACCCAGGCAGCTTCAAGAGCAGGAGGACCGCCAGCGACGCCCTGCGACTTACAGATATAAACACGGGGCCGGTAGGCACTGAGGTGTGAGTGTCGAAATAATTATGCATCTTATGTTTATGCTTTTTATCTTCTATATATTGAGTGCATATGGGTATTTTTGTGGGTTTATTGGGATTCTCTTCGAAGGTGCAAGAGTAGCTTTATAGCCTTCAGAAAAAGTTTTATAAAGATTTCATATACCTCATCCGATTGACTAGGGATTATATGAAAGCCCTTCAAAACCCCCTTAAATTCGCTTGAAATCAGCCTAAAAAAGCGCCTAAGATATGGGATGTGAGGTTCTCCAGGGAACCAAAAAAGAGGGGATCTTCCGCCCCTTGAGGTAATGTCACCGCACATATATATCACCGATAAGTGAACACACCGATTCTATTGAAGAATCCCCCTGTTTGCGTCCTCAAAAGGCGCGCCAAGGGCCGCGCGTCTCCCAGCCGGGACGCTACCGATGAGGCTACCGAAGTAACTAAAAACTTCAGGAGCATATCGGGACTTTTAGGAATGGTAAGTTCACCATAAAACCTAGGCGTAGTTGCCAGGTGCACGCTTAGAATGCTGCTCTCCTTGCGAGCATCATTTCCCAGTGGGCAATATAAAACCAACTGCAACGGAACCCCGCATTTTATGATAAATGCGGGGTTTTTTGTATCCATAAGTCGATATTTTATGCATGTGCAGCGTATATTTAACATAAAATTCCCCCACATCCTCAGCATTTGAGGGGCGGGGGAATTGTTATGGTTTACCGTTAACTATTCACCACGTGAAATGCGAATCATTTCATCCCGGTCAACGACTTTCACACGCTCACGCGATTCACCCTTTGCATCCTGTGATGCCGCACCGAGCGCCTTTTCGTGATCGTCCAGACGGTGCCAGCCTTCCCAGGTGGTGTAGCGAATACCCTTAGAGTCCAGGTAATCGCTGAAGGTCTCAGCATCCGGTTCGGCAGCGGTGTACAGGTTCTCGCGGTCCTCCAACAGGTGGGTGATGGTTTCAAGCGCATCGCCCTTGGTGGAGCCAATCAGACCCACCGGTCCGCGCTTAATCCACCCGGTAGCGTACAGGCCGGGCACGTGCTCGCCGTTTTCATCGACCACACGGCCCTCAACGTTAGTAATCACGCCCTTATCAGCGTCGTAGCCGACCTCGGGCAGTTCAGATCCGAAATAACCAATCGCGCGGTACACAGCCTGCACGGGGTAGTCCACGAACTCGCCGGTGCCCTCGATACCGCCCTGACCGTCAAGCCTATTGCGTTCCATTCGGATGCCCACAACCTTGCCGTCCTCACCCAGAATCTCGTGCGGGGACTGCAGGAAGTGCAGGTGCAGGCGGCGCGATGCGGTCTGCTCGCCCTCCTCCTGGTCGGTAAGCCAGGTGGTGAGGGTCTTCATCATGGTCTTCACCTGGTTATTCGTCTGAATAGCCTCATCCGAAGCCTCGTCGAACTCGAAGTCCTCTTCGTAGAGCACAATATCGACATCGCGGGAGTGTGAAAGCTCGCGCAGCTCCAAGGGGGTGAACTTGATCTGCGCGGGGCCGCGGCGGCCAAAGACGTGCACATCGGTCACGGGCGAAGATTTCAGCCCTTCGTACACATTCTCGGGAATTTCGGTGACGAGCAGATCATCGGCGTGCTTAGAGAGCACACGCGCAATATCCAACGCCACGTTACCGTTACCAAGCACCGCGATTTCCTTCGCGTTCAGCGGCCAGGTGCGCGGGTAATCGGGGTGACCGTCATACCACGAGACGAAATCGGCGGCACCATAGGAACCATCCAGGTCGATGCCCTTAATGGGCAGGGGCGCGTCATGAATAGCGCCGGTCGCGAAGATAATGGCGTCGTAGTGCTCGCGCAGGTCGGCAAGGTTCAGATCCTTACCGTATTCGACATTGCCGAAGAATCGAATATCACCGCGGTCAAGCACCTTGTGCAGGGCGGTAATAATGCCCTTAATACGCGGGTGATCGGGCGCCACACCGTAACGAATTAGCCCGAAGGGAGCGGGGTAACGATCAAAAATGTCGATAGAAACCTCAACGGCTCCAGAGCGTACTTCCTCAGATTTGGTGATGAGGTCAGCGGCGTAAATGCCAGCGGGGCCTGCGCCAATAACAGCGACGCGCAGGGGGCGGGTAGCTTCAGACACGTATTTTTCCTTTCAAAGTTCGCCCCGGTACACGGTTCAGGCTGGTGCGGCGGCGAGCTCTCTTTTTAGTCCTCGTTCATTCTACCGGGCACAGCGGTTAGGATGGGCTAAAAGAGGGAAAGCGAGCAATAGCTCATATATTTTTATTCCTTATATATGGCAATACGGCTGTGCCCCGCATGAGACGCTCATGCAGGGCACAGCCGTATACCGGTTACGATACACTCAGTGATTTAGCGGGCAGTCACCGGGTACTCTGCATCGGGTTCACCGGTGATGCGGTTACGCAGGTCGCGGCGGACGAGCTCAATCGACCACAACCAGAGGATGTGCCCAAAGAACTCAGAGAAGTGCTCCCCAAAAGGCTGGTTCCACGGGGCGGGCACAACTCCCATTGCGGGCATAATGATGACGTGGAAAAGAATATCAAGCACAATGCCGAAAGCCACACCCTGCCAGAGCTTAATCTTGGGCCAATATTCAGCCACCACGCAGTAGAGCACCGCAAAGAAGATAGCGAATGCGAAGTGCACTAGGGAAAATATCTGGGGTAAATCCACCCTCATTTTTCCCATGGAGGTGCCGCAGTATATAAAACGTCTGCCTACACCCTTCGGAACTCAACCACCAGCTCGTCACGTTCGCCAAAGCGCACCAGGTGGCGATCCAGCACACCCGCAATATTAGTGGCCTTCTCCTCATCCTCAGCACGCACCTCCATAATGAGGGCGTTATTAGCTTCATCAATTAGCAGATCGCCATAGCCACGAAAAATACCATCACGGTTAAACGTCAGCCGCAGACCGCCCGGCAGCTCGGCGGTATCAATCTTACGGCCCATATGCGAACCTAGCTGTTTCACATAACGGGCTGGGCGTTCAGTAGCAACCACGGCACGCTGGCGTACAGGCAAAGACTCAGCGGGGGGATACTCGCTCACAATTCACCTCTCAAATTCTCGGTAGTAGCCCTACCAATACGGAAGTTAAGGTATTCCTCATCTTACCAGCCAGCCCAGGCCCCGCCTCACCCTCACTCCCCCACTGCGTTAAGCCCAAAACCTCCCACCGCGCGCCCACTCACAGGCTGTACTACCGCCCCTCATCAAGCAACTAGCGCACACGCGCTGCTACCCCCTAGAATAATGAGGTAACAAGAGCGTCACGCCCCGCACGGCTGACGCTTTTCTTATGCGCGCCCCCGACCGGTGGGCACGCACCCTACGAGAGTATCTACGGATTCAACGAAATGTCTTCTGAGAACACCGCGGCTCCCCAGGCACCCCAAACCAACACAACGCAGGGCGCCCTGGACCGTTACTTCAAAATTACAGAACGAGGCTCAACTATCTCCGCCGAGATTCGCGGCGGCTTAGCGACCTTCTTCGCCATGAGCTATATCGTGGTACTAAACCCCCTCATTATCGGCCTCGTAAAAGACGCCAACGGCCACGCGCTCGGCGTGCCGCAGGTGGCCGCAGTCACCGCGCTTATCGCCGGAATCATGACGATCGCCATGGGCATCTACGCGAAACAGCCTTTCGCAATGGCGGCAGGGCTGGGCGTGAACGCACTACTGGCAACCACTATCCTCAGCACCCCCAATCTCACTTGGCCGCAAATTATGGGGCTGGTCGTGTGGGCGGGTGTGCTCATGACTGCCCTCGTGCTGACCGGCTTCCGCACCGCCGTCTTTGAGGCGGTCCCCGAGAGCCTCAAAACCGCAATTGTGGTGGGTATCGGCTTCTTTATCGCCTTTATCGGGCTGGTCAACGCAGGTATTATCCGCCGCACCGTAGACGCCGCGCACACCACCGTCCCCGTCACCTTCGGTGTGGGCGGGCACCTGCTTGGCTGGCCCACCGTGGTGTTCCTTGTCGGGCTGTTCCTCACCATTGCCCTATTTATTCGGAAAGTACGCGGGGCCATCCTATACGGTGTGCTTGCCTCCACCGTGCTGTCAATAATCCTAGAGGCCGTTTTCCACATTGGCAGCAGCAAAGACAACCCGACCGGCTGGTCACTGAACGTACCCGCATGGGGCGGCGGCAGCGCCCTACCCGATGTTTCGCTGCTGTTCTCAGCAGATATGTTTGGGGCGTTCGGCACCATCGGCGGTATGGCCGCCACGATGCTGGTCTTCACCATCCTCATCTCGGCGTTCTTCGACGCGATGGGCACCACCGTGGGCCTAGCCACCGAAGCTGGCACCATTGATAAAGACGGCAAAATTGAGAACATCGACCGTGTGCTGCTGGTGGATGCGCTCGGCTCAGTTGCGGGCGGTGGCACCTCCAGCTCGGCCAACCAGATTTTTGTGGAATCGGCAACCGGTATTGGTGCTGGCGCCCGCACGGGCCTGGCGAACGTGGTCACCGGCGCGCTCTTTGTGGGCGCGGTCTTCCTCTCTCCACTGGTGACCATCGTCCCCTTCGAGGCGGTCGCCCCCGCCATGGTTTTCGTGGGGTTCCTCATGATCCGCCAGGCCGTGCATATCGACTGGCAGGATTGGGGCCTGGGTATCCCGGCGTTTATGACCATTATTTTCATGCCGTTCGCCTACTCCATTGCCGACGGTATTGGTGCAGGGTTCATCTCCTACGTCTTCATCCGCCTGGTGCAGGGTCGCGGGCGCGAGGTGCACTGGCTCATGTACGTGGTATCGGCTGTTTTCCTGGTGTTCTTCAGCACCGGACTCATTAACGGTTTCACCCACGGGTAAAGGCAGCTTCCCAGCATTCCATCTGCCGGAAAGTCCGTCACAGAGCTTAGGCGCCCCGGCGGCTTTTCGGCAGGTGGATGCGGGAGAAAAACAAAACACCTAAAATAGGGTGGTAACACCAGCGCTGAATCCCGCCGGGGTTCGGCGCTTTTCTTATTGCGGCGCAAACCCGCGCCCACGTCCCACGAGAGTATCTACGGATTCAACGAAATGTCTTCTGAGAACACCGCGGCTCCCCAGGCACACAAGCCCAACACATCGGGCGGCGCACTGGACCGTTACTTCAAAATCACTGAACGAGGCTCATCTATTTCAGCCGAGATTCGTGGCGGTCTCGCCGCGTTCTTCGCTATGAGTTACATCGTCGTCCTCAACCCCCTGGTGATCGGCACCGGCGCAGACTCGGCGGGAAATACCCTTGGCGTGCCGCAGGTTGCCGCAGTCACCGCGCTCGTCGCCGGCGTAATGACCATCCTCATGGGTGTTATAGCCAAGCAGCCTTTCGCGATGGCGGCGGGACTGGGTGTGAACGCACTACTGGCGTCCACGATCGCAACCACCCCCGGGCTGACGTGGGCAGATATTATGGGCCTGGTGATTATCGCAGGTCTTATTATGACCGTGCTGGTGCTCACTGGCTTCCGCACCGCCGTTTTCGAGGCGGTCCCCGAGAGCCTCAAAACCGCGATCGTGGCGGGAATCGGCTTCTTTATCGCCTTTATCGGACTCGTTGATTCCGGGATTATCCGCCGCATGCCGGATGCCGCAGGAACCACCGTTCCCGTCTCGCTTGGGGTGGGCGGTCACCTGCTTGGCTGGCCCACTCTCGTGTTTATTTTCGGTCTTTTCCTCACCATCGCCCTGTTTATTCGCAATGTGCGCGGCGCTATCCTCATTGGCGTGGTGGCATCTACCGTACTGGCGATCATCCTAGAAGCTGTTTTCCATATTGGCAGCAGCAAAGGGAACCCGACCGGCTGGTCGCTCAACGTTCCCGCGCTCAATAATTTTTCCTTCTCAGCCCCCGATTTCTCGCTTATCGGGTCTGCACGATTCGGCGCGTTCGGCGCTATCGGCGTGCTGGGTGCATCCTTGCTGGTGTTCGCTATTCTGCTCTCGGTCTTCTTTGATGCCATGGGTGTTTCGGTGGGCTTAGCCACCGAAGCGGGCACCATTGATAAGGACGGCAAGGTCGAGAACATTAACGAGGTTCTGCTCGTGGATGCGGTCGGTTCCGTGGTCGGCGGCGGCGCATCTGGCTCTGCGAACCAGATTTTTGTGGAGTCGGCAACCGGTATTGGTGAGGGTGCCCGCACGGGTCTGGCGAATATCGTCACCGGTGTGCTGTTCCTGGTGGCGATTATCGCCTCACCGCTGGTGACGATCGTTCCCTTTGAGGCGGTCGCCCCCGCTCTGGTGGTTGTTGGGTTCCTGATGGTGCGCCAGGCTGTGCATATCGACTGGCAAGACTGGGGTCTGGGCATCCCGGCGTTCATGACCATTATTTTCATGCCGCTGTCGTACTCGATCGCTAACGGTATTGGTGCAGGGTTCGTCTCCTACGCCTTTATCCGCCTGGTTCAGGGTCGCGGGCGCGAGGTGCACTGGCTCATGTACGTGGTGTCGGCGGTGTTCGTCATCTACTTCGGCATGGGTATTATTAACGGTCTCACGCACTAGCGTTTGAAATCCCGGGTATATATCGGGTGTAGATATGCGCTCGAAAACGTCAGAAATTTCACGGCTGCGGATGTGACGCGGGCGCCTCCTCAATCCCTGCCGCAGGAAGACTCCCGCGGCGTGAGGCCACCAGGTACCATACTGCCACCACAAGAAATGATAGCCCTTGCGCTATGGAGATCCGCACGAACATCAGCGTATCCTCCCCGGAAACCGACGTTACATGCACAAGATTCACGATCACATTATTTGCACAGTGGTTTGCCATCGCCATATAGAGGCTGCCTGTTAGGCGCGTCATCAGTGCAAATTTAAATCCGACCACGGCTGATGTCAGCATCAGGATCAGAGCATTCATGACCGCTCCGCCCAAGCTTGAGGTTCCGTCCGTATAGTTCCGTACAGGAGCGATCACATGCCACAGGCCAAAGAGCGCCGAAGAAATGACTGCAGCACCCATAAACGAGTAACGGAATCCCAGAAGTTTCTGAAAAAGCCCGCGAAAAACTCCTTCTTCCATGACCACGTTGATCACGTTCCCCGCCAGACAGATCACAAAGAATATGAGCGCTGTCTGATGCCCCGTATTGCTGCTGACCGCGTAAGTGCTCACATAAACGTCAAGGGAGCGAAATTCGGTGGGCGGTAAAAGCGCTATCTCAGCGACATAGGCAATCGCGAAAACTACTGCGCCGAAACCCAGCCCGGCAAGGATAGAGCGCATTATGTGCTCACGGGTAAATCCAATGCTGCGGGCCCCCAGAGAGCAGGACTGCATCACCAACCCTAAAATTCCTACACCGATCAGCTTATGAACGAAGGCTTCACCCCAAAAACTCTGATCGGTACGAAGCACAAAATACTCATATATGCGAAAAATAAAGCATACACAATACACGGCCAGCACGCAGTATAAAACATTAATTTTTTCAAGACGCATACGAAGTACTCCGCAAAATATAGTGGTTTTAGGGCGCAAAAAATTACCGCAAAAATAATATTTTGTTTTCAGGGATAGTGGTTTTAAGTAAATTTTCGTCGAACAATGAGCATATTTATTTCCTGAACCTCCCGGCGCATATGTAAAATATTCAGGGCGGTTGAGGCGCCATACATCACGATTCCCAGAATGCACAGGATCCAGAGCGGTGTGCTGGAGAACCAGCCGAATACCAGCCCGCTGCCGCAGATCATGACGAGAATAAGGGCTATATCGACAAGCGCCTCCAGCAGGGGATATTTCAGTGCCATGCGCGAAACCAGCAGCATACCCACATGAATCATCATATTGGTCGTAAGGACTTGGAAAACTCCCACAAGGTAAAGATACGTTCCACCTGATAACAGACCGATGACGGCCAATAAAATGAGGGAGATACCCGTGGTCGCACAAATATTAACAGCAAGTTTTCTCATGCACCGTATCCTTTCAACGCTTGTTTGACGTTTTTGAGGTATGTGCGATTTATATAGACTCTATCGCCGGTTGTTAATATGGCTTCCATGCGGCTATTAAAAAGCGGTTTAACACTCTCAAGAACGTTAATGTTGAGAATGCATGACTTACTCACCCGCACAAATCCACAATCTTGAAGTTTCTCCGCAAGGTCGTAGAGCCTATGGTCGGTCCTATACGTATTTCCTGCTACGTGCACAAACGTTGTTTTCTTAACGCTTTCACAATAGAAAATATCTGAAGCGTTCACCATGATGTTGGTGCTTCCGTTTTCGCATTTAATCCGCTGTTCTACCGATTCCACAAAATCGACGATGCGGGTGACCCGCACATCCTTCTGGGCATAAACGATGCTCACCTCGGGTTCCTGATAGTTAGGATCCTCGCATAATCTCAGCTTCACCACATCACCTCATGCACAGCCTAACATGGCGGCACACCTATGCAGGATGGGTATCGACTAAGCTGCATGAAGACACGACCAAGCTACAGAAATACCCCCATACAGGCTGTTCACCACAGTTTAGAGAGCGTGTGCCGTCATGTTTTACCCGTCGTGCCATGGCAGCTGTATCGTTAGTTTCACTGACATGCCCCATAGATTCCTGCACATACCGTTTTCTTCGCCAGGAGGCAGGCTTACCCTAGCCACCGGGAGTTATCGGCGGCCTTATGCATCCTGGCCGCAGTAGCTTCCCGGTACCTGGAGCCGCTGCTCCAGAATGAGGTCCTGCACCTAAACCGCGGGGCAGATTCAACCCCCACCCACGCCATATGGTCATACAGGCTTTCTTCGTATTCCCGCTGCTCATCCTGGGGCTCCTGGGCCTGCGGCTTCCCTTGAGTCTGTAGTGCCTCATGGGCACGGATCTCTTGAGCGATGCTTTCAGGGTCCTCCAGGTAGTACAGATCCCGGTAGCGTCCAGGGACCCGGATCAGCTCATCATGGCTTCCGCTCTGGATAATGCGCCCGCCCTCCAAAACAATAATCCGCTGGGCGTTGCGAATAGTGGAGAGACGGTGCGCCACCACAACCTTCGTGCACTTATACCGTGCAATCAGTTCCGTCACCTGACGCTCAGTGGTGGTATCTAACGCGCTTGTTGCCTCATCCAGCACCAGGATGCGCGGGCGCCGCAGCAGCGCCGTCACAATGGCGATGCGCTGACGCTGCCCGCCTGAGAAGTTCTCGCCATCACTGGACATGATCGTGTCGAACCCCATGGGCAGACCCTTCACAAAATCCAGAATGCCCATGCTCAGCACATCCGCTTCGATCTCCTCGCGGGTTCGGCCATCATCAAGCCCTGCCGTGAGGTTCTCATACAGGGTGCCGCCCCTTGTCTGCAGCTGCTGCGGAACATACCCAATGTGGGAGCGAAGCGCATCCAAGGAATAATCCTGCACATTGATCCCGCCCATCCGAATAGTGCCGGACACCGGGCTGTACAGCGAACATAGCAGCATAGCCAGTGTGCTCTTGCCCGACCCGGATGAGCCCACAAGGGCTATGTCGTGCCCCTCTGGCACCGTAATAGACACGTCAGAAAGCACGGGCTGCGTTCCGCCGGGGTAAGTAAAGTTCACGTTCTCAAGCTCAATATCGCTGCTGGCAAGCTTAGTGATGGTGCCGCCATCCTGCTCAGGGTCGTAACGCTGAATATCAACGATACGCGCCACCGCCCGGTCCACGGCAATAATATTCATAATGCCGAACATCGTTGACGAAATAGAGGAGAACAGCATGGCAGAAATACCCTCGGTGGCAATAGCCTGCCCGAGCGTGAGCACGCCCTGATTCACCAGAGGAAGCGACGCCAGCAGCAGAATCAGCGGCCCGCCCAGCTGTACCACGGAAGCTGCGGAACCAAGCACACCCTGCTGCAGCACCATGCGGCGGCGCATTGAGGCAAGCGACTGTTTGTACGCCTCACGCCACGTCTCATATGTGGAGCTTGCCGAACCAGTCATTTTCATGGATGCCACAGTGTTAATGGCATCAAGTTCGACCACCTGGGCTTCTGAGGCGTGCGCATATTCGGCGTCGAGCGCCTGGGAGGTGGGGCGTGCCGTCACGAACCAGATCAGCATCAGCACGGCGAGTACCACGAAGGTGATAATGAGGATTTCGCGTGACTGCTGGGCGATGAAGACGAGAATCACGATCATCGTACCGATATTAATCACGAGCTCAGTCAGGTTCGTGGACAGAAAGTTCCGCAGCGTATTGACGCTGGAAAGACGGTACAGAATATCGCCCGGGGAGCGGAGCGCAAAGTAGGTCAGCGGCAGCTTCAGCAGCCTTTTGAACATCCCGCCCAGCAGCTGGTACCCGATGGACGAGACGATACTAGCCAAAGCCGCGGCGCGGGCGATGGACACCAGGTAGTAGCCCGCCACGCCAACAACCACGCCGATAGTTGCGACGAGGATGGCGTCTTCATGGCCTCTGAGTTGGGCGTCCACCACGCTTTGGATCACCACCGGCACGGCGAACGTGACGCTGTAGGTAATCACCAGCAGCACCACGAAAACCGCGTACTGGGCGAACATCTTTTTCGTGAAGAACGTGTTCAGCTGCCAGTCTTGGAAGACTTTTCGGGATTTCTTTTTAAAGTCTTTCCGGGGGGTGGGAACCAGCACGCTACCGGAGAATGAGCCTTCAGCTTCCTGAAGGGGGATAACTTTCATCCCCGTTGCGGGGTCCATAATATGTACGCGGTCTTTACGGATGCGTACCAGCACCACATAGTGGGAGTTGTTCCAGTGCAGAATAGCTGGCTTGCCGATATCGCGCAGCTGTTCCAGCGAGTTAGCTTTATACGCCCCGACGTCCATGCCTTCTGCCATGAGAAGGTTGCGCACTTGGAGCATACTCAGGCCTTCACGCCCGGGTTCGGCAATGAGGCGCAGATCAGATATCGTCTGATACCGCCCGTAATGCTGCAATACGGACGCGCCGACACCTAGCCCGCACTCAGTAGCAGCCGCTTGGAGAACCGCTGGAAACCCCATATTTTACCGGTCCTCACTCACGTCAGGAATGACGGGGGTGTATAAACACCCTCCCCCTAAACGGTGAGCCAGCCACGACAGTACCCCGGAGGTACCCACCAGCAGTGACGGGGTCAGTGAGTACCGTGAAGACTTATCGTCAAGTGTCGCGCGAATAACTGAGGGGCCGTACCCGTTTTTGACGGCTGCACGGATATCCTCGGCGCCGGGCACATCGGGAACGCGAGCAATAATCCAGTTGAGCACCTCCAGGGTTCCTAAATCCCCGTGGCACAACGTCAAGTTACTCCTAGTTCCGGTACGGAACGCGTACTGCACCGCCCGGTCAAGCTCAGTACGCGGGGAAAACTCCGGCATCCACACGTGTACGGCTGCGAGTGCAAGAGCGATACCCGCAGAGCCAGAGCACCATGTGCCGCCGGTGTGCGCGTCGCCAGTGCCGCTACGTTCGGAGAGCTGGGCCCGCCAGCCTTCCGCGCACCTGAAACTGTTCAGCCGCTGCAGGAGAATCTTCACGGCATGTTGAGCGCGCCCAGGTGTGGGCATCTCCTGCCCCCAGCGGGCCAGAGCAAAAATTGACCCGCTCACACCGTAGGCGAACCCGCTCACATTCCACCAGTTCTCCTCAACCCGGCCAGCGACAATATCCAGGGCGTGCTTTTCGAGTACCTCCAGCAGGGCGGCACGGTTGGTGGCGAGGTTATACCCCAGAAGTAGGGTGGCGGCGCCTACCTGGTTATCCAGGTACCCCGGCATCGGATGCTCCACCTGCTCCATACGGGCGGCAACCCGGTCGCCAAGCATAATGGCGGCTTCTTTCAGCCGGGGGTCGTTCAAGTACTCTGCGGCGCTGGCAAGTGAGAGCGCGATACCCGCCTCACCGCCTGAGACACCGTCGCAGGTCTCCGGGGGGATCCTAAAGAGCCTCTTATCGAAGACATCCTGCGCTATTGGGTCTAACACACGGTGCGCAGCCTTAGCGTACTCCGCGTTTCCTAGCGTGTGCGCTGCCTGGGCTAGGGCCATCGCAGGCCCGACCGACCCGGTGTACAGGTCTATCCCAAGAACCGTGGTTTGCCATGCACCAATATGCTGCTGCCAGAGCCCGGGGTTAGGTGCGAGCCACGTCCGGGAGTCTTGCTCGCTGCCGCCTAGGCGCAGAGTGCCCGTCAGCTGGTCTGCAATCGCGGCGCAAAGCTCCCGTTCGTGCTGTTCGTCTTCCCCGGCGGAGAGTAATTCTGCCGGGCTATTGGCCAGGGTGTTCGCCGGGTAGGGTGAGATGAAGGCGGCCCAAATCTGTTGGAGCTGCTCCTCTAGGTCATTCTCGTCAAGGGCGGCGATATGCCGCAGGGTTTCTTCCAGGGCGCTGCCTTTAATGCTGAGCCCCACCGGTTTACCCTCAAACGATACGATGTCAGAGCCATCCGTCCGGTGCATGAAGAAGGGTACATCGAACCGCCAGAGAGCTTCCGCTTCAGCCGCAACCATATCCAGGGGGCGGTTGTGGCTTAGGGTGGCGGCGCGCAGCCCTACCGTGGCGAACACTTCTTGGGATGCCAACGCCTCAGGGCTGCTGAGCATCTTAAGGATTTGGGTGTAAAACCTGGTTGATTGCAGCAGGGCGCGAAGCATCAGCCCGGTAAAGTTCGCGCGAACCGCCTCAAGCATCGCCTCGCGGTGCTCACAGATCCATTGGTGCATCTGAGTAAACCCTCGGGCGAAGGCACGGGCACGGGCCGCTTCATAGAGACGCCGCTCTTCCAGCACCTCAGCGCTGGATTCGTCACCAACGAGCGCCACCATGCTTGCCGCTTCTTGGTTCTCCTCCGGGGCTGGGGCCGGTTCGCGGTTCATTCGGGCGGCAGCATCGTCCCGGAAGGGACGCTCAACAATGACCTCATTAAACGGGTCATTCCCTTGCTCCCCGTGGAGGAAGCCGACGTCACGGTACCCCAGGGAAGCGTCGCGGCGCGTAATACGGGTGGGCAGAAACGCGCTATTGGAAATCCCACGGAGTTTTCGCAGGTGGGCGCTGCCTTCAGGCGGTTGAGGGGTGTCGTCGGCGAGGATGTATATGGGGTGAAGCACCGTCTCAAGGTCAATTGGCACGGGTCCGGTGGCCAGGGGGATCAGGTTCTTGGCGTGCATATCTTTGCCCTGCAATGCGTAGAGCAAACCCGCTAGTCGACCGGAGGCTTCCAAGAAGTCTTCGCCTGAGAAATCTACCTCTTCAGCTTTAATAAACTCCATGAAGCCGTAGCCCTCACCCTGGATCACCCGGGCGGCGCGCATAGCGGGCGCCCCCTGCTGAGTAAGGTCTTGAACGATCTGCCAGAATGCTCGCTCGCCCTCAACGTTGCGTGATTTGTAGACCACTGTGCCCTGCGTGAACTTAAGGAGACAGCCAGCACGCCCGCCGCCGTAACGAGTTCGGGGCAGCCCAAAAGATTCAAGCTGAAGTGGTGCGGCATCCGTGGTGTTCAAAAGCTCACGGATATCGTTTTCGTGGGTGCGGACACGCTCAAAAATCTCGGCGATCATCGCATGAAATTGCTGCACCGTCACCTGGTGGATACGGTTCAGAAGTGGGTAGCTTGCGTGGAAGTCATCGCTTAGTTCTTCGTGCCAGCGGCGGCAGTAGTCTTCGTAGCGCCCTTCCGGTGTGTCTGCCTGCAATAGCCCCTGCGCAGAGGCCTTTTTGATGTGGGCAACCAGTGGTCTGAGGTAGAAATTGTTTAAACGCGCCGTTAGGTTATCCAAGAATTGGTTAGTCAAACGGGGGATCTGCGACGTTACAGCGTAGCCCGATGAGGTGATGGCGTGTTCGACGTTTCCACGTTCGTTCTCCGCCAGTTGGGCGATGAGCGCGTGGAACATGGAGGGTTCGGCAGTCGGCCCCAGTGCCGAAGACACCGGAGCCGACAACCGTACAATAAAATCGGAGCCAGGCGCTTCGGATGCGGTGGTGCCTATCCGTTCTAGTAACGAAGTGCTAGATACGTAAGATGCTAGGCGTTGGAATTGTTCCTCATCCAGTTCAGGAAGAAGTTCCCTGATTAACACCTGAATTCTCCTTATCTATCGTATTTACTTATCCTCTGGATTTAGGAGAAGCTGCCGCCCCAGAAGCCAAAGCCGTAGCCGTAGCCGCCGCAGCCGCCACCGCAGTAGCCGCCACCGTAGCTGCCGCCACCAACGGAGCTGTAGTAGCCGCCACCGTGGGAGCCGCCACCGTTAACCTGACCGAGTTCCTGATCGGAGATCTCTTCCAGAAGCGTGATATCCTTGGGCATGGTTATCCTCCTTATGTATTCCTGAACCAATTTCAGGAATAGTATTATCGGTGTCAGTTTGATGTTTTACCATCAAACTCTAGCTGGGTTCCGCAATGACAACGTTCCAAGGCGCCACATTGGAACCCACCTCCTTTTCATCTGGGTTTTAAGTAACCCAAACAAAAAGGAAACTTGTAAAGTTTTAATTCCCCAGTGGGGTTTTAAGGTATAAACTAACCAGTCACCTCTGACAACATTTCATCGCTAAAGAAATGTGCAGCGGAAATAGGTATTCTAAAGATCTGTAAATGTGTTCGTCAGTAAGGCAAAGTCCAATTTCAGATCACGCCACACACTGCGTTGTACATGTTGTTTGCACTATTTTGGCGCAACAACATGGCCACTACACAGTAGAGTAGCGCTACGTCATGTGGAAACTTTAGGATGCTTGAGAGTGTAAAACTTTCCCTATCAAATTTAGGGGCCCAATATCAGTTTTCGGAAGCTCTCAACGCTACCTATTCTTTGCATCTTCAATAGAATACCCGCAATAAATTTTCGTCCCTGTAATAAATCTATTGCGTTTCTGGTTAGCTACTCAACTATAACAAATCCCCGGGGTAGGTGCAATAGATTTTCTGGGAAAATCAGAGTATTCCACCCTCAATGAGAGGTGTTATCCGTTACACCAAAATAACCCCGAGCACTGCCTATTAGTGAGCCTCGGCCGAGTCAGGAACTATGGGGGTATATAAGCGGGTATCCCCTGCCCGGCGAGTCAACCACGACAGCACCCCGGAGGTGCCCACCATCAGAGAAGGCGTCAGAGAGTAACGAACAGATTTATCGTTCAGCGTCTCACGCAGCAGGGAAACGTTATAACCGTTCTTGACGGCATCATGGACAGCCTCCGCATTGGACACATCGGGAACGTGCGAGACCACCCATTCAAGGACCTCAAGGGTTCCCAGGGCACCATGACAAGAGGTGAAGTTACGCTTGGTTCCCTCCTGCAGGGAACGCCGGACTGCACGGTCAAGGCTCGCGCGGTTAGAAAGCTCAGGGAGCCAACAGTGAACAGCCGCTAAGGCTAAGGCGACACCCGCGCTACCGTGGCACCAGGTACCGTCGTGGGCGCTCTCCCCAATAGGTACCCGCATCTGCCAGTATTCCCCGTTATCAAGCTCATCCAAGCGGTTCAGCAAAGAGGCGACTGCCTGCCGGGCACGCTCTGGTGAGGGCATGTCTTGGCTCCACCGGCTGAGGGCGAAAATTGACGAGCTCATGCCGGTGGCGAACCCGCTCTGTGCCCACCACGCATCATCAATACGGCCAGCAATAATGTCCTGGACGTGCCGGTCTAACACAGCCAGCAGTGCCTGACGGTCAGTGGCCAGCTCATGCCCCAGCAGAAGAGTTGCCGCGCCCACATGGCCGCTCAGATAGCCGGGGGTTGGGTACTCCGCCTTCGCTATACGTGCAGCCACCTGGTTCCCCAGCTCACGAGCGGCATCTTTTAGCCGCGTATCACCAAGGTAGCGGGCGGCACCGGCAAGAGCGAAAGCGATACCGGGTTCACCAGCAAAAGCCATGTCGCGTATATACTCAGGCAGCTTAAGCGGCTTTTCCCCCGAAAGAATAGTCTCAGCTAGCGGGTCGAATACGCGGTGAGCAGTCTCAGCATATTCTTGGTGCCCCAGCACGTGTGCCGCTTGCGCTAACGCCAACGCAATACCCACTGAGCCGCCGTAGAGATCCGTCTGCAAAACATCAGTATTCCAAATGCCATGATGATGCTGCTGGCTACTCGGGACAGGGCTAACCCACGTCCACGGATCCTCCGGGGCGGTGCCTGGATGAACCGTAGCCACCAGCCGGTCAGCGATCGCGGTGCTGAGTTCACGCTCTTCCCGCTCTCCCCCACGGCCCTGCCGGATGTCTGCCGGTTCATCCGCTAGAGTATTCGCGGGGTACGGGGAGATAAAAGCAGACCAGATCTGGTTCAGCTGCTCGTCAAGGTCGTCTTCATCCATGTGGGAAATGTGGTCAAGAGTCTCCTCTAGAGCGCTGGTTTTAATGCCCAAGCCCACCTCTTGCCCGTCGGGTGTCATGATCGCGGTACGATCGGCCCGATGTTTAAAGAACGGGATATCGAGCTGCCACAGTGACTCTACTTCTGCTAAGACCAGTTCCAGAGAACGATCAGCGTCAAAAGCTGCGGTACGTAGCGCCACCGTCGCAAAAACACTCTTAGAGGATAACGCCTCGGGGCTGCCGAGCATCCGTACCAGCTGCTCGTATTGCATGGTAGGCTGCAGCACGGCCCGAAGAGTCAGCGCAGCACATTCGCTGCGTACCAGCTCCAGCATAGCGTCACGGTGCTCACACACCCACCGGTACATTTGCTCAAACCCGCGCACAAACCCGCGGGCACGGGCGACCTCCGTGGCGCGCCGTTTCTCAAGGGTGTGGGTATCCGGATCGGTGCCCTGTTGGGGGCCGCCGAGGTCAGAATACCGGACAGACCGGACAATAGCGTCATCGCGGAAAGGTTGCTCAATGACCGTACCTTTGAAGGGGTTTGCCCCCTGCTCACCCCGGATAAAGCCAATATCAACATACCCTTTTGAGGGGTCTTTACGTACCAGCCGGGTGGGCAGTAAAGCGCTGGTGCAAATACCGCGTTCTTTATGTAACAAAGCGCTGTTGTCGGGCATGTCTGCTTTACCATCGTTCAGAAGGTGTGAACAGTGCAGTATTGTTTCGAGGTCAATAGGGACAGCACCCTCGCTCGTTGGGATGAGGTTCTCCTCGTGCATGTCTTTACCCAGCAGAGCATAGAAAAGAGCTGACAGCTGCCCCGAAGACTCTAAGAATTTTTCGGCCGTGAAGTCTACGTCTTCTCTCTCAATAAACTCCATGAACCCGTAGTCTTCACCCTGAACGACCTGGGCGGTACGCATGCGGGGAGCGCCCTGTTCCGCAAGTTTCTGAACGATCCTGTAGAACGCCCGTTCGCCATCAACGCTACGTGGTTTATAAGCCACCGTCCCCTGACTAAACACCAGCAGGCAGCCGGTGCGTCCACCGTTATGGTAGTCACCCGCCATAGTGAGAGACTCAAGGGTGAGGGGCTCAGCATTTTGCGCCCCTAAAAGCTCACGAATGCCGCTTTCTTGGGCCTGGATTCGTTCAAAAAGCTCCGCCACTATAGCGTGGAATTGGTGCACAATAATGCTGTGGACCCGCCGCAGAAGAGGATAGCTCGTATAGAAACCATCCATGAAATCTTTAGGCCAGCGGCGGCAGTAGTCTATGTACCGCTCTTCCGGGGTGCCCCCTTGCAGCAACCCTTCAGAGGAAACTTTCTTAATATGGGCGACCAACGGCCGAATATAGAAATTCGCCAGGCGCACCGTGAACTCATCAAGGAGCCCACCAACAATGTTTGGGAAGTGTTCTTTATCAACATAGTGTGAGGCACGAACAGCCTGTACTACGCGCTTATATTCACTCTCAAAAAGCCACGCAAAAAGCGTGTAAAACATAGCAGGTTCGGCCGTCGGCCCCAGTGCTGAAGGCACTGGAGCTGACGGCCGCCCAACAGGTGGGGAATCTGAGGTGGTGTCTAACCGGTCGAGTAAAGAAACGTCTGACACATCCGACACCAGTTGCTGGAACTGTTCATCATCCAGCTCAGGAAGAAGTTCCCTGATTAGCACTCAGTATTCCCCTTGTCTATGTTTTGTTATTAGCAGGAGTAGCCGTACCCAACAGCAGCGTAGTAGTAGCCGCCGCCGCTGTAGCTACCACCGTAGTAGCTGCTGCTGCTGCCGCAGTAGCTGCCACCGTAGCTACCGCCATAGCTACCACCGTAGTATCCACAGCTGCTGTAACAGCCGCCGTTAACCTGCTCCAGCTCCTGGTCGGTCAGTTCTTCCATGAACATGGTATCCTTAGCCATGGTTATCCTCCTTATGAATTCCTGAATAGCCTCAGGAATGATTGTGGTTAATCAATAGTTTGATGTTTTCCATCAAACTTTGGCTGGGTTCCAAGATGACAACGTTCCAAAGGTGACAGCTTGGAACCCACCTCCTTTATTGCAGGGGTGCAACCCCCTCAAAAGGAAACTTATAGAGTTTTTAATGACCATTTTGGGTGGTCGAGAATAGAGACCTAGCCAGCAGTTCCCCAAAACATTCCGCTATTAAAAATTGCAGCAGAAAATAATTGCCGCTTAATCTTTAAAAGACTTGAAGAATGAGTTCGCTAGAAAAAGTTAAGCTCTCTATATTTGTCAGCAAAGTATATTTCCTCTACGATGATGCCTATCACCTAGCTACCACGCCACAATACACTTGCTCTGTGCATTAATAGCGCCATACTACGGCCACCACATCACAAAGTGGTGCGACATCAAATGGAAACTTAGGATATGTGAGAGTGTAAAACTGTTCCTATCACACAATAGGAGCCCAATATCAGCTTTCGGAAGCTCTCGATGCTATCCATTCTTTGCATCCTCAATAGAACACACACAATAAGTTCTCGTCCCTGTAATAAACTTATTGCGACTCTGGCTAGCTCCTCAACTGTATCAAACCGCCGGGGAAGTATGCAATAGGTCCTCATCATAATTTCCAAAACTTTTCTCAGAGCCGAAGCAGGTTCGCGGGGTAATCATTATTTCCGCGGTAAATCCCCCTATTTACCCGGTGGTGCACACCAAAACTGACAGCAGCTTTCAAGAACTGCACAGCTCGCTCAGGATGCGCTGGGCTGCTTTTCGGGCACTCTCGCCAGCGGCGCCAGCCTCATAGGCGTGCAGGGCATCTGCCGCCACATACAGGCGCAGCACCCGTGGAAGGGTGGAAACCTCACGCAAAATCACGTTCGCCCGCTTGGGAGGGGCAGGTTCCAAACCCCAATTCGGGGCAAATTTTGTGAGGTCGTCGGGCAGAATGTAGGCGTCGATCAGGGAAGTTTTTATCCTCGAAAGTTCGTGCCGAGCCCCGGTGAGCGCGAGCGCATTTGCACCCGTTCGCAGCAGGTCGCTCGTATCGTAGGGTGCCATGTAGTAATGCACGGTCATTCCGGTGCGGTGCGTGTACTGTCGGAGTGCATCAATCCCGTAGGCGCAGAGGATGCGGGCGCGTTCAGCAGCGATGCGGCGCGCATCCGGGGTAAGCAGGTGCCCTCCCCCGTTGAAATAGAGGGCGAGCTCGTCGAAAGATTCCTGCGAGATAACGTCACTCATGGCATAAACATAGCAAATACAGGACTAGTTTTTGAGACTTTCATCAAGGAAGCTCACAATATCCTGTGCCATCTCACGCTCACGAGGACGGCCAATACCGGGTTCTGCTAAAGCTCTGCGCAGCCCCCATACCAGTCTTGACCTTTGTTTGCCGCTAAGTCCTATCAGGTCTCGGCGTTCAGAGGTTGAAAGCAGGCATACAAGCACCAAAATGTCATGAAGATGGCGTTGTTTATGTGTGTCGCCATTATTCAAAAGGGCTGAGCATTTTTCGTAGAGTGCCCCCAGGGCATCGGGGCGATTCACCAGGAACGTGCGACCCGCGCATTCCACAGCAACTGACGATGTGCGGTCTATGCCAAATTGGGCACCACGAGTCATCAGGACTTTTCCCAGCCCGGAAAAGTCATAGGACAGGGTTTTCTCGGATTGTCCCGAAGGCACCAATACATCAATTTGGGCTAAGCCTCGCACCCATCGGTGGTTTTGTCCGGAAACGTTATACCCATCAATGACGAATCCTGTGCTCTTGAGTGCATGGACGAATTCCCCAATAAGCCGACGTCGAGCGCGAATATTAAGAACGACGTCAATATCTCGGGTTGCCCGAGAGCCCTCATACCCACGCTCACACGCGAGTAACCTCATCATACTTCCACCGGCGAGGGACCAACCCTGAGGAACTAGATCGGAGATGTCTGCCAACCCAAGCCAGGATTCAAGCTCTGCGCCCTGGGCTGGGATTTTCACCGTTTTCTGATCAGGCACGGCTTATGAGTCCTTTCACTAGGCGTTCCGCTTCCCGCTCGCTTCTCGGGTCTTTGGAAATTAGGAGATCAACTGCAACATGCAAGGGGCGAATCTTAGGTAACTCTTTGATTACGCGAAGAATGACGTTGGCATCCTGAGCATGAACTTCACGTAGTGCGTAGATAAATTTCAGGGATTCGAGGTCGCGGGGAGTTACATATGCGTCTACGGTAGCCCCGTAAATTTCCGAATATTCGTGACTGACACCCGTAAGCACTAATGCGCGTTCGCCCATCAGGTCATGCAGGTCAGCAGAAGGCACGGCATAGAATTGAGGTTTCGCATCTGCACGCACTGCATACTGCCTAAGAGCTTCTACCCCACGTTCGGAGATGTTATGTGCACGTTCTTTGGCACGGCGGCGTGCATCGGGGGTAAGGGATGCACTGTTACCGTCAAGATAGGCGGCAAGCTGATTGAAAGATGCCATCGAGATTTTGCGCCCATGTGCGGAGTAATGCTCGTGCGGGTTATCTGAAACCATCCACCGCCCGGCGATTTTTTGTCCGCGCAAAGACCCTCGTTCAAGGCGTGCACGCACGCTTCGGGGACTCACCCCGGCGTGCTGGGCATATTCTGCGACTGATATCATGGCAAAAACATACCATAAGAGGAATGTTTTTGCCATGCCACCCGGTTGGGAAGAACTTAGCTGACCTCACCGTCTAGGTAGTACCAGGCGCCGTTGATTTTCTTGAAGCGGGATTTTTCGTGCATGGTGCCTTTCACACGTTCTTCGGCGGGCGTGCCGGGAACCGAGCGGTAGTACGCCACGAACTCGACCGTGCCCGCCGCACCGAAGGGACCGCCCGAAGAGCCCAGAATATCCAGCCGGTACCAGCGCAGCGTTTCATCCAGCGTTAACTCGGCGGGGCGCGTATGCGGATGCCAGCTCGCCAGCAGGTAGGGCGCATCGTGCAGGGCGAAAGCGGTAAATCGCGAGCGCATCAGGGCCAGCGGTGTGGGCGCGTTCAGGGTTCCGGATGCGGCAAACTCGCCCAGGTACCGCCCGCAGCAGGCACCGTATACCTCGCCGCTTGTGCAGGGGCAGCGGGCTTGAGGGTCGTACAGGGTTGTTTCGCTCATGCACCCCATTCTAAACGTGCGTGAAAAAGAGCCTTTATTCGAATAAAGCGGCATTTTAATGCTTTATTCAAATAAAGGCTCTTTTTATCATCCCAGGAGGGAAGATTTTACAACCATGCGCGCAGGCGCAGCGGGTTTAGTTGGCGATAGCGCGTGCCGGGGTATCTGCCGTGGAGGGCTTACCCACGTAGGCGCCACGGTACTTCGCGGCCGGGTGCGAGTCTGCAACCTTAGTCTGTCCCTTACCGAACAGGCTTTCGCGCAGGGTTTCACCCTCGTAGGAGGTACGGTAGCGTCCACGCTTTTGCAGCTCAGGAACCACGAACTCGATGAAGTCCTCGAAGGAGCCGGGCGAAACATGGTATGCCAGGTTAATACCATCCAGTCCGCCTTCATCAATCCAGCGTTCTAGTTCATCGGCCACCTGCTGCGGGTCGCCCACAATAACCTCGCCCATACCGCCAATAGTGCAGTGCTCGGCAATATCCTTACGCGTCCACTGCTTATCCTTGGCCTGCAGGGTGAAGGGGGTGAGGAAGGACTGAATCGACTCGGTCTTCACATAGTTGAGTACCTCGTCTTCGTCGAACTGGGAAAGATCCACGCCGGACCAGCCACCGATAATGGCCTGCGAAGATTCCAGGTTCACGTACTTGCGGTACTCTTCGTACTTTGCCTTCGCCTTCTCTTCGGTCTCATCCACAATAATGGAGAGCATCGCGAAAACCTTGATTTCGTCGCGGCCGCGGCCGTTCTCTTCGGCGCGGTCACGAATGCGGTCGGTAATAATGCGGGTCAGATCGGGGCGGAGCGCACCAATAAACACAACCTCGGCGTGCTTGCCCGAGAATTTCTGCCCGCGGCTGGATGCGCCCGCCTGGAAAATCACGGGGGTGCGCTGGGGGCTGGGTTCGGTCAGACCCGCGCCGGGCACGCTGAAGTACTTACCCTTGTGCTGAATCGGGTGCACCTTGGCGGGGTCGGCGTAGATACCCTTCTCGCGGTCTTTGACGACCGCGCCGTCTTCCCAGGAGCCTTCCCAGAGCTTGTAGCAGACGTCCAAGAACTCTTCGGCGAGTTCGTATCGAGTGTCGTGCTCAATCTGGGTTTCAAGGCCCTGACATTCGGCTGCGGAAGGCAGGTATGAGGTCACCACGTTAAAGCCCACGCGTCCGTTGGTGAGGTGGTCAAGGGAAGCGTACTTGCGTGCGAGCGTGTAAGGCTGCTCGTAGGTGACGGCTGAGGTCACGCCGAAGCCCAGGTGCTCGGTTACGGCGGCCATTGCGGAGATCTGCATAAACGGATCGTTCACGGGCACCTGCGCGCCGCCTTCGATAGCAGGTGCGGCGGAGTTCTTGTAAATATCGTAGATGCCCACAACATCGGCTAGGAATACGCCGTCGAAGAAGCCCTTCTCAAGGATCTGTGCCAGGTCAGTCCAGTATTTGATGGTGTTGTACTCGGTAGCCCGGGAGCGGGGGTGGCGCCAGAGGTCGAAGCTCTGGTGACCCACACAGGTCATGTCGAATGCGTTAACTGCGATGCGCTTCTTCTGCTCAGCCATCTACGTATCCTTTCGCGAATGTTTGGGTGTTCCTGCACCCCGCGCGCCGCCTCCTTATAGGTGGTGGCCTTCTTGGTGTTCCAAGTTGTGCAGGTGGCGCATTCGCGCCGTACTTGCTTCGTGTTCCTTGAAGCCAGATCATCATCTGGGGCACCCCGCTACGGGAGAGGGTTGCCGCCCGGCTAGCCAGAGCTTTACGCCGGGACTCATAATCCTTGCGTTTTGAGTGTATCCCCTCGCAGATGGGGGTGAACAGTATATGACGAACATTAATTTTTGTGACTCCGCACCGTAATATTTCGCATGAATCATGCAATATTTAGTCACCGTTAGTCACGGTACGTCATGTGTTTTCGCTGCAATGGCACGCTCCTCTAGGGTTATAGGCATAACCCATCCAGAGCGACTGAGAGACCTGGCTCGACGACGTCGCAGCAACCCTAGCGGGTGCTAACGCCAGGACCGCTGGAAGTAACATGACACAGAATCACCACACCCAGCTACCCGCCAACGCCCAGACGATCACTTTCGACGCCGTCAGCCAGTCGTTCCCGCAGTCCGGCAAGAACACGCACGAGGTGCTTCGCGAAGTAAGTTTTACCGCCGCCGCGGGAGAAATTATTTCGGTCATTGGCGCATCAGGATGCGGCAAGTCAACGCTGCTGCGGGCCGCCGCCGGACTGAACCGCATTACGGGCGGGCAGGTGCGCATCGGCGACACCCCGGTGAGCGGGCTGGATCAGCGGGTGGCAATCGGTTTTCAGGAGCCGCGCCTGCTGCCCTGGCGCACCGTCGCCGATAATGTGGCGCTCGGACTGCCCCAAGGCACCCCAAAAACACGAGCACAGGAGCGCATCCGTGAGCTGCTGCGCCTGGTGGGGCTCACCGACTACGCCACGCACCGCCCCAAAGAAATCTCCGGAGGAATGGCTCAGAGGGTTTCTTTGGCGAGGGCGCTGGCGCGTGAACCCGGGGTGCTGCTGCTGGACGAACCGTTTGGGGCGCTTGATGCGCTGACCCGCATTAAAATGCAGGATTTGCTGCTGGATATTCACCAGCAAGACCCGACCACGGTTCTGCTGGTCACCCATGATGTGGAAGAGGCACTGTACCTCTCAGACCGGGTGATTGTGCTCGGCAAATCCGCGCCCGATGCGCCCGCAACGATCACACGTGTAGTCACCATTAGCGACGCCCACCCGCGTGATAGGGCCAGCAAAGAGCTAACTGCCCTGCGGGCTGAGCTGCTGGCAGAACTTGGCGTGGAAAAAGTCGATACCACCCCGGTTCCCGCTTAGGGCAGGGCGCTGACTCCCGCGTGCGCCCAGAGCCGCCGCACGCCTTCCCCTCTTGGTGAATAATTATTCATCTTCTTACTGTTTTTCTCACCTCATCAGACACCCAAGGATTACCCATGACAACCATCACCAGAGCCGAAGCTCTTAAGGGTTTGCTGGCCTTCAGCGCCCTCACCACCGTTCTTGCCGGATGCGCCGGAGAAGGCGCAGGAACCCCCGGCGCGGGAGCCGCGAAAGGCAAAGACACCGTGACCGTGGATTACGCCACCTACAACCCGCTCTCCCTTGTTATTAAAAAGAAAGGGTGGTTAGAGAAGGCCCTGCAGGAAAAAGGTAAAAAGCTAGAATGGGTCAAATCAGCCGGGTCAAACAAAGCCAATGAGGCTCTGCGTTCGGGAAACATTGATGTGGGCTCAACCGCCGGTTCTGCCGCGCTGCTGGCCCGCGCGAACGGCTCACCCATTAAGGTGATTGACCTGTACTCGCAGCCCGAATGGTCAGCGCTGGTCACCACCAAAAACTCGAATATTCATGCAGTATCAGATTTAAAGGGTAAGTCGGTGGCGGTCACCAAAGGAACCGACCCGTACTTCCTGCTGCTCCAAGCGCTCAAGAAGGAAGGCATCGCGGCGAAAGAGGTAACCATCCAGAACCTGCAGCACGCCGATGGGCGGACCGCCCTCGATAACGGGCAGGTCAACGCCTGGAGCGGGCTCGACCCGATTATGGCCAGCGCGGAAATCGAAAGCCATGATGCGCTGTTCTACCGCAACCTAGACTTCAATACGTACGGGTTCCTCAACGCCACCGAGCAGTTCCTCAAAGACAACCCGGACGCGGCGCAAACCATCGTGAACGTGTATGAGTATGCCCGCAAATGGGCGCTGGAAAACACTGCTGAGGCCACCCAGATTCTCGCCGACGAGTCCGGTATTAAGCTAGAAACCGCCAAACTCGTGATGGAACGAACCCACCTGAATATTGACCCAATCCCAGGGGACAAGCAGGTGCAGGTGCTCAAAGGTGTTGGCCCGATCCTCGTCGAATCCGGGGACGTCCCCAACCAGTCAGACATTGATAAGGCACTGAGCAGCATCGTGGACGACACATACGCCAAGAAAGCCGACAGCGCCGCCATTGAGAACGTGAAGAAGACGGTGAGCTAGCCATGAGTGTAACCCTCGACAAAATTTCCAACGCCCCGGAACTTTCAGATACCCCCAAACACACGAAATCCGCAGCCGCAGAAACCGCCGCAGCCCGCCCGGCAGCTGCCAGTACCGCTGCCGGGCGCACCCAATTGGCGAGCTCCCACCGCGGCCAGCCCCGGCCAAAGCGCGCCCTGCCCCTGGGTGCCAAACACTATGTGGGGCTTATCCTGCCCGCAGCACTCATCACGCTGTGGTACGTGCTGAGTACCGCCGGGGTATTCACCGCGGTGCAGCTGCCCTCCCCCACCCGCGTCATAGCCGCCGGAACCGAGTTGGCCCAACGCGGCGAGCTAGCAACCCACCTGGTAATCTCCACCCAGCGGGTGGTACTCGGGTTCAGCATCGGCGCGGTGCTGGGGCTGGTTCTGGGGGCGCTTATCGGGCTGTGGGGGCCCGCGCGCATCGCCGCAGCACCCACCATTGGGGCGTTACGCGCCGTGCCCTCACTCGCCTGGGTTCCGTTGCTGCTGCTGTGGATCGGCATCGGCGAAAACTCTAAAGTAACACTTGTGGCAATCGGCGCGTTCTTCCCCGTGTACACCACCGTCTCGGCGGCACTGGCACACGTGGATCCTAAACTTGTAGAGGCCGCACGCGCCTTCGGGTACCGGGGCGTTAAGCTTTTCACTACCGTCCAGCTGCCCGCCGTGCTGCCGTCCGTGGTGTCGGGGCTGCGCCTGGCGTTAGCGCAGGCCTGGCTGTTCCTGGTGGCTGCCGAGCTATTGGGGGCCTCCATGGGATTGGGGTACCTGCTCACAGATTCGCAGAACAACGGGCGCACCGACCGCCTGCTGCTGGCAATTGTGCTGCTGGCGGTGCTGGGTAAGCTCACAGATGCGCTCATCGGCGTGTTTGAGCGCTGGGTGAAGGCAAAATACCCCAGCAACTAGGCGCCTTAGCCGTGCGGCGCCCCGGAAGAAAACCTTAGTGAGGACAGACCAAGATATTCCTTCCGGGGCGTCGCGCAGCTGCCTATCCCCTACAGCAGTTAGGGCAGCAGGCCACGTTCCCGCGCGAATTCAGCGGTTACCTCGTTATAGTCCACCTCAACCTCATAGGGATCCGTCCGCGGGGTACTCGTCACACCCTGAGACGTCGCGCTGGCCGCAAACCGTAGAGTCTTCATATCGCTCTTCGCCCGCAGCGTGCTCATGCGCCGGTTACCGTTCACATCAGCGGCAACCGGCTGCGCATCAATCACGCCGTTCTTGTTAAAATCCACGTTACGGTGCGCAGGTTTACCCTTATACAAGTACCCGTAGGCATTCGCCCCAAGCCCGCGCCGCTCATCCAGGTTCTTCTCATCCAGCGGTGTGTACTCGTGCGTTGAATACCCGAAGTAGTTCTTACCCCCGGCGCGCGGCACGCCGCTGAGCTGGTACTCGTAGTTCATAATGCTCAGATAGTTCGGCTTGTAGTTCTCCTCATCGGCCCCACCGTGCCGCAGCCCCAAGTTATGCCCCAGCTCGTGGATGAATGTGCCCACCCTAATATCGCTGCTGGCACCCCGCCAGTAGGTGTGCCCAACGGTCACAATAAACCCGCGAGCACCCGTGAAACCCAGCCCCGAAGAGCTCGTATTGCCGTAATAGTCGCCCCAGATCATGTAGTGAAAACCAGCGTCACGGGCCGAGGCGAAATGACGGTTCTTCAGTGCCGCCCAGTCCCCCATACCGTTAAGCTTCTGATGCGGAATCTCGTTCCCGCCGCCCAGGTTGTACTTCGCGCTGCGGGCGGGCCCGGCATCCAGGTGGATACTCACACCCCGCGTACCGTCAGGGTTACGTAGCGGCAGGGAGGCGAACACCTCGGTAATGCGGTCAAGGTCAGCTTCGGTGGCGAGCTCACCGGGCATATAGTCCATCTCAACAAAAATATCTTTACGGTACGGGTTGGCCCCCATACCCGGGTAGTCAACGTCAACTGTACCGTCGCCATCGGCGTCATAGCCGCTGATCTCCCATGCGTTCGGGATGCCATCACCGTCCGTATCATACGTGTTGATGGTGCTTGCGCTGGCGGGGACGGCACCGGCTGCGATTAAAACTACGGTCGCGGCAAAAAGGCGCGCAGATTTCATGAATGCCACTGTGGCTCCTAGGATGCTTGTGAATTGAGTGAATGAAATACAGCTAATTGGCGCACCACAACCACCCCCCGACACGCGGTACGCGCGGTGCGCTGTGACGCGCACCAGCACGAAAATGCATAAAAATCCGCTATGTCCGGGGTTGAAGTGCACAAATTTTCAAATATTTCCTACACATAATAGCGCCATTACAGCGCGCAGGCACACTTGTCTACTACACTGGATAGGTCGTATTCACTCACATCGCATACATTCACACTCTCTCAAATACATACAGGAGTCCACGTGACCCACGCACCCTTCAGGGGCGGCCTCACGCGGCGCCGCGCACTCGCTGGCGCCGCATGGTCCGCCCCCGCCGTCGCCGCATCCGCAACGGCCCCAGCCTACGCAGCCTCGGACCAAGTAGTTGCCGTCGACTACGGGGTATTCACTCAGGCGTTTAACACCACCATGGATAACCCCAACAGCACCTTCTTCGGGCTCGACTCATACCACGGGCAGCTCACCGACACGCGCGCCTCCCGCACCACCAAGTGGGAGGGCCTGCTCGCCGCAGGCGGGGGCACGTTCACCCCCGGCGGCAGCGTCGGCAACGGCCTCTACGGGGGTGCCGGGCTATGGTTCGCTGCCCCGCACACAGCATCCGGCGAATACACGGGAACCACCACCCTGCGCGCCGGGGCACGTTTCAGCATCAAGTACACGTTCACGTTCGCCGACGAGATACAGACCCGCCCGCCCCTGCTGTGGGAGGACGGGGAACAGCAGCAGGTGGCTGCGCTCGCTCAAAGCGCCGGTGGTGCCCGGTCGAACAACCCGCGGCTTGCGGCGTTCAACGGGGCCGGTTTCACCGCGGTATTCCGGGAATCAGACAGCTACGGGACGGAGTGGCGCGGCACCCTCGACATTGTCACCGCTGAGGACGCGGTGGCCTCAGCTGAGGGGATGCAGGTGTTTAACCAGGTGCTGTTGAGCCAGGTGCCTGTGTACTACGACCAGGTGGGTGAGTCGTTTAGCCTGCGAACAACTGTGACCGTGGTGGATGCGACCCTGCTGCTGGAGCCGGTGAACAGTGCGGCCCCGTCCGAGCAGAATATTGCGGGGCTTTCCGCCAGCGCCACTATCACCCACTCCCCCGCGTAGGCCCTGCGCACGCCGCTAATGGATGAGCTGATTAGAGACAAGCTCCCGGTAGAGGGGTGAGAACTCCATGAGTATGTCGTGCGTGCCTTGGGCGACGATCCTGCCGTGATCCATCACGTAAATCATGTCCGCATTAACGACGGTGGACATGCGGTGGGCAACCATAATCATGGTTGATTCGGGGGCGGCGTTATTATTCAGCACAGACACCACCAGCTCTTCGCTAATGCCATCAAGCTGGGAGGTGAACTCGTCCAACAGGTACACCTGCGGGTTTTTCAGGATCACACGGGCTATGGCCAGCCGCTGCTTCTCGCCCCCGGATAAGGACGTGCCGCTGCCGCCAATGTTCAGGTCCACGCCGTGCCCTGAACGTTCAAGCACTTTTTCCAGCCCCAAATCTTTGAGGATACGGTGCGCGGCAGCGCTATCGGTGCCGCGCCCGGAGATGTACACATTATCGAGGAGCGTGCCCAGAATCAGGGGGGATTCCTGCTGCACCAGGCCAATTTTGGCGCGCACGGCCGGGATGGAAATGTCTGAGCTTGCGGTGCCGGAGTAGAGGAGGTTCCCGCCTGAGATTTCGTAAAGCCGAGCAATAAGCCGCAGCAGGGTGCTCTTACCCGACCCGGAGGGTCCCACGATGGCGATCTTCTCCCCAGGGGCGATACTGAGCGTCATCCCGGAAATCAGGTAGGGTGAGGCCCCTTCCTCAGGTTCGGCACCGTATTTAAAGCTGACGTTATCCAGCAGGATGGAGCGGATATCACGGTTTTCGTGGTATGTGTCCAGCTGTTCGGGGTACTCGTCCGGGATGCCCAGGATCTCCTGGATGCGGGTGATGCCTCCGCTGGCTTCGGCAATATTGCTCATGGTGCCGAAAATGTACCCCAGCGGCATGATCATCATAACCAGGAACATGACGAACGAGACCAGGTTGCCGACGGTAATTATCCCGTTCGCGACCCTGACCCCGCCAACACCAAGAACCACCAGGAACGTGATCTGCATGGCCACCGCAGAGATGGGGGTGATGAGGGCGACAAGCCGTGCCACCCCGATCCCCTTAAGCCACGCATTATCGACTTTCTGCTGCAGCCGCTTAAACTGGTGCCCCGCCGCGTTCTCCGTCCGAACGAGTGAGGAGGCCTCCAGCACGCTGGACACATCCGAGCTCAGCTCACCCACCGCCTGCTGCATTTGCGCGCTGGATTTTTCGACCTTAGAGGTTGCCATCGTGACGGACACGACCGCCAGCAGGGATATGACGGCGGAAATAGCGAGCAGCAGGGGGTCGATGAAGAACATCCCGATCACCGCCCCAATGAGCGTGAAAACACCCACGAACGACTGTACGAACCCTTCCGTGAGGCAGCGGCGCAGCAGCATCGTGTCATTAATGACGCGGGATAGGATGTCTCCTTTGGTGTATTTCTCTAAGGCGTCCAGGGGGATGCGGAGTATTTTCCGCACGAGCTGCGTGCGTGCGTCACGGGCCACCGATTCGGCGACTTTCTGAATAAAATACTGCTGAATACCGTTGAGGATGGCCCCTATAATGAGCACCAGAATAATGAGAACCGGCAGGTAACCAATCCCCTGGGCGGACCCTGCGGAATCAACAAGATCGTTCACTATTAACGGCTGCAGAAGCGATGCGGCTGAGCTTGTGAGACTCATTAAACAGATAACGGTCAGCAGCCCTTTAAAGGGGGATAGATACGAAAAAACTACCCCCCAGGATGACTTCCCATTATTTTTAGCTTTCACCATAGTCTCATGCGCCTCACTTCTTGGGTGCCGCCGCCCTCACGTTGTTCTTATCTGAACAGCTACGGCGCTAGCAGGCTTCTGGGTCGGTGGATGCGACAGTCACGAACCCCTGCACATCGTGGTGCTCATTAATGGGTTCCCCCTCGACGGTGACCCATGCGTGCGCAAGGAACGGTTTCACCCGGAACCCAGAGGCCCATACCACTTTCCGGCGCATGAGAGAAAGCAAAAGGTAGGTTGAGATGGACCGTGCCAGGCACCCCCGCTCCCCACGGCACAGTGGGGAAACTTCACGCACTTTCGCATCAACCGCGAGCGCCTGCTGAATGGATGAGCTTTTCTGCAGGGACCGGAACATTTTCAGCAGGCGAACAATAACGGTGACCGGCAGGCGCGCAATAATCTTTGCCGCACACACCGCCAGGCGCGCTTTGGTGCTGCTGACGGTGTGCGCGTCTGTTGCGGTGGTGGGGTTATCACTCATGGTCCTCGCCTTTCTCTAGGACGCCCATCGTCCACAGTTCCCGCAGAGTACCTTCAAGGTCCTCCCGAATCTCGTCCGGGTCGGATTGTGTGTACTGGCGAATGAAGGAGTCAATGATTTCTGAGTTGCGGCGCCCCTGCTCCACGAGGTCCAAGATGTGCTCTGTGGTGCTGTTTCCTTGAAAATAGGCGCTTCGGGCGGGCACAAAAACCACGATGCCGGACTCGGTGCCCGAAATTTTGACGCCATCGGCGATGCAGAACCTCTCGGGCAGTGACGCGTAGCGTTTATACATAGTTTTCACGTAGCCATACCTCCATGTGGGTCATACGTTCAAAATCGTAGAGTGTCTCTGAGCTGCCCAGGGGGCTGTTTGCGATCGTGCGGACAGTGTCTATATCCACAAGGTTCAGCTCCGCCAGGAGACTGTCGCCGATCATTTTCAGGAAGTTTTCTTTGCTGCGTTCGTAGTCTTGGTACAGGTCGAAGCTGTAGTCGCTTTTGTAGATGTCCCGGTAGAAGAACTCGGGCAGGGTGCCTTTCATGGCTTCCAGGATGACGGGTTTGCTCATCCCGTGCCCGCTCAGAACACCCGGGTACACCAGGGAGGAGCGGATCATGTCGTCCTCAAGGTAGGGTGCGGCAAATTCCAGGCCGGTTTCGCTGAAATACTCGTTCATGCCCCGAAGCACTTCCCCCTGAAATTCCAGGGACTCGTAGATGTGGAACCGGTATTTATCCAGTTCTTCTTCCTCTGGAGGGATGGGGGTCGTTTTTATGAGCTCAATGACTTGCTCGGTAGCTTCTTCAGATAGCCAGGAGGGCAGCGTAAAGTTCGGGAACCAGGAGAAAGCATCGATGTTTTCAGGGATGTTCTGGCCCCTGCGGGTCAGGCGCCGCTGCAGCTCACGCTGTTTCGTTTCTGGGGAGAAAGCGGCACGTAATGTCGATACTTTCGGCCAGCGGGCGGCGGCCGCGACGGAGCTAATGGCTTTAATAGCCCGCATTTTCTCGCCCTGTTTGAAGTAGAGCAGAGCCTGAACGGGCATGGGCTCAAACAGCTCGTCCCCGCCAATTCCCAGGCAGTGGATGCTGGAGCCGCGTTCCCGCGCGCTGCGCACAAGGGCGGTAAGGTGCGGCAGGTTAGCGTGCCATGCGCGGGGCGCCTCGGAAAACCCGCGAAGCTCATCCGGGATGGTGAAACCTGCGGTGCTTTTCGTAAATGAGTCAAGCTTAATGAGGTCTATGGTGAAGTGTTCGGCTATTTTCTGGGCGAGCTGTGTGTCGCGGTTGTCTTTATCGTCCGTCCCGGCGTGAAACGCGGTGAAGGGAACATTCTGCGCTGCGAGGAGCACGGATATGACCGTGGAGTCCACGCCGCCGGACAGGTCAGCGGATACGTGGGTGCGCCCTTCAGCCAGCCGCCTCAGAACCGAGTTCAAAACGGTGTATACGTGCTGTGACACATCGGAAAAAGATAGGGTGCTGTCCTGCAGGCTGAGGGCGTCTGCGAAGTACGAGGTGCTCTGCACGGACCCGTGCTCGTCTTCGCATACGGTGGTGGCTGGGGGCAGCGCCGTAATGTTCTCCCAGTAGGAGATGCGGCGCACCCACCCCGGCGGGTTACGGCATAGCCCGAGGGCCACCCGAGACATATTAATAGCGGGATTAAGGGCGTCCACTAGGGGTTTTACTGATGTGCTCAGAAGATCCACCGGCCCCAGCTTTGAACGATACACACTGCGGTGCCGCGAGACGGAAGATACCAGCTCGCTACCTGCGGTGGAGTCGGTGTTTGATGCGGAAGCCTCATGAGTGGGTAACGGGCGAACAGTTATATTGTTCGAGCTGCTACGAAGAAAGTGAGAAATCTTCTGCACGTTACCGGATGTTGTGTATAGCTCTGCCACAGGATTCCTTATCGTCACTTTCCACATTAAAAATATGGGCTCGTTTAATTATTTTTTACCGCATCCCACTTTTATGCGGATTTCTGCGAATAATAAACAAGTCACCTGGCGCGCAGGGCGCTATTTATAGAGCAACTTCAGGAGGAGTCACAAGCCGGGCACCGGAGAGAACATCCCGGTATTTCCCGTATATAAGGCCGTGAGTGCAATCTGCAAAAGAGTTCATCTTCATAAAACGTGCCTTAATATACATATTCTTCCCCTTTTCTTAAATATTTTAAAGTTCTCAAATTACATATATTATCTACACAGATTTACCCTAACCCGTAAATTGTATGGTTTGCAAGGGATTCTCACGATTATTTTAATTTTTCCTGAAAATATTTCTGCTTAAAATAGCGAGTTTACACGAACTGCCCGCCACCAGCAGCACCGGTAATTCCTGCATATGAGCAGAAGCAATTAATGTCATAGCAGACACCCGATGCGTGAAAAAGTGCGCTGCGAATGGCACGGACTCTGCAAACATTGGTTGGCAACGCAATAGAAAAGTGGGTGCCTCAGAAGAGGCACCCACTTTAAGCCTTGGCGGGAAGCTACCATGAGCCTATGCTGATGCTTCCACCCGTGAAGCCACCGCCGCCTTCGAACCCAGAGTTAGGTCCACGGAGCGCCCCGAAAATATCTCGGTAGCTTCCCCAGAACCATCCGTGAGTAGCTTCCTCGAAGGAGCCAAGCCTAGTAAATTGTGCTTTAGTGTACATAGAATTTCACCTCATCCTATCCTCTATTACCAGCTGCTCACGCCGCCAGCACCGCAGAAATTATGATCACTGTATCCAGAACTGCGACGAGCTCCGAGTACATCCCGACAACTTCCCCAGAACCAGCCACGGGTAATATGCGCAAAAGAGGAAATCTTCTTAAATTCTGACTTAATATACATAACACCCCTAAAAACAATATGTGGAATATATTGCACGACACAACCGTGCATGAATTTCCAGAAGTTTCTAAATCAAAAGTATGTTATTACGATTCTACCCAAAGGCAAAGATACTACTTATTAGCGTACCGGAGGGCTCCGTAAATATCACGACGATTCCCCCAGTACCATCCATGAGTAGCGGCCCGGAAAGAGGTAATTTTAGTGAACGTTGCCTTGGCGTACATTGCATTATCCAATCATCATAAGCCCAAATTTCTTGGGCATAGGCCCTCTAGCCTACTGTGGTGTAGCGTAGCTTAAATTCCCTGCACCACACAAGAGTTTTTACATTATTTTATAGTTCAAAAAACAATTATTTACCCGCAAATTTTATAGGCTGCAAATATTTATCTCTGTAGGATAACGCCTGCCCCTGCGCTTCCAGCAGCTCTTATAGCAATCTAATAACCCATCTTCTGGTGATAGTTTTGATGATATCCGCTACATATGCTGCAAAATATTCACCAGGTTCCCCAGCGGATCGCGAACAAAAAACCTCCGCACGCCCCAGGGCTCTTCAGCAACACCGTATTCAAGCGCAATACCTGCCGCATGAATGCGGGCGAGGATTTCATCAAGATTATCTACTTCAACCGATAAATCAGGCACCGGAGTACCTGATCCGCCTTCACTAGCTATGCTGACCTGCACAGTCGTAGTTTCCGCATTGCCATAAGTCTGTATCCATCCGTGATCCATGAGCAGCTCCAGGCCCAGGATGTCCCGGTAAAAAGCAGCAGCTGACTCAGGTTTATCAGCGGCAAGATTAGTAACGATACGCTTAACAGCCATCAGACGCCCCTTCCGTGAGTGTTTTATTTTGGCTCAATCTTCAGGCACTTACGATGAAGCCTATCAAGAGATGCAAGCCTACGGGGCAAGATTAAGAACGGGTTTAAGTCTAAACACAGGCAAAGCTCATTAGATTTGCGGGTTAGAGTTTCTCCGCCTGGCAGGCTGTACGCCTGGGGTGTATGCGACACGAGAGCTAATCTCTGGGTGCGGGATCAAACAAATATTGCGGAATGTTACGAACATGGCGTGCACACACGCAATATGACGGGATGCCTTTGCACCTGCGCCAGCTACAGGGTTTACTAGATTGGTAATCCATCTAGAGCGACCGAGAGACCTGGCTCGACGACGTCGCAGCAACCTCGCCTGCGGTGGCGCATCATGCGCCTTCATAACGCCGAAGGTGCTAACGCCAGCAACCGATGGGAGATACTGTGGGACTGCCCAGCCCCTTCTCGTTCACAAACCCGCTAGTCCCTACCCCCAACCCCGCGCACGAATCTGATGAGGCGCGGGTAGCGTTCTGGGAGAAGCAAGCCGAGCGCCTAAGCTGGGGCAAGACTTGGGACAACGCACACACCTTCCAGAAACCGCAGGTTATCGGAACCGACGCTGAGGGCATCGAAGAATACTCCGTACCCGAGATTAAGTGGTTCGAAGGCGGCAAACTTAACGTCGCCTACAACTGCGTGGACCGCCACGTGGAGGCTGGCCGCGGCGACAAAGTAGCCCTCTATTTCGAGGGCGAACCCGGAGACCGTGAAGCTATCACCTACGCCGAACTGCAGCGACGCATCGCCCGTGCCGCCAACGGCCTGCTCAAACTCGGCGTGCGTAAAGGCGACCGTGTAGTAATCTACCTGCCGGTTATTCCCGAAACCATTATTTTCACGCTTGCGTGCGCGCGCATCGGCGCAATTCACTCACTCGTGTTCGGTGGATTCTCGGCGGAGGCGCTGAAGTTCCGGGTGGAAGACACCGGCGCGAAGATTCTGATCACCACCGACGGGCAGAACCGCCGCGGCAAGGTCGTGCCCGTGAAGGTGAACGCCGATGAAGCATGCTCGGGTGAGAACAATATCGAGCATGTGATCGTGGTGGACCGTACAAGCGCCGCAGACCCCGTGGCGCACGCGCAGGTTCCGTGGACGACCGGGCGCGATATTTGGTACCACGACCTGGTGGACGATCAGCCCGATACCCATGAGTACGAGCTGCATGATGCCGAAGACCCGCTGTTTATCATCTATACCTCTGGCACCACGGGCAAACCCAAGGGTCTGGTGCACACTATGGCGGGGTATTTGGTGCAGACCGCATACACCCATGCGCTGCTGTACGATCTGCTGCCGGACTATGTGGATGACGACGGGGTGCTGCGCCCCGATGAACTGTCTGCCGTGAACGATCCGGCGAAGGTCGAATCGACTGTGCACTGGTGTACCGCCGATCTCGCGTGGGTGACCGCGCACACCTATGAAATCTATGGTCCGCTCGTGAATGGGGTTACCGAGGTTATTTTCGAAGGTACCCCCAATACTCCGCATTACGGTCGTCATTTCGAGGTTATCGAACGCTATGGCGTCACCAATTATTACACCGCGCCCACCCTGATTCGTTCCCTTATGGGGGCGTTCCCTGACGGTCCCGAACCCGGAAAATACGACTTCTCATCCGTGCGTTTACTTGGATCTGTGGGCGAGTCCATTAACCCTCAGGCGTGGAAGTGGCTGCGCAAGCACGTGGGTGGGGGTACCGCATCGTTTATCGATACGTGGTGGCAGTCCGAGACCGGCTCGACCATCTGCTCCCCACGGCCGCATGACCCCGCCTTCGCGCCCGAAGGAACCTTCCCCGAAGGCACCCCGCACTGCACTCCCCTTCCCGGATGCGCCACCCGCGAAGTCCCCGGCGTCTCGGTGCGCGTGGTGGACGAGCACGGTGACTTCGTTGAGCCCGGCAAACAGGGCTTCATTGTGGTTGATAAGATCGGCCCCTCCATGGCACGCACTGTCTGGGGCGACCCGCAACGCTACCTGAATTCCTATTGGAAGCACTACGGTACGCGCGGCTGGTTCCTCGCCGGTGACGGCGCGAAGGTCGATGATGAAGGCAATGTGTACATACTGGGGCGCATTGACGATGTGATCAACATTTCCGGGCACCGTCTTTCGACCATCGAAATTGAGTCTGCGCTCGTGACGCACCCGGCCGTGGTGGAGGCTGGTGTGTGCCCCGTGGAGGATGAGCTAACCGGCCACCAGGCAGTCGCCTATGTGACGCTCACCGACGAAGGCCGGGCACTCACCGAAGACGAGCTGAAGACTGCACTCACCCAGCATGTGCGCGAGCATATTGGCCCTATCGCTAAACCCAAGGATGTGGTCGCGGTCGCCGATATTCCTAAGACTCGTTCAGGGAAGATTACCCGCCGTCTGCTGGGTGAGCTCTACCAGGGGCATAAGCTGGGCGATATTTCTTCGCTTCAGAATGAGGAGGCGCTCGGCGCTATCGCACAGGTGCTCGTGGACACCGGGCGAGTAGACCCGGATGCGTTCGCCGAGGATCAGGCGGCAGCATAGGGAGCATATCCCGCGCAGTATGCACCCTCTTTCGAGAGCATACTGGATAAGAAGCGCAGCGCATTACATGTTGGGAGCGGTTTCTTGATGGAGGAACCGCTCCCGCTTTCGTCTTGTTGCGTATCGTTAGGGTTTTGAGCCTGTTTCTGCCCCTTCATCAGAGGACTCTGGCCCCGATTCGCCGGTGGCTTTAGAGCCTTCCGCGCTGGAGACCTCTCCGGGGCTTTCGGCGCCGCTACTTTCGGTACTGGTGTTTTCGCTGCTGGGCGCATCCGAAACATTCTGCCCGGATGCCCACGCGCCTTTATCCACCGGCTTGGCGAAGAAGAGGCACGCGACCATGCCCACGGCGGCCAGAGCCAGCGCCAGAATCAGTGAATCGTTCATCGCGGTGGCAATAGGTTCACGCAGGAAATCGGGAACCTGACCGCCGGACATCCCTTCACCACTGACGGCGGGGGCGCTCATGGCGCCTCCGCCTGCACCGGCACCTGCGGGACGCATCCGCTGCATGGCCTGTGTAACCTGCTCGGTAATCAGGCCGCCCATGAACGTGGCAATACCCGCCGAACCAAGCACACTGGCAACCTGGCGAGTCTCGTTATACACTCCCGACCCGGCACCCGCTAAACGAGGCGGCAGGTTGCGGGTTGCGGTCACCGCCAGCGGACCCCAAATCATGGAGTTGCCAATACCCAAAATCGCAAAGGGTACAAGCAGAAGCGCGAGGGACTGATCCGCCGTCATCAAAGCGCGCAGAACAATAAATCCAACCACCAGCAGGGCAAACCCCGAGACCGCATACCATTTGGGGTTTGACGTGCCCAAACGTTTACCAACCAGCGGAGAGAGAGCACCCGAGAACAGAGCGAGCGGGGCGGTCATGAGTGCCGCCTGGGTGGGGCTCATACCGCGCACCTGCTGGAAGTAAATGGTGGTTGGGAACGCCAGCGTCAGGGTGTGCGCGCCCATCGCCGCGATAGCAATATTAGACACCGAAAAGTTGCGGTCTTTAAACAGCCCCAGCGGCACCAGCGGCTCTTTACGGTTAACGGCCTGCCACACGATAAAGAGGGTGAACACGATGATGCCCGCAATAATCATGCCCCATACGCTTACCGGGATTCCGGTTCCCCACAGCGAATCGGTGATAGTGCCCCAGTCGTAGGTGGATCCCTCCTGAATACCAAAGACCATCAGGAACAGGCCGATAGCGGAAAGAACCACGCCCAGCCAGTCGAAGTTGTGCTGTTTGGAGGGAAAATGCGGGATATTCCGAACCGCCAGATAGGTGCCGACCACACCGATAGGGATATTGATGAAGAAGATCCACGTCCAGCCAGGGCCATCCACGAGCAGACCGCCAGCGATAGGGCCCACGAGCGATGCGATACCGGCCGCCGCACCCCACACGCTCATCGCCACCCCACGTTTATGCGGCGGGAACATGAGCGTAATAATCGACATGGTTTGCGGGGTCATCAGGGAGGCGCCTATCCCCTGCACCACGCGCGCAACAATCAGCATCTCCACATTGGGCGAGAGCCCGCACCACAGCGAAGAGAGGGTAAAAACCACCATACCGAGCAGGTACATCTGCTTCTGCCCGAACCTATCGCCCAGGCGGCCGGTAATCAGCAGCGGCACCGCATAGGCGAGCAGGTAGGCGCTGGTCACCCAAATCACGGCGGAGAGCGAGGCGTTGAGCTCATGCTGCATATGGGGCAGCGCCACGGTGACGATAGTGGTATCGAGCAGGATCATAAAGAACCCGATCACGAGTGACCACATGGCAACCCACGGCTTCTCGGCGGCGTGTTCGATGGATGGTGTGTGTGGGCGCTTCTTCGGCGCGGCTTCTTCAGCCATAAATCCCCTGCCTCATCTTCTGTGCGGTACCGCCGAGCGATAAAAACCTAGCACTTCATCATAGCTCTGTTTGCGTTCGTGAACGAGTAGGCGATGGTGATCCTTGCAGCTGTGCCTTCCCGGTGAAGACGTGCTTTCTGGCGTGCGGCGCCCGCGGCAGCGAGTCTGCTGTTCCGGTGTGCGCAGGCCGCACCCGCCCGTTTTCTCTTTACGCGGAAGACGCGCGTGTAGACATCACTACCCAGCGCACCTAGCCTGAATATGTAGGCTATTTTCACCAACATACGGAGGAGACGATGGCTGTTGTAACGATTATTGGCGGGCACGGGAAAATTGCGCTTCTGGCCGAGCCGCTGCTGGTGGAGCGCGGGCACACGGTCAATGCGCTTATTCGCAGGCCGGAGCAGTCAGAGGATATTGTCACGCGCGGGGCGAACCCGGTGGTCACTGACATTACCGCGTTGAGCACCGAGGAGATGGCGAAGCTTTTGACTGAGCTGGGAACCGAGGTGCTGGTGTGGTCCGCCGGTGCGGGCGGCGTCGGCGGGCCGGAACGCACCTACGCGGTTGACCGTGACGCCGCGATCCGGTCGATGGATGCGGCGCGGCTGGCCGGTATTAAACGGTACGTGATGGTATCGTACCTGGGTGCGGGTGCCGGGCACGGCATCGACCCTGATAACAGTTTTTACGCCTACGCCGAGTCGAAGGCGATCGCCGATGAGTACCTGCGCGGCTCGGGGCTGGATTACACGATCCTGGGGCCGGGGATGCTCACCCTTGAGGAGGCAGGCGGCATTACCCTGGGGGTTGAGCCCGCCCACACGCCCGGCGCCGAATCTAATACTCCGCGGGCCACCGTTGCGCAGGTGCTGGCGGCGGTTCTTGAGGACCCGTCCACGGTTGGGAAGGCGCTCCCGTTTATTGGCGGGCCCACCCTGATCGCTCAGGCTCTCGCGTCGGCGCCCAACAGCAATAAGCTGCGCTAGTACAGTCCCTGCATGTGTGGCAGGCGGCGGCCCGGATTCGTGCAATCCGGGCCGCAGTTTTAGATAATGGCTATGAGCACGAGTAATGACCGGTAAAGGGGCGTCCGTATGGGCTTCTTCAGCTATTTCACCGATAAAACCGCGCCCGAACCTGCCGAGGCGCAGCTCACCGCGTACGTGAGCGGGCGGGTGCAGGGGGTGGGGTTCCGCTGGTGGTGCGCTGGCACCGCCAAACCGATGGGTTTGAGCGGGTACGCCGAGAACCTGGACGATGGTCGTGTGAAGGTTATCGCGCAGGGGACCCGCGCCTCCTGCGAGCGCCTGCTGGATGCGCTCAACTCGGGTGATACCGCTGGGCATGTGGACTTTGTGGATGCCACCTTCAGCGAACCGCAGGGGGCTTTTAAAGGGTTCGGGATCCGGTAGCGCCCCCACTCCCCATGCTAATAAGGCTCTTTATGTGAATAAAGCGTTAGAAACTCCGCTTTATTCACATAAAGAGCCTTTTTACGCGGCGGAAGCGGCGAGAGAGGCCAAGATACGTACACCCAACGCCTAATCACGCCAGATTTCAGCGAATTGGGCGCGGGTCATGGTTGCTTGCCGCACGGCGACAGCCTTCCGGTTGCCGTACTTATCGGGGCGGGCCGCGCTGGTGCTGGTTCCGTCGGTAATATTCGTAAACCCGGCTTTTACCGCCACCCGTTCGGATGCTGCGTTTCCCACCAGTGCCGCCCATCCGATAGTGTCTAGCCCCAGCCCGAGCGGGTCGAAGCCGAAGCCGAGGACGGTGCGTACCGCATCGGTCATAATGCCGTGTCCGCGCATCTGGGCAGCCGTATAAAACCCTAAGTCTGCATATGTTCCGGGCGCGTTTGCGGAGCCTTCGGGCAGGCGCAGGGAGATAGCCCCCGCGAGCACCCCGCTGTCATCAATGGCCCAGGTGAGTTCACGCCCGGCGGCTGCGGCGCGCTGGGTGAAGGTGAGGAAGGTTTGCGCGTCGTCGCGCGTGTAGTTCAGGGGGACGGTGGTCCATCGCACGGTTTCGGGGTCGGTGCAGATCTGCACCAGTTCGTCAAGGTCGGATTCGCGCAGTGACCTGAGGGTAAATTTTTCGGTGATGAGTTCAGGAATTTTCATGGCACGAGTATACACACACCATAGAGTGATACAAAACACATACTCAGAGGCCCTTGCCACCTTGTAATTATGAATTACTCATAATAATATGGAGTTACTTCCCCTTCGAGGGCACCAAAAATACAGTTTCCGAAAGACCGCACACTATCGTTCGGGAGCTTCACCCCACAACCTGAAAGGGCATAAATGGCTGTACTATCCATTGGCGACCAGTTCCCCGCTTACGAGCTGACCGGCGTTGTTCCCGGCAAGCTCGCCGAGATTGAGGCAAACAAGCCCGAAGATTACTTCACCACCGTTTCCTCCGAGGGTCTGGACGAAGACACCTGGCGCGTCGTATTCTTCTGGCCCAAGGACTTCACCTTCGTCTGCCCCACCGAAATCGCCGCATTCGGCAAGCTCGCCGACGAATTCGAGGCACGCGACTGCCAGGTTATCGGCGTATCCGTGGATAACGAATACACCCACTACGCATGGCGCCGCTCCCACGAAGAGCTCGTAGATCTGCCCATCGTCATGGCATCCGACCTCAAGCGCGAGCTCACCAGCGCCCTGGGCATCCTCAACAAGGACGGCGTGGCAGACCGCGCAACCTTCATCATCGACCCGCACAACACCATCCAGTCGGTGTCCATTACCGCAGATTCCGTCGGCCGCAACACCGACGAAGTGCTCCGCCAGCTGGATGCGCTCCAGTCCGACGAACTGTGCGCCTGCAACTGGAAGAAGGGTGCAGAAACCATCGACGCCTTCAAGGAGATGAAGTAATGAGCATCGAGAACCTGCGTAACGCGCTGCCTTCCTACGCGAAGGACATGAACCTGAACCTGTCTTCGCTGCCGCGCATCACCTCGCTCACCGAGCAGCAGCTCTGGGGCGCAATCCTGGCCACCGCAGCGGCAACCAAGGTTGATTCTGTTATCGTTGAGATCGCAGCAGAAGCGAAAGAGCACCTGAGCGACACCGCCTACGATGCGGCACTCGGCGCGGCAACCATCATGGGGATGAACAACATCTTCTACCGCACCCGCGGCTTCCTCGACGGCGCCTACGACGATCAGCGCGCAAACCTGCGCATGCAGATCATCGGCAAAAACGGCGGTATCGACAAGCTCGACTTTGAGATGCTGGCGCTCGCAGTTTCTGCCGTGAACGGTTGTTCGCACTGCGTGGCTGCCCACGAGCACACCATCCGCGAGGAGGGTGCTTCCAAGGAGCAGGTTAATGACCTGATCCGCATTGCGGCAACTTTGGGCGGCGTGGCACAGGGTATTCAGCTGGCTGAAGCACTGGGCTAACCACACAGGCCCCGTTGGCCTCACAGCGCAGACATCTCGTCTAAAAGGCTCTTCTCCCGAACCAACCGGCGTCTTTGACGCAAGCTAATGGGAGAAGAGCCTTTTAGTGCGCGGGCGTAGGATATGTGACCCTCGCGAAGTATGTGTTTTAGACGCTGAACACACCGCAGAACGGGAAAGGGCTAATAGCGCTTTAGGGGTTACCCGCACAGGTGAAAACTGTGGGCGTCGAGTGCTGAAGACTCACCCGCTGCCTTCTTCAGGTAATATGCCTAATTCGTGAATCTTATGTATAACGTGAGTATGTCACGTATAAAACCTCTTGTCAGGTGAATTTTAGGCCGACCGGAGCGCCGCATCCCAGGTGGAGGCGAGGCGCACCGCGGCGGCGGCGAGCGCATCCAGCTCACCGGCGTAGACCGGAGTGGACCGCACACCCGCGCACCAGTCAATCGTGCCCAGACCCAGCCAGGGTTTGCCGGGGAAGAACTCGCGCCGCAGCGCCACACGGCGTTTCCCCAAAGCCCGACGACCGGGCACATACCCGCCGCGGCTGATGAAAAATTCATCCCGGCGTTCAGCGAGAACCTGCCGATCCAACACCCGCAGAGCGTTAACCCAGCTGGGTTCCCCCGTCTTGGGCAGGTCGGTTAATTCGGGATATTCCTCGTCACGCTCGGTTACGCTCACGCCCAGAATGTACTGATACCGCACCCGTTCCAGCCCGTCGGGAAGCCCCCGGTCGGCACTCTGGACCGTCCCGCACAGGTGCCGTGCCACGGGCTTGCCCGCCAGGTTCACGCCCATCAGCGGTAGCTCGGGGCCGTCAAGGTACAGTCCCACCGCGCCGGTTCCCGTGATATTTGGGCGCACCGACCAGCCGGGCAGGCCCTGCTCTAGCGCCGGATGCACCCGCTGAAGAACCTCAAAAACCTGCTCACGTGAAACCGCCATGGCGTTCCTCTCAGCACTTTCAATCTGCGTTTGCTTTCTTCCATTGTCTCGCACGGCTCCGGTGTATGCGGCACACCACAAACCTGCGGGTATCGTAGCGGCAGCACACGCGGTAAGATAGCAGACGTTGCGCCTAAAACTGCGGGCCGTATCCGTCCTTATGCGACCTATATTATTCGCCGTACCTCACCCCGAAAGGAGTCAGACCGTGCTCAGCACCATCGAGCCCGAGACGCTGTTCCGCGTCGTAGATATTGCAGCCGTGGTGGCCAACGGCCTGCTCGGCGGCGCGGTGGCGCGCGCCCTGCGGTTTGACATGGTGGGCTTCTTGCTGCTGGCGGTTGTCTGTAGCATGGGCGGCGGCATGATCCGTGACGTGCTGCTGAACGCGGGGCTTCCGATAGCGCTCACCGACGGCTGGTACTGGGTGGGTGCCATCACCTCGGCGGCTTTGGCGTATGTGCTGGATCTGAGCTCGAATTGGGCCACCCGCGCCCTAGTGGTCGTGGACTTTCTGGGCATGGGCTGCTGGGCGGCTACCGGCACCATCAAGTCCCTTACCCTGGGGCTGCACTGGCTCCCAGCTATCGCGCTGGGTGTGACCACGGCGGTTGGCGGCGGGGTGATCCGTGACATTATGGTGAACCGCATCCCGGCGATCTTCGGCGGGAACTCGCTCTACGCCACGGTGGCGTTCGTGGGAGCCGCAGAGACCGCAATCTGTTTCAAGATACTGGAACGCCCTAACGTGGCGGTCGCCGTATCTGTGCTCACCTGCACGGTATTGGGGATTGTGGCGCGGTGGCGCGACTGGCGGCTACCGATGCCTACCACGCTGAAGGTTCAGCGCCCGCGCCTGCTGGATGCATTCCGCCGCGACCACGAACACCTTGAGAACGAGGGCTGGGCGCCGGGCACGCCGCTCACAAACCAGCTGGATGTGATTACAGAGGATCAGATTCAGGCGTATCGTGAGCAGCTGCATCGTGAACGGGAACAACGCGGCGACTAGCCACCGGTCCGCTCAAACCTGTCCACCCCGGCGGTAAAATGTAAACCTTTTACACCGGGAAGAGGCACACCGTCATATTAAGCCCCGAAAACTAAAAGACGGCGGGGTGTTCATGTGTGCCAAACGCCCCGCCGCCACAGAAGTACCCTGCGACCGCCGCGAAATCCTTTAGCCGCAAGGTACTCGTATTAGCATACCCCGTATGCCCACCATTTTCTAAGGATAGGCTCCGCTGCGGCAGCGATACGACCGTACTAAAACACCCCAACCAGCCCTATTTTCGGCCCTTCTGACCCATCCAGCCTTCTTCCGCTGGCAGAGGGACAGCATCATCACAATATCTTCTCAATATCATCACAACTTTTTTGTGAAGATGTTGAGATGATGTTGTTATGACGCTTGTTGGCGTTGCGGCTCATAGGGAAAAACCCCTGATATTTCAAGGTTTTTGCGACTGTTCGGTCATCCCAATATCATCACAACTTTTTGTAATGATGCCGTGAAGATGTTGTGATGATAACCAGCCAAGCACCCCAGATGCGGAACATACCGCTCCCCTTTCTGTAGGGCAGGAAGATGCGCACCCTATCACACGAGAGCGGCGGCCGTTCGGAAGTTTATTACTCCCAAACAGCCGCCGCTTTGAAGATTAGGCCTGCGACAGTCGCCGAGTTACGCCGTGACCTGGCGTTTCGAGGAAATCACGCCGGTATTGAAACCCGCAAGGTGCAGGCCGCCGTGGAAGCGCGCGTGCTCGATCTTCACGCATCGGTCCATGACCACGTTCAGCCCGGCTGCCTCACCAATTGCGGCAGCTTCCTCATTCCACGAGCCAAGCTGCATCCACACGGTTTTTGCGCCCAGATCAACCGCCTCCTGAACCACGCCCGGGAGGTCTTCATTGCGGCGGAAAATCTCGACGAGATCGGGCACTTCTGGTAGGTCCTGAAGCGAGGCGTACACCGGCTGCCCCAGTACGGGCTTGCCTTTCGCCGCAAGAATCGGGTTTACAAAATACACTGTATACGGCGATGAAGACAGCAGGTAAGTTGCCACAAAGTTTGAGGCGCGCGAAATCTTATCGCTCATCCCCACAATCGCGATAGTGCGGGTATTGCGCAGAATGTTCAGCCGCTCGGGGGCGCTCGGGCCTACCCAGGTACGTTTCTCAGTCATTAGTTGCCCTCCTTCGCGGGTGCATCCTTGGGCTCTGAGGCGCCCGAAGCTGCGGCGCTATTCGGCAGTGCGCAGGCGACGCCCTGCTGCGGGTCAGCCTCTTCGGCGGCGAGAGCCTCTTGCGCCGCAACGAGCTTATCAGCGCTGGATTCGCCCACACGTTCACCCGCGTGGTTCAGGCCAGTCGCGTGGGTGAGTGCCTGGTCAAGGTCCCAGATAATGTCTTCAACATCCTCAAGCCCAACCGAAATACGGATCAGGTCTTCACCCACGCCCGCCGCGGCAAGCTGCTCGCTGGAAAGCTGCTGATGCGTGGTCGAACCCGGATGCAGCACCAGGGTGCGCGAGTCGCCAATATTCGCAAGATGCGATGCCAGCACGAGCGCGCTAATGAACTCGCTGCCAACCACGCGGCCACTCGCCTTCTCGGTGCCCTTCACCCCGAAGGAGAATACAGACCCAACGCCCAGCGGCAACAGTTTTTTCGCGCGTTCGTGGTGCGCATGCCCCGGCAAACCGGCGTAGTTTACGTAGGCGATGCGCGCATCCTCAACCAGCCAATCCACGACCTTTTTCGCGTTGGCGAGGTGCGCATCCATGCGCTGCGGGAGGGTTTCGACACCTTGAAGCAGGTTGAATGCCGACTGCGGTGAGAGTGCGGGACCGAAGTCGCGCAGCTGCTCGGAACGCAGTTTTGTGAGGAACCCGTATTCACCGAAGTTCCCCCACCACGAGACGTTATTGTACGAAGGCACCGGCTCGGTCATGAGCGGGAAGTTGCCGTTCGCCCAATTGAACCGTCCGCTCTCAACAACCACGCCGCCGAGGGTGGTTCCGTGCCCGCCCAGGAATTTGGTGGCGGAGTGAATCACAATGTCGGCCCCGTGTTCCAGCGGGCGAATCAGGTACGGGGTTGAGATCGTGGCGTCTACAACGAGGGGAACTCCCGCCTCATGGGCTACAGCGGCGAGCCCTTCAAGGTCTGCGATCTCGCCAGAGGGGTTGGCGACGACCTCCGTGTAGATTGCCTTTGTGTTCTCGGTCAGCGCCGCCTTGTAGTCTGCGGGGTCGGTGCCTTCCACGAAGGTGGTTTCGATGCCGAATCGGCGCAGGGAGACATCCAGCTGGGTGACTGTTCCGCCGTACAGCTGGGAGGATGCCACAATGTGATCGCCTGCCTGGCAGAGCGCGGCGAAGGTGATGAACTCGGCGGCCATGCCGGATGCGGTCGCCACCGCCCCAATACCGCCCTCTAGGGATGCGATGCGCTCTTCCAGCGCGGCAACGGTCGGGTTCGATAGGCGCGAGTAGACGTTGCCGTACTTTTGCAGGGAGAAGAGGTTGGCGGCATCGTCGGTGTCTTTGAAAACGAACGAGGTGGTCTGGTAGATAGGGACCGCGCGGGCGCCGTGTTCAGCGTCCGGGGTGCCGCCCGCGTGCAGGGCGCGGGTGCGGAATCCGAAAGTATGTTCAGCCATGCATGACTCCTGGTTGGCTTAGCGCAGCCGAATGATGCGCCAAGGTCGAGGAACAGAGGTACTCAACCCTATACTGTGCCACTAGGCAGGGGCGTGCCAAGTGCGCGTAGCATTATGTCGTTTGTGTCGTTTTATGACACGGTGTCTCGCTCCTCGCCTTACTGCTCGCCCATTCAGCCTGTCGGAAAATCGTCTTTTGTTGCGGTTTCAGAGGCCCCATAAGGGGGAAGGAAGCCGCCTGAAAAGCGGGAAACCATGTGCGTGTGTTCCACACACTGCCTTTTTGGGATGAGGACTATGGCTTGAGCGATTAGATTCTAAATAGGGTTGTCGTGCAGGAAGAAGTACCACATATCATCTATATCAGCATCATCAAATATATATTTATATTTTTCCCCAAACACGTATTCCTCGATGAACGAAGAGAAAGGGACGCTTTTTTCGCCATCAACATTAAATGTTACCTGGTTATTGATTCTATTTAAAAAAATTGGCTCATATAAAACTTGTCCCGCTTCATACATAGAATCTTGTAAATTTTTTGGCACTCTGTATTGTTTATCCAATATTTCTTCCACGCTCCACAACTCTATATCCCCGAAAGACCCTCCGTTGCACAATAATAAAAACTGTTTATGTTCCAACGCCAAAAAAGAGTCTAGTTGCCCACTCACTTTATCAGCCCCTTGAGGAATATTTCCATATAAAGGGGCGTCAGGCAGTGCGGACAAACAGTTTCTATAGTGTTTAATTATTTGAGATAAATCCATAGAAGCCTCCAGGTATGTGCGTGGTCAATATTTTATAGCATCTGAGCCCAGAACTATTGTATATTAATATGCCAGTTTGAGCATACGACAGGTATTCCTGGGTTATTTTTACAGACCAGAGCCTCAAAATTTTCAACTCAATCATTTTTGTGGATAAATTTGTAAATCTAAAGAACACCATCCGCATACTAAATCCATTATTTCTAAAATGCGGTCTTCTTCGATTTCTGTTTTTGCATCGGAGCGAAGTTTTCCTAGAAATGAATATAATTCATCTTGGGACACATTCTCATTTTGCAGATTAATTAGATGCTCCTTAATCTCCAATAGAGATTTTTCCTGATTTTTTATTATTTCTGATAATAATTTTTTATCATAATCACTGAGCATTATTAAATCCATTTTTAAAGCTTACGCTTAGAGAACCAACGACAACTAGCTTTATTTGATGAGCGGATTTTTAATACCGAACGCATATAAGGAGTTCATATCACATATTTCATTAATCCCTTCAAGGAATAATGCATCACCTATGGGGGTCTGAAAAAGTGCTACATTTGCAAAGCTGATATACATTCCTTTACTGTCAATATCGCGAAGTTGACGATTAAATTTTTTGGGCTTTTTAGGTGTATCAGTCGTCGGTTTCATCCAGAGCCTATTGCAGTGCGCAATGCTATTACGCAGAGTCGTCAGGGACCGAATATTCGTCAGAAACAGATTATGATTTATCTCCATATCCGACGCAATATTTTTATAAAAAGGATCCTTTCCACGCCCGCGAGGAGCCTGACACATCTCAATAGCTTTGGACAGCAATCCTAGGGAGAATGAGTCAACAACTGACCAGAGCGGAAGATTTTGGAGAACATCCCTTACCCTCTCTGTCCCTCCCCACTCCCCAATAGCTTCAGGAGGTTTATTACTGCCTAAAATATTCTGTGCTGCTGTCGTGATACGTGTACGAACATAAGGTTCCCGATAACGTAGTACATGATGCATCATGTCATTTACTAAGGCCTCAGGGGTACGGTTTCCACCCATATTGGTATAACAGTCAAGATCGAGATAATCAACAGGGTTATAGTATTGACAGAAGTTTTTCACAAATGAAGCGCGTAAGTAAACCTCTGCGTTCCTTAACCCAGAATATAAATATGTGGACATCTTATGATCAGAATCTATGATTTCGAAAACATCATCTATAGATGGGGAACTTACAAGATCAGTATGCCGGGAAATCTTATAGTAGTTTCTTGCATACCCTAGAAAGTAATGAAAATTGAGCGTATCAAGTCTACGACAGTTTTCAGGCGATATACTCCCACAGGGAAAATATTTCTTGTCCTCAAGGTACTGAATTCTATCGTCCAGCGACAGAAAAGGTGGCACTCTGCCCATCGAAGGCTCTCCTGATATAAGAGGACCCCCTCAGGGCGCGTACACCGTGCGATGCAGAGGCGGAGGGGGGACTGTTACTGTTTACTCTAGCAAGCCTCAATTCGAACATGCAAGCAATTGCGTCACCAGCATATATATTTCTTAGCCAGCAACTCGACCGCTCAAAGATCACGTTCGGGAAGGCGCCCGCCACCAGCCTGCTCAGGTACGATCATACCCAAACGACCGGATGCGTTCGTTGATCACAGACTCTCCTATGAGCAGATACGGTACTCCCCTGAATAGTGGAGGTGGTCTGATTAAGACACTTAATGCACCTCATCACAAAGGCAGGTGTAGAAACACGGTGCCCACCCAGACTTCCTGGGAGGACACTCTGCACAAGAAACCCGCCGGGGTTCGCATAAGTGCGAGACACCCGGCGGGTTCAGAAGCGGTGGTGGAGGGATTTGAACCCCCGTTGGCTTTTACACCAAACATCATTTCGAGTGATGCACCTTCGGCCGCTCGGACACACCACCAGCTTTAAGCTATTCTAACGCACCGTCTGGGGCATCGCAAAACCCCCTCAGACCCCCACAGCCGCCAGGGCCTATGGGGCTGGCCGCGCTATAGCGGTCTGTTTTTCGTCCCCGCTGCGCCTGCAAGTGGGCGGCTCTCTGGCTACCTACGGATGTACCCGTCCACCACCTGCATGACCGCGCGCGTGGCGTCTTCAGCGGTGCGGGGCGAACTATGAATCACCCGGTCCATTGACAGCATATAGGCGGCACCAAAAATAGCGACCGAGGTGGAACGCACATCCTGGGCCCTGTCAATCATGTACCGTTTGCTCAGGGCAGCCACCCTGGCCTCAATAAAGTCCAGCAGGCTCTGACGGCTATCGACCATGCTCTCCGACCAGTCGTTCATGCTCTTCCACACCTCAGCGATCCACAGCCGGGCGTACCCCGGGCGGTCCTCAAGGTATTTCAGCGCCGTGTAGATGCTGGCCCTCAGCGCCTCACGGGGGTCGCTATGCATCTGAGCGGCGGCCTCCATCTGGCGTAGTAGCAGGTCGGTTCCGTACTGCAAAAGCTGGTCGATCATCGTTTTCTTCGACCCGAAATTGTAGTAGACGGTGCCCTTCGAAACGCCGGCAAGCTGCGCAACCTCTTCAACGGTCGCGAACTCTGGCCCCCGCTGTCCCATGATTTCCATGGCCGCGTTAAAAAGCTTCAGCTGGGTTTTGCTGGTGCGGCCGGGGCGACGAGTCGCGGCCTCGGCAACGGGACGCTGCAACGCTAAGCCCTCCCCTCCTGTGAGTACTATTACCTCTATACTATTAGACTGCTACCGTGGGGGCTAACTGCTTCAGAGCCCACACACGAACCGCAGCAGCCCCACCGTGAGGCTCGCTCCCCCAGCCGTCCCGCGCACTAGTCACGTTTACGGGCAAAGAAACCGCTCATGACACGCGCGCAATCCTGCCGCAGCACCCCCGCATACACCCGCACCGGCGGCGCACATCGAGCATCACGCAGCACATCATACCGGCTCCCAACCGCGCCCGTCTTCGTCTCCCAGGCCCCGAAAACCACGGTGGGGATACGCGCCATGAGCACCGCCCCAGCACACATGAGGCACGGCTCCACAGTCACCACCAGGGTGCACCCCTGCAGCCGCCACGTGCCCAGCTGCTGGGCGGCGGCACGAATAGCAAGCACCTCAGCATGCGCGCTGGGGTCATGGTGCCGCTCACGCATATTATGCCCCGCACCAATAACACGCCCGGCAGGGTCAATAACTACCGCCCCAATCGGCACCTCACCCTCACCGGCTGCGGCGCGGGCCTCGTCCAGGGCCAGGCGCATCCACCGCTGATGCTCCGGCAGGGCCGGGGCATCGCTAAGAACAGCGGAATCACCGGCATCTACCGCGTACTCTTCATCATCCATAACAGCTCATACTCCCCTATCCGATAGGCTTTACCCGTTGTAGGCGAGCGCAAACGGGTACACCGCGCTCGCGCCCGCACGCCGCAGTTCGCGGGCAAGCACCGTGAAGGTCCAGCGCGAATCCACCAGTTCGCTCACCAGCAGCACCGGCACCTGATGCTCATGCAGGTAGTCACGCACCCGGTCTGGCAGCGTGTAGCAGTGCAGGGCATCCGCGCACCGAAACGCACTATTGCCGCCGAAAAACCGTGGAGCATCGGTGAGCACAGCCTCTCCCAGGTAGGCTAGTTTCCCCACACCTGCCAGTCCTTCCCCCAGTGAACGTGCAAGCTGCGGGCGCACCGGCGAGGGCACGGTCAGCACAGCGACGGGGCGGCCCGTGTCGCCCCAGTCCCAGGCGGCGAGCACATTCACGCACGCCTTACCGAGGGGCGCGGGTGTGGGGGCGTCGTGCGGGGTGCCCTGGGCGTCGGTTGTGAACAGTTCACGCAGCTGCGCCCCGTACCCCAGATCGCTCAGGCGGGCCAGCGCATACCCTGTGTTGGCCTGCTCATCGGCGGGGATGCGGGTTCCGGCGGGTGCGGTATCCCCCACCAGCTTGTCCAGCCCAGAAGCCCACTGTTTACGCGGGGTGATCTCCACCCCTGCTGCGGTGAGGGAGCCGGTGGCGGCGGTGAGCGCCTCCTGCGGGACGGTACGCGGATACCAGGGTTCGGTGCAGGTATCGCAGGTGCCGCAGGGCTCTGCGGTGTTATCGTCAAGCTCACGGGCGAGAAACACCATACGGCAGGTGGTGGTGTTTTCGTAGGCGAGCATGGCTTTCTGCTCAGCCACTCGGGCGCGCGCCACCGCCTCGTAGCGGGCTGCATCGTACGTCCAGGGCGTACCGGTGCTGGCCCACCGGGACTTATTTTTGTGTACGGCCCCTTCAACACTGAGCACTTTAAGCAGCAGCTCCAGGGTGGTGCGGCGCAGCTGCACGCGGGATTCCAGGGCGGGAATTGAGAGCCCCTCAGGTTCTTCAGCGAGGGCGGTGAGCACGGCGTGGGCGTTGGTTTCGTCCGGCATTGAGGCGGTGGCGAAGTATTCCCAGATGGCGGTGTCTTCGGGGCCGGGCAGCAGCAGCACGTCGGCGTTAATGGCCCCGCGGCCGGCGCGCCCTACCTGCTGGTAGTAGCTGACCGCGGAGGAGGGCGCCCCCAGGTGCACCACGAACCCCAGGTCGGGTTTGTCGAACCCCATGCCGAGGGCGCTGGTCGCCACGAGGGCTTTTACCTGGTTGTTTTTGAGTGCCTCTTCGGCGGTGATGCGTTCTTCAGCGTCCATACCGCCGGTGTAGGGCAAAACCTGGTACCCGGCGTTAGCCAGTGCTCGGGCGGTGTCTTGCGCCGCCGATACGGTGAGGGTGTAGATAATGCCGGAGCCGGGTAGGGTGTTCAGGTGCGCGATGAGCCAGCCGATGCGTTCTGCGGGCTCCTTCAGGTGCAGCACCCCCAGCCGGAGGGAGTCGCGGGTGAGGGGGCCGCGTAGGGTGAGTACTTTTTGCGGTTCGGTGCTGTCTGGGTCTGGAGTGCGGCCGGTTGGCGGATGCGCGGCAAGCTGCTCTGCGATGTCTGCGCCCACGCGCTCATTGGCGGTTGCGGTGGTGGCGAGCACGGGTATGCGCGGCGGCAGGTCGTCAATGAGCCGACCGATGCGCCGGTAGTCGGGGCGGAAGTCGTGCCCCCAGTCTGAGATGCAGTGCGCCTCGTCCACTACGAGCAGCCCGAGGCGGGGGGCGAGCTGCGGCAGCCATTCGTCGCGGAAGGCGGGGTTGTTGAGCCTTTCGGGGCTGATGAGGAGCACATCGATCTGGTCGGATTCTAGGCGGGCGCGGATGTCGTCCCAGTCGGTCACGTTGGAGGAGTTAAGCATGGCGGCGCGCACCCCGGCGCGTTCTGCGGCAGCCACTTGGTCGCGCATGAGGGCGAGCAGCGGGGAGATAATGAGTGCTGGCCCGGCCCCTTGTTCGCGCAGCAGCAGGGCGGCGATGAAGTAGACGGCGGATTTTCCCCACCCGGTGCGTTGGACGACGAGCACGCGGCGGCGGTGTGCCACGAGCGCTTCGATCGCCTGGTACTGCCCGGTATGGAAGGCGGCGTGTGGGTTGTTGGTGAGCGCAGCTAGTAGGGTGCGGGCGCGCGTGGGCAGAGGCTGCGCCTGTGGGCTCGCAAGGTGGTTACTGTTCACGGTGCCTTCTTGGGGTGCGGGTTCACGGTTGTCTTTCCATCATGTCAGAAAAGGCCCGTATTGTAGTGGTATTGGTGCCAGCTACTGTCTGCTGGGCGCAGGGCAGCATCTTGCTGATGGGCTGGTGCTGGTGCGGGGTTCTGCTTCCAGCACCACCGGTTTTTGCTCTTCGGGGTCAGCCGGTTGGCTGCGTCTGAGGCGGTGCGTATCACGGCGGCGGCAGGACACCGGTTATGTGTTTTCCTGCTCGCTACAGGTAGAATTGGGCACAGTGTTACACAGCTTCCGCATAGTGTGCCGTTACCCGTTCCTCAGGTGCGGGGGTTAGGCTGTTGCTATTGCGCACCGCGCACACTGACTTTTATAGACCTATTTACGTTTCAGGATTGTGATGTCTCTTCTCGCCTCTGCGCTGGTTGCGCATATGCCCGTGGCGCTTCTCGGTTTTAATCTTGAGGATATTCTTATTAGCACCGGCCCGTGGGTGCTGGTGGTCTCGGCGATCATCGTGTTTATTGAGTCCGGCGTGCTGTTCCCGGTTTTGCCGGGTGATTCGCTTATTTTTGCTCTCGGCATGTTGCATGACCGTATGGGGCTTTCGCTGTGGCTGGCGTTCCCGGTGCTGATTATTGCCGCCGTCGCTGGCGGCGAGGTGGGGTACCAGTTGGGCGCCCGCTACGGACGTAACCTGTTCAAGGACGACGCGAAGTTTTTGAGCACTAAGAACCTGCACGCGGCTGAGGAGTTTTTCGCTAAGCGCGGCGGGGTGGCGCTGGTGTTGGGGCGTTTCGTGCCGATTGTGCGCACGTTCGTGTCGCTGGCGGCCGGTATTTCTTCGTACCCGCGCCGTAAGTTTAATCTGTGGAATATTCTGGGTGCGGTGCTGTGGATCGGCTTGATTGGGACTGCCGGGGTGCTGCTGGGCGGTATCGAGTTTGTGCACAAGAACATTGAGCTTCTTGCCGTGATTATTGTGCTGGTCTCGGTGGTTCCGGTGGCTATTGAGTACATACGTGGCCGTAAGAAAGAGCAGAAGGCTCTGAGCGAATAGTTTTCGCTGCTGCTGTACTTGCGGCGGCCCCTATTGGGAATTACTTTCTCGTTATTTCCTCAGTGGGGGGCCGCGCGCAGTTGCAAGGCCACTGATGATAGCGACTACCCGGCTGACGTTCTTCCTAGCGGCCGCATCCGATGCGGCCGCCGAACGCGTGCTGAATAGGGTACGGCGAGAGCTCACGGAGCTGAACCTGACTGTCACCGCGCGGGATAAGAATATTTTTGAAATTGAGCAACCCATACACAGCTGGGAGCACCACGTGTATGGGCTTCTTAAACTGTGCGGTCATCTGGGCCGTCAGTGGGTGCTCACCGGCGATATAGGCCACCTTTTTGATGCCTTTTCCAGCCACTCAGCGGTTGCGGGTGTGGAGGCGGTACACCTCACCTGCGATAACCCGCAGGCGTACGAGCACTAGTTAAGTTTAGGGCCCTCGTTCTTGTCACTCTCGTGACGGCTGTTCTGCTGGCTGTACGCCTCATAGTGGTTGGGCGCTGCCGCAGCAGGGGCAGAAAACCCGGGTGCGGTGGGCTGCTGCGGAGCGTATGCCTGAACCTGTTGGGTGAGCGCCACACTGTTCTGATAGTTACGCCATGCACCCCAGTCGGCAGTGAATTTGCTGGGCTCAGATTTGAACACGCTGCAGGTAATCATGATGCACAGCACCAGTTTTATCAGCATCAGCAGTACCGCTGCTATGAAGGCAGCAACAGCCAGGGGGTTCTCGGATGCTACCCTAAATACATTGTCTTTATCTGCGTCAGAGATGAGCGTCCACGCCACAAGAATCGCCACTGTAGCCAATGCTACCTGCATAAGCAGGAAAAGCCCCTGCACAATAGCGAGCACTCCGGCTGTGATCCGCGCCGCCGTATACCCTTTCTTATAGAACGTGGCGACCACAATCGCCACTGTAATCGACACCGCAGTTATCAGCATATTAACGACGAGCGGCGCCCCGCGTGATATTACTTCCCCCACCCGGTCACCATCGTTTTGGTAGCCGGGCAGAAAATCCACGATCAGGCCCACTACCAGACACCCGACATAGATATAGATCAGGCGCACACCGAAGTTCACCTTCTTATTGCTCTGCGGCGGTTCATCCGGCACAGGCATGTGAAACTGCTGCTGCCCGATCGGTGCCCCATAATACCCGGAAGACCCGGGGGGCTGAGCATAACTCGGCAGCTGCTGTTGAGGCTGACCGGAAGGCGGCGGGTACTGGCTCATGGTGTATTCCTTCACGGGGTAAATGTAGTGACTGTCGTCTCCACCCTACCAAAAATACCGCCCCGCTAAGGGGAAATAACGCCCCATATGCATAAACCAGATACCGCAGCCACCGTGAGAGCAGGGTCGAAGACACCCCACCTAGCTGCCGCCCCACCAGGTATTAGAAGTGCGCTGGCGGTATTTGAACGTACATGCTGGGGTTCTTCTGGTAGGCACGCCACATGCCCCAGTTCGTAGTAAATGCCGCCGCCTGCGGCTTGAACATGTACACGGCGATAATGATGCACAGCAGCAGCCCCACCAGGTACAGCACCGCCGAAGCCACCACAAAAATGGTGGCGTAACGGTACGCTTCAATGTACCCGGGGTCTGCCGAATCTGACGCCCGCGAAAGCGCCGCAAAAAGCTCGAACACGCCAATGAGGGTTAGCAGGCCAAGGAGGAGGTTATTCATGGCACCAAGTATGGCCAGCACCGCCGCAGTAATACGCGCCCACGTGTACCCCCGCGAGTAGAACACTCCCACCAGAATATTGATGGCCACCAGCACGAGGGTGATGACCGCGTACAAAACGGCAATCTTCCCAATCGTGACGTCCATGGCTGCGGCGCCGTGCTGGGCGTACACTGTAGTGCTGGTGGGGATCGTGTCACGGTAGAAACTCACCACGCCGTGCACCACTATGAGTACGGCATGCGCATAGATGAGTTTTATGCCCAGCCGCACCTGGGCGGAAGGCCGCGAAGGCTCAGTGGGCAGGTGCTCATAAACCTGATGCGTCTCGTAATGTTCCGGTGTCCCGTGCGGGCCTAGGGCGCTTAAATCGGCAGCACCGTGGGGTGCTGCGCCCCCGTGGTGCTGAGCCTGGGGGTGAGGATTCTGCGGGTTGGGAAAGTCGTGGCTCATGACTCTCTCCTTATGAACGTGCTAGAGGTTCTCTCCCTACCACCGTACCAAACCCTGCCTCTTGGGCCAGGCAGGTACCTGCCGCCATGATGTGCGCAGCCAGCATCCGCGGTGCTTCTCTTAAGCACCGAAAAAGCTGCGAAGCTCCTTCTGCCGGTTACCGGCAGAAGACTCGGCGCTTAACTAGTACCGCATCTGCTGCGACCCGTAGATAGCGTGCTCGGTGGCGCTCCTGCGGTAGGTGCGCCACGCTGCGTACTGTGCGGTGTACTCAGAGGCTTCTTTCTTCAGCAGGAAAATGGCGATTGCGACTGCGTTGGCACCGCCCACAGCATTGAAAGCAAAAGTGAAAATAGCAGTGTCCCTAGCCGCCACCACCGCAGAATGCATGTAGTCCGGCACAATGCCGGGGTCAACAGCGGCAAGAAATGGGATAGAGATTAACCCCCACAAGCTTTGCAATGCGGCAAGAATCGCAAGGACAGCGCTCAATATGCGCGCCCATGTGCGCCCAGCACGGTACATGAGGGTGAACAGAACCATCAGGCTGACCTTAACGACCAGCATAATGATGGTTATAGTAATTACCATAGCTGTATAGGCGCCAGTATCAATGGTGACGCCGCTGCTATAACTGTCATAGTTCTGAAGCTCAGCCAGATGCTCATACCTGTTGGTGGCGAACGAGATAACTACCTCAAGAGCGGTGCTTAGAACTGTCATCCCTATGTAGATGTACAGGAGCATCAGCCCAATATTAACGGTCTTATTGCGCACCGGTTTTTCGGTCACCACCTGCTGGTACCCGTAAACATTCTGCGGCGCGTACTGTTGATATTCCGATGGCTGGGGAGGGTGCTGTTCCAAAAGTTTTCCTTTTCACTCGTGCACAACGGCAACGGGGATTCTCTTCTCATTATGTCAGCTGCACCCCTGCATATCACCCTATGCTTGTGCACACCGCCATAGCCCCACACGTGGGCGCCCTGTGCATTAGGGCGACGCCCACGTGTGAGCATATTTACACACCTGTATAGTGAGATTATTGCTGAGGATACTGAGGCGGCTGGTTCGGGTGCTGTTGCCCGTACTGCTGGTTGTATCCTTGCTGCGGAGGCATTGGCTGCTGCGGCTGCCCCTGCACCGGAAACTGCGGGGCTGCTTGCCCAGCTTGGGCCTGGCGGTACAAAGCAGTCTCTTTATAGTACTGAAGGGTACCCGGAAGCCACAGCAAAACAATGGCAATAACGCTGAACACTGTAGAAACAATCGTCAGCAGAATAACCATAGTTACCGTGCCGGAATACTTGGGAGCGAATAGGTCTATCGCCTCTTTAGCCTTTATCGCATCAGGCAGGTAGGTTAAATTCACAGCGATTGCAAGCGCCGATAATATCGTCTGGACAATAGAGCCCGAACGCCTCCCCAGATACACCTGGCAACCGCATGCTATGTAAAAAATTGTGAATAGAAGAGAGCGCCAGCTTGATGCGTCAAGAGAATCTATAGCCGCAGCAAGGAAGAAGTCCACAATTCGCAGCGCGACCAAGATCAGTATGGCCGCAAGAGCCAGCATAACGGTGATACCAGGACGCGGCTTCTGCGCCGCTGCAGGGTAGCCTTGATCCAGTCTGCCGTGCGGTGGCTTGTGGTAGGGTGCGGGTGCCGGGGTCTGCGGCACCCCCTGGAAGTTCCCGTACTGATCGCTCATGTATTTTCTCCTTGGTTGGGCATACCGCACAAAGTCACAATGGGCGGCACGTTCTTCTTTACTTTACCACCAGAGAGATTCTAAACACATGAATATTAACGTTATTGTTTGAAATAGTTTTAAATCTTTACGTATCTTTAGCTATCTCAGCTTGAGCAGCCTGCGCCTGCATCAGAAGGTCGCACTGTTCCTCCAGCTCACGCAGCCGGTGACGCAGCCGCCAGGCACTACGGGCATCGGTGTAAGCGCGGCTGGCCCTGCTCCACAGCAGCGCAAGCGCGATAACACTCATCACCAGGTACGGCATCCCGGCGTACACGGGCAGGTACAGCGGGGACGAAGACCCCAGCAAATAATTCACCTGCTCAGACGAGGCACCGTTAAGCTGAGACATGAGCACACCCACGATGAGCACCATCGACAGGGCACACAGCATACCGAGCAGCTCAAGCACTGTAAGCACCAGGGCAGCCCAGCGGTGACCCTGCAGGTACTTCAGCAGAAGAAACATGTGCATGCCCGTGATAAACATAATGCCCAGCCCGGTCACCAGTGCCGGGTAATACTGCTGGATCTGCTCCATGGCCTTCGCCTGACTCTCGGAGAGGGCATTAATGGGGTACTGCACTGTGAAAAGAATATTGCAGGCCAGCACCTGCCACATCACCACCTGGCAGGCGATGAGTGCTGCAGCAAGGTACACGGGGATCAGCGGTGCCGGGCGCTGCGCGGGAAGTAAAGCGTAGACTCGTTCAAGACCTCCACCGCTGGGGATCACCGGCTGCTGAGCCGGTTGCGTATTCGGCACCGCTCCACTCCTTAAGGTTTCTGTATACCCTGACTGTTAGTTAGGGTACCAATTCGATGTCTACTATCGATACTTTTATTGCCTAACAACACGAAATTTCCCCGCCCATCGGTTATCCGACGGGCGGGGAAATTAAGACGCTACGCTATTTCGCGCATACTAGCCGTTCTCAGACTTACCCTGCGACTGGTTGTTCTGCGCAGAGGTCTGCCCAGGCTGCTGGGGCTGTGACTGATTGGCGTCACCGCTCTTCTGCTCCTGCTGGGAACCGGGCTGCTGCGGAGCCTGCGGCTGCTGCTGCTGGTAGCCGTACCCTTGGAACTGGCCCTGCTGAGGACGTGCCTGGTACTGGTACGGCTGCTGGTAGTAACCAGCCTGCGCCTGGGACTGCTGCTGGTACTGCTGCGGCTGCTGATACCCCTGGTACTGCCCCTGCTGGCCATACTGCTGCTGGGGCTGTGCCGCCGAAGCATAGCCTTGCTGATGCTGCGCACCCTGCTGACCCGCCGGGTAGCCCTGCATATTCTGCTGAGGCTGTGCAGCAGCGTACCCCTGCTGCTGGTAACCGGCAGGATAGCCGTTCTGCGAAGGCTGCTGCGGCTGCCCTTGAGAAGACTGCCCCTGAGCAGCTTGAGGCTGCGAGCTCTGGCTCTGGGCGTTCTGCGACGGCTGGGCCGAACCCTGGTTCTGAGCCTGCGGCTGGTACTGTCCCTGCGAAGAACCCGCTGACTGCCGGGGAGCGGCGTGCGGCTGGGTAATGGAGTTATAAGCGTCATAGGAGCTCTGGCTCAGCGGCACGGTCGCATCCGAGTCAGCATCCAGAGCAGATACTGAGTCCTTCTGCGGCTGCTGCGGCTGGGACTGCTGCGACTGCGAAGAACTCTGGGAAGACTCAGAGCTCTGCGAAGATGAGGAACCCTGGGAGAGCAGGGGCACCTGAGAAGTCTCCGGCTCTGGCTCCAACGGCTGATCCTCACCCTGGCTCTGTTGCGCCGATGAGGAGGAAGACGACTCGGCAGCAGCCTGCGGCTTGAACGGGTCCTTATCCTTATCCTGCGGCTGGGACGAAGAGGACGACTGCTGAGGAGAGGTGTACGCCTCATACGATTTCTGGCTCAGTGGAACGGTCGCGTCCGGATCGTCCTGAGCGGCAGCTGACTGGGCTGAAGCGGCGGGTGAGGACGAAGCTGACTGCGCCTGCTGAGCCTGATACTGCTGGTAAGAAGTCTGCGGCTTCTGATACCCCGAGTACTGCCCCTGCTGGCCATACTGCTGCTGGGACTGCGCCTGGGAAGCGTACCCCTGCGACTGGGTGTTTTGAGAAGAGGAACTCTGAGCATTCTGAGACTGCCCGGAGGAACCCTGCCCATAACCGCCAGCGTACCCGCTCTGCGAAGAAGACTGGGACGACTGAGTACCCTGACCCTGCGGCTGGTACTGCCCCTGCGAAGACTGGGAAGATGATGACTGCTGACCGTACTGCTGGGCCCCCTGAGAAGGTGCCTGGTAGCGGTTCTGCTGCTGACCGTACTGCTGTGAAGCCTGGTTAGACTGCTGCGCCGACGACGCTGCACCTGACTGGCCATACTGCTGCTGGGCGGTGCCCTGCTGAGCAGCAAAACCTTGCTGCTGAGCGGAACTCTGCTGGCTCTGTGCACCCGCATTTTGGTTTTGCCCCTGCGCACCCTGCGGCGAAGAAGCCTGGCCCTGCTGACCGTACTGGGCACCCGGCTGGTTGGGGTAACCCGGCTGAGGCTGTACCGCATTCTGAGCTTGCGCAGCGTTTTGGGCCTCGGCCTTCTGTGCCGCGCCCTGAGCGAAGAACTCGCTAGAACCAGAAACCCACAGCATCGCAATTACCGCGATGTTCGCCAAAACAATGAGCACCGCAACACCCAGGCTGCCGTATGCCACGGCCATATAACCGTCAGGGAGCAGCCCCTCATTCGAGGCGTTGCTGACCTCACCGATCTTCATGAACGCCATGATGAGGCTCACCAAGCTCCCGCCCGCGATAATACCCGAGAGCACGCTCAACCCGATCCGAATCAGCGGGTTAGCGGTACGGAGCATCACGGCCATAGCAACGAGGCCACCCAAAGCCACAATATTCAGAAGGAGCGAAACAATGAACATTGACGAAGCAGACATCGTATTGAGCACAACACCCAAAATAATGTCTACCAGCACCAGGGCAGCCGCAACAAACCCAAACGTGCGTGCCATTTTCACGCTGCCGGGCATTGACGGCGGCGGTGCCGTTGGGGAAGCCGAAGCGCCGGGAGAAGCATTGTAAGCTGAGGCTGCGAACTGGCCCTGCTGGTTCTGCTGCTGCCCAGACCCCTGCTGAGACTGCTGGTAGCCCTGCTGCTGGTTCCCCGCATACGAAGGCTGAGACTGCTGGTACGGCTTATTAGTGTTATTGGCGCCCGCACCGGATGCGTACGCGTTATACCCCTGGCCCTGCTGGCTCTGCTGTTGGGGCTGGCCAGAACCCGGCTGGGACTGCTGCCCCTGGTTCCCCTGCGACATGAAGGAACTTAGCGGCACTGTCGGCTGGTCGGCATACGGGGAGTACCCATTATTTGCGCCCTGGTTCCCCTGCTGCTGTTGCTGCTGGTACTGGGGCTGGCTCCCATACTGAGGTGGTTGCTGCCCATACTGGCCCCGGTTCCCATACTGCTGGGAGCCAGAGCCCTGGCCGTACTGTTCGCTCATCGGTGTTGTTCTCCTTAGCCCCGGTTTCTCGGTGCTTTTCGCGGTGTGTGGGATCTGTCCGATCCCGACGTGGTTCTTATAGAGTACAGAATACGTCTCACATCCTATAGATGATTACCTTTTCACTCTAACAGAGTGCGGCTACAGAACAAGAGACATCCGAAAATACGGATTCATGCACTATGTTGTGTTCAATACTATATAACTTGAGAGATTCCCGAGCACGCATCTACCGCCCGTGTGTATTAAGGTAGTCCATGAGCGGCGCCTGCTGGGTGAGCATCATGCGCAGGCTCCCGAAACGGTAGAGGGTTACCGATAACAGGATCACCTCAAGAAGCCACAGCACGGCCAAGACACACAGTATCAGCATGGGGTCCATCCCCAGCGAAATACCCCTCCAGTCAAGCACCAAAAGCATCAGCGTAATGGGCGCCAGCAGCAGCCCCACCCCCACAAAACTAATCATTGAGAAAACACCCCACGCAATATATACGGAGGCATCAGAGTTATTGCGGGGCGGGCGTATCAAGGGCCATACCTGCGCCACGGCATAAAGCACGGCAAGCACCCCAAAGGCCATTGCCATCTCACGCGTGTACTGGGCAATAATTGAGGTTTCAATCAGGGCGATCACGGCCAGCACCAGCAGGCGCACACACAGGGTGTTCCGTAACCCCCGCTGCCCGCGGGCAAGCGCCTGCGGGGACACATTCGGCAGCGCCGCAGGGTACTGCGCCACAGGCATAACGGGCACCACCGGTATGACCGGCACCATCGGAATATACTGCGGCGGCCCTGGATGCTGCACATACGGTTGCTGTGGCGGCGGCGCCTGGTGCGGCGGGATCGGCGCTGGCAGCTGCGGCAACGGTGGCGGGGTCGTCAGACGCACCGGTGCCTGATAGCGGGTAGGTGCCTGATTCTGATCCCCCGTTACGGCAGGCCCCTCCAGCTCACCGTTTACCGTGCTGTCAGGGTGCCCGTGCGGCGGCAGTGGCCTCGTGGCGTCCGTCGGGGGCTGGGTACCGTCCGCAGGAAGCACCCGGGTTGCCTCAGCCTCAACGTCCTCAAGGCTCGTATCGGCGGGAAGAACGCGGGTAGGTTCCAGCTCACCACGTTCACCAGACTGCGGCTCATCCAGCAGCGGAGGCATCGGGCGGGTTGCATCCAGCTCAGCGGATTCACTGCCCGGCTCCTCGCCCCCCTTACGCTCGGCGGTGTCGGTGCTTGGGTGGGTGCCCCATGGGACCGTCACCTCGGCAGCGTCCGCATCGGCCGGGACGTTAGGTTCCCGAAGATCAGCAGCATACTCGGGGGTTAACGGCACGGTCGCATCGGTCTGCTCATCGTGGGAATACTCAGTAGAATGCACAGGGGCGGAGGCTGAGGAGTCCTGAACCTCATCATTATGGGAATGCGGGTTTTCGCTCACCCTCGCCCCTTTCGTATAGCATCCTCACACGGCGCTAGGCCGTCGTATGCTCATTACCCTACCACGGGCAGTATCCTTAACGTGGCACTATTGCGGCCACACACAGCAACCTTTGAGGCGCGGCACAGCCCCGAGTTCACGTCCCCTGAACAACCGAATCTACGCAGCCGACGCTTCAGCCATAATGCTCAGCCTGCGCCCGCTGCGGCGGGCATAAAATAACGAAAAGACGGTCTCAATAGGCAGCTCTATAAGAATCCACACCACCGTCAAAGGCACCAGCAGCGGCGAACTCCACAGGTAGTTAAGAACAACCTGCGTGGCGGAAGGAGACAGCAGCAGAGCCCCCACCGGAGCCATGGGGACAAGAGCGGCAAGAATACTAAAATAGTTCGCCACCATAATGATCTTGGGCGAACGCCCCTTATGGTACGCCCACGCACACCAGCTTTGACCCACCAGGTACGCCAACGGAATAGCAGCAATAATGGGCACAGCCAAACGGATGGCCTGCCACGCCATGATTAGGGCCGGGCCAGCTAACAGTACCACCCGGAACACGTACAGCCCCTCATCAAGTGAGGTACGCCCGGGGTTTCCCTGTGGCGGGGTTATTCTTGGCGGGTTCTCAGCCATGGTCCTCCCTACCGGTGCCTCATCGGTGCGGCGGTTTAACCCTCAAAAATTCCGCGGGCCCGGTCTTTGCGCACACTCGCGGCGGGAAAAATACGTCCGCTCATACTAATGTACACGCCAGGCGGCAGCAGGTTCACGGCAGACAGTGCCGCACCCAGGTTAAACCCGGCGTCCGAACGGGCCATAACGGCTGGCTGCATAGCCCCGGTAAGCACCACGGTTTTCTGTCCCACATCCGCATGCTCCGCAAGGTAACGGGCGGTTTCGCTCATCGTGTCGGTGCCGTGGGTAATAATCACCTGCTCATCACGAACCGCGTTGAGGGCGGCGGCAAGTTCCGCGCGGTCTGCATCCGTCATATCCAGGCTGTCTTTACCGATAAGCGGGCGGATCTCGAACTTAATATCAGTAATCACCCGATCCAGAAGGTCCTGGGCCGCCGGTGCACCAATATCGAGGGTACCCGCGACCGAATAAAACTTATCGATCGTGCCGCCAGTGGCCAGAATAGTCACTTTGTTGGGGTTTCTGATGCTGTTCACAAGGCTCTCCTGCCGGTGCGTCGTAGTCGGGTAGGGCTGAAGCCATTATAAAGAACCCATCTGACGTTTACAGGCCAGCGAGCGCCCCGGTAATGCTCATAGCCTCAGCAACCGTTTGGGTAGAGGGCATGGTCTGTAGCTCAGTCACTGGTGAGGGCTTTTAAACGGTCACCTCCTGCTGATTGGGCTCTGGTGACGATACTACAGGTACAGGGAACCTCATACTTTGAACACGTAAGGCAAGAAAAAAGTTGCCCCTATTGGCTTCATACCAAAAGGGGCGACCTACCAGATGATCTCTGGTGAAGAGTGCGCCCTGTGGGGCTCGAACCCACGACCTGCGGATTAAAAGTCCGTAGCTCTACCAACTGAGCTAAAGGCGCTCCAGTACAACTATACACTACACACGGACGAACCCTAAACACGGCCTCGGGTGAGGTTTTCAGTCAGCGAAGACCCTGTTCGCACAGTGACTGCGGCGTTAGACTGAGGAACCTATGGTTTCTTCAACGCCCCGCAGCTATCATCGGCCCGTATTAGCTTCTCACGAAATTTTTGAGCGCCAGGCCGGTGGTGAAAACCCTGCCGCCCAACACGAGGCGGCGTACGCCTCGGCGCGCGTCTTACTGGCCCGTGGGCGCGCCAACACAGACCCGCAGGTGGCCCAACGCCTCGTGGACTTCACCGACGAGTACGGGCTTGAAACGTTAGCGCTCATGTGGGCCTCAGCCCCCGCCCAGTCCTTGCCGGGGGCGCTGTGGCGCATGTACTCGCTACGGGATGCGGTGCACCGTGACGCAACAGCGGTTAGCCGCGCTTTCGCTAAAGGGCTTGAAGACGACTACCGTTCACACGTGCTCGCGGGCGTGCCCGACCCGCCCAGCGCCTGGGAGGTAGTGGCCACAGCAGACAGTATCCTGGCGGGGGTGTACGAGGGTGAGGTTGATATAGCCCTGGAGCGTTTCGCCGCGTTCGCGCGGGTGGTGGCGCTCGGTTTACGGGCCGAGTATGCCGCAGGTGACATAGCCCGTGCCGCAGGAGTGCATGTGCCGCTGGCCCCCAGCCATGAGGTGCGCCGCGAGGGCGTGAACCGCATGTTAAGCATCCCCGAACGGGTGCGCAGGCTGGGGCAAATCGCTGAAGATTTAGAAGCTGTGGCGCTGCTGTGGCGTCAACATGGGGGACTTGAAGGATTTTAATATTTTTCGGGCCGTGCGCGCTGATTTTTCGGTGCTGGCAGCATAAAAAGGTAAGACTTCCCGATGCGCCGCAAACCGGTGTTGGGCATTGACAGGCTCCCGCACGGGCGGGATAATGATTACAAGATGTCGGGTTGCTAATAGGTAGCCCCGGGCTCCAAATCATTTGCCGCTTCGAGCGGCCTTCCGCCGAGAGGCGCTCCCAACCCGACATCCCATACGTATCGAAGAGGTCAGCGGATTCGTTGGCCTCTTCTTTTGCACCCACACCCAGCCGCCGAAGTTCACAACAGAGATAGAATCGGTATATGCTTCAACGCCTCTTCCCGCAAGAAAACAGTTCGCTACAGTCACTGGCTCAGATTTCGGCGCAGGTTGCAGGCGCGGCGGCGCTCCTTTCGGAAATGGTCGGCACCCCCACCAGCGACTACCCTGACCTATTCGAGCGGATGCTCGCCCACGAGGCCAGCTGCACCGAACTATTTTTTATGACCCTCACCTCTGTGCGCAGCTCATTCGCTACCCCTTTACCGCGTGAAGACCTGTACACGCTCGCCCGTAAACTCACCAGTGCGGTGGAGGAGCTCACCAGTGCCGCGCACATCCTCTATTTACACCGTATTGACGGGTTCGCCACGCACAGCACCGCCATTCTCGACATTATTCAGCGGCAGGCGGTGCTCACCGAAGCGGTGATCCCTAAACTTATTGACGTCAGGGGGCTGGACACCTACTGGATGGACATGCTGCGCATATCCCGCCAAGCGGTGCGCACCGCCGAAGAGTACGACGCGCAGCTGGCCGCCCGCTACCCGATGGAACGGTACCGCCGCTACACCAAGTTCATTACGCGCCTCAGCGCCGCCGCGAACGCTATGCGTGACGTCTCAGCCGAAATTGGGCGCATTATTGTGCAGGAGTCCTAGCTCGTGCCTACCCTGCTGTATCTGCTGTGCGTGGCGGCGTTTTGTGCCGCGATTTTTGTCACCGGTGTGCATAATGCCTCGAATGCGATCGCGGTGCCGGTACGTACCCGTGCCATGACACCCGTGGCGGCGCTGGTGGTGAGTGCGCTCTTTAACGGCGCCGGGGTCATCCTCGCGTATATGCTGATAAAAGAATATGAGGCGTCGTGGCTTGTTGTCCCGGGAGGAACACCCACCCTCCTTGGTATCGTGTGCGCCCTAACCACCACAGCAGCGTGGGGCACTATCACTTGGGCGATGCGCATGCCCTCCTCCGCAACCCACGCGCTCATTGGTGCGCTCGCCGGGGTGGCCTGGTACGCCCACACCGACGGGTTCGAAAACTACGGGTTTGTACACACCATCTTCACCGCTGCCCTCGCCCCGCTACTGCTGCTGCCGCCGCTGACGTTCCTGCTCTCCTGGGTGCTCGTATTCCCGTTCTACCGGCTGGCATTACGCACCGCACCGCACCGGGTCAATAGTACCTCCCGCGAAGTTCTCGCCGTCTCAGCTGCTGGTATCTCGCTATTACACGGGCTGCAGGTCGGCCAGCGCTACCTGCTGCTTCTGCTGCTTTCCGGGGTGCTCGCCCCGTTCACATCCGCAGTCAGTTTCGATAAAGCCCCGGCAACTCTCATGATCGTATGCGCCGTCTTAGTAGCCGCCATCCTCGCGGCAGGTACCCTGACCGGCGGGTGGCGTATCGGGTATACCTTCACCCACCGTATGGTGCGCCTTGACCCGCTCCGCGGGGCTATCGCCCAGGGAACAACCGCAGCGGTGCTCGCGGCAGGGCAGTTCGTGCTGCAGCTGCCGTTCTCTTCCTCGCATCTGGCGGTCGCCTCGGCGCTCGGGGCGGGGGTGAACCAGCGGCACGCATCCGTCAGCGCCCGCGTGGTGCGGCAAATCCTGCTCACCTGGGTGATTACTTTTCCCGCCTGTTTCCTGCTGGCGGTGGCTCTGATGAGCGTCACCGGATTATTCTTCGAGTGAAAACCAGCGGATTTGCCGCCCAACCGGCAGCTTTAAAACTGTGCGTAGCAAAAAGCCCGTACAATAATTAGGTACGCCTCAACCATGCCGTGCGCATGTGCGCCTTACGGCCTCACTTTCCGGGAGAATGGGAGAATAATGACGCCCACTGTCGCCATTATTGTGCGCACCAAAAACCGACCACAATTTCTGACCCGCGCCCTAGCCAATATTGCGGAGCAAACCTACCAGGACTACGCCGTGTACGTGGTCAACGACGGTGGTGACAGGGCTGAGGCGGAACGCATTGTTACCGCAAGCCCGGTGGCCGATAAAACCACGCTCCTGCACACCGACGGCATCGGCATGGAAGCCGCTTCCAACCTGGGGGTTCGTGAAAGCGAATCAACCTACGTGACCGTGCACGATGACGACGACTTGTGGGCCCCCAAATTTCTTAAACACACCGTCGCCGCCCTCGATTCGACCGGGGCGAATATGTGCACCGTGCGCATTGTTGAACGGTTCGAACGCGAAACCGACAACGGGTTCCAGGTGCTCAACGAACGTATCTTCCATGAGGGGCTGCCCGTTGTTGGGCTGCAGTTTTTATACCGCACCAACCGTGCTGTACCCATTGGCGTGATCTACCGCCGCGACCTGCACACCCGGCTCGGCGGCTACCGGGACGATCTGGCCGTGGTAGGCGACTGGGAATTTAATATGCGCGCCGCCGCAGAAGGCGAAATCATCACGATTGACGAACCGCTGGCGTACTGGTGCCAGCGCCCCGAAGCCACTGGCGCCGCCGCCAATAGTGTGAGCCGTGAAGCTGAGCACCGCTACTACGATTCGAAGGTGCGCGCCGAAGAGATCCGTAAGGATATTGCCTCCGGCTCCTCTGCTGGCCCTTACCTGTACCAGGCGCACCTGGCGAACGAACTAGACGGGCGTATTCTTGAAAACCACAACCTGCTCCGGGACGTGCTGGCAACATTAGGCCGTATCGAGACAACCCAGCGGGAACAGGGCGAACAGCTGAAACGTATTGAGGCTGCCCAGCGGGAGCAGAACGAGCGGCTGCTGCGGGTCGAGCGGGCCTTATCGTGGCGGGAACGGGCCGAACGCATCACCAAATATTTTAAGCGCGGTTAAAAACACCAACAATAAGGTAAGTGCATAATGACTAAGGTTCTGGTGGCTGGCGATATTGGCCAGCCGGTCTACCATGTGGGCGACGAAGCAATGACGGTAGCGTCCGCCACATTTTTTGCCGGGCGCGGGGCACGCATCGTCCTGGCAACCCGCGATGAGGAGCATTCTCGTCAGCTCATTGGCGCTGGGGCGGCGGGCGAAGAGTACGAGTACCTGCCGTACCTGCTGTTTCCGTGGGCACCGGCGCAGCGGGAGCAGACCCTAGAGTTACTGGAAGAGTACCTGCGCAGCGGCGTAATGCCCACACTGCCCGAGTTCGCCCCGGATGCCACGAAAATACGGGCTTTCGTTGAGGGGGTCTGCGCGGTAGATGCTGTGGTGATCTCCGGCGGCGGCAACCTCAACTCGCGGTATGGGTGGCTGCTGTACGAGCGGGCGGCTATCGCCCTCGTCGCCGAATACCGCAAGATTCCGCTGTTTATTTCGGGCCAGTCGCTTGGGCCGGTACTTTCGAACACCGATGCCGAGGTGCTTGAACGTATGCTCCGCAGCGCGGTGGCGGTGGCGGTGCGTGAGCGCGGCTCATACGCCTGGTGCACCGAACGCGGCATTGAGGCCTTAGCTGGCGCCGACGACGCAACCAACTACGCCCCACACTCCCCCGAACTTACACTGGAATACCCCGAGTCGGTGGCTGTGCCTGAGTTGCCCCAGCGGTACGTGTGCGTCACCATTAATAATGCTGACGACGAGCAGGCCCAGAACCTCGCGGAGCTGCTGGAGTACACCTATCAGGAGCACGGCCTGAGCGCTGTGTTCCTCAGCCACATGGGAAACCCCGCCCAGGCAGCCGTTGCGGGTGAGCGCGGGGACTATGAGGTGCATGCGCGCATCGCCGAACAGATGCACACCCCCGCGACCCTAGTACCAATCACGCACGCAGACGCCGCCGTGCGCATCCACCAGGGGGCTGCGCTAACGCTCACCAGCCGCTACCACCCGGCAGTTTTCGGCCTGGCAGTGGGGGTGCCCGTGGTGGCATTGGTACCGGATGCGTTCACCGAAATGCGGCTCACCGGTGTGATGAAACATTACGGTGTGGGTGAGTTCATCACCCCGCTGGAAATGCTCGGCACCGCCATCCCTTCCCTGCTGCTGGATGCGGCGGTGCAGCTGAATGACCCCGAGCTGGGGGCCACCTTCACCGAGCTGCAGGCACCGCGCCGGGCCGAGGTGCTGGGCGCTTTGGCCGAGTGGCGCCAGTACGTGTGGGAGCGTATTAGCGGCAACGACGAGGCACGCGAGCCGCAGAACCTGCCGAAGGTGCACCAAGTGGAGGCGCTGAACGAGCCGCTTCGCGGGGTGAACCGTGCGGCGCGGCGGCTGCTGAGGCGCACCTCTTTAGAGGCCGGAAATGAGTGGGCCTTATCAGATCGTATGCACTCGTGGGAGGACGCCCGCCGCCGCGAGATTGAGGAGAAAGACCGCGAGATAGCCGGGCTGCGTGAGCGCGCTGAGGCTGCCGAGCGTAAGCTGGCTGAGTATCAGGGGTCTCTGCTGAAGCGTATCCTGCGCAGGTAGGTTAAGCCCGGCCGAGGGTGGGTGCAGAATGAGACACCCACCCCCTTGTGGGCCTGTACAGCAGGCCGCACGCCGGTACACTAAACATATGGCCGGCATGTATACCTCAGCGAGAAAGCACACCCGCAGCTATTTGAGTGAGGGTGCCCGCCGTGTGCGCACGGGGTTTTTTCAGTCCCTGCAGATTACGATCTCGGGGATTGGTGCGTACTTTTTCTCGTTCTATGTGCTGGGACATCAGGAACCCATTTTCGCTGCGACAGCCGCCATTGTGTCCCTGGGGTATGTGAGCGGGTCCACCCATTCCCGCCGTATTTTGGAGGTGTCGCTGGGGGTCACGTGCGGCATTCTGGTGGGCGAACTGCTGCTGATGGCGTTGGGTCGCGGGCCGTGGCAGGCGGCGGTGGCGCTGTTCCTGTCGGTGCTTCTGGCCCGCTTTATTGATAACGGCATTATTTTTACGATTCAGATGAGCGCCCAGTCGTGCCTGGTGATTCTGCTGCCGCCAACCTCCGATCTGCCGTTTACCCGCAGCCTGGATGGCGTGGTGGGCGGCGTGGCGGCGTTTCTGATGATGTTCCTCATGCCTAAGGACCCCCGCAATAGCCCCCGGGAGCGTGCCGAGGCGCTCATGGGCGCGTTTTCTGACGTGTTTTTTCTGTCTGCAAGCGCGATCCGTGAGTATAACTACGAGAAGGCGTACCAGAGTTTACGGGACGCCCGCCAGCTACAACCGCTCTACGATGCGTGCCGCAACGACCTGGTGACGGCGCGCGGCATGGCTCAGCTCTCGTGGGTGGGCAAGAAGAGCCGGGCTGAACTTGACCGGCTGGCGCAGACCCTCAACGCCGTTGATTTAGCGATCCGTAACGACCGCGTGTTTAACCGGCGTATGGCCTCAACGATTGCGCACGTGCAGCTGCGCCCAGCCGCCCTGGAGTCGTTAGCGGCGGCCTTGGAGTCGTTGGCGCTTGCCACCCAGAGCGTGGGGTTGGGCATGTATTCGGGTACCGAGCAGGAGCGGGCGTATTATATGCAGGTTGCACGTGAACGTCTGGTGGATCTTGCTGGCACCTTGGAGCCGAGGCAGATGGGTGTGGCCTCATTTGAGGGTGAGTCGCTGGTGCTCATGCTGCGCTTGATGACGGTGGATATGCTTGAAGCCACCGGCCTGGGGCACGAGCAGGCGTCTGCGGCACTGGTAAAGCTGGGTGAAGCCGTCACGGAGCACGCACCGCGCACCTCTGAAATTCCAATTGTGCAGGCTAATAGCAACCAGGATGAGCAGGAAGATTTGCGGAGCCGCACGATCAACATTATCTTGCATGATCAGGAGCTTGAGAAGCACCCCGAGTAGCCTCACAGGAAGACAATCAGGCGGCGGCTGCGCGCATCGTTAGGATGATGTGCGTCCCCGTGCCGCAGGAGGCAGCGGTGTGTGGTGTTTGGCGAGTTCCGCCAGGCTTTCGGCTTCCTCCTGCGTGAATGTGCATGCCAAGAATCCTTGTATATCGGGGTCGGTCTTCATGACATCGGTTAATCGCATCCCTAAAACCGTGTTAATGAGCATACCTTTTGCCAAGAACTTTTCGGTTGCTTTAGGGCTCATCCCTATTTCGTGGTGCAGTACTCGGTATATACGCATAAATTCGTCGCGAGCGAGCCGACCAAACCGCTCATGATGCCCCATCGTGAAGAGATGCATCATGGTCAGCAGAATTCCCCGGTCAGCTACAAGTTTTACGTAGGCACGCCCCATCTCCCTCAAGAGTACCTGAGGGTTTTCTACGCCTTGAGCAGCTGTGCGAAATACTTCAATAGTTTTATCAACAGCACGGCTGGCTGTTTCTGCGAAAAGATTTTCTTTAGAACCGAAGGTACGCACAATATATGCTTGGCTTACTCCAGCTGCTTTGGCAACGGCGTCCGTAGTAGTTCCGGCGTAGCCGCGCTCACCAAAGACGATGCTGGCGGCTTTTAGCATCTGTTCACGACGCTCGGCGGCGGGGAGTCGTTGCCCAGGTGCAGGTTTTTTCTCAGCCATATTGACATGTTATCACCCGATAACCTAGCTTTAAGTAATCAATTGATTACTTAAAGCTAGACGAAACGGACCTTCCCATGCAACAGACTCAACAGGCAAAAAAACCCCGTACTCACCCCGCCTGGCTCATCATCATCTCGCTGTCCATTCCCATGTTCATGGCTTCCCTCGATAACCTCGTCGTCACCAATGCCCTTCCAGTCATTCGGGCAGATCTGGGAGCCACACTGGAAGAGCTCACCTGGACAGTAAACGCCTATACCCTGACCTTTGCATCCTGTATTCTCATGTCCTCGGCACTGGCAGACCGGTTTGGACGCCGCAGCGTCTTCCTACTTGGAGTCTTTATATTTACTGCCTCCTCTGCATGGTGCGGTATCAGTGATAATATCGGCGCCCTCATCACGGCCCGTACTCTTCAAGGAATCGGCGGCTCTGCCGTTATGCCTCTTTCCCTTGCGTTGCTGAGCACTTCCGTACCCGAGCGGCTGCGTGCTACTGCTATTGGTATTTGGGGAGGAGTCGCTGGACTCGGTGTAGCACTCGGCCCCCTTATCGGTGGTGCCGTAGTAGAAGGCATGAACTGGCACGCAATTTTCTGGATTAACGTACCATTCGGGTTGCTCTGTATCCCCCTGGTATGGACCACAATTCCGGAATCCCGTGGTCGCCCCGAACCGCTTGATTTCCCTGGGCTGGCCCTCGTGGGGATAGGGCTGTTCGGTATAACTTACGGCATCGTGCGTGGAAACGAAGCTGGATGGACTAGCCTGGAAGTCCTCACCGCCCTAATCGGTGGAGTACTCATCCTAGTCTCTTTCATCTGGTGGGAATCACGCGCCGCCGCACCGCTGCTTCCGCTGCGTCTCTTTAGCAACCGAAGTTTCAGTATGGCGAATATTGTGGGGTTCCTCTTTTTCTTCGGTATCTTTGGGGTTGTTTTTATCTTGATTCAGTTCTTGCAGGTGGTCCAAGGGGCAAGCCCGCTCGAAGCCGGGCTGATGACCATGCCATGGACTCTTGCGCCCCTCGTTGTTTCACCGCTTACAGGACTGCTGACATCTAGGATCGGCACGCGCCCGGTGATTGCGGTCGGCATGGCACTCATGAGTATTGGGCTGTTCTGGAGCGGTGCAATCCTCGATCCCAGTGTTGAATACATCCACTTTGTGCCTCCCTTCATGGCTGCCGGTGTGGGTATGGGCATGGTTTTTGCTCCCATCGCCACCGCAACCCTGCAAGGTATGGCACCTGAAGACAGGGCAACCGCCTCGGGAACTAATATGACCGTGCGGCAAATAGGAATCGCGCTGGGGATTGCCACTCTCACCGCAATTTTTACGGCCCTTGACGGCGTCCTCAGTCCCACCGGGTTTACGGATGCAGCTTCCCCAGCCATTTTGACCGGTGCGGCAGTAATGATGCTGGGAACTTTTGCTGCCTTTTTCCTCCCCAAGCATGTGCGTGCGGAAGAGAAAGTGCAGAGCTAACCTCCTAGCCTGCGCGAGCGGATAATATTTTGGCGAGCAGACAGCAATTCGTTATCTGCTCGCCAAAATACTCTACTCGCGGTTCACGTCACGATGTGCGGCAGTTATTTATCCTGCGGGAAGAGCAAGTTCAGCGCCTCGCCCAAGGTGGCAACCTCGCGCACGGTCACCCCATCGGGCACCTGCCCCACGCCCGTTGGGGATGCGGGCACCAGCACATGCGTGAACCCCAGCCTGCCGACCTCGGCAATACGCTGGCGAATACCCGGCACGGCACGCACCTCCCCCGCCAGGCCAACCTCGCCAAACACCGCGAGTTTACGCGGCAGAGGCTTATTCTGCGCGGCCGATGCCAGCGCCATCACGCACGCCAGATCGGCGGCGGGCTCAGAGATTTTGGCACCTCCCACCGTGGAAACATAGCAGTCGAGCTTGCCCACGTTCAGCCCGGCACGGCGCTGCAAAACCGCCAAAAGCATCTGGATGCGCGCCGAATCCAACCCCGCCACCGTGCGCCTGGGCGCGGGTGCCACCGCTTGATCCAAGAGCGCCTGGACTTCGGCAAGGAGCGGGCGGCGTCCCTCCATCGTCACGGTCACGCAGGTTCCCGCCACCGGATGCGGCGTGCGCGAAACGAACATGCCGGACGGGTCGAGCACGGGCGCGATCCCGTCCTCGTGCATATCGAAGCAGCCGACCTCATCGGTGGGCCCGTACCGGTTTTTGATAGCGCGCAGCATGCGAATATTGGAGTGTTTATCGCCCTCGAACTGACACACCACATCGACCAGGTGTTCCAGCAGTCGCGGCCCGGCGATCGTGCCTTCCTTGGTCACATGCCCCACCAGCAGGGTGCACATATTGCGTGCTTTCGCGGCGGCGATCAGCGATGCGGCAACCTCGCGTACCTGCGTAACACCCCCGGCGCTGCCCTCAACATCTGCGGACGCAAGGGTCTGCACCGAGTCGATCACCAGCATCGCCGGGTCTACCTGCTCAATATGCGCCAGCGCGGTTCCCAGGTCGGTTTCGCTCGTCAGGTACAGCGTATCGGCGACGGCGTGGATGCGGTCCGCACGCAGCTTAACCTGCGCGGCGGATTCTTCACCAGTCACATACAGCACGTCGCGGGTTTTCGCGCGGGCACGCTCGGCGGCGGGGGTTCGCGGGGTGTAGCCGCGCGCGAAGGTGGCGGCAACATCCAGCAGCAGGGTAGATTTGCCCACGCCGGGTTCGCCAGCCATCAGAATCACGGCACCGGGCACCAGTCCCCCACCGAGCACCCGGTCGAATTCGGGGTTGCCGGTGCTCATATAGGCGGCGACGGTCGAGTCTACCTCGCCGATCACCTGAGCCGGTTTCTGCACGCTGGATGCGGTACGGGTGCGCGCCACGGTACCCCCGGCGGCTTCCTCAACAGACCCCCAGGTTTGGCATTCCCCGCATCGGCCCACCCATTTGGCGGTGGTCCAGCCGCATTCAGTACAGCGGTAGGCGGGGGTTCCTTTAGTGGTTTTTGTGCGTGCAGCCATGGTTTTTATTGTACGGGCGACCCTGACGGTTTAAGACCTGCAGCTGCCCATAAGGCACCATACCGATGATGCACCCCGGTCAGGGCGTGCGCTGGCGGCAAACCGCCGCTTAAAACAGAACGAACACTCTTTATTTATGCATTTTTCCGTGTAACTACGCGCCCCCTGCGCTCAACCCTCAAAGGCGAAATAACACTATAAACAGGCTACAATGGAGCACGTGCAAACAGACTATAGCGAACTCCTTCTCAAAACGATCGCTCGCATCGCCCCCGGCACCGAACTGCGGGAGGGGCTGGAGCGTATCCTGCGCGGACGTACCGGCGCACTCATTGTGCTCGGTTCAGACCGCACCGTTGCCGCGCTCTCTTCCGGCGGGTTCGATATTGATACGGAATTCTCGGCCACCCGTTTGCGCGAACTCGCCAAAATGGATGGCGCTATTATCTGCGATAGGGATGCCACCCGGCTCCTCAAGGCCGCTGTGCAGCTCATGCCTGATCCGTTCATTGAGACGAATGAATCCGGTACCCGCCACCGCACCGCCGAGCGTATCGCTATCCAGACTGGTTTTCCGGTGATTTCGGTCAGTGCCTCTATGTCTGTGATTTCGGTGTATGTGGATGGCACCCGCTACACGGTGCAGGACACCCAGTACCTCATGAGCCGCGCCAACCAGGCCATCCAGACTCTTGAAAGCTACAAGAAACGCCTGCGTAAAGTGCTGGGGACGCTCTCGACTCTAGAAATTGAGTCGCACGTGACCCTGGGGGATGTGGCCGCCACCCTTCAGCGCATGGAGATGGTGCGTCGTATTATTTCCGAGGTTAGCCACTATGTGCTTGAGCTGGGTGTGCATGGCCGCCTGGTGGCGCTTCAGCTTGAGGAACTGCGCAGCCCCGACATGCCCGGCAGCGAGATTATTCTCTTCGACTACCTGCCGAACCCCAACCCGAGGAATATTGGGGATGCTGTTGAGGCTCTGGAGAACCTGGACGATATGAACATTGTCGATTTGAAGGTTATTGCGCAGGTGGTCGGCTTTGAGGGGTATGATCTAGACACTCCGCTTCAGCCGCGCGGATACCGTCTGCTGGATGGTATTCAAAGCATCCCGCATATTATCTCTTCGCGCCTAGTCGAACGTTTCGGCACTTTACAGGCGCTTATGGCAGCCACCCTTGAGGATTTGCGGGCTGTGGAGGGGGTCGGCGGCAACCGCGCCCGCACCCTGCGTGAGTCGCTCTCCCGCATGGCTGAGAGCACTCTCGAAAAGTACCTGTAAGCTACGCACCAGCCTGCGCAAAGCATTGTTGGAGGCGGCTTCACGTACGGGAAACTACCGGCCCCCTGGCCCTGGGAGGGAGCGTGCTTAGAAGCCCCCTCCCGCAGGGCAGCACCGCAGATGCCGCGATAGTTACTATCAGGCGAGGGTAAAGTTTACCGCCTGTGAGGCAACACCGTTCACGCTTGCAACCACCGAATAAGTGCCCTTCTCGGCGTCTTTCGTTTTTTCGCACCCTGACGCATTGGATTTGCGGTCCCAGGCTATCTCACCGGTGGCTTCTTTCCCCGGCTCAAGCTCAGCTTTTTTCAACGGCGCAGGGGCGCACTTGTTCTTTGAGTAGGTTTGTGCCGCACCGGAGGTAATGTTCAGCTCTATGCCGTTTTCTGCTTTATCTCCGCCGATGGCGCAGGGGGTTTTAGAGGTGTTGGTGTAGGTGACGGTAAAAGAAGGTGCCTCCCCCGCAGCATACTGCTTTTTGGAGGGAGCTACGGTCACTTTAAGGTTCTGTGCGGAGCAGGCAGCTACAGCAGCCGAGGTGGTGGATGCGCTCGGGTCGGGGCTTTTACTGGGGTCGGCTGCTTGTGAGGGGTTGGCGCTTGCCGAGCCGGTGGGTGAGGCGGTCACATCCGCTCGGGCGCTGAAGTTTTGGAATGCCTCTGCTGTTGCTGTAGCACTGGGGACTGCTTCATTCGTATTACGGTTTTGAATGGTATTAACAGCCCAGGTAATACCTACTATAAGAAGTATCAAAATAATAATTGCCGCAACTGCCGCAATAATGCGTCGACGGCGATATACTTCAGGGGGCAAATCCATATCTTCTGACATACATATAAGAATACAGCGTTTTATTCCTTAACGGGAATTATGCATATATATTATTTTTGGAATATATTGCGGGTGTTTTACCCTAGTTCAATGACCTCTTCACCACGCACTTCCCGCCCAAAGACTGTTTCTGAAGTACCCCATGTATCTTTTACACAGACAGAGCAGCTGCACCAGCTGGTGGGTGACTGGTTTATCGCCAATGCTCGCGATCTGCCGTGGCGCCGCGCAGATTGCTCCGCGTGGGGCGTGATGGTAAGTGAGTTTATGCTTCAGCAGACTCCGGTTAAACGTGTTCTTCCAGTGTGGGAAGAATGGATGCGCCGCTGGCCGACCCCCAAAGACTTAGCAGCTGAAGAGTCCGCCGAGGCGGTGCGTGCTTGGGGCAGGTTGGGGTATCCGCGTCGGGCGCAGCGCCTTCATAGCGCAGCGCAGGCTATTGTGTTAGAGCATCATGGTGATGTTCCCAGCACTTATGAGCAGCTGCTGGCCTTACCGGGGGTTGGCTCTTACACTGCAGCAGCGATTACTTCCTTCGCATTTGGGCGGCGTGCAACTGTAATAGATACAAATATTCGCAGGGTACACGCGCGTGCCATCAGCGGCAAAGGGTTGCCACACAAGTCGCTTAATGCGGCTGAAACTCGCCTCGCCGAGACGCTGATGCCCACCGATGAGCAGGCTAGCTGCCTATGGAATGCCGCCACGATGGAGCTTGGGGCACTGGTGTGCACCGCAAAATCTCCAACCTGCAATATATGCCCAATTAGGCATTTATGTGCCTGGGTTGCCGCTGGCAAACCAGAGGCTGAGTACACCCCTCAGGGTCAAAGCTGGCATGGCACAGACCGGCAGTTACGCGGGGCAATGATGGCGGTTCTTCGGGAAGCCCACCACCCCATCCCTAAGGAACTTATTACCAACTTCTCCCCCGATATTGTGGCACCCAAAAACTTGTCAGCAGTGGTGAAGTCGCTGCGTACGCTAGGCTCTTCTCAAGAGCAGATCCAACGCTGCTATGAAGGACTACTTGCTGACGGTCTGGCGAGTGAAAAAGATGATTTAGTTTCACTATAGCGCATAAGTATTAGACATATTTTATGCTTTTATAACAATTTAGTATATAAATTTTTTAGATACTTTATTCAGAAACTTATTGTTTTCGCTTCCAACTTTTGAAAGAATAGAAAATACGTATTTGAAATACCAACTATTCACTCAAGAGGGATACTCATGAAAATAGCAGTTGCAGGGGCAACCGGAACCATTGGCACGAAAATTTGCACCGAACTTGAGAAGCGAGGGCACCAGGTGGTGCCGTTGAGCCGCTCCACCGGGGTAGATGCCTCAGTGCTTGAGAGCCTCACCCCAGCTCTCGCCGGGGTGGATGTGGTCATTGATGCCTTGAACCACACGGTCATGAATCGTCGCAAGGCCGAGGAACTCTTTAAGCTCACCGCCAGCAATATTGCGCAGGCAGCGGCAGAGAACCAGGTGAAGCGCATTGTGTGCATTTCGATTGCCGGTGTGCAGGATGCGGCAGTATGCCGCGGATACGGCTACTACAGCGGCAAGGCTGTGCAGGAAAACACTTATAAGGCCTCACCGGTGGAAACTGTGATTATTCACTCCGCACAGTGGTTTGAGATTCTGCCCACCCTCGTAAAACAGGTTACGGTTGGGCCTGTAACGGTGCTGCCCACTATGAAAATGTCTCCGTTACCGGCCGAGCCGGTGGCTCAGTTAGCCTGCGATATTGCTGAGGGGCAGATGAATATCCCCGATTCAGGTATTATTTCGATTCGCGGCGCCGAGGAAGGAACGGCAGTCGAGTTTGTGAAGCGTATCCTCGCGGCGCGCGGTGAAATCGGTGGCAAACGCCCCAAGCTGGTGTGGCAGCTGCCGTACCTTGGTTCGGCTATCGCTAAAGGCGGGTTAATTCCTGACCCAGCAGACCGTACTGACCCCACCACACTCAATGACTGGCTAGCCGCTGAATAAGCTTCATCTATCACCCGGCTTTCCCTCCCTCCCGGCCCTTAACCAGCCGGGAGGGAGGGTATCACTATTAGCGCGTCACTATAGCGCTTCGTGTTTAAGGACGGTTTTACCGACGGTGCTTCCGGCCCGCAGCCTTGCAAGGACACTGGGGGCCTGGGTAATAGGCACGACGTCCGTCACCTGCACCTTCACTTCCCCATCGGCGACCAGCTGCAGCGCGCGCCGGAGGTATGTTCCCACAAGCTCAGGCTGTGCTGCCGTTAAAGCCCCTAGGTTGAATCCCATGACGCTTTTACCGCCGAGCCACAGGTCATTGCTGCTTATGAGCTGATCCCCCGCCTGGGCGGCGTCGCCAACTACAAGCAGGCGACCACCTACACGGAGCAGGTCCACGCACCGAGCGCGTGTTGGGCCGCCCACCGGGTCGACAATAATATCGAATTGGTCGGGCTCTTGCTCTGCTAGATCATCGCGTAAGATTACCTCGTCATACCCCAGTTCTAATGCCGCGTGCCGCTTCTGTTCAGAACCAACAACGCCCACCACACGGGAAGCACCCAGATACCGTGCCACCTGCCCAAGCTGAGACCCGAGGCCACCTGCGGCGGCCTGAACCAGCACACTCTGCCCCGACTGCACCTGAGCCAGCCGTTCCAGGGCTATGAGCGCAGCCGTAGTGTTTGCGGGTACAGCGGCTGCGGTGGCAGCATCTAGCCCCTCAGGTATTGGCGCAACCAGGTGGGCGTTAGTGACCGCGATCTGCCCGTACCCTCCGCTGTCAGTGACCGTAAAAGCGGCAACAGGAGTGCCAATCTCAAGGCCGTCGTGTTCCGTGACCCCTTCGCCATAGGCTCGAACCGTGCCGGATGCCTCAAGCCCCGGCACCCAGGGCACAGGGATAGTCGGTACGAATCCGCCTGCAAACAGTGCTTCCACGTAGCTAGCGCCTGCGTAGTGAACGTTAATGGCGATCTGTCCGGCAGCCGGGGTTGGGTCGGACGTTTCACCGTATTCTAAGGTGCCAAGGGGCCCGTCGTAGCTGGTAATCTGGACAGCCTTCATCATCATACTCCTTAATTATAGTCGCACACTGAACTATAACAGACATCTGCTATTAAGGATAGTGTTATTCCCAGACCTCAGACAGCGGATTATTCGCGGGCGCCTATAAACACTCGCACGTCAACGGGGCAGAACCTACCCCTCAAGAACCTCAACGAGTCGGCCCAGCAAATCGCGTAATTGCTCCTGCTCCTGCGGGGTGAATTCACTGCTCATAAGATCCTCAACGGCACGCGCCTTTTCGTCAGCTTTCAGCCCCAGCTCCTCACCCGCCGGGGTTAGGGTCACCACATTCACGCGACTATGGATTTCTGAGGGCACGCGGGTAATCAGTTTTTTTGCCTCCAGACGCGCAAGAACAGTAGCCATCGTCTGCGGGGTCACCGCCGCAGCGCGTGCCAGCTGCGCCGCTGACTGCCCGGGAGTATAGTAGAGTGAAAGCATGGCGGCATACTGTGCAACGCTCAGATCGTACTCCCGCAAAGCTTTAGATTTCGCCACCATCATCGCCTGCTCGGCACGTTTAATGGAAAACCCCAGCCGCGCCTGAACCTCGGCACGGTAGGCGTCCTGCCCCCGTTCCGATCGCGAACGAGACAATGAAGACTGAGTTTTTTTCGATGATGCGGGCATGTACTAAGCATACTATCCCTCCGCCGCATCCCGCCCGACACCGGCGCACCCTTTCCAGGTGGACGTGTGCATAAGGAAGGCATAAAGAAACACCCCCAGTTCCTCCCACACGGGAGACTGGGGGTGCTCTGCGCTCACTTGAGTCTGATCACTGGCTGAGATTGCGGCTACTCGGCAGCGTTATTGGTGATCTGCTCGGCTTCTTCAACCGCTTCTTCCTCAGCAACCGACTGCGAATCCAGATCCTTCAGATACTCGCTGGATAATTCCTTCATCGGCTGGGAGGAGAAGGTGAACTTCGCGTCATCCCCTTCGCCCTCAGCGTCCACGGTAATCTTTTCACCGGGCTTAATTTCGCCGAAGAGGATCTTCTCTGACAGGGCGTCCTCAATATTGCGCTGCATCTCGCGGCGCAGCGGACGGGCGCCCATCGCCGGGTCGTAGCCCTTCGAAGCCATGAGAACCTTCGCCGCATTCGTCAGCTCGATCGACATATCCTGATCCGCCAGACGCTTTGCCAAACGACCAACAAACAGGTCCACAATCTGCAGAATCTCGGTCTCGGAGAGCTGCGGGAACACAATAATATCGTCCACACGGTTCAGGAACTCGGGGCGGAAGTGCTCCTTGAGGTTCTCCATGACGCGGGCCTGCATGCGCTCATAGTCAGCGGCATTATCGTCCATTGCCTGGAAGCCCACAGGAACGCGGCGGTTCACATCGCGTGAGCCAAGGTTCGTGGTCATAATAATCACGGTGTTCTTAAAGTCCACCACACGACCCTGCGAATCGGTCAGGCGGCCATCTTCAAGAATCTGCAGCAGCGAGTTGAACAGGTCGGCGTGCGCCTTCTCAACCTCGTCGAACAGCACCACCGAGAACGGCTTACGGCGTACCTTCTCGGTCAGCTGACCGCCTTCTTCATAGCCCACGTACCCGGGAGGGGCACCGAACAGGCGTGAAACGGTGTGCTTCTCTTGGTACTCCGACATATCCAGAGTAATCAGTGCATCCTGATCGCCGAAGAGGAACTCTGCCAAAGCCTTCGCAAGCTCGGTCTTACCGACGCCGGTCGGACCAGCGAAAATGAACGAGCCGCCCGGACGGTTCGGATCTTTCAACCCGGCACGGGTACGGCGAATCGAACGGGCCAACGCCTTAATAGCGTGCTCCTGGCCGATCACACGCTTGTGCAGCTCGTCCTCCATCTTGAGCAGACGCGAGGACTCTTCCTCGGTGATCTTGTACACCGGAACGCCGGTTGAAGACGCCAGAACCTCTGAAATAACCTCGGGGGTCACCTCACCGAAGGCGTCACCGTTTTCACGCCATGCCTTCTCTTTCTGGTCTTTCTCCTGAAGAACCTTCTGTTCCTCGTCCCGCAGACCGGCAGCTTTCTCGTAGTCCTGCTCCCGAATAGCGTCTTCTTTCGCGCGCTTGAGCTTACCTGCCTTCTCTTCCAGCACCTTAATCTCGGGCGGGGCGGTCATCCGCTTAATACGCAGGCGTGCGCCCGCCTCGTCAATCAGGTCAACAGCCTTATCGGGCAGGAAACGATCAGAGATATAGCGCGCCGCCAAGTTTACGGCAGTCTCAATTGCTTCATCCGAGATAGTCACGCGGTGGTGAGCCTCGTACTTATCGCGCACGCCCTTAAGAATCTGCACAGCGAGCTCCTGTGAAGGCTCGTCCACCTGAATCGGCTGGAAACGGCGCTCCAAGGCGGCGTCCTTCTCAATATGCTTGCGGTACTCATCCAAGGTAGTGGCACCGATGGTCTGCAGCTCACCGCGAGCCAGCATCGGCTTCAGAATGGAGGCCGCGTCGATAGCGCCCTCTGCGGCACCGGCCCCGACAAGGGTGTGAATCTCGTCGATAAACAGGATAATGTCGCCGCGAGTGCGAATCTCCTTGAGCACCTTCTTGAGGCGTTCCTCAAAGTCACCGCGGTACCGGGAGCCCGCAACTAAGGAACCCAAATCCAGGGTGTACAGGTGCTTATCTTTAAGAGTTTCGGGAACATCGCCGTGTACGATGGCCTGCGCCAAGCCCTCAACAACGGCGGTTTTACCGACGCCGGGTTCACCAATGAGCACGGGGTTGTTCTTGGTGCGGCGTGAGAGCACCTGCATCACACGCTCCATCTCGTGGTGACGGCCAATCACCGGGTCAAGCTGACCCTCGCGTGCAGCAGCGGTGAGGTTACGCCCGAACTGGTCGAGAATCGTCGAGCCCGCCGGGGTGCCCTCGCGGGAGTTGCCCGCACCAACACCGGCTGTTTCTTTCGAGTCACCATTACCGGGGTACCCAGAGATAAGGTCCATTACGGCTTGGCGCACAGCGGCCGGTTCCACACCAAGTTTGGCCAGCACCTGGTTTGCCACGCCCTCGTTCGCGCGCACCATACCCAGCAGGATATGTTCGGTGCCGATGTAACCGTGGTTAAGTTGAATAGCCTCGCGCATCGAAAGCTCCAGCACTTTCTTCGCGCGCGGGGTAAAGGGAATATGCCCGCTGGGCGCGTTTGCCCCCGGGCCAATAATGTCTTGCACCTGTTCACGTACGCTGTTGAGCGTAATACCCAGCGACTCCAAGGCTCGGGCCGCAATGCCCTCCCCCTCGTGAACTAGGCCGAGCAGTAGGTGCTCAGTACCGATGTAATTGTGGTTGAGCATGCGTGCTTCCTCTTGGGCAAGCACCACTACGCGCCGAGCTCGGTCGGTAAAGCGTTCAAACATTGCGTACTCCTAGGATTTTCTACTTGATACAAGACTACGCGGTATTACCCCTCGCGTGGGGACTGTTCGCCATCGAAAGAACTAGCGAGACGAAGGTCGCACCGGCCCGCAGCCAGGGTCACGCGCGCATCATCTGCCGCAGCGAGCTCGGTGGCACGAGGATTCTGAGGGATTATGAAAACCTAATGCTTACCTTTCGGTAACCCTTATGTATATACGAGACTTAAATAAAGTTTAACTTTCGTTTAATCCCGACAATAAACCTCAAGGGCTTGATTTATTTTATAGAAACTGCAACTATTTACCAGGAAAATATAGAATGAATTCTCTCTAAGTGGTAACCATATGCATGTTTTCGGCACACCGAAATTATTCCTTACGCCACCCAATAGCCCGCCCTGTACTATCCATTTCAAAGGGCAGGAAATAAAACACTTCAAACAATTTTCCAAAAATGCAACTATCAAAATATGCATGAAATATACCAAATAGAGATGGAGTATCGCGGATATTTTCTCGACATCTCCACAACAACCGATTATGACCGTGAGATTAACCTACACAACTAACATGTGCCGTACATTCCACAGTTGATGTGGACAGACCAATATATGCACCCTGGAGACCACCTCGTCACACCAAATTTACGGGGGTTCACCACCACACTTTAGAGCCTCACCCTATCGCTCCGCCCACCACAATACACAAATCAACCTGGCAAGATTCACTTTGACAGAAAAATGACATAAATAAAAGACGGGAAGGCTCAAAAGCCTTCCCGTCTTTTATTTAAGAAACGTAGCTTATGCCTGTTCCTTTTTCAGTGCTGCGTAGTACGCATCCTGAATCTCCTGGTGAATACGGCCGCGGTCGGAAACCTCATGACCGTTTTCCTTAGCCCACTTACGGATAGCAGCGGTCTCGGGGTTGCGCTTCACAGCAGTTGCTGCGCCACGCGAGCCACGACCTGCACGGCCGGACCCCGAAGTGTTCTGTACGCGGCGAGCCTTCGACGCGAACGGGCGGATAGCATCACGCAAGCGAGCGGCATTAGCATTCGACAAATCAATCTCATACTGGCCACCATCAAGGCCAAATCGTACGGTCTCGTCTGCGGGGCCGCCGTCGAGATCGTCTTCAAGAATGATGCGCACTTTCTGTGCCATGTAGTTATCTCCTTAGTAGTTATGTGAACGCGCTAGAGAAAACTCAAATATAAAGAATTCTATATGAAACATTTTCTATCGCACATACATAGTAACAGACTTTAACGCTAAAGATAAAGGTTCCGAAATATATTTTAATACTTTCGCGGGAAATATTTTATACAACTACGGTTTATCATCAGTAAATGGGTTAACAGACCCCCGTGAACTTTTTACCTGCTCATACCAAAGCTGGGCATCTTTTTCGGCCTCACGCTGCGCTGCGCGCTCCGAACGGTCCGCACGATTAATCCACCGCAATATAAAATACAGGGCAATCCCGGCGAAAATCGGGGGAACCAACGCAATCAAAATATCCATATTTCCTCTCCCTTCATCTGGCTTTCTAGAGTCCAGAATACCCGCACACACAAGAAAAAGCCGCCCGCACGTCTTCAAAATTTCGTGCGGGCGGTTTAAGAACGCTCATTCCAGGATTAATGCCGCCCTGAATGTGAGCTCAATCAAATATTAAACCTAAAGTTATAATTTAAGCTTCGGGCTTCATGAGCGGGAACAGAATAGTTTCACGAATACCCGGCTGACGCACCACGGTTCCAGGGCGTTCAGGGTCCTGTTCACCCGCCAAAAGCATAATCAGACGGTCAACACCCAGCCCGAGACCACCCATCGGCGGTGCACCGTGCTCTAGGGCGCGCAAGAAGTCCTCATCAAGTTCCATCGCCTCATCGTCGCCCGCAGCGGCCTTATGGGACTGCTCAGTCAAACGCTCGCGCTGAATCACAGGGTCGATCAGCTCTGAGAACGCGGTACCGCGCTCCATACCGCCAATAATCAGATCCCACGCCTCAATCGTGCGGGAACCATCGCGGTTTGGCCGCGCCAAAGGCTGGGCGCTTGGCGGGTAGTTATACACGAAGGTCGGGTTCAGCAGGGTCGGCTCCACGATTTCACCGAAAAGCTCAATCACAAGCTTCTCTGCATCCCAGGCGGGATTCACCTCAACATCATGCTTGGCGGCGATCTCGCGCAGCGTCTCAGCGGGGGTATCCGGGGTTATTTCAACGCCCACGGCCTCAGACAGTCCGGGGTAGACACTCAGCCACGCCCACTCACCGCCCAGGTCGATCGTGCCGTCCTCGGTCTCAATCGCGGTAACCCCGAGCTCCTGTGCGCACGCAACGATAATCTCCTGCATACGCTCGGCCATCACATACTGATCGGCGTAAGCTTCATAGCATTCCAGGGTTGTAAATTCGGGGCTATGCGTCGAATCCACGCCCTCGTTGCGGAATACGCGACCGATTTCGTAGACGCGCTCAATACCGCCTACCACGGCACGCTTGAGCGGCAGCTCGGTGGCGATGCGCATCGTCATAGGCTGGTCGAAGGCATTCAGGTGGGTGCGGAACGGGCGAGCCGTCGCGCCGCCGTGCACCAGCTGCAGCACCGGGGTTTCCAGCTCAATATAGCCGTGATCTTCCAGCACGCGGCGCACGGTGCGGGTAATCAGGGCGCGCTTCTTCACCAGCTCACGTGCCTCGGGACGAACCATCAGGTCCAGGTAGCGGCGGCGCACCCGAGTTTCCTCGTTCAAATCCTTATGCAGCACGGGCATGGGGCGAATCGACTTCGCGGCCATCCTCCACTCACGCACCATAATCGACAGTTCGCCGCGGCGAGAGACCACCACACGACCGGTCACATACACGTGATCGCCCAAATCCACCAGGGATTTCCAGTCGGCAAGCGACTGTTCACCAACCTCATTGAGCGAGAGCATCGCCTGAATGCGGTCACCATTCGTACCCGCCTGCAGGGACGCGAAGCAGAGCTTACCGGTATTGCGCACGAACACCACACGGCCCGCAACGTTCACTACGTGGTCGGTCTCGTCCCCTGCGGTGAGCTCGCCGGCTTCTAATTTCGGGTCGTACTCGGCGCGCACATCCGCAATATGGTTCGGTGCGATACGCCTGCCCTGAGCATCCAACAGGCCCACAGGGTACGCCTGGCGCCCGGATTCGAGCAGCTTAGCGCGCTTCTCAAGGCGAATCTGCATCTGGTCTGACATATCTGCGATCGCCGGTGCGGCGTTCTGCTCGTTACTCAAGGGGACTACCTACCTGTTGTATCTCTGCTGAAAATATTGCGTCTTAAACCGCGAAGCGCCCACACGGGCTGTGTGGGCTGATGCGGTAAAAACTGAACTACCGTAAATCCATATTATCGATAAGGCGAGTCTGGCCAACATATGCGGCAACTAGGGCCAGCACCCGCTCAGACTCGCTGGTGGGGGCGTTAAAGTTATTCGGATCCACCAGCTCCAAATAATCCAGCCGCACCCCGGGGGTCGCGTTAATGCGTTCACGGGCGCCGTCAAGGTCAATACCCTCAAACCCACGGTTGAGCGAGTGCTCACGCAGCAGTGCCAAGGTACGGGAAATCACCAGGGCCGCCTCACGCTCATCATCCGAGAGGAACTCGTTCCGGGAGGACAGTGCCAAACCATTATCCTCACGCACGATAGCGACCGCCCGCAGGGTCACATCATGGTTAAAATCGCGCACCATACGCTGAACCAGCAAGAACTGCTGCGCATCCTTCTGACCAAAGTAGGCGTTCACTCTGTGGCCGCCGGTCGCTGAACCAATAATGTTGAAGAACTTATTAACCACAGTCAGCACACCGTCAAAGTGGCCGGGGCGGGTCGCGCCCTCAAACCGTGACCCCAGCTCACCGCTCGAAATACGAACCAGCGGCTCACCATCCGGGTACATTTCTTCAACCTCAGGGGCGAACACAATATCGACGCCTACATGAGCGGCAAGCTCAACATCAGCTTCCAGGGTTCGCGGGTACTTCTCGTAGTCTTCGTCCGGGCCAAATTGGAGTGGGTTCACGAATACGGAGATGGCGACCACCTCGTTCTGTTCGCGGGCACGGCGCATCAGATTAGCGTGGCCGTGGTGGAGGGCACCCATGGTCGGCACATAGCCCAACGACGCATCCGTGTACTCAACCGCAGTACCATTTTCGGCGGCCGCGGCCCGCGCCTGCGCATCCAGCTTCTCTTGCGCAGCAACCAGCGCCTCAGCAATAGCGGCGCGAAACTCTGCAATGGTCTTCACTACCAGGGGTTTCGTTATCTCAGTCATGACGAGAACTCCTTGTCTGAGGGGCGGGGTCGGTGGTATCCATGAACGAGGTATGCTCAGTCAAGGTGCTTTCAACCCGCCCCAGTTGTTCATCGTTTAACAAACCTCTATTATGCGCCCTTTTTGCGGTCGATTTTACCAATTCCGCGTAAGAGTCAGCTATATCTCGCGTATTTTCTTGTTCAGCGTACTCCCGCAGGGCCCGCAAATGTTCGGTAACGGTCCCCGAGTCGCCCCGAATAACAGGCCCGGTGAGCGCAGTTTCACCCGCCGCGAGCGCATTATCAAGGGCGGCACGCACCAACGGCCCCAGATAGTGGGATGGGTCTTCAACACCGATAGATGCCAGCGCCTGCTGGGACTGCCCCATAATGGTCACCAGGTGGTTTGCGGCGTGCGCTAAAGCGGCGTGGTAGAGGGCGCGGTCAGCCTCGGCAATATGCACGGGTTCACCGCCCATCTCAACGACGAGCGCCTGGGCGATAGGGATAAAAGGAGCCGGGCCGGTCACCGCGAAACTGGCCCCGTTGAGGCGCTGCACATCGAGGGAAAGCCCCGTGAACGTCATGGCTGGGTGCACGGCAAGGCCAATAGCCCCCTGCTCGGTGAGTGGCTTAAACACTCCGGCACCGTGCCGCCCGGAGGTGTGCACAAACAACTGCCCGGGGCTGACCATGCCCCCCGCGGCGATACCCTCAATAACAGGTTGGAGCGCATCATCAGGAACAGCCAGAAGCACAAGTTCGCTTCGTTCAATAATCTGCTCAGTGGGCAGCACGGGTATGCCCGGCAGCAGGTTCTCGGCGCGCTCAGCTGACGCATCAGACTCAGCGCGCACACCGACAATGGCGTGCCCCGCCGAGCGCAGGGCAGCACCGAGCACCGCACCAACTTTGCCGGCACTGACAATACCGATACCCAAGCGTGCGGGTTTGAGATGATTCGTGGTCACACTCTTAAGTATATTAGGTACCGCAAAATCCGCGTGTTTTTCAGCGTTCACCAGGTGCGTCGAAGATCATGGCGGACTTGAGCAAGGAATTATGCCGAAGACGATGTGTAATAGGCCCGAGTGCCGTCAGTGCGGGCGATGATCTCGGCGGCGATGCGTTCGGCATCGTGAACCTCTAGGTTCTGGACGGTGGGTTTAACCGGTCCCGGAACGCTGCCCAAATGTATGCACGCGGTTTTGAGGATGCGATTGAGCGGCCCCTGCGACCATTGCACCGCGAGCACCTGCCGTTCGGGGACTATCGAGAGGAACCGCAGCAGGCAGCCGCCACGCAGTAGCAGAAGATCCCGGGTGGGGGCGTGTTCCGAATGGTGCAGGTCGGCTTCAGCTTTCGCATGTTCGGTATTCACCCGCGCGAAGCCGTCACGCCGGAAGGTGAGCGGGTTAAGCCAGCGTGTTCGGCGCGGTGCCGTCACTACGCCTAACTCGCTGTTGTCGGCGGGGCTGTACCTTGATGATTCCATGACCGCCTGCACGGTTTCGAGGCTGTGCGGTGACGCACTCGGCAGCAGCAGGTGAAGAAGCCGCTGCATTTCGCGGGTGGTACCCACGGGCAAGGCGGTGTTGCGGGTAAATAAGTCGTCGGATGAACCCTCCGTATTTACCGCCACGCCCGCAATATTGACCACCACCCTGTACCATCCGAAGGGCTTCCACAATAGAGGCTGTTCGATCTTGAGGGCTTGAATACGCTGCGGGAACAGGGTTTGCGTATGCGTTCCCGTGAAACCGTAGGTGATGCGCAGGCTGTCGCCGCGCGCATCCGAAGTATTCTGGCGGATGCGCTCCACCGTGAAATTTGCTCCCTGATCGAAGCTGCTCCACAGCTGCCAGAGAAAACCGAGAATTGGAATCAGGGACGGAAAAATAAACTGCGATATCTGCCCCAGGTCCTTTTGGGGGTTCACCAGCCACCCCACGATCGTACCGCCTACCCAGATAATCGCTACCGGGAGTGCCCACAACAATGCGCTGAGCACAATCGCGGCAAGAACCCGCAAATTGGGGACTTTGAAGAGCAACCGTTCCGGCTTGTGGCCTGCTTCTGTCTGCTGCTCCCCCGCGAGGTTTACCTCGTGATCCTTCTCAGCCGGAGCACTCACAGCATCGGCGAACTCTGACCTATTGGCGGCACGCAGGGTACTCACCCTGCGCAGCAGGCGTTCCTGCAAATTCTGCGCTTTCGCATGCGAGAGGTATTTGATATACAGGGCTTCTTCGGCACCGTCCGCAGCCTCAAGCCGAAGCTCGGACAGCCCCAAAATACGGGCGACAAGTGAGCGTGAAATATCGACGCTTTGCACGCTTTCCAGGCGAATCTGCCGCTGTTTCTTGAAAAATATTCCGCTGTGACGGTATACCGAATGCGCGCTCACGCTGTAGCGGGTAAACGCCCACGAAAGAATACTTCCGCCAAAAATAAGGACCGCCACAGCACCGTAGCCATACAGCATTACCGGGTTATGTCCAACGTGGTTTAGCAGATATTCGGGCAGCTGCCGCAGAATATTCCAGTAATCATTCTCGGCATTATTTTTGAAGGAATTCTTAATATAATCCCACGCGAGATAGATAATAAAAGCAAAGAAAACCCATATGTTCATGACGAACGTGCGCACATCAGTACGCCACCACGTGAGGGTTTCCGCAGCTTCATCCGGGGTTATCTGGTGTTCAGAAGTGTTAGAAGACTCGACAGACCGCACGTCCTGGTTATTCGAGTTTCGGGGTTCCTGTGTCATTACAGCGCCGCCATGCGTTCATCGGCGCGGCGTATCAAAAGCTCGCGCAGCTGCTGCCCACGTTCAGTGGGAATACCGTACAGCGTCACCTTAGAAGCGGTCACCCCAGCGGTGCGGATCGTCAGACGCACCAGGTGATGAGCACGCTCCAAGGGACCGGAATCTACATCTACATACTGGATACGCCCATACGGAATGGACGTCACATGCCGAAACAGCACACCCTGGCGCGCCATCAGATGGTTGGGGCGCAGGCTATAACCCAGCGCTCGGGTGCGGCGCGGCAGCAGCGCCGCCCGCCAGATGCCCCACACCAACAGGACAGCGGCGATCGCCCCAGTAAGAGCGGACAGCCACGTGGTTTTGGGCAGAACATCGGAAGAACGCATCATCTCAAACATCACAGTCAGCGCCGCAAAAACGCCTACCAGCGTGATAAAAAACCCTACGACCTGTATCAGCCGAATCTTGGTATACGAAGGATGCGCGCGCACCCACTCACCCTCGGTCGCGGTCACTGTTCCTTCGCCCTCGTGTGTGAGAGAATCGCTCTCAGAGTGCGGAAGCTGCGCCATACATACTCTCTACTGCTGATCGCTCACCCGGGAGTACCCGTCGGCGGCAAGCTTACCCGAATTCGACCCGCCCGAAGACGAATTACCTTCGGAATCATCCGGCGGAATACGGCACAGGTACTGCGCCCAAATACCCATCGCTAAAAGCGCTGCGGCGCCCACAAGGTTCGCGCCCGTCACCCACAAAACGCCCGTCACCCCGCGTGCACCCACCAGCGAAAGCTGATAGATGAGAAGCCCCAGCATCCACCCGGTGAGAGAGGCACCCGTGAGAATTGAGCCCTGCGCGTACGCCAGCACCCGGGCAGCCGCCACCGGGTTCATGTTTTTCGCTTTCGCGCGGGTTTCAATATTGCGCCAGCGGGCCACCTGAAACCCCAGCCACAGGGCGCCGCCGCCCATGCACAGGCACACCACGATCACCACCGGCGACATCACAATCTCACCGCCGCCGGAGCTCACAAGCATACTGTTCACAGCAACGGCAGCTATCACTCCCAGCGCCGCGCACAACAGAATAATCCGCAGAGGGATAGGCTTCATAGACCCTCACTTTCATCTCTAGGCGGCGACTCTCCTTAGTTTAAGGGTAGCCCGTCTGAGGGGGTTCAGGCTTCCTCCGGCATAAAATTCATGGGCCGCAGCAGTTTGACAGCATTAACGTTGGCGTGCGAGTCAGCCGCACTCACCTCACGCGCCAGCTCCGCAACCGCCCTATTAGCCCAGCCGGATGCGGTGCGCACCATCAGCTGCGCCTGCGGATTTGCCTGCTCCCACGGAACCAGCACAAAAGCACGCTCATGCGCACGCGGATGCGGCAGCGTCAGAACCGGGTCGTCGCTGACGAGGTCGTCATAGGTAATAACGTCAATATCGAGAGTGCGCGGGCCCCATCGCACAAGCCGCACCCGGTGATGATGCGCCTCCACCTGCTGGCACAGCGCTAACAGCGCGTAGGGGTCAAGGCTCGTGCGCACTTCAAGGACTGCGTTGATATAGTCAGGTTGGTCGGCGGGGCCGCCTACCGGTTCCGTCACATACAGCCCGGAGGCGCCTACTAGCCGCACTGCACCCGCACTAAGATGCACGAGATCGGCGGCGGCCTGCTCTAGGGTGGTTTCGCTCTCGCCCAGGTTTGATCCCAGGGCCAGCACCGCCGTATGCGCTAACGCGTCCATGCCGGGCGCGTGGTGCGATTGGTTCGTGTTCGGCACATTACCCACGCGCGCCTGCACCCTTTCCGCCCTGAGACTGCGTGCCTTCGCGCTCCCGGAATACGGTCACTGCCACGTTCCCGAAGGTCACCTCAATCGGGGCCTTCGGTTTATTGACGGTCACCTCAAGGGCATGCACATACGCGCATTCGTCCAGAATGTTCTGGGCGATACGCACGGCAAGAGTCTCAATCAAATCGAGGGACTCCCCCAGAATATGCGTGCGGATAATCTCGGCAACTTCCGCATAGTTCGTGGTTTGGGCGAGGTCGTCGGTCGCAGCAGCCTGCGTGAAGTCGGTGTATAAAACCGTATCTACGATGAAGGGCTGACCTTCACGTTTCTCAAAATCAAGCGCTCCGTGAAAACCCACGGCGGCAACACCGGTCAGGGTAATACGGTCGCAGGAGGCATAGGTGTGCGCTGGGTTCGGCATGGTGTTCCTTAGCTGATGTGAATACTGGTACATAATTTTAGGTCTGATTGGTGCGGGTAACAGTGCGTAAAGTATTCGCCACGGTCACGGCATCCACCGTGGGGGGCACATTGTGCACGCGGACCCCCCACACTCCCTGAGCCGCCACGAGTGCAGAGAGAGCGGCGGATGCAGCATCACGGTCTTCGGGGGCGCGTGCTGGCGGCATCTGGTCGGGAACGGTGCTCGCGCCCGCGGCGGGATTCTGGGTTTTGGTGCGCGCCGCATCCGCCGCGTTCAGCGCATTCGCCAGAAAACGTTTACGCGAACCGGCGATTAGTACCCGATGCCCCAGCGCGTGCAGCTGCCCAAGGGCGGCGAGCAGTTCCCAATCCTGCATGCCACCCTTCGCAAACCCCAGCCCGGGGTCAAGAATAATGTTCTCGCCATGAACCCCGGCGGCAACTAGGCGATCACGCAGGGCGGCGAGCTCGTCCAGCACCTCAATGACGGTACCGCGCGGGTAGGCGGCGAGCGTATCCATTGTGGTTGAGGTGCCGCGCGCGTGCATCAGAATATAGGGTACGCCCAGCTCGGCGACGGTCTGTACCATCTCATCGCTCACGCTCATGCCCGAAACGTCGTTGATGATGTGCGCCCCGGCAGCTACGGCGGCGCGGGCGGTAGCTGCGTTCATGGTGTCTACGCTGATGGTGATACCGGTTTCGGCAAGCCCCTCGATCACGGGCAGAATACGCCGAAGTTCCTCCTCAACACTGATGCGAACCGCACCGGGCCGGGTGGATTCGCCGCCCACATCAATAATGTCTGCGCCTTGGGCGATCATGCGCTGCGTGTGGGTGAGAGCGGCGTTCGCGGCGTAGTGTTCACCGCCGTCACTGAAAGAATCGGGGGTGACATTCAGGATTCCCATCACCAGGGTTCGCTCTGCGGCTGCGGCGTCGCAGGGCAGATGTGCGGGGGGCTGCGGGCTCATCATTGCGTGCATGATTCAATCCTAACGGATGCGCACCAACCGCCTCCTCCCGCTTTCAGCTATCACGCGAGAAGCGGATGCAGCCGACCACCTCTATCGGCATAAGATCCGCCTCCCGCGGCCTCAACGGGCGCCTAATCGTTGATTTCTGCGGGCTTATTCTCGCCCCAGCCGAGCGCCAAAACCACTACCAGCCCCAGGGCAATAAACCCGGTCATGAGGGTTTCCCCGAACGCAAGCCAGCGTAGCGGCCCGTCAATGAGCACAACAGCGATCAGCCCCGCAATAGCGAATAGAGCTAAAACCCAGGCGCCGGTCTTCATAGTCACAGCATTCTCCCTTGTACGTACACATGTGATGCGCGCCCCGGCGCGGTTAGCGGAAAACCCGCGCCGGGCGCGAATAATCCCAGCATACTCTCACCGCAGAAACAACAAAACTAAATCCATATAAATCATGCAATTATTAAGCACTGATGACAGCCCCGGGCACGGTGATTTATTCGGTATCTTGGGGCCTTTCATTTTATGGCAGCTTGGGAAGGCGGATCTTCACATCCGTTAGGATTAAGCCATGCCGGATGCCCTCACAATTCGACCCGCCGCCCCCAACGATGCGCAAGCAGTAGCGCGCATCCGTGTTCTGGGGTGGCGGTTCGCTTATCAGGGTTTGGTACCGCAGGGTTATCTCGATTCGCTCAGCATCGCGGAAAACACCGAGAGGATGCGCGGGTACCTCAGTCAGCTTCCCCAAAACTTGCCGCCCAACAATTTGGCGTCCGTGCAGGGTTCGAGCGGCGATGAAAAACGTTTATTCATGCTCGCGGTACGCGACGATGTTGTACTGGGATTCTGCCATTTCAGCGCGGCACCCAACAATGCTGACCGCCCCGAAAGGGCTGTTCTGGGTAGGGTGATGATCGGAAGAATCCACTCGCTTTATGTGGGTCCGGATGCCCTCGGGCAGGGTATTGGACACGCCCTCATGAGCCATGCGCTCAGCACCTTTACCGCGTGGGGATGCGAGCGCGCGCATCTCTGGGTTTTAGAGGGAAATTCTCGCGCCGTCAGCTTCTACGAGCGGCAGGGCTGGCAGCTAACGGGTGACACAAAGGTGGATTGTTCCTTTGGGGTGTGTCTGGTTGAGCACGAAATGACGATTCAGTTTTAACGCGAAACCGCCCGGATGATCGTGCGACTTGTTGAGGCAGGTTCACGATTCATCGAGGCGGTCGCTAAGTTAATCGACGCTATTAGCTGCGGGCTAGTATAACGCCCTCACAGGGTGGGCACTCAGAGTTTTAGCAGACTGGGTGCTCACCCGATTGCTACTACCTTACCCTGTACCGCGCGCATGCTCCGTCCTCTAAAGCTGTATATGCAGCTGTGTGCATATGACTGTATCCTCCAGTATTTCGGTACTATATTTGGTACTATACTTGTTATACCTAGTGTTGCTACGATCCTACAGAAAATGCGCAATAATCCGAAGAATATCGCTTTTCGTGATCTCATCAAAGTGAGTAAAGCATATTTTGGAGAGCCGCGTATTCACGGATCTCATCACTTTTTCAAGACACCTTGGATTGGCGATCCGCTGGTTAACTTACAAGAGGGCCGAAATGGATCCGCTAAGCCATATCAGGTGCGTCAGGTACTAGCAGCCATTGAAAAATTGGAGGCAGAATAAAATGTCTATTCCTCGGGAAGAACTATACACATACCGCGTCGAATGGTCTGAAGAAGACCAAGAATTTGTGGGAACCGTTGCAGAGTTTCCTAGTCTCTCTTGCCTAGCTGATAGCTCTTTGGAGGCTTTATCCGGAATTCAGCAGGTAGTGCTCCAGGCTATCGATATCTTGGAGGAAGAAGGAAAACCGGTGCCAGAACCCTATCATTTACGACGATTCTCGGGACGCTTTAACCTGCGGGTATCCCCACAACTGCATCGTAAACTCAGCCAGCAGGCAGCATTCGCGCATCAGAGCCTTAACCAATATGTCTCGCAAGCATTAGAAGCAGCCGCATAAAACAGCATCTGTAGCAGGAATGCCCATCTTGCGGGGGCAGAGCATAGTTTCACCCCGGCAGGATGCCTCGCTTCAGGCGGGTATACTCGTCAGCGCTCATGCGCTCGCCTTTCTGAAGGGACCCGTTAGCTTTGGGAGTGAGGCTTCTGAGATTCTGCGGGGTCATGATCGCCGAACGGCTAGAATGCTCATACGCATAGGTCGTGAAGATCCAGTCTGCGAGTTCGCGCGCATCTTGAGGGTCAAACCTTAGCCCATAACGTGGTTCAGGGTTCGTGAGCACGGATTGAATTTGCCGATACCAAGCGCCGCGGCTGCGCATCACAAGCCAAAATCCGGGCTCGCTTTCCTGCTCATCGCGCAGATAACGCGCCAGACGGTATAACACCAATCGGGCGCTAAAATCCGAATAGACATTCTGTAAATCTTCAACCCCGCTCACCCACGATGAACGAAACGGGTACAATTCCACGTTGCAGGTACGCAGATTCTTAACAGTCTGATGCACATAATCGCCCAAAGTTCCCGCACGGTAGTGTCTAAGGAGCAGCTTGCGAAAGGCCTCATAATACTGGCCATCAACGTCATTGACCAGAAGCGCTGAATCATAATTACGCAGATAATAACGCTCTGTGCGGGTAAAAGATTCTTGGTCGGTTATATCAGGTCCAATAATGTTTTTGAGTTCGCGGTACAGAATATTTTCAGGGCACATCACGTGATTTAGTACGTCATCTGGCGTCAGGTCGTAACTCTGCGTCTTGGTGCCATAAAAAGCAGAAAAGTTGAGGGTGCGATCCGGGTGTCTGTTGTTCCGTTCGTGAAAATCGCGAACATTCTGTGCTAGGTCTAAAGAGCTGTCGATGCTTGGGTTGAACAGGCAGTGCATCAGCCGGGCGTTCACCCAACGACCATGCACATGCTGCGGAATAGCGTAGGCCAGCGACTGCACAAGTCGCATCAGCCGTTCAGGCCTCACCCACGCAAAACCTTCCTCTGCTGCGCACGATTTCTCCCCCGCACCCATTGCGGCACAAAACTCTTCTATCTTCCGGTACCCGCTCCTCCCGGGTAACCACGGCGAGCCTAGTGCGGCCTCTAGATGGTTTTGATCGGAAATTCTGCCCGCATCATCAATCTCATCTGCCCACGCAAGGAATTCGGGCAGGATTCTAGGGGGTCTCATATACATCCTTGTAAGACTGTTATAGGGCTTTTAGTTTTATTAAGTCTCGTTCTTGTCCTCAGAGCGTGATTACTTGCCTGAGAACAGCAGCCAACCTGTCGTTTCGTCCGGTATCCTGACTATAAAAACGCGCCTGTACGAATTCCTCACACAAGGGACTATCGGGGGCGAACGCGCTGGTATCAATGCTGTATCCTGCGTATTCGGTAAGGTATGAGAAAAACACAAACTGGCTACGAGTGTTACCCTCACGAAAACTATGGATTACATTAATCTCGCCCCAGCTTTCAGCGAGCTCAGCTGCAAAAGTATCTTGGTCTAAATCTCGCAGAAAATTCTTCTGGGCAAGCTTTGCGTACTCGGCTTCTGCAGCTGCTCTCAGATGCGGGCCAGCCCCATAGTAAGCATGTCCGTTTTTAGACATAAACTGCCCCACTGGTGCAACCCGTTCCTGCCCTGCCCACTCGTATATATCATGGAAAATGGCGTAATGGATTGCTTTCATATGTTCATAGTCAAATTTACCTAGCACAGGGTTCTCACGAAGTTCCCGGATCCTCAGGCTGGTAATTGCTTCTTCCATAACCCGCAATTTTTCTGGGTCAGTCTCGCCAAAGGGCTTGTTTGGCGTGGTGAATTTATTTCGCAGCACCCTAGTGCCGGGAATATAGTAATCATCCCAGCTGTGAAAGGTAGCGTGGTCTCTCACGATGCCCTTTGCACATAGCGGCGGATCTCTGCAATAGCCTCATCGGCAGTGATGGCATGATGAGCTGCCTGATCCACAATATCTTTCAGCACAGGATCAGTGACATGATGACCAGCTAATGCCAAAGCTGTATCTGCAAAAGCCTGATTCTCCTCAGCCTCGGATGCGGTAATGCGAGTACCAGAGAGTATATGAGTCATATTTTCCCCCTACAGCCTTTATTGTACGTGAGAATGGTTCAAAGCCAAGGGACTCTTCTGTCTTCAATGCGAGCAGGTGGTTTTTGGCCGAAAAGGTAGTATTTTCCTACCTGTTCGGGCCAAAAACCACCTGCTCACGGATTAGGAAGTTACTGCTTCGAGAAGATCAGGCTCATCGCCTCGGCGCGAGTTGCCGCGTTTTTGAGCTGCCCGCGCACCGCACTCGTGACGGTTTTCGCGCCGGGTTTGCGCACGCCGCGCATCGACATACACATATGCTCGGCCTCAATCACAACGATCGCGCCGCGCGGGTTTAGATGCTCCTCCAGCGCCTCCACCACCTGCGTGGTCAGCCGCTCCTGCACCTGGGGGCGACGCGCATAAACCTCAAGCACCCGCGCCAGCTTGCTCAGCCCCGTCACCTTGCCGTCAGCCCCAGGAATATACCCAACATGCGCCACCCCGTGGAAAGGCACCAGGTGATGCTCGCACGTGGAATAGAACGGGATATCCTTCACCAGCACCATCTCGGAATGGGCAATATCGAAGGTCGTGCCCAGCACATCGGCAGGGTCGGCGTGCAGACCCGAGAAAAACTCCTCGTAGGCGCGAGCCACTCTCGCCGGGGTGTCCTGCAAACCGTCACGGTCAGGGTCTTCACCGATTGCCAGCAGGATTTCCCGCACCGCCGCCTCAATGCGCGGCTTATCCACCGCCGAGCCGTTAGCCTCGCTCATCTGAGCCTCCGTGGGGGTTCTGCCGGTTCGGGCCGTTCTGTCCGGGGCGGTTCTGCGGGTTGTACGGGCTGCGGTACGGGGGCTGCTGAGACGCCCCGCCCCGGCCCTGTCCACGCTGCGGGGGGATGGCCACGGTCGGGTCTTCTTCTGGTGAGCTATCCGGCCTGGGGGTGTCCGCTGGCGCGGTTGAAGTCACCGGCGTGTCACCTGCTGCCGCCTGTTTGGTGGGGGCGGTGGGGGGCTCCTGGGCAGAGCCGGTAAGTTCCTGCTGCTTCTGCTGTGCTTCCGCTTGGGCTTTGAGCTCGCTCGGGGCTTTCACCGGCGGAATGTCGGTGCGTTCGCGGCCTTCTTTGGAGTACCAGTGCTCACGTTCGGGGCGCTTACGCACATCCTTGAAAATTTCCGCGATCTCGTTCTCCAGCAGGGTCTCTTTCTCCAGCAGGGCGAACGCCAGGCGGTCAAGCACATCGCGGTTTTCCACGAGAATCTGGAAGGCCTCATCATGAGCTTCTTCCAGAAGTTTACGCACCTCGGTGTCGATCTTGTAGGCGGTCGCGTCAGAGTAGTTACGTGCCGCCGAAGGGTCGCCGCCCATGAACGGTTCGGTGTCGTCACTACCGAGCTTCACTGAACCCAGCAGGGCACTCATACCGTAGTCGGTCACCATCTTGCGCGCGGTATCGCTTGCCTTCTGAATATCGTTCGCAGCCCCCGTGGAAGGATCGTGGAATACGATTTCCTCAGCCGCGCGGCCACCCATCGCATAGGCTATCTGGTCCAGCAGCTCGTGGCGTGTAGTCGAGTACTTATCGTCCTGCGGCATTACCATCGTGTAACCCAGTGCACGACCACGCGGCAAAATCGTAATCTTGGTAACCGGCGCGGAGTTGCGCAGGGCGGCAGCCACAAGTGCGTGACCGCCCTCATGGTACGCAGTCACCTTACGCTCGTGCTCATTCATGATGCGCGAAGCACGCTGCGGCCCAGCCATCACACGGTCGATAGCCTCATCAATAGCGCGGTCATCAATCACGTTGCCGTTATCGCGGGCGGTCAGCAGGGCCGCCTCGTTCATCACATTCGCCAAATCTGCACCCGTGAAACCGGGGGTACGTTTAGCGACCTGCCCCAAATCGACGCGACGGTCGATCGGCTTACCGGCGGCGTGCACCTCAAGGATGCGCTGGCGGCCCTTCATATCGGGCGCATCCACACCGATCTGGCGGTCGAAACGCCCCGGACGCAGCAGGGCGGGGTCGAGCACATCCGGGCGGTTGGTCGCGGCAATCACGATCACGCTGGAGTTGCCGTCGAAGCCGTCCATCTCAACAAGCAGCTGGTTAAGGGTCTGCTCGCGCTCGTCGTTGCCGCCGCCCATACCGACGCCGCGGCGGCGACCGACAGCGTCGATCTCGTCCACGAAGACGATCGCAGCGGGGTTAGACTTCGCTTCCTTGAACAGGTCACGCACACGGGATGCACCCACACCCACGAACATCTCCACAAAGTCAGAACCGGAAATCGAGTAGAACGGCACCCCGGCCTCGCCCGCAACAGCTTTCGCGAGCAGGGTTTTACCGGTGCCGGGAGGGCCGTACAGCAGCACACCCTTAGGGATCTTAGCGCCTAGCCGGGTGAACTTTTCGGGTTCCGCAAGGAACTCGCGCACCTCTTCAAGCTCGGCCAGTGCCTCATCAACACCGGCAACATCGGAGAAACGCACGGTCGGGTTGTCTTTGTTGAACTTCTTCGCGCGTGACTTTGAGAACGACAGCACCGATGAGCCGCCGCCGATGCGCCCAGCCATGAACCAGAAGAATAAACCAAAAATCAGCAGAGGCGCGAACAGGGAGAGGAGAGAACCGAAGAAATTACTCTCCACCGGCTGGTCCGTGTAGCTTTCCAGCCCGGCACCGTTCATGGCGTTCACTACGTCATGGGCGCGCGGCTGCACGTAGTAGAACTTGACGGTTTTACCGTAGTTATCCCTGCCCTGCTTGTAGTCTTCATGCAGCTGCAGGTCTACGCGCTGGTCGCCATCATAAATTTTTGCGCTTTTGACCTTGTGCTCGTTTAACAGCTGAATACCCACGTTCGTATCAACCTGTCGGCTCCCCGAGCCGAAGGTTGACGGCGCGAAAATCGCGACAAGAATGAGGGCACCAACAATCACCCACAACCATGGGGTGAAGATCAGCTTATTAAGCCAGCCGTCCCGATTCTCAGGGGAATTATTGGGTTTTTGCGCCAACGCTTAATCCTTACATGTGCTAGGGCTGCCGTGTACGCGCCACAGCATACCGGAGCATTCCGTGACGGTAAAAAGATGCAACTTTAAATGTACCGTACCCCCGTCAAGGAACGCCCGCATCAGCGGCAGTTCCCCTCAAGGCTAAAAGGGCTCGGGGATGGGGTATGCGCACAAACACGAAATCTAATTTCCGCCATTCTTGAAGAGCACGCGGGTCGAACTCTAACTCATAGCTGCGTCAAGGGAGACCTTTACCCCTGGCTGCGGATTGGCTAAGCGGTGACGCACAGTTTCAAGAAGCTCTACGTGCAGACATAAGCATGCCCGCGCCTCCAGAATTTTCATCAGGATGGATGCGCGGGCACCAAAAGCTCTTGTGCGCACGCCGCGCACAACAGGGTTTTAGGAGTATACGTGCGGGTGCAGGGTCGCCACGCAGTCCAGGTTGCGGTACTTCTCAGCGAAATCAAGCCCGTAACCAACCACGAATTCGGGGTCGATATCCCAGCCCACATATTTGACCTCTACGTCGGTCTTAACCGCCTTCGGCTTGCGCAGCAGGGCGCAGATTTCAACGGATGCGGCGCCGCGGGACATCAGGTTCTGCTGCAGCCACGCCAGCGTCAGCCCGGAATCAATAATGTCTTCAACAATCAGCACGTTCCGACCGGTCAGATCGGTATCAAGGTCTTTGAGGATACGAACCACACCCGAGGATTTCGTGCCGGACCCATATGAGGAAACCGCCATCCAGTCCATCGTGTAGTGCCCCTTGAGCGCGCGGGACAGGTCTGCCATCACCATAATGGCACCCTTGAGAACCCCCACAAGGAGCACGTCTTTGCCTTCGTAATCTTCGTCGATGCGCGCCGCCAACTCGGCAACTTTCGCATTAATCTCTTCCCTTGTGAAGAGTACGTTCTTCAGATCGTCCTGCACGTCTTGAGCCTGCACGGATTCTTCTTTCTCGCCGGGGCGTCTTCACGCCGCACCCGCCCCGAGGTTGCACCCCAAGGTGGGTATATTTTCTTGGTTCGCTTTAAGTATTACTTAAACCCTACTGGTTAAGCACACCTCGCCAAACACGCCAAGTACCAGGGCTTGGCTGGTAGGGCCACCGTCAGCAAAGTGTAAGGTATAGCCACTCATGTTCTTCAGGGTGTACAAATTCCCCAACCTCCGCAGCGAAAAGCCGTACATGGGCGGGGCCAATGAGCCACTCACAAGGCGCTTCGCCCCAGAAGCACGAGCGCATCCACGCGGGTGTCGGTGCGGGGGTCGTGTACCTTGCGGCGGCGGTAGGCACTCACGTGCCCGGGCAGCTGCACTGGACCGGCGGTGGCGTGCTCGGCGACGAACTGGTCAAGTGCCTGCAGTCGCTCAAATCCGGGGTTCTCCCCCTGTGCGGCGCGGGTCGCCAGGGCGAGCACACGCATCCGAAGGGCAGGGTGCAGTGCCGCCGTTTCCGCACGGTTCAGGGCAATAACTGTGGGAGTAGGTTTCTCTAGCGCGACTTCCGTGGAGTGGTTGCCGGGCACCGTATCAGCCCCGGGGATGTTAGGCAGATGAACCCCGGCGGGCAGCTTCAGGCGGGCGTATTCGGCGGCGGCGAGCGCATCCAAATATTCGGCATCAGGCCCGGCGACTGCGGCGGTTCGCGCCAGGGAGAGTGCCACATCCCCGCCAAGATGCTCTTGCAGGAACGGTAGGATAGTGTGCCGAATACGCGCGCGCATGAGCGTCTGGTCGGTGTTGGTGGGGTCGTTCCAGGGGGCGGCACCTTCGGCTTCGCAAATATTCAGCATGTCGGCGCGGCGCATAGTAAGGAAGGGGCGCAGGTAGGTGACTCCGTTTTCGATGCGCACGGGCGGCATTCCTGCGAGGGAGCGTGTGCCCGAACCGCGCCCAAGCCCCAGGAGCACGGTTTCCGCCTGGTCGTCAAGGGTATGCCCCAGCAGAACAGCCCGTGCACCGGTATGTTGCACCGCACGTTCAAAGGCACCGTACCGGGCGGTTCGCGCCGCCATTTCGGGGCCCATGGTGCCCTGCGGAACCTGCACGCGCTCCGTAAGCACAGGGTGCAGCCCTAGGTTCGTGAGGGTTTCTGCGGTGGATGCGGCAACCTCGGCAGAGTCGGCTTGCAGCCCATGATCGACCACGACGGCGCCCACACGCACATCGGAACGACGCGCAAAATGCGCAGCAATACAGGCAAGCGCGAGCGAATCTGGCCCGCCGCTGCACGCAACCAGCACGAGGGGCTTCTCGGTTTCTGCGCCCTGTTGCGATACGGTCGAGCCTCGCCGCGCACGCCCGGTCCCCTTGATGGCGCCTTCACCCAGCAGGTTCGTCAGCGCGCGAGCCAGTTCCCGGCGAGCCTTCCCCACCGCCGGATGCAGCCGCCCCTGCCGTCCATGTTGCATGTGTTGTCCTTCTCTGTTGTATATGCCGCTACGACAAAATCTATTCGCAAATTCCTTCGGGCTCTGCGGCAGATGCAGCAGCGAATTACGCATTATCAAGCACGCCGGTATATTGAGATGTCGCGCGGTTTTGTCGCATAACCTGCCCTGGGACTACTCGGTGGTTTCTCCATGTTTAACCATGTCGGTCACCTCTGACCCCTCGTCCAACACGCGCTTGATCCAGGCGTCCGGGTTGTGAATCTCCCGCTCGGTCGGCAGGTTCTCGGGCCGCTCCCACACAGTATTGAAGCGTTCCATGCCGACCGCATCCACAATATGCTGCACGAACTTCTGCCCGTCGCGGTACTGCGCGGCTTTGCGGTGCAGCCCAAGCAGGCGCGAGATGAGGCGGGTTACGAGTTTCTGCGTCTCGGAGCGTCGGTTGAACCGGCGGCGAATTGTTTTGACGGTCGGCACTATCTCGGCGTCAACGGCATCCATGATCACGTTCGCGTGCCCCTCCAGGAGGCTCATAACGGCGGTGATCTCGCTGGCGATCTGTTTGGCGCGGGCGGGTGTTTTTGCCAGGGCGGCAAGCTGCTCACCAATTTGCGGCTCGTTATCAGCCTCATCGGTGCGGGCGCCTTTGGAGGCGACGAGCGCGTCTTTAATGCTCAAGCCTGTGCTTACGCTATCACCGAGCTGCGCGATCTTGTTCAGGAAGTAGTCACGCAGCCACGGCGCGGCGGCGAACTGCACCCGGTGCGTCTGCTCGTGCAGGCACACCCACAGACGGAAATCTTCGGGCTCAACATTGAGCTCTTTTTCAACCGCCAGAATGTTCGGTGCCACCAGCATCAGACGCCCACCCGCAGCCCCATACCCGGCGAGCGCCGCATACGGCTCGTACTGCCCGAGCACGCGGGTTGAAAGGTACGCAAGAATGCTGCCGACTTCGGTGGCGATACCGTACCCGGTGATGCTGAGCGCGGCAGGGTTTTTCTGCCTTATTTTTTCCAGCGGGGCACGTAAGACGGGTTCGAGCATGACCGAGAATGCCTGCGCGTTAGCTTTCGCCCAGGTGCTGCGGTCGATCACGAGCACCTGCGAGTCGCGTAGGTTGTGAGCAGCTTCAAGCCCGGTGATGCGGTGCACGTGATCAACTGACACTTCGGCTGCGGCGCGAATAGATTCCACCGCCTGCCGCATCTTGTCGGGGGCGATGCGCGGCCCGGCGGGTGCTAGGGTGCCTACAATTTTGGTGACTGCCTCGGGGTTCAACAGGTCTTGGATGCTGTTCTCGCTCATATGCACAGTGTAGTTGCCGCCGCTGGTTGCGGCGGTGCTGGTGCCAACAGTTTCACGGCGAGCGTGTTTTTCTCACGAGGCAACGGTGCGCCCCGCTCCCCTAACAATGGTGAGCAAGAAAACTGAACTCGGGGGTAGGAAAATCTTATCTGCTCACAGGTTAGCCTATTGAGCGCACGCCCGAGGCATCACAGATACTTCTCAAGTTCCCACCGACGATGGCTCAGCTCCCGTTCCACCCCATACCGTTGTGAGCCGGTGAACGGTAGCCGGTCCCACAACACTCCAGCTGCCGCTTTCAGAGCGGTTTTGTGCAGAGACCGCTGCATCTTTTCGGGGATTCCTGCGCAGTGAGCAAGTGCATCCCAATCGCGTTTCTTCAAGTTTTTAACACGTGAATTTACGCTGAGCGCCATATTATCTTTGAAGTAAACCCAAGAACTTGGCACATCGTACATGGGAGAGACATGCCACCCTTTCTCTGGTGTTTTGAGTAGAGAAATATTTTTGGCGTGCAAATCCCCATTACCGGTAAGCCAGGCATATAGAAATTGCACATATATATTACGGGCAGCAAGCGCAGGGGATGCCGCGCGTTCTGACACTGCTGTCAGAAGAGATTCACTGGTAACGTCACCGTCTGCACTATATTTGGCGGCGGGAGGAATATCAAGAATCTGAGCTGCATCTTCCAAAGCATAACGTTCCCCTTGAGGGCCACGATCAAACCGCGAGATGAGAAGCCCTGGTGTATTCTCCCGATCATAGACGAGAGTGCTCTGAGCCACAGGTATTTTGAGGTTGGAGGCGGCACGTAAATGTTCATACTCGTTTTCGACTAGGTAAGGTATACGCTCAGGGCTTACCTTCAGAAGAGCTTCTTCACTGTGCCAATTCACGGGCAGAGTCCGCATTAAAGTACTTACGCGGGCACTGAATTTTGTCTGCACACCAGGTAAACTTTTACGATCTATAACTCCCATTAGGTCGTGAAATGATACTGTTTCAACATCCTCGACAAGCGTGGCAGGAACTTCTTGAGGGGGCTTCCCCTCGGGAACAATCTGAACGTCCCCTGGCACATCAGATCCCAGAGCTAACAGAAGAGTTAATTCATTGCTTTTGCTGGTTTTTAGGCTCGCTGCAAGGGCATTCAGACGGTATCCCTCCGGCAAGAGATTAGCAAAGAAATTAGGAAGAGTACTCTGAAGTGTCACCCGTTCTATACCTAAAGGTAACGACCAGGCAAGAGGCTCACCCGTATACTCCGGCAAGTAAGCGAAGTGAACAGAATAATCACTATGCTGTGTGAGCCGCGCGGCTAGATGTCCCGCTTTATAGATGTCTGCCCTGAGGAGCTCGCGATTAAGCATGATCTGCACCTTCTACAACGAGGTATATACCCAGCACTTCAGCGGTTTTGAGCACAGACCCAAAAGATGGTCCCGGCTTGCCGCGCTCAATATCGCGGATCGTTTTATCGCTTACACCCACCATATAGGAAAGTTCCAGCTGGGTCAGCCGTTCTTCCTTACGGATGCGCCGCACTCGCTGCCCGAAGTTCTGAGCAAACTCTTCTGCGTGGAAAGCCATCGTGTGTGCGGCGTGATGGCCGCAGCCCCCTTAAAAATACGAATAATAGTTCGGTTTTTAAGAATTTTACACCACGAGAAGACTAAAAATACAGTAAATCCGAACTATTCTTCGGAAAAATGCAAGGTGTGGCAACTGGAAAACACCCGCACAAAAGCAGGAGCGGAAATCTGCAGCGGGGCGTACCCCTTAGCGACTGCAGATTTCCGCCCCCGAAGTTATGAGGAACGCGCGTGAGACCTAGTGGCACTCTGCGGCGAAGCGGTCGATTGCCTCCTGAACCATCTTCTCCGCGGCAGGCAAATCATCCCAACCTTCACCCTTGACCCATTTGCCGGGTTCCAGGTCCTTGTAGCGTTCGAAGAAGTGCTGAATCTCGGCTTTGAGCTGTTCGGGCACGTCCGCCAGGGTTTTAATGTGGTCGTAGCGCTTATCTGAGGGCACGCACAGCACCTTCGCGTCACCACCGGCTTCGTCGGTCATATTGAACACGGCCACGGGGCGCGCCTCAACAATCACACCGGGCAGAACGTCAACATCAATCATGACCATCGCATCCAGCGGATCCCCGTCTTCGCCGAGGGTATTGTCAAAAAAGCCGTATGCGGTGGGGTACTGCATTGAGGTAAATAGCACACGGTCCAGGCGCAGGCGGCCGGTTTCGTGGTCTATTTCGTATTTCACGCGCGAGCCGCTGGGGATTTCAATGGTGACGTCGAGTTCCATGGGAACCTCTCTCTTACTGTGTTCTTGCTGTTTTCCGTCACGCTCGGTGCGCCGGAATCGTACCTATTGTACCGCGCGCGTTATGCTCTAAAGATGCGCTTTCGTCAAACACTCCGTTCACACCCTACCCGCCGCACCGTTCTTTTTTCCCTTGTGCCGCTGGCAGCCCTGGCGGCATGTGCCCGTGAGGAGCAGCCCGAACAGTCGCCTCAAAACACCGCGGAGTCGGCTGCCCCCGAAACCTCCGCCGCTGCCCCGGAGTTTCCTCAGCTGCAGAAGCTTTTAGCGGATCGTGCCGGGGCGCATCGTTCAGCACTGGTCACGCACACCGACGGGAACATAGTGTACGGCGAGGGCGAGAACGAGCCGCGCGCGGCCGCATCAGCTATGAAGGTTCTCACGTATCTGGCGTTGGCGCACAGCATAGATCTGGGGACGCGTTTTAAAACAAGTGTGGCACGTAACGGAAACGAGCTGACCCTCATCGCGGGCGGGGATACGATGCTGAGCGCGGGTGACTCCAAAAAGGATGCAGTGAATGGTTATGCGGGACTGGGGACGCTCGCGGGGGCGTGCATTGAGAGCCTGCGGTCTGCCAAGACCGAAAAAGGTAAGTTCCCGGTCTTTCTGGACACCTCCATCTATACGGGTCCTGAGCTGAACCCGGGGTGGGAGAAACCAGATATTGATTCCGGTCAAATAACCGGGATTTCGCCAATTGCACTGGATTCTCACACTATTGCTGGCAAGTCTGGCCCCTACGGCACACCGGCACGGCCCACCGATGCGGCCTCGGCGGCGCAGCAGGCGTTTGTGGATGCACTAAACAAAGCAGGCGAACCTCATGGCTATTCGTTTGAGCGTAAAGATAAACGAACTAAACCGTCGGATGCCACCGAAATTGCCAGCGTCGAATCGGCGACGGCTCTTCAGCAGGCGCAGCACATGATGCTCGAATCCGATAATACCCTCGCTGAGGCGCTCACCCGGAACGCGGCGATCGCGGCGGGCCGGCAGGGCAGCGCCGAGGAGGCGCAGAAGCTGGTGCGTGAAAAAATTGAGGCCGCCGGGGTGCCCACCGAGCACCTGAAACAGGCAGATGTGTGCGGGCTGTCCCTGGAAAACAGGGTAACGGCGCGTATGCTGGTTCAGGCGTTGGCCAAGCTGTTAGAGCACCCCCAGCACGAGGAGCTGCTGCAGGGGCTGCCCGTGGCGGGTAAAACCGGCACGCTCAAAGAACGTTTTACCGAGCCCGACGCCGCGGATGCGCGCGGGCATGTGCGGGCAAAAACCGGCACCCTGTTCACGGTGGTTGCATTGGCGGGGTACACTACCCGCCCAGACGGTACACGCCTTATATTTGCGCTGATTTTGAACGATACAGACAGCATCGGTGGGCTGCCGCAGGCAAAGAAGGTGGCAGATGCTGCCGCTGCGGTCATTAGCGACCGGGCGCCTAAGCCTTCCCCGTCCCCTTCGGATTCTTCGCACTCCGCTGGGGAGCACTCACCCTCCGAGTCCGCCAAGCCCGCAGAGTCCCCGAAGGCCACCGATACGTCCACCTCGAACGCTCCTGTTACGTTGGCGCCCGCTGGCGAACCGGCACCGACGGAGGGGAAGTAGCACGTGAGCCTGTGGCTGTTCTCCGCAGCGAGTGAACCATTTACATATTCTCTAGACGATGCGATACGCACCCATATCTGCGAAATCGCGCTTTATGAGGACATACGGGCACGCCCCGCACCGGGCGCGGATGAGCTCGCCCGCCGCAAACATGAAACCTTCGAGGCCGTGAACCGGGTGTTGGGGGCGGAACCGGGCGACGTGCTGCGTCTTGAGCACAGCGGGGACGAGGTACGTGACCTGCTGGGTGCCGCATCCTTGCTGCACTTACTGCGTAACGCCCCCGAGCTGGGCAGCCGCCCGGCCCCGCATACTTTTGAGATTCACGCTGCGGATCAGGACGGTTCGGGACAGAGCGTTGCGGCGGCGCGTATCCTGCCGGTATTTCGTGGGATGCTCGCCCGCCTCGAACAGCTGGCCCGCGCCGTCAGTGAGGGTGCAGACTCAAAAAATATCCCGGATGTGTTTGCCTGCGGCACTTGTGATGCCTGCGCCGGTTTGGAAGGCGCCGAGGTTCAGCTGCCCGCCCCTGAGCAGGTTGAGGCAGACGAACCCGACACGGCAGAACCCGATCGCACTACTGAGGCCGTTGAGGGCGGCTACCCGGTACCCGCACCGGTTGAGTCGGAGGATGAACGGCACCTGATCCAGCAGCAGCTGGATGAGCGCCTGCAAGCCCTGGAAAGAGCGAAAGAGCCAACCCATTTCACAGAGGATGAGCGTACTCTGGCGTTTGCGCTCGCTGCAACAAACTATCACCGCCGTGAGCGCGCCCCGTTCTGGCGTGAGCATATGCGGCGCCTGTATGAGCCGGTGGCGTCGTGGGCTGGTTCGCGGGATTGTGCGGTATTTGAGTCGGTTCAGGTGATTTCTGATTGGCAGAAGGCCACGGTCGGTTCGGGGCAGGTGCGGGTTTTGCGTGCGGTAGCTCTTGTGGGTGAGGGCAGCGCACTCAAAGTAGGGCGTGATAAGGCGCTGTATGTGATGTATGAGGCCGCCCACGCACCCGCCCGGGCGGTGGATGCGATGGAGTCGCAGGTAAACACGTTCCGGCACGCTAACCCGGGTGCGTATGTGCCGCGTACTGTGGCGCGGGTGGGGTTTTTCGGGGCGCACCTGCTGGAGGCGGCCCCTGCCGAAGAGCCTGTGAGCGCGGATGGTTTGGCTCGGGTGGTGCTCGTGGTTGAGGAGCGCATTCGGGTGAAGGATGAACCGCATGAGGCACTGCCGGTGGCTTTGGCTCCTGCGGCGACGGTTCCTACGGTGGCGTTGGAGCAGTCGCTGCAGGATTTTGCGCGTTCTGTGGATGCGTCTCTGCCGGATGTGCTTCCAGCCTCAGAGGCTGTGGGGGTTGAGGGTTCACCGGGTGAGGCTATTGAGCCTGCGGCTGGGGGCGTCTCGGCGGCGGCGTTGGATATTTTGTATCGCCGCCCACCGCGCCTTGTGACTGGCGGTTCTCTGCCGACTGAGGCTGATTTTTCGGGTGAGGATTTACCGATGGTGCGGGCGGTGCACGCGGCGGTGTGTGCGCTGGACTCTTCGTATGTGGCGGTGCAGGGCCCGCCTGGTTCGGGGAAGACGTTCTTGGGTTCGCATGTGATTGCGTCTCTGGTGGCTGCTGGCTGGCGGGTGGGCGTGGTGGCGCAGTCGCATGCGGTGGTTGAGAATATGCTCGCGGCGGTGGTTGAGCGCGGGCTGTTCCCTGCTGAGCGGGTCGCTAAATTGGCGGGGACTTCCCAGAGGCCGGATTTTCCGTGGGCTGAGTGGTCTCGCGCCACGATTCAGCAGCGGTGCGCGGGCGGCGCTAATGGGGAGGGTTTCGTATTCGGTGGTACCGCCTGGAATTTTTCGAATGCTTCTCTGTTTGAGCAGGCGTCTTTGGATCTTCTGGTGGTTGATGAGGCGGGACAGTTTTCGCTGGCGAATACGCTGGCGGTTGCCCGTTCGGCCCGTAACCTGCTGCTGTTGGGGGATCCGCAGCAGCTGCCGCAGGTGTCGTCTGCCCCGCACCCGTACCCGGTGGATATTTCGACTCTCAGCTGGCTTTCGGGTGATGCTCCCACTGTGGATGAGCGTTTCGGGTATTTTTTGCCGGTGAGCTGGCGGATGCATCCGCAGCTGTGTGCGCCGGTGTCTCGGCTCAGCTATGGTGGGCGTCTGGCCTCGGCACCGGCTGCTGCGCTGCGGCATCTTGAGGGTCGTGAGCCGGGGCTGCAGGTGGTGCTGGTGTCTCACCGGCGGTGTACGGTGCGTTCGGAGGTTGAGGCAGCTGAGGTGGTGCGCCTGGCGCAGGAGTTTGTGGGTGCCAGGTGGGATGCTGGCGATGGGGCTGTCCGGGCGTTAACGGGCGATGATATTGTGGTGGTCGCCGCCTACAATGCGCAGGTTGATACGATTGTGCAGCATCTGGAACGCGCCGGTTTGCGGGATGCGCAGGGGCACGGTGTGCGCGTGGGTACGGTTGATAAGTTTCAGGGTCAGCAGGCGCCGGTGACGGTGGTGTCGTTGGCGGCTTCTAATGCTGGGGCTTCGGGGCGTGGGGCGGAGTTCTTGCTGTCGCCGAACAGGCTGAATGTGGCGATTTCACGCGGGCAGTGGTGTTCGGTGCTGGTGTGTTCGAGTATGATCCACCGGTTTGTGCCCGCCACGGCGCAGCAGCTGGCGGTTCTTGGTGATTTCATGGTGTTGTGCAACCTCAGTGATTATTAGCTCTCAAGTGGAAGGTTAGAGTTTCGTTTTTGGGGCGTTGACGTGTTCCAGCATCTGGGCATCTGGGTTTCTGTGGCGAATGACTCTGATGAGGTGCCCGGCCGTTCTTTCCGCTTGGTATGTGGGTTTTATGCATATTTTCGGTCTGGCGAAATATTACGAAATCATTATGTCGTTATCTTGGGCCTTCGAGCTCCCGCATTTCCGGAGGGGTATGCGGCATAATGGTAGTGTGTTCGTCCTAACTTTTATACAACGATCTGATACTGCATCAGTTCCAAGGCTTCTTGAATCGCTAGAGAAGCTTAATCCGCAGGTCACATTCGCACAAACATATCCTGATGAGGCTCAGGGGGCTTTTGAGAGCGCCTCTGATGCATTGCATGCGGCTCTTTTAGCGGCACACGCCCACGGTTTTTGGGTGGGCATTGGCGCTGGTGAGCTTACTTTCCCTCGTTTTGCCGGGGCGCTGGGTGCGCTGAACATTACGGATTGTACGGGGGACGCCCTGGAGTTTTCACGGCTGGCGGTTGAGTACGCCCGTGGGGGCGCACCCTCACGCGGTATTGCGGTGATGGCCAGGGACCGATCTCTCGCCGAGATGGCTACAGGGTCTGCGCGGCTGCTGTACCGGGTATGTGCTGACCGTACGGAGGCTGAATGGCGCGTGGTGCGGCTGCTCGTCCCGGGGGTGCGGGGCCAACAGAAGGCAGCAGCAGCGGCTCTTGGTATTACTACCCAGGCGGTTAGCCGCGCCCTTGTGCGTTCACTGTGGCATGAGGAGCAGGCGGCGCGGGCCACGGTGGTGAACCTGCTGGACCGTATGGATGTTGCTGAGCCCTCGGTTATTGCAGCCGAGTAGTCGGTTCTTTTTCTCGCGGTTTATCTAGAGCGTTATGGGTACTCGGTGCCCTCATTTTTGTGTTCCCGCTAATGCTCGGCCCATTACTGCACCCGCCCGATGGTTCGCATATTTTTGCATTACTATTCTCTTGGTTTTCCGGGGAGTGAATGCATATATACACTTTATTTATCCGGTTATTGGCTGCCCCATATCTAATATCCCGAAATGGCAGCGGCAATAAGGGAAGCATTATATGCACATGCTGTAAATATATTCTTTTATCCCCTGTTATTTCAGGATTTTATTGGGGCGAAATGGAGCATGATTCACCCCAGCGGGCACCGGCTTTCGCAGCTGCCCGGGAAATGAGCGGGCGGTTCTCCGCAATAAACCTGTAGGCGCGGTGTGCCAGCGGCCGAACCGGCGCCCGCAAAAGCATCCAGCCGGTCAGCCGCAGCAGGGGTGCACGGTGGGTGCGCAGAGCCAGCGCTATAGCATCCGACCCGAAAATGGCGTGGTGGCGCGCATTCACCAGCGGAATGGCGTGCGCAAACCTATCAGCGCACACCCCGTAGTACTCAAGAGCCGCGGGGGTTCCGGCCATAATGCGCACCTGCGGCCCCAGCCGCGCAAGCATATCTGCGGCTGCCGCACAGAAACCGCAATCAGGGTCATACAGCAGCACCGGTTCATCTGTGCCGCGAGAGTGGTAGGAGGGCGAAGTACTCACGCCCCCATTATGCACCACAGGTTCCCAGGTGCCGCCCCACTTGGTTTTACCATCGGTGAGCGTCATCAACTGCACGCGGCGGTCACGCGGATCGGGCTCCCGCACAATATGCCCGGGGTTCTCTAACTTGCTCAGTGCCTCATTCAGTGAGGGAACACGAATGCTCAGCACATATGCGAGTTCGCGGGTTGCAATCCCGTATATGACTTTCCGCAGCGCACCACAAACACCAACTTAGGTAAACTTGACCTATGCCATTGTCAGAACTGTCCGCCAGCACCCAGAACTACCTCAAAGCTATCTGGAGCCTTGAGGAATGGTCCAATATGCCTGCCACCGCATCAGCGCTCGCCGAACGCATGGGGTTACGGGCATCCTCAGTTTCGGACGGGCTTAAACGCCTGGCGGCAGCTGACCTCATTGAACATCAGCGGTACGGCACCATCGAACTCACCGAACTGGGGCGCACCTATGCGGTGGCGATGATCCGCCGCCACCGCCTTATCGAAACTTTCCTCGTCGAAACCCTGGGGTACACCTGGGACCGGGTGCATGATGAGGCCGAAGTACTCGAACACGCCGTCTCAGACTTCATGATTGAACGCATCGACACGGTACTTGGGCACCCCAGCCGCGACCCGCACGGCGACCCCATCCCAGACGCCTCGGGGCGCATCTCATTCCCGCATACGGTGCCGCTGAGCCAGTGCGAACCGGGCGAGACCGTTGTACTGGAACGCATTAACGACAGTGACCCCAAGCTGCTGCGCTACCTGTCCGAGCATGGTTTCACTCCCGGTGCGCACCTGGCGATCGAAGAGGGCGCACCGTTCTCCGAGGCCATTAACGTGCGTGTTGTCGCACCAGCGGATGCAGGCGCTGCATCCGCCCAAACCCCTGCTGCCCCGCCGCAGACCACCGTGCCATTGGGGGCAGCTGCCGCAACCGACCTTTTCGTCTCTCGCCCCTAAGAACCGCCCAACGATGCGCGTCTGCTACCCGTGTGTGACAGTACCCTGCTGCGCACGATGGGCGGCGCGGATCCGTCCCAACACCCCGTGATGCGGGGCGAATAGGTACGCCAGCAGGAACAGCACCCCCTGAGTGAGCACCACAGCACCGCCGGGGGAAACATCCATGTAGTAGCTGCTGTAGAGGCCAATGAGGGTGCCCATTAGCGAAACACCCACCGAGATCGCCAGCATCACGGAGAACCGGTCGGTGAGCAGACGCGCGGTTGAGCCTGGGATCACCAGCATCGCCACCACCAGCACCACTCCCACAATTTGCAATGCCACCACACTGGTGAGCGCCAACATGACCAGCAGCATACCGCCCAGCAGGCGCGGCCGCAGACCGATTGCGTGCGCAAAACCTGGGTCGAAGGCGTACAGCACAAAATCGCGACGCTTCACCAGCAGAACAGCCCCCACCACTGCGGCAAGGGCAAGCACCTGCCACACGTCCAGCCACGACACCCCCAGCACGTTCCCGAAAAGAATGTGGTTAAGGTCAGTATTTGAGGGCGTTACAGAGATAAGGATCAGCCCGAAAGCAAAGAGGGTGGTGAAAACGATACCGATCGCAGCATCCTCACGCACCCGCCCGCTGCGCTGTACCGCACCAATGAGAGCGACCGCCACGAGGGCGGCAATAACCGCCCCCACGGCGAAGGGGGCACCGGCGATATAGGCGAGCACCACCCCCGGCAGCACGGCGTGGGATATCGCGTCCCCCATGAGCGACCAGCCAAGCATAATAAGCCAGCAGGACAGCAGTGCACAGACAGCCGCGGCGGCCACGGTGACTAGGACGGCGCGCATCATAAAGGGCAGGGTGAGGGGCTCCGTCAAATAATCCAGAATATTCATTCGTTATTTACCCTTTTCACCTGCTCGTCGGTATTGTTCGCTGCGCTTTTCTCTGGTGCGGACGGGCTGTGCCCGGTATTAATGTGCATACCAAACGCCTGCACCAGGTTTTCTGGGGCGAGTACTGCCTCGGGGGTGCTGTGCATGAGCACAGTTTTACGCAGCAGCACCGCCTCATCAGCGAAGGAGTGAAGCGACGCCAGGTCGTGGGTTGACACCAGTACCGAGGCGCCGCTATCACGCAGCTGCTTGAGAACGTCGATGAGCATCGCTTCGGAGCGTTTATCGACCCCGGCGAACGGTTCATCAAGCAGCAGCAGCCGTGCGCCTTGGGCGATCGCACGGGCCACGAAGGCTCGTTTACGCTGCCCACCTGATAGTGCTCCGATCTGCCGCGCTGCCAGGTCGGTAAGCTCCAGACGCTCTAACGCATGAGCAAGCGCTTGCTTGTCCTTACTGTGCAGACGACGGGTGGGCCCCAGGGTACGGTAGCGGCCCATCGCCACGACATCGCGCACCGATACGGGAAAGCTCCAGTCGATCTCCTCGCTTTGCGGCACGTAGCTGACAACACCGCTTTTACGGGCGGCGGCAGGGTCACCTCCAGCGATCTCAACGGATCCGGTGTGGGCGGGTGTAACGCCCATAATCGCCTTGAACAGGGTCGATTTCCCCGAGCCGTTCATGCCAATAAGCCCGCAGATACTCCCCGCACCAAGCCTAAATGTGGCGTCGTGCAAGGCCTGTACCGAACCGTAGTTCACACCCAAGTTCTCGACGTTCAGTAGCGTTTCCATACTCTGCCCTACACCCATTACTGCTTACCAGTCAGGCCTTTCACAATGGTTTTCGCGTCGTGGCGGATCATCTCCAGGTAGGTGGGTACCGGCCCGTTAGCGTCTGAGAGCGAGTCCACATAGAGCACCCCGCCAAATTTTGCGCCGGTCGCATCAGCCACCTGCTGCATGGGGTTGTCCGAGACAGTGGATTCGCAGAATACGGCGGGCACTTTATTGGTTTTGACGAAGTCAATAGCGGAGTTAATCTGGGAGGGAGTTGCCTGCTGCTCAGAGTTCACGGCCCAAATGTATTTCTCTTTCAGCCCGGCATCTGCGGCCAGGTACGAGAAGGCGCCTTCGCAGGTGACAAGTGCCCGCTGGTTCTCGGGCAGGGTGCGCACCTCATTGGACAGTTCGTCCTGTACGTCCTGTAGCTGCCGCTTATAGTTTTCGGCGTTCTTTTTGAAATCTTCGGCGTGGTCGGGGTCGAGTTTACTGAACTCCGTCACCATATTATCCACGTATTTCTGTACGTTTTTGGGGCTCATCCAGGCGTGTGGGTTGGGTTTGCCCGCGTAGGCATCCTCAGAAATATTCATAGGGGTAACACCCTCAGAGACCGTGGCGTGCGGGGCGTTAGCTTCTTGCACGAACTTAGCGAACCAGGTTTCTAGGTTAAGCCCGTTGTCGAGGATCAAATCGGCGCTGTGGGCTTTTTTAATGTCGCTGGGGGTGGGCTCGTATTCGTGGATTTCAGCCCCTGGTTTGGTAAGTGACTCTACGTTTAGGTGGTCGCCCGCCACGTTCTTAGCAATGTCAGCCAGCACGGTAAAGGTGGTGAGCACGGTCTTCTTACCGTTTCCGGACGATGCGGGCCCCGCACCTGAGCAGGCGGTTAATAAGAGAATGAACACGCTGAACATTGCAAGGGCCGCCATGCGGAGACGTCGGGCAGCATTGTGGGTGTTATGCCGCGTGATGAAAGCCAGTGGAGTGAACATCGGTTGTCTTTCTATATGATGTGCTGATACTTCGTAGTGTCTGCGTTTTGCGCGGGTGGTTCTGCGACTGTGAAAACCACCTACTTTGTGGATGCTATTAATATTAGTTCGCCTAGGCGAACTTTACAACTTAGGCGGCATGGCGCGGAAAAATTAAGGCTTCACCCAACATCAAGAAAAAGCCTACAGAACGCTATAGAACACAGAACTACACAATCTATTGAGAATAATTCCTAATAGCATCATTGCGCGTCATATACGCAAAAATACGCCTAAAATCTAGGCTTTTTAGACACATCGGAGTACCTTAAAAGGTGAGAAGCATGCGATTCTCACCCCAACCACTCACAGGGGCCAGCGCCCCAGATTAAGGAGTCTCCCATGAAGGCAGCTCGTTTCTATGACCGCAACGATATTCGTATCGAAGACATCCCGGCCCCCAAAGTAGCCCCCGGTGAAGTACTCGTTAAGGTCGCCTGGTGCGGCATTTGCGGCACCGACCTGCACGAATACCTCGACGGCCCCATCTTCTGCCCCCAGCACGGGCACCCGCACCCCATCTCGGGTGAGGATTCCCCCGTCACCATGGGCCACGAGTTCTCCGGCGTCGTGAAAGAACTCGGCGAAGGTGTCACAGACCTGGAAGTCGGCGACCATGTGGTTGTTGAGCCCTACATCATTGATGACGCAGTGGATGTTGGCCCCGATTCGAAGACCTACCACCTGTCAAAGAACATGAACTTTATTGGCCTGGCAGGCCGTGGCGGTGGGCTCTCCGAAGTTGTGAGCGTCAAGCGCCGCTGGGTCCACAAGATCTCCAAGAACATTCCTCTTGACGAGGCGGCACTTATTGAGCCGCTCACCGTGGGTGTGCACGCTGTTGAGCGCGCCGGCGAAATCCATGAGGGCGATTACGCGCTGGTGACCGGCGCAGGCCCGATCGGCCTACTTACCTCTGCAGTGCTTAAGGCAAAGGGCGCTAAGGTCATTATCTCCGAGCTGTCACCGCTGCGTCGCCAGAAGGCGCTCGACTCCGGGGTTGCAGACTACACCTTCTCCCCCGCCGAGACCGATGTGCTCGCTGAAATTCAGAAGCTCACCAACGACCGTGGCGTGGATATTGCCTTCGAGTGCACCTCTGTTCAGCCCGCGCTCGATTTGATCCTGGATGCCATTAAGCCCACCGGTAAGGTCGTGGTGGTCTCCATCTGGGGCAAGCCTGCCTCGCTGGATGTGCAGAAGCTGGTGCTGAAAGAAATCGACCTGCGCGGCACCATCGCCTACGTGAATAACCACCCCGAGAGCATCGCTCTCGTCGAGTCGGGCAAGCTCGATCTGAAGCCGTTCATTACCGGCAAGATCGCCCTGGAAGACCTGATTGATAAGGGCTTCGACACCCTGATTAACCACAACGAGACCGCTGTGAAGATCCTCGTCACCACTGACCCGGAGCTGCTGGCACAGTAGTTCTAGGCGTACCGTTTAGTCAGTGTGACGGTTTCAAACGCAATAATGCCCCGCGCATTCACCTTTATACGGTGGATGCGCGGGGCGTTTGTAACGGGTGAATGTTTAGTCGCACGCCCAGTCGAAGGTATTGGACTCAAGGTCAAGCTGAGCGTTTCCGTAGCCGAAATTCATGACGTCCATCTCCTCGAACTCAATATACCGAGCGGTCAGCCCCTCCGGCATATTCTGCACACAGAACGTAGTACCGCCCAAGTGGCACCGCCCGTACAGCGGCTCTGCCCACGGCTTGTCATCGTACGTGTCTGGGTCGTAAGGATTCTCGTACCCGTTAGAGCAGACATCCTTCGGGGTCATCTCACCGTCCGGATCGGACGTGTACTCATACACCGGCGCAATCCCGGCGTTCGGGTCGATACGCTCCACCAGCCCCAGAGTACGCTCACATTTCTGCCGTGTATATGTGCTGTAGGCACTATAGCTCTCGGCGTCTTCCCGATGCTCGCCCTGACGGCGCACATCTTCCGGGCCGTGCGAACGCCCCGAAAACTCAGCCTCGGTAAGGAAGATTGTCGCGTACTCACTATCAAGAATATCGGTGAAGATGCGGCACTTCGGGTGCGGGGTGTACTCTGCAAGCTGCACCAGGAACGGGTCGTCACTATGCGGGTCGGGTACGGCCCGTTCACCTAGCTCAGCGAACTGCCCATCCCCAGCGAAAAATGAGACGGCCACATATTCGGGGCCATGCGTGCGGTACTCCTCGGGCAGGTGCAGGGTAAAGATATGCTGCATGGGCAGTCCCGAATGGGAGCTGCGCGGCCACTGGTTATCTGGGATATTCGGGCCAGCATTTCCCAACCAGCCGCTTTCGGTCACCTCTTCTGTACCATGCACTATATCTAAGTCTGAAATGTCCTCAGGGATATTCTCATAAACATCATATAGCCATAGGCGCTCCGTCGCGCTTTCGGGAGTGTGGTCGAAAACAATATTGTAGGCTTTCACAGATGCTTCTTTCTGCGTTAATGCGGGTTATTCCCTTCTAGCATAGGCGTTCCGGCAGCTCAGAAGTAGCTGGCTGGTCATCCGCACACAACAAACTCGCACGAAACGCGCCATCGTTGGCGGCCCGTGCGGGTATTCTGCTAAAAACCTGTTAGATATGGAAGGTTTTGTAGAACCAGCGGCGTATCGGGTTCATCGCCTGAATGCGCTCCAACTCGGCAATACGAGCCTTCATACCTGCAATGGCTTCTTTGGCTTCATTAATCGTGTGCTGCTTCTTATCCAGGTAATCCTGGCGCTCCTCGGGAGTAAACGACGTAACGTCGCGGCGCTCACCACGATAAAAAACGGTCGTCATTATTCCTCCTTCTTCAGTGCAGGGTTGGGGGAGTGTACGGGTTACCCTGCTAGTTCTTCCCGCAGGGCGTTCGCCACAAATTCGGGCTGATCCAGCTGGCTGAATGCGTAGCTTTCCGGCACGGGAACCACGCGCGCATCCGGCATACGGGAGGCTAAACGACGCGCATTCTCGATCGGGAACAGCTTCGTGGTATCGGCCCACAAAAACAGGGTCGGATGCTCAAACCGTTCCAAATCCCGCGCGGACTGCACCGTATATTTCGTAGAAATACCCTTCAGCACTTTCGCCAAATCGCGGCGGACTCCAGCATCTTTCAATGGTGTAATAATGCTGTTCCACTCGGCGGCGTCAAGCTCACGTTTCACTAGCCATCCGAAGGCAATCGGCAGGCGGCGCACCCACCCCAGATGCAGGGCAGCTCGGAGTGCCTGCATGGTTCCCGGAATGTACGCCACATACTGTAGGTAGCGTAACGGCAGGGGCAAGAAATTCTTCTCGGTATCGCACGAGAGCAGCACCAAGCGCTTGAGCCCTGCGGGTTCCCGCACCGCCGCCAGCTGAGAAACCACTCCGCCGGTATCGCTGCCAATGAGGGTAAACCCATGTGGGCATAGCTGTTCTGCCGCTTCGTTCACGGCCTGCGCCAGCTCGGCAACGTTGAGGGCTGCATCTTCTCGGGCGGGAATAGTGTGACTCCCCAAGGGAATATCGAGGGTTATGCACCGAAAATCTTGGGAGAGATTCTGCACCACTTCGCCCCAGACATCCGAATTCGTCAGCAGCCCGTGCACAAACAGCAGGGTCCTCTCGCCTGCGGCTTCACGGGGACCACCGTATTCACGCCAGCGAAGCTGACCGATTCGGGTTTCTGCGCTGCCCGTCGCCACCGGTTCAGGGGTAAGGTTCCGGCTCATACTATCTCCTCACATCACACACTGAGCTGCTAGTCAGCAAGCTCAATCACCACGGGGGTATGGTCGCTCGCGCCGTCCCCTTCGCGCTCTTCCCTATCGATCCAGGCGTTTTCCACGCGGGCGGCGAGCGCCGGGGAGCACAACTGAAAGTCGATGCGCATCCCCTCATTCTTCGAGAACCGCCCGGCCTGGTAATCCCAGTAGGTGTATTCGCCCTGAGTGTAGGGGCGCACCGCATCGACGAGCCCTTCATCATTGAGCAGGGCATAGAATGCCTCGCGTTCGGGGGCGGAAACATGGGTGAGGTCGTTCTCACGGAAAAAGTCGATATCCCACACGTCGGTATCTTCGGGCGCCACATTCCAGTCACCGACGAGCGCAAACTGTGCGGCGGGGTCGGCGTGCAGCCAGCTGTTGACGTTGGTGCGCAGCTGGCGCATCCACTCCATTTTGTACGCCATATGAGGGTCGGTGAGCCCGCGCCCATTCGGCACGTATAGGCTCCAGATGCGCACGCCGTTGCAGGTGGCGCCGATGGCTCGCGCCTCAATTTCGGCGGGGTCTCCGGGTTTTCCGAAGGCGGGCTGGTTCGGGAAGGTTCGTTCGACGCTGTCTAGCCCCACGCGGGATGCGATTGCTACCCCATTCCACTGGTTCAGCCCGTAATGCGCAACCTCGTATCCCAGGAATTCAAAGAGCTCGAAGGGGAAGGTTTCGTCCTTGGTTTTGGTTTCCTGTAGGGCGAGCACATCGACTTCGGTTTTATCGAGCCAGTCCTCGATGCGGTCGGCGCGGGCGCGAATGGAGTTCACGTTCCAGGTAGCAATCTTCATGTACACCAGCTTACCGTGTGCGCCTTGCCTCACACCTTCCATAGCTTAATGGAAAAATCCGCTATTTTTTCCATTGAGGGACACTCGATGGCCTCGGTGGACGCATCACAACCTGCAAAGTATCGCACCCTCAAGAGCATTTTTCGTGAACGCGGACAAGCTGCCGCGAGCGCTGAACTCGCCCGACGCCTCGAAGGCTACTCCACTTACACTGCGGACTTTATGGTGGGCGATCATCAGAGCTCTTCTACGTTGCTACCACTGACATCGTTGATGCCCAGCAACGCATCCTACAACGCGAACGTGACATTGACGCTCTTCTGCGTGTGCTCCCCTGTTAGACTTCCAAATTATTTTTGTGGTATTAAATCAGCAATCTCACGCTCGATATCGTCAAGAGTTTGGCGCAATTCTTCCTGAATATCCGCAGGGTTTATGTAACTAGGATAGATAATTTCTTGCGCAGCCAATCCGTCAAGCACCCAGTGTAACCGACGTGCCAGTTGTGCACGGCGTACTTTATCAAGGACGCGATGCACGTCCAAAGCTTCGAGCGAAGCCTCACAGACCTTAGCGATTTCTTGCCCTTCCTCTAGGCGACCTGTTGGTCGAGCACGTTCAAGACGGCCCAACTCCGCATATGCAACGATCTCTCGTTTACGCATAGCATCAAGCGGAAGAAGCTGTTCACAGGCTTGCTCCACACGCTGCCGTACCGTAAGTTTTTCATCTTGGGCAATAGCTGAAATACGATTTCCGATTTGTCGCGTCAGGTAGCTTGAGACGTAACGCAGAAGCTCATCATGCACAGGGAAATAGTGCCGGATTGATCCAGCTGAATACCCAGAATAGTCGGCGACAGCTCGAACACTGGCGTTCATCAGACCATTACGAGCAATGAGTTCAAAGGTAGCTTGCGCAATGTCATCTCGACGCTGCTGATGATCAACATTTTTCGGCACATGTCTATCTTACGTCTTCCGTCTAAACTGTATGCTAATTTTAATAACACAGTCGTACTAAAACCATCACTCTGCTCTTAGGAGGTTGCTCTTGTTTTTCATGACACTTCTCAGTTTGGCTCTTCTTGATTCCCTTAGCACAGGAACACTAGTTATACCGCTTATTTTTCTGGCGCAACCACGATTTCAGGTACGCACACTAGCCCTTTATTGCTTCACGTTAGGGCTGTTCTACACGGCACTCGGCACCCTTCTTCTACTTGGTGTAGAAGCTATCACTTGGAACCATCCTATCTTTTCGTCCCAAGGACGCTACTGGATTCAGCTGATTCTGGGGGCTATCCTCTTCGCATACGGTGTCCTCTCACCCAGCCCTGACAGCCGCGCCAGCGAAATAAAATGGCGCACCCGTCTCGAAAAAGTCACCAATCCGCGCGCAGCAATCTTTATCGCGCTTCTCGCTGGGGTTCTCGAAGCTGCAACTATGCTCCCTTACCTTGCCGCCATCAGCATGCTTAACACCTGGGATTCCACTATTATCACTAAGCTCATAGTGCTGATGGGTTATTGCCTCATAATGTTCATCCCTGCTGTTACTCTCTTGGTAATACGCCGTCTTGCTTCATCATGGATCACACCTAAGCTTGACCATTTTGTTAGCTTAGCAACCCGTAACGCCGATGGAGCCATACTATGGATAGCTGCAATTATCGGTTTTCTCATGGCAAGGCAGGCGTATACAGAGATTTTTTGACCTTCGCCCATATATTTCTAGGAGCTATCGTGTAAACCGTCGGCACTGCTGCCGTCATAAATTACCCAGACTAACCGCATATCGGGCCACAAGCCCTACCCCTGAGTAAGCTATGTCAGCCGGTGCGCATCCGGGTGAATATTAACGTGAATAGCGGCAGGAATAATATGCGCGCATATATGCGACGCGGACGGGGCCGGGTCGCCGTCAACCTCCACAGGCTGAGGCTCGTCCAGCATCTCAAGCTCAACCTTGTGCCCCACAAAATGGCGGATCATCGGCATTTCTACACGCGGTGCCCCCAGCAGGGTACGGCGCATAACCTTTGCGGTGAGCAGCCCCCACTCCAGCACCGTGCGCGGGGACGCCACAATCACCTCAAGGTTACCGTCGTCCAAATCGGTCATATCGGTCAGCTGCAGCCCACCCTGAAGCCGCCCGCAGTTAGCGATCAGTACCGACCGCACGCGGGTTTCAATCACTGGCTCATCATCCATTTTTAGCCGCACCATATGCGAATGCCCCATCATATGCCGCAGCCCCGTGCGCACATAGGCGAGCCACCCAATACGAGCTTTAAGCTCCTCAGTGGTATCGTTCATCACCAGCGCGTCAAACCCGGCACCACTCATAACAAAGAACGTATGTTCGGTTTTTTCGTCGCTGCCGGGGTCGGTCACCATCCTAATAGCATCCACCGGCTGCTGCACCCCGTTAAGCGCAATATTGACGCAGGAGGCGACATCACCCACCGGCAGGTACAGGTTGCGGGCGAGCAAGTTACCGGTACCCAACGGGATAATACCAAGAGTCGCCTGCGACCCCTGTAACGCCGTGGCTACGGCGCGAACCGTCCCGTCTCCGCCAACAGCGATCACGGTATCCGCGCCTTCAGCCAGTACCTCACGGGCGGCTTCCCCACCGGGCTCATCAATGCGGGTAGTGCGGGTAATAGGTGCGGGCCAGCCGTTCGCTCTAATGGTGCGTTCAATAATGCCAACAGCGGCGGTAGCCCCGCCCTTACTTGGGTTGTACACCACGCCCACGCGACGCATATCGCCGGTGGGGATTGTTCGCCAGATACCAAGCGGGGCCACAATTTTCTGCGCATGTGAACGGGCACGCGCCACCAGCGCAGCCGTTGTTGCAGCTAAGGCTGATGCGCCAATAAGTTTAGAACGCGAAATGGGCATACTTTAAGAGTAACGCTTTTTAGGAACCTAAACGCACACTAGAAGCTGAAATAACACTGTACGGTAAAGTTAGTACTGCCCTCTTCGCAGGGTGAGTCCGCAGCACGCAATAGTAGATACATCCCTGCGTTGACTCCCGGGGCGGAGAGGGGGTGGGACGGGATGTTTTTCTATGGATTCATAGAAACGACCCAAGCGATCCTGGTAAGTCTTATCCTTACCAATGGATCAGCTCAGGTCGTTTTCATCATCCATAACACTATCAAGCATATCCGTAATATCTTGAGTTAGTGTTACCCGCCGGGAAGGGGTTGGCGGGTCAGAGAGCCAGCCCCTTCCGCTTTATGCGGAAAGCAATAGTAGATGTACCCCATGCTAGAGCATGCTGATATGCACGGTCAATGGCCCCTTACCGCCTATCCTCTATCTCATACCAAGCCCATCACATACTTTTAGGTAAAGTTAGTACTGCCCTCTTCCCGGGGGTGCGCCGCAGCACATCCATTTCAGTAATATCCCCATGTTAACACACCGCTCTTGGGCTGCTGGTGGGTTCCCACACGATGAAATGGCAGGTTTAGCAACTCGGCGAAGCATCCGTTTTTACACCACAGGAATAACCTCAGCGCCGCCCATATACGGACGCAGTGCCTCAGGAATACGCACCGAGCCGTCAGGCTGCTGGTGGGTCTCCAGAATCGCCACAACCCAACGGGTAGTCGCCAGGGTGCCGTTGAGAGTTGCGACCGCGCGGGTGCGCCCCTTACGCACATTGCCCGCATCGTCCACGGTGTCTGCGGTGCGTTCGCGTATGTTCAGGCGGCGTGCCTGGTAGGTGGTGCAGTTCGAGGTCGAGGTCAGCTCGCGGTAGGTGTCCTGGGTGGGAACCCACGCCTCACAGTCGAATTTGCGTGCGGCAGAGGTGCCCAGGTCCCCTGCGGCGGTATCAATCACGCGATACGCAAGGCCGCATTTTTGCAGCATTTCTTCTTCGAGGGCGCGCATCTGCTCGTGTTTTTCTTCCGCCTGCTCCACCTGGCAGTAGACGAACATTTCGGCCTTGTTGAACTGGTGCACGCGAATGATACCGCGGGTGTCTTTACCTGCGGCACCAGCTTCACGGCGGTAGCAGGATGACCAGCCCAAGTATTTTTTGGGTCCGTCGCTAAGGTCGAGTATTTCGTCCATATGGTAGCCCGCAAGCGCCACCTCCGAGGTGCCGACCAGGTACAGGTCGTCACGTTCGAGGCGGTATATTTCGTCGTCGTGCTTGACGTTGAACCCGGTCCCGTTCATGATTTCGGGGCGCACGAGGGTGGGGGTTGTCATCATGGTGAAGCCGTTGGCTGTTGCCAGATCGAGCGCCATCCACATGAGCGCCTGCTCCAGACGGGCAACCTGCCCTTTGAGGAAGTAGAAGCGCGAGCCGGAGACCTTGGCGCCGCGTGCCATATCGATGCCGCCGATGAGTTCGCCGATTTCCAGGTGGTCGCGCGGTTCAAAACCTTCTGCGGCGAAATCGCGGGGGGTGCCGACTTCTTTGAGCACCACAAAGTCGTCTTCGCCGCCGGTGGGTACGCCGTCGATAATCAGGTTTTCGATGGAGCTTAGCAGCTCTTCATATTCGGCGGTTTTCGCCTCAGATTCCGCTTTTGCCTCTGCGACTCGGGCGGCGAGTTCTTTCGCCTGGGCTACGAGGGCGGGTTTCTCTTCCTTGGGTGCCTTCGCCACCTGTTTACCGAAGGCGTTCTGTTCGGCGCGCAGGTTCTCGTAGGTGCTGATCGAGGCGCGGCGTGCGGCATCCGCCTCAAGAATACGGTCTACGTGGGCTTCGTCTTTGCCGCGTGCCCGCTGGGAGGCGCGGAAAATCTCGGGGTTTTCGCGGAGGAGGTTAATATCAATCACATATCAATAGTACCCAGTCGCCCCCAGCCGTAAAAAGAGCCTTTATGCGAATAAAGCGTTGAGAATCCCGCTTTATTCGCATAAAGGCTCTTTTTATACGGTCGCGGGGAGCGGTTTAGCGCTTCAGATGCGCCGGTCGCCCACCCGGGAAGAGCGATTCCACCCAGGCATGGGCAGCATCGAACGAATTCTCGGAGTGGATGCGCGGCGCAACGGTGGGCTGCCGGTCGGCACGCGGGTACGATCCCAGGTATTTAATGCCGGGTGCTATGCGATGCAGGCCGCGCAGGGCATCGCGCATTCGAGCCTCATAAATATGCCCGTCTGCGTCCACACTGAACATATAGGAACCCATCTGCCTACCGGTTGGGCGCGATTCGATGCGTGAGAGGTTCACACCGCGCGAAGCAAACTGTTCGAGCAGTTCCAGGAGCGCACCCGAACGGTTTTCGGGAGTGCCCTCTCGATTTTCGGGCAGAGGGATCGTGAGCGTCGTCTTATCGGCACCGGTAGGCTCTGGAATATCCGCAGTACTGCTGATAAGCACAAACCGGGTAACGGCATTTTTGTTATCGCCAATATCCTCGGCGAGCACATGCAGGTCGGGGTGGGTTGCCAAAAGCGCAGGCGAACAAATTGCAGCATCATATGCGCAGGAAGGATCAAGCAAACCCACAGCTGCTGCCGCGGTGGAAGAACCGGGCAGGTACTCGGCGGTGGGGATAGTCGCATCCGCCCATTGTCGCACCTGGGCCCAGGCGTGCGAGTGGGTTGAAACGGTTTTAATATCTTCCAAAGCGAGCGGATGCGCCGCGACCAGCACGAACCTGATAGGTACCAGAACCTCGCGGATAATGCGCATTCCCTCGGAAGCCGCGATCGCATCAAGAGTAGCGCTCACTCCACCTTCGACCGAGTTCTCAATGGGCACCATGGCGGCATCCACATCACCACTGCGAAGACGTTCAAGCGCATTAGGCACGCTGGTGGCGGGAATACGTTCGGCACCGACCACGCCGGGCACGGAAAGCAGGGCGGATTCGGTGAAGGTGCCTGAGGGTCCAAGGTAGGTGTATCGCATGGGTTCAATCTTAGCGCGAGGCACCGCAACGCGAACCGGGCAGGCAGGTGATTTCGGGATGCGGGATACCCCCAGATTCGGCACGGCCCCATCCCCACCAGCGACCCTGCGGCAGGCGCCTCGTAAGCGCGGGATGGTTCGGGGCGAAACCTCCATAGTAGAGCGTGCGTTCTATTTTATGTGGCCGTAAGCGGCCGATGCCCTATCAGTGGAAGCTACAGGCGGGCAAACTGCCGGGTTTGTGCCGAATCCCGGTACTGCGCCGGCACACCACCACCCATGAGCGTTCGTGAGATAGCCGCCGCCTCAGCTGAGCCTGCCGCCGGCAGCGGACTGTGCGATGCGGCAATAATAATATTGCCCCGCCGCCTACCCTTGAGCATCGCGGCATCAGCCACCAGGCACACCTGCTCAAACACCTCAAACAGGGCAGCCACCTCAGCACGCGCACCATCCAATGAGGGGCCATCCCCGCAGTTGAGAATATACAGCCCGCCGGGCGCTAGGGAGTGATCAACCGTCCGCACGAAATCCACACTCGTAAGTTCCACCGGAGTTTTATCTACCGCGAACACATCGCGAATAACCACATCGCGCGATGCCGGTGCAAACGAGCGAGTGACAGTACCCGCATCGCCCACCCGAATTTTCACGCGCGGCGACTTAGGAATATCGAACCACTCACGCACATATTCGGCCAGCTTGGCATCAAGCTCCACAACGGTATTGCGTGAATTTGGGTATACGTCCGCACAATAGCGCGCTAGAGAACACGCCCCGCCGCCCAGATGGGTAATACGCAGCTTGTCGGGATTAAGATGAGTCTGAATATGCGAGTCGAGAACCGCAACAATCCAGCGCATGTACTCAAAATCGAGCATGCGCGGCTGCCCCACTATCACATGCGAAGACTGCACCCCGTTGACGAGCAGAAGCCAACCATCAGAGTGGTAACCATCGGGCACAAGCTCAGCCTCACCGGTCGAAATGGGGTACACACCGGTAACCGCACCTGTTTTGTGCGGATGCTCGGCACGACGCGAGGCAGCGCTGCGGTTTTTCTTTTTCGCCATGCACATAAGCCTACGCTAGGTTCGGGCAGCAGCCGGGTGGGCAACCATCAAGGAGCCTAGACACAAGACCCCGCAACAGCCGCGTGAATCTCACGGACTGGCGGGGTGCACGCATAGCTATAGCTGCCCCTCGTCGCATCACTGGCCGACATAGAGGCTCACAGGCCCCAAAGAAGCAGGTGCGCCGAACCCTCGCAGAGTGGTTACTTCCCCGAATCCAGCTGCTCTATGGCGGCATTAAGCCGCTGCACCTTCCCCTCAATCTCCCCGTGGTCATGGCCGGGGCGGATATCCGCCTTAATCACCAGCGAAACGCGCGGGCTGTGCTTGCCCACAGCCTCCGTGGCGCGCCTAATAACATCCATGCACTCGTCCCACTCCCCCTCAATCGTGGTGAACATGGGCCCGGTCTGATGCGGCAGCCCGGATGCGCGCACAATCGCCACCGCATCGGCGACAGCACGGTGGACCGACCCGTCAGGGTCACTAACAGTGGGGGCTACAGAAAAAGCAAACAACATACTCCCATGGTAGTGCGAACCCAGAAGATAGGAACACCCCCTGCCGCAGGCCCCGAACCCAGCCACGAACACAACCCACACCCACAACACCCCATGAAATACCACACACCACAACATATAATGTGTGCCACACCCCGGAAGCATCCTTAGAATGGAAAAGACAACACAAACTCGACGAGAGTCGCCCACACCCCATAGACGGGCCGCCCCCGCCGAACGTTCAACGCCAAAGGAGCACTATGACCACCGGCATTTATCTCTCGGCGATGACCCAGGATTCAGGCAAATCCCTGATCGCCCTAGGCCTCGCCGACTCCCTCGTAAAACGCGCCGACCGGGTAGGTTTCTTCCGCCCCATCTTTAAAGGTGAAACCGCCCACGACGACCCCATGATTCGCCTCATGAAGGAGCACTTCAACCTCTCCGACAAACAGGTAGGCGGCGGCGTCTCCCTCACCGAGGCGCTAGAGTTCATCGCGGAAGGCAACACCGAAGAAATTTCGGCCCGCGCAGTTTCCGCCTACGAAGAAATTGCCGCCCACAGCGATGTTGTGGTCGTGGACGGCATATACCTGACCGCACAGAACGCGCTCGCTGTCGAGTTCGACCTCAACGCCCAGGTTTCCCGCGATTTGGGTCTGCCCGTAATCGCTATTGTGGGTGCAAACGATGCATCCCTCGAAGAGGCAACCAACGCCGTGGAGGTGGCCCGTTCCGAGCTTAAGGCGGCCAAGGTTGATCTGTTCTCGATTATCGTCAACCGCGCCGACCCCGAGCTGCGTGAGAGTATTGAGAAGAACGTCAAGCTGGGCGAGCACAAGTTCCCCGTCTACGTTCTGCCCGAGATCGCCGAACTGGGTAAGCCCACCATCGCGGAAGTTGTTGAAGCCCTCAAACTTGACGGCTCGCACCTGAAGAAGGAAGACCTTGACCGCGATATTAGCGAAGTCAAGATCGCCGCAATGACCGTCTCAAACTTCCTGAACCAGTTCACCGATGGGGACTTCGTGATCGTTCCCGGTGACCGCGCCGACGTTGTGGCCGCAACCCTCGCATCCGCGCTCTCCCCCACATTCCCGGCACCGTCGGGTCTGCTGCTCACCGGCGGGCTCAACGAGCTTCCCGGGAAGCACACCGCCGTGGGCAGCCTGCTCGATAACGCCCCCTTCCCGGTGCTATTTACCGAGCGTGACACCTTCAAGTCGGCACGCGCCGTCTCCCGCGTGCACGGCAGTGTGATCAGCGGCCAGGCCCGCAAGCTTGCGAGCGCATTCGGCGGCTGGGACGAGTACGTGAACCAGGAAGAGCTGCTCTCGCGCCTTGAGCTTGAGCGCCCGGCTTCGATGACTCCGCTGCGGTTCCTGCACAATCTGATTGAGACCGCCCGCGCGAACCGCCGTTCCGTGGTTCTGCCGGAGGGGTACGATGTGCGTATTCTGCGTGCCGCCGAGATGATTGCGCGCCGCGATTTCTGTGACCTGATTCTGTTGGGCAACCCCAATAAGATTACGGAGATCTGCCAGTCTGAGGGCATTAACCTGCCCGCCTCAATCCGTATTATCGACATTGAGAACAACGAGTACAGTGAAGACTTCGCAGCAACCTACGCCGAACTGCGCGCCCACAAGGGCATGACCATTGAGGCCGCGCGTGAACGCATGAGCGACCCCTCGTATTTCGGCACGATGCTGGTGTACAAGGGTCTTGCGGACGGCATGGTCTCGGGCGCTATTAACACGACCGCGAACACGATTCGTCCCTCACTGGAGTTCATTAAGACCCGCCCGGGCACCAAGATTGTGTCTTCGGTGTTCCTGATGCTCATGGAAGACCGCGTACTGGTGTACGGCGACTGTGCCGTGAACCCGAACCCGAACGCCGAGCAGCTGGCGGATATTGCGAAGGCTTCCGCCGAGACCGCGCGCCAGTTCGGGGTTGACCCGAAGGTGGCTATGCTCTCGTACTCGACCGGCACCTCCGGCTCTGGCGCGGATGTGGATGTGGTGCGTGAGGCAACCGAGATTGTGCGCGCCTCTAACCCGGATTTCGCGGTGGAGGGTCCGATTCAGTACGATGCGGCATCGAACATGTCGATTGCCTCGACCAAGCTGCCCGGCAGCCAGGTGGCGGGCCAGGCGACCGTGTTCATTTTCCCCGACCTGAACACCGGCAACAACACCTACAAGGCTGTGCAGCAGTCTTCGGGTGCCCCCGCCGTTGGCCCCGTGCTGCAGGGTCTGCGCAAGCCCGTGAACGACCTTTCACGCGGTACCACCGTGGAGGACATCATTAACACGGTGGCGATCACCGCCATCCAGGCGCAGGGTATGTAAGCCGCGGTTAACGGTTAAACACCACGAACGCTTCAGCAAAAACCAGATAAAACCCCGGAGTGCAGCAACGTTTCTGCACCCCGGGGCTATTTCTATCTCAATCGATTTGCTCGTGCGGAAGTGTATAGACCGGTTGAGGGTGTGGTGCACGCATAAAGCCAATATATCAAATCACTTCACCACCTCTTGATATATACCCCCCTAGGGTATACACTGGATCTATGACAAACCATGATTCCTCAGCACAGCCACACGGGTACACCCCAAACAAGGAGGCGCATTTGAAGCGCCTGCGCCGCATTGAGGGGCAAGTGCGCGGTATCGCCCGCATGGTAGAGGAAGACAAGTACTGTATTGACGTGCTTACTCAGGTCGCGGCGGTTTCCAAAGCACTCCACGCGGTCTCTCTCAACCTGCTCGAAGAACATATGGGGCATTGCGTCACCAACGCCGCGATTGAATCCGAACGTACAGGTGATGCGACGATCGTTGACGAGAAAATCAAAGAGGCAACCGCCGCAATATCCCGCATGATGCGCAGCTGACACGCGGGCGGCGTATCCACAAGTTTTGTAATTCCAAAAAATCGGAAGGAACATCATGGCAACCACCACCGTCAAAGCAACCGGCCTCACCTGCAACCACTGCGCCATGAGCGTGAGTGAAGAAGTCGGCGAAGTTCCGGGCGTCACCGGCGTGAACGTAGACGTGGTCAAAGACGGCGTTTCGACCGTCACCATCGAGCACGAAGGCACCCTCAATACGCAAGCCGTAGCGGACGCCATCGTCGAAGCTGGCTTCACTCCCGCCGTCTAATCATGGCGTATTCTCCGCAGTACCAGGCAATGGCGGTCGGGGCGGTGCGCGCACTGATGGGCACCGAGAACATTCACCTGACCGAGGCGATTTCCCGCGTGGCACGGCAGATGGGGCTCGACCCTGATCTGCTGGATGCATGGGTACGCGACTCCACCCCCTATACGGCGCGCGAAGATCAGCGCGGGCTGAAGCGGCGGGGCGCATCGCGTATACATTCCTCACAGGATCAGGCGGCGAATACCCCCGCTGACGGCACCGGCGATAATCTGCATCCCGGTGTGCACGGCACCGCATACGACGCCCTCGCTCAACGCCGCACATTCAGGCGTGCTGCCGTCACGCGGGTTCGCGGGGTGAACGATCGGGGCGCGAAACTGACCGGGCAGCGACCGCGCAGCAACCGTGCCGATGGGTTGCCGGACGAAGGCGAAGTATAGGTCAGGGCGGACTGCGGCAGGGCGTGCCCGCAGCGAGCAAAGCCCGAAGACAGCACAGCATCGTGGGCAGTGAGAACAGAGGAGAAGAACATGGGTAACTCAACTCAAACAGCATCCACCACAGCTGAGAACGAGCGTTCTCTTTTCGATTCCTCGGCTAATGGCGGGCAGACGCGCATTATCCACCTGGATGTTCAGGGCATGACGTGCGCATCCTGCGTGGGCCGCGTGGAACGCAAACTCCGCAAAATTCCGGGGGTTGATCCCGCCGTGAACCTGCCGCTGGAGTCTGCGCGCGTGATCGTTCCCGCCGATATTACCGATGAGCAGATCATTGAAACGGTCAATAACGCCGGGTATACGGCATCGCTCAAAACCGAGGTTCGCGATGCAGTGTCCGAAGAGAGGACCAACGCGCGCAGCGGGGGCTTGGGGTGGCGCATCGTTGTGGCGTTGTTGCTGAGTGTGCCGATTTTCTTGATTTCAATGTTCCCCACGTTCCAGTTCCCGCACTGGGGTTGGGTGCTTGCGCTTATCACGCTGCCGGTTGCAGTCTATAGCGCCGAGCCGTTTCACCGCGCCGCTCTCACGAACGCACGCCACTTCAGCAGCACGATGGACACGCTGGTTTCTCTCGGCGTGATTGTCGCCTACCTGTATTCACTCGCGCAGCTGTTCATGAACCCCGGGCTGACCGAGCATGTTCACCCCATGCAGGGGGGCATTCTCGGCATGTTCTTGAGCGGTAACCATGCGCCACTGTATTTTGATTCGGCGTCGATGGTGACTTTATTCCTGCTGATCGGGCGGGCAGTTGAGCACCGCACACGAACCCGCTCTTCTGAGGCTCTGCGCACCCTGCTGAGCTTGGGAGCACGCACCGCGACCCTGCTTCGCACCGATAAGCGGGGAACCACGCGCGAGGTGCAGATTCCGGTCGAGGATCTCCTTCCGGGAGACGAATTCTTGGTGCGCCCGGGTGAAAAAATCGCCACTGACGGCACGGTTATTGCAGGGTCTTCCGCCGTGGACGCCTCCCTGCTGACCGGCGAATCGGTGCCCGTCGAGGTTTCGGCGGGCGATGCGGTCACCGGCGCAACCCTGAACACCTCCGGGTCGCTGACGGTGCGTGCAACCCGCGTGGGCTCTGAGACGACGCTCGCGAAAATGGGTGAGCTGGTTGCCGCCGCTCAGGAAACGAAGGCACCCATCGCGCGCCTTGCCGACCGTGTTTCTGCGATTTTCGTGCCAATAATTCTGGTGATTTCGCTCCTGACCCTCATCGGGTGGCTGGTTGTATCGCACGATGTGCCGCGTGCGTTCAATGCGGCGGTTTCGGTGCTGGTGATCGCCTGTCCGTGCGCGCTCGGTCTGGCAACCCCCACGGCGCTGCTGGCGGGCACCGGGCGCGGCTCGCAGCTGGGCATACTGATTCGCAACGCGCAGGTGCTGGAAACTACGCATACAGTGAACCGCATCGTGCTGGATAAAACCGGAACCGTCACCGAAGGCACAATGCGCGTGGCGCGCTTTGGAACCTTCGACGATTTCACCGACGTCACGGCCGACAACGCCTCTTCAAAGAGCGAACGTTCTGTATCTATTCTGAGCGATGCCGCAGCCGTGGAGGCACTGAGCGAGCATCCAATAGCCCATGCTATTGCGCGTTTTGCGACAGAAAATTATGGAGCATTTCTCGGTACCGTCGAAAATTTTGAGGGTGTGCCCGGAGGTGTGCGCGGTGAGCTTGTGCCCGCCGATACCGACGGGGAGTCCCGCCGCCTGGTGCTGGTGGGCACCCCCGAATACCTGCTGCAGGCGGGCGTTGCACTCACCGAGAAGCAGCATCAGATGCTCGCGCAGGCGCGTTCGGAAGGGCTGACCACTGTGGCTGTGGCTCGCGCAATCGGCACGAAAGATCCCTTGCCTGTCGGGCTCATCGCACTGGCGGACTCCCCCAAACCCGAGTCGGCGCAGGCTATCGCTGAGCTTCACGAACTGGGCTTAGAACCCGTACTGCTGACCGGTGACGCCCCCGAGGTTGCCCAGGCTATCGCATCCAGCGTGGGGATTAATCCTGAGAACGTCTTCGCGGGGGTCACGCCCGAACGTAAATCTGAGGTTATTGCGCAGCTTCAGGATGAAGGCTACCGGGTGGCGATGGTTGGCGACGGCGTGAATGATGCGCCTGCCCTGGCCCGCGCGGACCTGGGGATGGCGATGGGCTCGGGTACGGATGTTGCGGTGCAGGCGGCGGATATTGTGCTGATGCGCTCGGATATGCGCGCGATCCCCATGTCGCTGCGGCTCTCACGAGCGACTTTGCACACCATTAAGTCGAATCTGTTCTGGGCGTTCGCATACAACACTATCGCGGTGCCGGTCGCGGCGGCGGGGCTGCTGAACCCGATGATTGCGGGTGCGGCCATGGCGTTCAGTTCGGTGTTTGTGGTGCTCAATTCGATGCGCCTCACCCGATTTGAGCGGTAGCTAGGTCATGGCGGCGAGCTTCGGGTTCTGTGCGTCTTCGCGCAAATCCCTTGTACTCCCCCTGCTGACGCTGGCATGATAAGAGGAATCACATGACCGCACTGTGTTTCAGGGGTATACCTCTGAATTTTGTGGCGCAGGCAATACGCGGCGAAGCATCCGGGAGATTCACATGCCCAAATTAACCCCGCAAATGTTCACGTTCCTCAACGACCCGCCGGTTGAAGGCACACTCTATGATCTCTACGATGCCACGCTCAAGCAGGGCAAACGCATGTTCCTGCATTTTCTGCCGAAAATCCACCAGCTTTTAGGTAAGGGGATCGATTGGAAGACTGAAGATGAGGACTTCTACGCCGATAAATACATCCCCATAGCCCCGCAGCAGGGAGAGTTTCTGTATATGCAGGCGCTGGCGAGCGGCGCGCGGAATATCGTTGAGTTCGGTACATCCTACGGCATCTCGACGCTGTATCTTGCCGCCGCCGCAAAACGCAATGGCGGCCGCGTGATCACCTGCGAATACGTGCCTCATAAGGCTGAGGCCGCGCGGAAAAATTTTGAGCGGGCGGGGCTTGCGGACTATATCGAGCTACGCGAAGGCGATGCGCTGAAGACTCTGCAAGACCTGGATTTCAGCCCCGATTTTGTGCTTCTCGACGGGTGGCCTGACCTGGTGCTTCCCGTCTTTCAGCTGTTGGAGCCGCATCTTGCCGACCGCGCCGTGATTGCCGTAGACGATGTTGAGGGATTTGGCCCGTCTATGGAAGATTACCTCGACTATGTGCGCACCCCCGCTAACGGATACGTCTCAGTAACCATGCACCCGAGCAAGGCCCTGGAATACACCGTAAAAGTAGCGTAAACACCAGCATGCACCCGCCCCGTCTCGTCACAACCGAATAGATTATAGTTTCAAAAGGAAAGGTAGTCCCTGATGAAAACTTTACCTATTATCTGGCAGCACCTTGTCAATGCCGAAAAACAAACCTGCTCACGGTGCAGTACAACAGGTGAGGAGCTGCGCAAAGCTTTACAGGTATTGGAAGCTGAGCTCTTGCCTCAGGGTGTTCAGCCTCATCTGGAAATCCGTACAATGAGTGAAGAAGAATTCTTGACTCATCCTGAGGAATCCAATCGTATCTGGATTATGGGTGTACCCCTGGAAGATCTAGTAGGTGGGATACAGGGAAGCAGCACCTGCGACGATGTGTGCCACGGTGAACAGTGCCGAACCGTCGAGTCCCAGGGGAAAACATATGATGCAGTTCCAGCCTCTCTGATTGTGCAGGCCGCTCACCAAGCTCTTTCACGCGAAAAACTAGTTGAAAATCAGCGGCGGTTTGTCCAAACGATATGTTGTTAGCCGTAGGAGCACATCTAAAGCACGCTTTGGGCAACACAGTCAATCACGCTGTGCGAAAAACCCGGCGGGAGGCGCATCCCTGCTCGATATACTAAATTCCGTCATAAAAACCCAGCACAGAAAAGGAAAACCATGATTCTCACCCGTGAACAAGCACTCGAAATTTTCAGGCGCCGCGTTTCTACCCGCTCCTACGACCCCGCCCGTACAATCAGCGACGAAGACTTCAACACGATCCTTGAGTTCGGGCGTCTCTCCCCCAGCTCGGTTGGTTCCGAGCCGTGGAAATTCCTGGTAATACAGAATAAAGAGCTGCGCGAGAAGCTCAAGCCTATCGCCTGGGGTATGGTCAATACGCTCGATGACGCCAGCCACGTGGTGATTATTGTGGCGAAGAAGAACGCCCGCTACGATTCCGATTTCCTGTTGCAGACGCTCGCGAAGCGCAACCTTCCCGAAGACCAGATGCAGATGGCAAAGGGCATGTACAAAAAGTTCCAGATTCACGATATGAAAATCGCCGACGACGAGCGTGCCCTTTTCGAGTGGACTAGGAAGAACACTTATATTGCGCTGGCGAATATGCTCACGGGCGCAGCGATGCTCGGCATCGACTCCTGCCCCATTGAAGGCATGGACTACGATGCGGTCACCCAGCTCCTCACCGAGGAAGGGCTCCTCAACCCCGAGGATTACGGCGTATCCGTTGCCGCAACCTTTGGCTACCGCTCACGCGAGATCGACCCGAAGCCGCGCAAGCCGCTCGATGAGCTCGTCGTGTGGGCCAAGTAGCCTGCCCTCCACGGACTGGCTCACCCGATAGCTTCCATACATCAGTGCGGTTATTGACCTGCTGAGTATTACTACCGAAAAAATTATGCGTGAATTCCGCGCCCGCGAACGCTAGCCTTAAAGGTGAGGGTTGTTTTGACACACCTTCGAAACGCCGCCGTGAAAGAGGAGCTGCATAATGTCCCTGCTAGATTTGCTGAACCGCCGCCGTTCGGTGCGCCATTACGACGAGAACCAGCCTATTGATGCCGATGTTGTCAAAGAGTGTTTGCGGGCGGCTCAGCTGGCGCCCACAAGTTCAAATATGCAGCTGTACGAGCTCTACCACGTGGCTGATCCCGCCGTCCTGAGTAAACTCGCCGCTGCGTGCATGCACCAGCAGGCCGCCAAGACCGCGCAGCAGATGGTGGTGTTCGTGACCCGCCAGGATTTGTACCGCCGCCGCGCGAAAGCCGCGCTGGAGTTTGAGCGCGGCAATGTTGAGCGTAACAGCCCGCCTGAGAAGCAGAAAGACCGCATCAAGAATTGGGAAATGTACTACACCAAGGCTATGCCGCTCGTGTACGCGCGCTGCTTTGGTCTGCTGGGCGCATCCCGCGCAGCAATGGCGAATTGTGCGGGTTTGTTCGTTCCGATGATGCGTGAGGTTTCGGAGCACGATTATCGCGTGGTTGTGCACAAGAGCTGCGGCCTGGTGGCGCAGACGTTTATGCTCGCGATGACCGAGGCGGGGTACGACACCTGCCCAATGGAAGGCTTCGACAGCCACCGCGTGAAGAAACTCCTCAACCTGCCGCGCAATGTCGAGATTAACATGGTGGTCGCCTGCGGTATCCGCAAACCCGGCCACGGCATCTGGGGCGAGCGCTTCCGCCTTCCCTTCGACGAGGTTTACCGCAGGGTTTAGGGACTAGTGAGCTGAGATTAAGGAGTTCCCATGAAAACACTTGCTGTCGTCATTCTGGATAAATTCGCTGATTGGGAGCCTGCCCTGCTTGCCGCTGGGCTGCAGAGCATCATCGGCGGGTACACAGTGCGGTGGGCGTCCGTCGATCGAGAAGTGAAAACCTCTATGGGCGGGCTGCGGGTAGAACCCGATATGACGATTTCCGAGATTCCCACGATTGCGGATGCGGTCATCGTCGTCGGCGCGGAGGGCTCATGGCGCACCCTGCCCGCCGAAGATTCCCAGCAATTCGCCTCAATTCTGCGTGATTTCAAGGATGCGGGCAAACCGGTTGGTGGTATCTGCGACGGCGCATATTTCTTGGCTTCTGCTGGCCTGCTCGACGGGCGCAGGCACACGGCTAACAGCTTTGAGGACATCAAGAATTTGCCTGCCTACACGAACCCGCATCAGTACGTGAACACCACGCGCGAGGCGGTGCGCGATAAGAACCTGGTGACCGCCAGCGGGGTGGGATTCATTGATTTCACCTTCGAAATGCTGCATGCTCTCGGCGATATTCCTGACGCCGCCATTGAGCAGTTTGACCAGATGCTGCGGTAGATAGCACCGATAAGTACCCTAAAAATACTCTTACTTGCGTTAGCAGCTTGGGGCGGTAGCAGTCCTCACTTAGAAGCGGTCTGCAACGAATGCGTATTCGTTGCAGACCGTTTCTAATTCCGCATGAGCTTATGCGGCAGTAATTACGTCTCTATGGGTGGTGGCGGTGGCGTCTTTATATTCGGCCTATCGACTTGAACATTTTCGTTCCATATAATCCTCCAGTTGGTGTGACTCGACTTGAAATGCTGCACAGCCGTATGGTTACCGCACGCGCTCAGAGTCTCCTGCCTTGGCGGCTGAGTTGAACCAGGTGTGTAGAATTCAATACCGAGCACGTGGCACCATCCCTCACCCGGTGCAGAAGCGTAAAAATTCGAGTCGATGCCGACAGCACTCGCGGGGGTAGCCATGCCCGCTGCGAGAACAACTCCCGCACCTACCGCCGTGAGTGAACCTTTGAGCAGTTTCCTCATAACGTATCGCCTCATTTCCGTATGTTGGGTAGCTGGGTACTCTCACCCTAGTACGGAATATTGACCATAAACAACCTTTAAAGGTTAATTTTCAGCTTTTTATCAGCCGTGTTCCCCCGGTGAAGGCATAGCTCTAGCGGGCAGCCGAACAAACTGCCCCGCCAAAGCGCCCTTGGGTCTGCTGCCCTATAGATGTTCTACGACGGTAAACTTTACTTCACCAGCTGCGGTGTCAAAAGACCCTTCATGGGTGGTTGCATCTTGCGGCGGTTCAGGAACAAGATGCTCCCACTCAGCATCAACAAACACCTCACAGCAGGAGAGAGTCTCCCCGGAATCGCTATCGTAGGCGGCACCTGCAAGATCGCGGTAATACAACAAGGCGGTACCCGCATTCATGAGTGCATCCACCGAAGAAAAATTGGTGTTCGCCCTCTCGTCATGCGGCGTATACTCACGCAGGAGGATGTCACGAAGATTCTCGGGTGAGGCGGGGTCTTTGACAAGCAGCACCTGGCCGTCCTTCTCAGCAATACCGCTTTCTTCAAAGAAGGCACTTACCGCACCGGCACCACCAGCTGGCACATTAAATTCAATCAGCCCAATGAAGGCACGTTCAGCAAGAAACCCCATAGGTCCTGTTGCGACGCTGTGGACCCACACCACTTTTCCCGAAATCCGCGCAGCCGCTTCCTCAAATTCTGCTTCACGGTCTGCGCTGAAAAACAGGTAGGCGTGCACGTCAGAATGTTTAACGGCGTTCGCCAGGATATGCGTGAGCGTGTGGGTGATTGCAGAGCTGCTGTGATAGTACAGGTGATTTATGTACATGCAGGTTCCTCCTCGGGGTCCTAAAACTCCTGGAAGTTTCAGCCTAACAGAGGGCAGCCGTTACATCTTTTCAGGACATGCGGCCGGATTCTCTGAAGGCACCGGTTACTTTTTGATCCACATGTCTGGGGCGGCGCGGCGGCAGAAGAAAAACCCGCTAACACATACGTGATGCAAAACACTTGTTAAGTACGTGAGGATTTGCGTGCCCATGGCGTCTTCATATCAGCGCCGCAAGTTTTGAGAGACGACGGCAGGCGGCGACAGCCCTGTCGGATCACACAATATGTGGCGGTAACGGCAACTGAAACCCCGGCTGCCGCTGAACTTTCAGACAGAAACTCACCGATCTGCGCGCTAAGACCCCATACCAACATCCGCTCAGGCGCGCCCGCGCCATGGCGGATACTCACAAAGGAAGAACATCATGCTTGGACTCATCGGAATGATTATTGCTGGCGCTATTATTGGCGCTTTGGCCCGCCTCATTATGCGAGGCCACCAGAACATCTCGGTGCTGTGGACCATCATCTTGGGCGCTGTTGGCGCATTCGTTGGCGGAGGAATCGCAAGCCTCTTCGGTGTTGCAGATACCGCCGGCATTGACTGGATTCGCTGGATCCTATCCGTTATTGCCGCCATTATCGCAATCTCCGTATACCTAAGCGTGACCGGCAGGAAGAACCAGTAGCCCATATTCTTGCGTCGCTTCAGCATCGCAGAAACAAAACTAAGCGGGTTATGCAGAAACTCGGAATTTCTGCATAACCCGCTTAGTTCCATATGAGGACTACTCGCCTACCAGGCAGCTGAGCCGAGCAAACATGGGCAATAGTCGTGTTTGTGCACACTCATTAATGCAAAGTGGTATATATCACCATTTTGATTCGTGAGGAATTCGGTACCTCAAGCGTCTTCATAGTAGCGTCACCATCGACTGCAAGAACGGATAAAGGGCGTGGGTAGCGCCCGAACTCCCCAGCCGTCGATGCGTGCCGCACATATCAAACATCATAATCCGCGCAGCGGAAAAACACATGAAATGAGGCTCCCATGAGCGACAACTCCATCCCCCAAACCGGCCAGCAGCGCGAGCGCGAAAACAACAAGGAGACTAAACAGGACAAAACCCCTCGCGGTCCCCTGCAGACTTCGCACGGTGTAACCACCATTGAAGAGAACGTTGTTGCCAAAATCGCTGGCATGGCAACCCGCGAAGTTCCCGGTGTGTACGATATGGGCAATGCTGTACGCCGCGCCTTCAGCGCTGTGACCGACCGCATCCCCAACGCCCAGACCAATGTTGCTGGCGGTATTAGCGTTCAGAAGGGCGAGACCCAGGCGGCCGTAGATGTCACCGTCGTGGTCGAATATGGAGTCTCCATTGTGGAAGTAGCCAATGCTATCCGCCGCAACATTATCGAACAGATTGAGGGAACCACGGGGCTGGAGGTAGTAGAGGTCAATATCGACGTCACCGACGTTCACCTGCCCGACGACGACTCCAATTCTGCTGACTCCGCCGACCTCAAGTAACCAGCCACGATCTGAGGATCTTTTATGAAGACAACACACCTGGCCCTCTTGGTGGGCCTATTCCTGGGAACAATTCTAGCTTTCGGTTCCTTCACCGATTTCATCCTGGTGGCACTGTGCGGCCTGGTTGGCACGGTGGTGGGTCTTTACCTGGAGGGCCGGGTCGATGTCCAAAGCATCCTTAATCGATGGAGGAAGTAATGACGGAGACCAGCACACAGCCCGCTGCTGCCGGTGCAGAGAGCTCCCGGCAGGAGCAGCGTGGCGTCACCGTCATTCCCGCCCAGGTTGTTGCGCGAATCGCGGCCCAAGCCGCCTATGAGAGCGCAAATGTGGGCTCGAACGCCGGAGGGCTGCTCGGGATCGGGGCACGTCGAAATTTCCATTCGCGTCCCGAGGCAAAGTGCGATATTTACGGCCAGGTTGCAGTCCTGCACCTAGATATCGGCCTGACCTTCCCCACAGCATTGGTTTCAACCCTGCAACAGCTGCGTGAGCATGTGAGCCAGCGTGTCGAGCACTTCACCGGGTTGAAGGTTGAGAAGATCAACATTGAGATTTCCTGGCTCAATCCGAGCAGCCAGGCAAGGAGGGCTCTGCGATGAAAACCCCCGTACAAAATCTCATCCGGCGCCCGTCGCGGAGTGCACCTGTCATTGTCCTAGCGTTACTACTTCTCATCGTAGGAGGGCTGGGCGTCTGGGCGTTGGGAAACCGGCTCCTGAACGGAGCGTGGCCGAATGAAATATCCTCAGCAGTCAGCGGGCTCGGCTCCACGATTATCGGGTCGCCAGCGGTACTAGCAACGGCCTGTTTTGTGGCCGTATGTGGTCTGTTCATGATTCTTCTTGCCCTGTGGCCGGGGGCTTTTGAACGCACTGAGGTTCTTGCAGATAACGTACCCGGTCAGACAGCCATTTCACGTCGTGACCTAGCAAGGCTGGTACAAACCCATGTCGAGCGGGTCGATGGTGTTCACAGCACCAGGGTTCGAGTCCGTCGAACGCGCGTGAATGTGACAGTGTTCAGCGTTCTGGATGACCTCGAACCTGTGCGACAGGCCGCACAGAAGGCAGCTGAGCAGGCTATACAGACCTTGAACCCCGTCGGAACCGCACACAGCCGAGTGCGTATCCAGCACACGAGCTGAAAGAGAGAAAACCATGCGTTCGGTATCTGGAATTCTCAATAGGATAGTCCTTGCGGTAAGCGGTTTGCTGATCACCGCGGCAACCCTCTGGGTTGTGGCTTCCGGCATAAGTTTGGATCAATCATGGCCCACGCTTAGCTCAGTTCTCGCCAAAGCTGACACCCGGGTCGGTACCTGGGCCGGGCCCCATGCGCACTGGCTGTTGCCAGCCGCCGCCCTCGGGTCGGTTCTTCTCATCGCGTTTGGCTTGGTTCTGCTCATTAAGCAGGTGCCCCGTAAAGCTGCCGCGTCCCCCTTGCGTCTGACAGGCTCCGACGGTACACTTCTGGCCACAGTCAGCCCCGATGTCATAGCCCAAGCGCTGTCTGAGCGAGCCGAAGACGTCCCTGGGGTTCAGCGGTGCTCAGTATGGGTCACCGGTTCACCCAGCAACCTGTGGGTGCAGGCAACCGTCACCGTAGCAAAGAACAGCGAGGTTGCATGGACCGTGAGCGAGCTCAGGAACCGACTTGACCACGACGTTAGTTCCTCTCTGGGAAAGCACGCTCGTCAGATCGACGTACTGCTGCGCCTAGAACAAGCCACCAAACCCCAGAGTGCAGCCCACACTGTGGCTGGCAAACACTCATTAGAAAGCGGCGGTTCTGATAATCATGACCGATGAAAAGCGCAGCAATGCAGGGCAGTCCACCGGTCCGCCCACCGAGCATGTGCCTCATCCGAACACTGCGTCCCAGGGCAAAGACAGGTACCTGGTGCTGCGAGCCCAGGACGGCGACATTGACGCCTTCGGAAAGCTCGTCGAACGTTATCAGGGACGCCTGTTTCGCACCGCCTACATGATCGTGCGCAACCGCCACGACAGTGAGGACATCGTCCAAGAGACCCTTGTTCAAGCGTGGCGGAGCCTTCATCTGCTTCGGGATCCTGATGCCTTCCGAGGCTGGCTCATGCGCATCTGTACGAATAAGGCCACCAGCAGCATTCGTCAGCGCCAGCGCCGGGCCACTGACCCTTACGATTCAGAGGGTCTTGAGAGCGCGAGCATCCTACCTGACACAACGTCGACAGCGGCCGGTGATCCGGCGCAGTCCAGTGAAGTCAACGCCCAGATGGAAGCATTAGCCAAACTGTTGGCATCCGCTCCCGAAGAGCTGCGTATCGTCTGGGTGCTTCGAGAGGTTGATGACATGTCCTACGAGGAGATAGCCCAAACCCTGAACCTAACCGAATCCACAGTCCGGGGGAGGCTGGCACGCGCCCGTTCCCTCGTGATGCGCCACATGAAGGAGTGGGAATGAGTTCCAGCACCCGCATCCCACACGCAGAACCGCAGCACGCACAGTCGGCCGGTTCGCTGTCTCAGGCTCATGAGCTTGATGAGGCCTCCACTCGGGAGTATCTGCGTCTAATTGCTTCTCTCCACAAGACTTGGGACACATTGGAATCACAGTCGAGCGCATCGGTGATGCCTCAGCGTCATATGATGGATGCGGTAATCGCCGAAACCCGTCATGGCGCTCAGATAGAGATGCCGCCGACAGATTTAGGGCCTTATAGCATGTCTGAATTCTCTCTACGCGCCCTAGTGCGACGCAGTGTAGACTCCGTACCCGGCGCTCGCGCGTTGCGGTCTTCTTTCAAACATGCCCCAGCCCCTGAAGGTCATCGGGGGTTGGGAATGCCGGATACGATCTTCTGCCGTATCTCTGCACATGTTACAACCAGTAGCCTCCCCCAGCTTGCGCAGCAGGTTCGTGATGCGGTGCGCCAGGCGTGTTATGAGAACCTAGAGTTGTCCCCAACCGTCAATATTCATATTGAGGATCTGCACGATGACGATTAACCTCTCAGCAGCCGAATTGACTCATGTGGTCACGGCCGTTCCTGGAGTGCGCGGCATTGAACCGGGGATCGGCTCCACGCTGAAAGCTATCGGCAGCCGTATGAGCGGCGACCCTGCGGCCGCCCGATTCGGGGTTATCATCGAGTCGGGCGGGCAGAAGGTCATTATCGAGATTGGAATCGACGGCTCCCGTGCGGTCAAAGAAATTGTGCGCGATGTTCAAGAGGCGGTTCTGCGCTCACTGTCGCAAGCAAGTCGAGAGGGTGGCGCTTCGGGGTCAGGCTCCAAGCCCCAGCCTCAGGTGAGGGTGCGAGTACAGTCCCTTATCTAACGATGCACATCGCAGAACCATCTCCGTTTCAGGGAGCACATATACCGCTAAGGGTCTAGTCCGTTCGCACATAGATGCCGTGGGGTCACCAGTCATGCCAACGCGATGCGTAAGCTAGAAGACCGTGAAAACGCTTGTCCTCAACGCCTGAATTCTGCGTAAACCCCGGAAAATTACGCTTTAATCCACACGTCCGAGGCGGCGCGGCGGCCAAAGATGAACGCCCGCACGCCCTGGTACCACAGGATGTACGCCGCCCACAGCCCCAGGTACCCCACCGTGGCACTCAGCAGACCGCCGGAAACCGCCCAGTAGATCCCGAAAATGACGGGCGCATATACAACCAGCATCACAAATGAGCCAATTGCCAGGTATTTCACGTCCTGAGCACCCATGAGGATACCATCAAGAACGAATACATATGCGGCTATCGGCTGCCCCACGCCAATCACGAGGGTAGCCCACGCGAAGAGGGTGGCGACGGGCGCATCCTGCGTGAAAATCCAGTTTCCGAAGAAGCCAATCACGGGCGCAACAACGCCGGTGACAACCCCGTACACCAGGCTCATACGCACCAGGCGATTCTTGAGCTCACGCACTTTCGCACGCCCGGATTCAGCCGTCAGGTCGCGTTCCCCAAGTTCCTTGCCCAGCAGTGCCTGCGCCGCTATTGCAAGAGAATCCAGGGCAAAGAGCAGCAGGTTGAACACACTCATGCCCAGCTGATATGCCGCCGTCTGCTCGTCGCCCAAGCGAGCCACCACAAATACGGTAGACAGCAGTGCCAGGCGCATCGAGAGGGTGCGCAGCATCAGCCAGGAACCGAGGGATAGCACGCCGCGCATCCCCGCAATATCGGGACGCCACGTCACGCCCTGCGGGCGCATCTTAAGATGAATAAATATACCGAGTGCGAGCGCCATGCCCCACTGCGTGAGCGATGTGCCCGTCGCCGAACCGGCCACGCCCCAGCCGACCGGGTATATCAGCACCCAGTTCAGCGCCACATTCACCACGGTGCCCACACCCGCAACTTTGAGCGGGGTCACGGTGTCTTGCAGCCCGCGCAGGGTGCCCATGAGCGCCAGAATCATCATCATGGGCGGAATGCCCCACAGCGAATGGTGCAGGTAGTCGCGCGCATAGCCGATGGTTGCGTCGTTCGCGCCCATGCCGCGCAACGCAGGATCGGCAAAGATATAACCCACACCCATAATGAGCAGACCGAGCCCAAGCGCAACCCACACGCCGTCCACGCCGATGCGGTAGGCGTGCGCCAGCCGATGCGCCCCGAACGCGCGCGCAACCGCCGGGGTCACCGAGTACGCGAGGAAGTTCATGAGCCCCACCACGGTTGTGATGAGGGTTGCCGCAATGCTCATGCCCGCCAGGGTTTCGGTGCCCAGCTGCCCCACGAGTGCGGAATCGGCGAGCACGAACAGCGGCTCGGCAATCAGTGCACCGAAGGCGGGCACGGCGAGCGCCAGAATACGCCTGTTGAGCGATTTTTCGGGTTGGGTTTTCCCGGAGTCTGCGTCGCCTTCCCCCAGGTGAAGGGGTATGCTGCCGGTGCGCGGGGTCGCATCCAGCAGGTTTTGGGGTTCGTGCGTGCTGGCGGTGCCGTCGGATGTGTTCGTGGCGGCCGGTGTGTTGGGTTCTGAGGCCTTGTTGCTCATAGGTACAGCCTACTCCCGCACGTATGGCACGTCAGCGATGTGTTTATCTGTCTCATGCTATGACCGCCTCTTATTCCGCGAGCTGGTGGTTTTTGGTTCGAGCAGGTAGGAAAATCTTACCTGTTCGGCCAAATCCTACCTGCTCGCGGTTCTTAACGACGGTCGCGGGGTAAGAGAAAGCGGAACTGGGTTTAGCCTTTTCGCCCCCGCAGCTCGTCTAGGGCACGGCGTTCTTTCTTGGTGGGTCGCCCGGTGCCGCGTTCACGTTTGGCGACCGGCGGCATCGACAGGTGCGCGGGGCGCGGCCCCGAGAGGTCTTCGTAACAAGTGACGGCGATCGGCGCGCCCACCCGTTTGGTGATGAGTTTTTCGACCTTAAACACGCGTTCCCAGCCGGGGTAGCGCACCCGCACAATGTCGCCTCGTTTGAGTTTTTGTGAGGGTTTTGCGGATGCATCGTTCACGCGCACATGCCCGCCTTTGCATTCGTCGGCTGCGAGTGCGCGGGTTTTGAAGATGCGCACCGACCACAGCCAGACGTCGATGCGGGCGCTGGTGATCTCTTCGCTCATACTTCCCATTCTAGGAATCTCCCCCATGCGGCGCGAGCAGATAGTATTTTGAAAATACTATCTGCTCGCGGATCTACTTGGGGCGAGGTCGCTATATGTTTGCCGTTTTCCAGGGAATCTCAACGTTGTCCGGCACATCTGCGTTCGCCTCGGTTTTCGCGCGAACGCTCGCGGTATCATCCTCTGCGCTCATGTGAGTTGCTCGGCGTTCTTTCCACGCCCAGCCGATCACCCCGGCGAGAAGGCCAAACCCTGCCCACCCCAACAGTACAGCCCATGGCAGGGAGTTTGAAGCGTCCGGGAAATAGGCGATATTCCGCAACAACGTGTTGGATGCGCCCGGCACCATCAGCTGCCCGAAGGCACCCCAGGGTGCTGGGATGAACTGCCACGGCATGTTTGCCCCGGAGAGCGGGTTGCCGATGAACATGGAGATCACGGCGCCAAGACCGATACCGACGGCGTCGGCAAACAACGCGGACATTCCGATCATGAAGGAGGCCGTCGCGAAAACGGTCATGCCGAAGGTCGCCCACAGTGCCCCGAAATCGCCGGGAACAAACCCGAACCAGGTTCCTAGAATAAGGGTCATGAAGAGTCCGCCAAGAATCCCGTAGAGTCCTGCAGTCGCGAAGCGTCGCACGGTTCCTTTGACAAGAGAGATACTGAGAACCCCGCCGATTATGCCGCCCATAACAAGCGGGAATGCGGCAACCGCCAGACCCATACCGTTGGGGTCACCATCGCCGAGTGGTACGACTGCGGTGGTTTTGACCTGCGCCTGGTGCAGTTTTTCCTGCTCGGTTTTCAGCTGTTCGAGCTGCTGGGTGGCGATAGCGCCCTGCTGCCCGCCCGCCTGGGCGGCCTGCTGCAGTGCCTGAGTTTTGGCTGCAGTAGCTTGCTGCTGTACTTGAGCGTTCATCTGCTGGGCTACGCCGGTGAGCATCTGGTTTGCGGATGCGTTTGCGGCGGGCGCGGTCATGACTTCGGGTGCCGCTCCTTCGGTGAAGACGATCGCGCCGTAGGTTTCACGTTCTTTGATCTGCCGTTCGGCGTCTTCGCGCGAGGATGCCTGTTTGAACTCGAAGGTTTCGATTCCTCGATCTTTGAGTCCTTGCTCGAATTGGCTGACGGCTGCTTCCGGTCCCGCGATGGAGACGGGTAGGTTTTTCGTCTCCATGGCTTTAGTGGGCCACGTGAAGGCGAGAATCACGATGCTGACGATGACGGATGCCAGCGTGGCGATGGCGATAACCTTGCGCCAGGATGAGGGCGTAATCGCCTCCGGTGTGCGTGCCATGAAACTCTCCAAACAAAATAGATGTTTTGTTTATTAACACCCAAGACTCTACTCTGCATAAAGACCAGATGCAAACACAATAATCATTTTGTTTATAATCTCACAACAGAGAATAAACATTCTATTTTTATCTAGCGCAAACTCCTCGGAAAGGTATAGTCTTAAGGCATGCCACGTCTGACCGAAGCCACTAAACAGGCACGTCGACGCCAAATTATCGACGCCGCCTTCACGTGTTTTACCGCCAAGGGGTACACCCATACCTCCATGAGCGACATTATTAAAGAATCTGGGCTTTCCTCGGGTTCCATCTACTCGCACTTTGACGGCAAAGGCGATATTCTGCATGCCACTGTTCAACAGCGTATCGATATGATCACCGCTGCTTACCAGGAACTCAATACTCCCTCACCACGCGATATTATGCGCATGATTTTTAGCACCTCAGCCGTCGAAGCAAACTTCACCTCAATGCTGCGCATCCGCTTGGAAGCTTTTACTGTTCCCGAGGTGCAAGAATCCACCAACACGCTTTTTACTACCCTGCACGATATTGTTGCCCAGTCGCTCACCCCTTGGGGTCAGCAGTATCTCAAGGCGAAAAATAAACGCAAACCTTCTGCCGACGAACTGCATTCTTTCGTCAGCGACACAGCGGATGCGCTCATCCTCACTTTCCAGGGGTTTATGGTGCGCTCAACCCTGTCAGCCTCAACCAATCGGGAGCATCTCTTCAACATTGCACTGAACCTGCTGCCTGAATAGAAAAGCAATCTACAGAGATTGTTTACGGGGTTTTAGGTTCGATAGTTAACAGTATGCGCCCGGGCAGGAAACCACCTGCCCGGGCGCGGTATTCGCTGCGCCTCAGCCACTATAGGCGTATCACACCAGCTCTCTAGGGCACTTCAAATGCCCACACATTATGAACATAAGGGCGGCGACCGAAATCACCATTCCAGTCCACCTGCATCCCGTTTCGCTCTAAAACAGGCACCACTTTATCGCGCATCATAGCGACAGACAGACGCTCATATATTTCGTCTTTTTCTTCCTCACTCATTGCTTCGAACTGTTCTTTCGTGCAGTGAGCGGGCCAAAATATGCCATACCCCAGGAAAACACCCTGTCCCTGTGGGATGGCTTCGGCATCTTGCTGGTGGTAGAACACATACCCGTACCAGGTTCGGGAACTATCGCGCTCATCAACAATTTCGTAGTTGCCGCAGGTGCCGCAGCAGGTGAAGTTGCTGCGCCCCAGAATTCCTTCTTCCGCCAGCTGTGCAAAGGCACGCTCGAGGTTGCCGTCTTCACGAGTAATGCCGAGCTCTTGAGCCAGGTTGCGGTGCCGTTCAATCACTTGGCGCGCATAAGCATTAATGGCTTCTTCGGTGGGGCGAGACGACTCTTCAGTATCCTGATCGTCACCAGACAGATAGTCGATACTATCTAGAATCACCTCCGCGTACAGCTCAGGGTCACCTACTCCCCTCGCGAGGTGGGTGCGAATATCGTCCTCAATTACCTCACGCGTTTCTTGATCGACACCCCATTCGGCGGGCACGGGTGGGTCGAGGGTAAGACAATGGTTATACCAAGTGGCAGCGGTTTCTTCAGTAATTTCTTGGCTCATGCCCCCAGTGTACAAGCTCTGCTGTGTGCTGGCTCGTGGTTTCGTCACGCCAGCGGGCACCATAACTTCGCACACAATAACCCAGTGATACACAGAGAATACCGCGCAGAAAATATTGCCCAGAGTATGTGAATGCGGGGTGCCGCCTACACTTTAGGCGGCACCCCGCGTCCTTTATACTCCCAAAAAGCAACCGCTAACAACTGCTTTTTGCTGTTTCACGTGAAACATTTGCCGATTAGCTACAGCATGATGATGCCCGGCCGTCAGACGTTACGCCCACGATTCGCGCGCAACCATTCTGGTCAGCGCCAACGGACCACCATTGCTGTTACCGTGGTACCGGCCGAAGTGCACATAAGGGCCGCGGTGTGCGGTATCATTCAGCCGCGGTGAGTACTGGCCATTAATCACGTAGTAGAAGAAATCCTTCTTAACAATAATCTTCCCGTCAATATTGCGGTTGGCCGCTAGAGGCTTCTCCAGCTTCATGGTGTGCAGCACCACCGGCTCCTTGCCGCGTTTGGCCGGGTCATAACGGAGCACCTGTGCAATATCGCCGCTGAGGTACTTGCCGTTTTCATCGCGCACACGGCCGCCGGGGCGCAGCGTCAGCACATAGCACCCGTCGGTGGCCTCACCCCGGAATTTTGAGGCAATGCCGAACGGCCCATCGTGCTCGCGGCCAAATACCAGGTAGCCGTACTGCCAGGTGGTGGAGGGCAGCCTGTTTTCCCAACGCATTGAAAAGTCTAGGGTGTAGTTCTGGCGCGTGGTCATGCTCACCAGCGGGCCCAGCAGCACCGACTCATCATGGGGCTGACTGTGCACGAGGGCCCCACGGGAATAGTCGGGCATATCACGCGGGTTCGTAACTTCAGCCGGAATCATCCCGTGCAGGCGGCGCCCCTCCCCCAGCTTTAGGTTGGGGTCGAGGTTACCGCCGGTAATCCAGTATGGGTCTGGGCACATAAACCCGCGCACACCCAGGGCACGGAAACGCTGGTGTACACTGCGGCGGTGAATCTCCCACACAATTACGGGCTTGCCGTAACCTACCACCTTACGCACATTCTCCACAGACATGGTGCCGGATGCGGTACCGCGCGTGTTCTCGTAGAAGGGCACCCCAATAGCGTCCACAGTGGCGGAGGCGGCCATACGCTGGATTCCAGGCTGGCTGTCATTAGCGTCGAAGTAGCACCAGGTCTGGCATCCTGCTGCCTTGGCCTGGGTGAGGAAGCGGGAGTTGGGGTCGTATTTGCCGTTGCCGTCACGGTAGACTTTTACGACGGTGCGGGCGGCAAGATTGCGGCGCTTAATCGTCTCAAGCAGCAGGCGCTGGCCTTGGCCGTCTTTCGCTTCAATGAACAGAATGGTGTTGCGGTTAATGGCATCAATGGAATCCAGCGCCTCATCCAGGGTAGGAATCAGCTCCAGCGGGGCGCCTTCACCGAGGGTTTCACGCATGTTCACATATACGCTGCGCAGCCGCACGTAGGTATTGTGGCGCACTACCATATTTGACCCCGTAGTGCGTTGCAGGGTTTCATCGTGCATGCACACGAGCCTGCCGTCGGAGGTAGTGCGCACTGAGATTTCGACGGCTTCCGCGCCGCGCCGCACGGATTCTGCGTATGCGTAGGCGGTGTGTTCGGGGTTTACATCTCCTGCGCCACGGTGGGCGATGAAGAATTCCTGACGGCGGATAAAGTTGTGTGCAGCAGTTGATACGGCACCCGGGAGTGTCCCCTGCGCCTGCGGGGCGGCGTTTTGCCTCGCTTCTGCGGCAGATGCACTGCTTGCCGTCCCAAAGACGCTTGCGGCTGATCCTAGTGTTCCGGCGCCAATAAGAGCACGACGGTTCAAGTTAAAGTTGAATGTTGTCATCGGGTAGTCTCCCTCGTTCATTCGTTGTTAATTCAGTTTTACGTGTGTTATGTGTGTGCATTAAGCCCTACTTGTAGTGAACTTATGCTTTAAGTAGCATATCTATTTTTAAGCTGTCTGTCTCTGTTTTCTAAAGATTTATGCGTGTTTTTTGCAGCAGAAAATAAAGCCCCTAGTCAGGGGCACAAAATGGTTTCGGGTAGTAGCCGTTCTATCCGGAGCATTACGCGGCTAACGGGGCCTTCAATGCCCCATAAATACGCAAAGTACGCATAAAAATAGCCCGCCGGGCGGGTATCGGAGGGTCTCGATACACGCGACGGCGGGCGAGAGTAGGTGCGGAAAAGTGAAATTTACTATTTCTTGGTGGCTTCAGCAACGCGGTCGCCAGCGTGAACGGTGCGGCGAGCGTCAGATTCCTTAGAAATATTGAACTTCGCGGTATTAGTAATCATCACCATGGTTTCTTTTGAGGGGATGCGCCCTTCAATTGCAGCCCAGTCCACCTTCACAATGGGGTCGCCTGCATCAACCTTATCGGCGACTTTAGCCAGACCCTCAAACCCTTCACCACCAAGGTCTACGGTGTCAATGCCGATGTGCACCAGCACCTCACCGCCGTTAGGGGTGCGAATCATAAATGCGTGCAGGGTATCCTGAATGAGCGCAATCTCGCCGCTAACGGGGGCGCAGATAACACCATCGGTAGGATCCACAGCGTAGCCATCACCCATCACACCCTGCGAAAAAACAGGGTCTGAAACCTCGGCGAGAGGCAGGTATTCACCGCTGACAGGTGCTACATAAATTTCGGCGGCAGGCTGTTCTGCAGCTTCTTTTTTCTTGCCGAATCCAAACATATAATCTCCTTCAGTGGGGTGGGGTGGTCATGAAACCGATGCGATCCCCTGCGGCGATCTGGAACACGTTTCTGCATCAAGGATACCGTATTTAGCGGGTGAGGGGTGTGGCCAAAGCCCCATGACGCATTGTGGAAGATGTGCCGCACCACTCGTTTTACAGGTTTCCCGGCCTGGGGGTTAGGGCAGTTAAGCCGTGCGCGCATCCTTGCGGCATCCCCCTGTCAGCACGGATGCAACGCGAGTAAACTTAGGAGCAAGTTCAGGCACATGATGGTGCACCAATCAACAATGGCGGAGTGGGTATGAGCGAAGAGCAGCCAACAGGCACTATTCTTGAGGTCTTCATCCCGGGCCCGGGAGAGAACCCCAATGACCCGGGCGATGTGGAACGCAGCGCCTTTTTAGGCGCGGCGCAGCAGGCTTTGGATGACGGGGTTGATATTGAGGTGTTTGCCACCGACACCTACCCCTCAGCGTTTGAGGAGTGCGAACCGGTGGCGGAGCAGATTGCTATGAGCGGCCTTGAGGTTCTGCCTATTATGTTGGTAAATGGCGAAGTAAAAGTATCATTCATGTACCCCACCGCTGAGCAGCTGAAACGTTTTGCAAAGGCACACACGGTCAAAAGTCCGAAGGTTAATGCGGCTGCGGCAGCCTGTGGGCCAACTGGGGGCGCAGGCACCCCGGTGCCTGACTTATCGCCGGGCGGGTTACGTGAACCCGCCGGGTTCGCGGCCACTCTTGCCGGGAAGAAGCCCCAGGTTGTGGGTGGTCCCGATATTGGTAACCGCGTGAATCTCATGGGCGGGGATACCGGTGACGGCATTCCCACAGAGGGTTCTGTTGCTACCAAGTCCGGCGGCTGCGGATGCGGTGGCTGCGGGTGTGGCAGCAAGTAGCCCGCCATCAACCAGCAGCTAAATATTTAACACCAAAACATGGGCCTCACCCTTCACGGGTGAGGCCCACACTGCTATTGGTAGTAATACGGTGGTCGCTGCTCGTACCCTATTTGGGTGTACTGTGGCACCACCCCGCCCCCATACGCAGGGTAGGCTGCAGCTGCTTGCTGCATGGCTAGCCGCTGATGTTCACGCTGCCTCTTAATGTCCTGCATATGCCGTGCACAGTCTACCGAGTAGAGAATACAGACCGTCATCCCTAACAAAGACATAAGACCACCACTAATTAATTCTACTTTTCCGCCCTCAACCCCCAAAAAGAAAAGGAAGAAAACGGCGATTCCCGCAAGTACCGCACCGTAAATATTTATACCCATAACCAGGCCAAAAAGTTTTCCGCGCTGATACATAATAGCGCTAATAATCTGCAGGAGAATATACAAAATATAGGGGGTGCCTAAGATCAAAAGCATGATACCGATGACCATACCCAAACCTTGTTCATAGTCGGTCGACCCTGATCTAAGAGTTGCTACTATAAAAATCCAGAAACCAATATGTGCTGCATGCACAATAAAACGTAACCAATAAAAAACAATATATATAGTATTGGGTTTCTGTGCATTTGGCATATACGGCGCTACGGCGGTCGGGGGCACCTGAGGGGGCACTCCCATGTAAGGGTTCTGCGGGAATCCAGAAGTATTCATACGGTATGTATCCTTAAAAATTTGAAAACTGTAACTATGTGCTACCGGCTACTTTGACGGCATTATCTATTGAGTGCGCTCCTGATTGGGGCGCACGTCCGGGGTGGCGGGTGGGTGCGGATAGGGAGCCTGCACCGCCTGTTGAGTTGGCGGGATGGGGGCAGCGGACGGATAGGCAAACTGCGGCGGTACCACGCCGTTATTGGGGTACATCGGCTGCGAGGCGAACATATGCACCGCCTCTTCCTGCCGCTGATACCTTGATATTTCTAACATGTAAAGGACTCCCATAATCGTGTCAAATATCAGTAGCGGAAAAATAAACGGATTTGCCGCAAAAGCTACAAACACAGATAACCCAGAGGCAACGAAACCATAAATATTAATAGCTCGCACTACACCTAACGACTTTGCTTTACTATAAAAAGAAGCACAGAAAGCCTGCAATATGACGTTCACCATATATGGTATATTGGGTATAATAAACAGGATGAATAGAATCAAGTAATATTCTTGTGCATCGCGAAGCACTACAAAATATATAAAACCTAGGCTTAGAAACATAATAGCCATTGATACATAAGCACGCACCCAATACAAGGCAACATATTTAAGCGGTGAGACCCCTACAGCAGGCGGCATAACCCCCTGCGGCGGCAGCGGCGCAGCAGGAAAAGCCGGTGGAGCATACGTGGGAGACGGCGGCGCCTCGGTCCTCTGCGGTACAAATTGATACTGCCCTTGCTGATTTGGTTCATAAGAGTACACCGTATACGATGATTGCACCGGCGCCTGAGGCTGTTCGTATAACAGCGAGTAGGGGAGGTGATCTACATCGTACACAGACTCTTCAGTGTGTCGTTGCTGAAATATGTTATCGGCGCTCATGTAGGCATCCTAAACACCCAACCTGAAGGTAAGCTGGCAATCTGGCACGGAATTATTAAAAAACATCAAATATCAACCCAAAATATCAAATAGTGAGAAATTCGCGTCTTCTCCGAACCCGTTGCTCCCCCGCTAGATTACTAAAACGCGGGCGGTATGATGTGTCGTTTTCCCAAGGCTTTACAACGGGCCGGTGCCAGCCAGTACTCACCCGCACAATGCGATATGCAGGCGTTTAGTGATCGTGGGTCTTATGTTGCTTGGAACTTGGGTGGGATTGCGGCGACAGTTGAGAGCTTTGGGCTTGCTGCACCAGATGCTCAGATACAACCGGGATACCGGGGAGAAGACTGTTATGTTCGCCCGAGTCGCCCTGGGCGGGTTCTTTATCGTGGGTTTCCGTAATCTCTGTCTCAGGCTCATCGCTCTGAGTGACGGCTGGCACTGTCGTCTCTGTGGGAGCATCGGTGCTGGTCGGCTCTGTGCTTTCAGGCGCAGTATTACTGGAGGATTTGGTGCCTTCTTCAGGGTTTTCGGCAGGTTTTTCTGGGGTATCCGGGTGTGTAGGGGGCGTTATATTGCTTAACGACGTTTCACGGGGTAAGTCCTCAGCAGTTACGTATTTCTCATAGAGACGCTGACCGCCCTCCCCCAACTGGATATAACCTTTGGAGATTTTGGGCGCCTGCGCCAAGCTGTATACAGCGCAAAATAGCTCGAAGGCGCACAGCATAATGCCCGGAGTCATAAATATTTTGTAGAGCGACATGGTGATTCCCCACAAAAAGGGCAGGCTCAGTAACGTTAAGATATTAGCCGCGACGTTTACGGCAACACGTCCTTTATCAAGTTGGCCTAGGCTCAGTAAAAGCAGAATCGGGTACGCGAAGATTATAGGTGCAGGAAACACCACCCCAGATACCGTAGCAACCAATAGTGCAAGAAGCGGGAGCAGGAGAAAAAAGAACCGGACTCCAATAAAGACTTTAAAGGTACGTACAATCTTGGCGAGCGTGTACGCCTCAGCCTTAGTCTTGGGAGGAACGATAGAGGTTTCTGACGCTCCTTCAGTGGATGCAACACCAGCAGACACGCGGTTTGTCTGCTTAGCATCCTCGCTAGCAGGTGCGGGTTTTTCGGAGGTCTTATCCGGCTCCCCGTGTGTGCTTTGCTCCGCATGGTCGTTGCGGTGTTTATCTTCATCCGCAGGTTGAGGCACCTGATCGTTTTTGTCCGTGTCCTCTGGCTGGGTGCCCTTCCCTGTTTGCTGCGCAGTTCGAGCTTCTTCTTCGTCTTCTTTGTCCTGCGTTTGCTTCCGTATTTTTTCCTCAGCGGCTTTGTTCTCAAGCTGCTCAGCCAGCTCAAGCAGTGAAGGTACAGCGTGTAATTCCTCATTGTGTTTTGACATGTGCGCTCCTTGCCCGTCTGCAGCTTTTATGATGAGCCGATATTTTCAGGGTATTCTGCACATCTGAAGGATGACTTAAAAACAGGCGCGCTTTGAAGGCTTCAGTCTTTGTATTTGCTGGCAGTTCTCCGGGCAAAGGCGCAAAAAGCGGAAAGCAGCATCAAGAAGGCCCGTTGTAGCTAAAATACGTATGCCCCGAACCGTCCATAGTTCGGGGCACTCATGTATTTTCACAGCTTGCGAGTATCGGCTACATTAGGGGCTGCTCAGGCGGGTTCTGAGGCTGTACAGGCTGAGATTGTGCGGTTTGCGCCTGTGCTCCCTGCACCCAAACCGTACTATTCGTCCGACGGCGAGAATATTCTCGAACCGTCACGAAGATAAAGACGATGCAAAGGGCTATGTCTATGAAATATAGAGCCCAGTAGAGGTACGTCAAGCCACTGGCGTACCGGAAGAAGTCATCCATATGGGTGACCACATCAATTAGCGTTGTTATATCTAGAGCTTGAAGGATCAGACCAATAATATTGATGCTCAGAATAAATCCCAGCGCTTTAGACTTGAGATAGAAGATAGCGGCGAGTATCTGAAGGCTATGATATATCAGAAATGCACATGTCAACACTACGTGCAGAAAATATTCTGCGTCCCAATACTTGAATCCATACTCAGCGATAAACTCCACAATGTTATATATGCTCCACACGGACAACCCCAGGCTCACCATCATGAACGCAATACGCACCCCATAAAGCCAACGGAGCGGAAATTTAGGGTATACCGTTGTCACGGCTATGGGCGCTTCCGCTTGGTTCGCGGCTCCCAGGTATGCATACTGCCCCGGCGCCGTCGAAGCTTGAGAACCGGAAGACTGCGACATCGCCCAAGGTTTTACCGCATCTTGCGGGTTTTGTTCGACAGAGTTGTCTTTCGATGATTGCTCGCTCATAAATTCAAAACTACCATGTATATCTTTCACGTCCCACTATTTTTGCCTCTTCGCAGGACTCGTACGACAAATTCTCCGCACATACTAAAAAGGCTCTTTATGTGATAGAAGCACTACAGCTATCACATAAAGAGCCTTTTGATGCCGGGGCAATCCGGCTAAGAATTACCTACTTGTTCAGCGAGGTGCCTACCGAACCGAGCTGCTGGCAAGCCTCGACCACGCGAGCTGCCATGCCCTCTTCAGCCTTAGCGCCCCACACGCGGGGGTCGTATGTCTTCTTGTTGCCGACCTCGCCGTCAACCTTAAGCACACCGTCGTAGTTGCTGAACATGTGACCGGCAACCGGGCGGGTGAAAGCGTACTGGGTATCAGTATCGATGTTCATCTTGATCACACCGTAGGAAACCGCATCCGCAATCTCCTGGGCGGTCGAACCGGAACCGCCGTGGAACACGAGCGAGAACGGCTTCTCCTTACCGTACTTAGCGCCGATCTCGTCCTGAATCTGCTTGAGCAGTTCGGGGCGCAGGTGCACATTGCCGGGCTTGTACACGCCGTGCACATTGCCGAAGGTCAGCGCCGCAATGTAGCGGCCCTTCTCACCCAGACCCAGAGCCTCAACGGTCTTCACGGCATCATCAACGGTGGTGTACAGGGTGTCGTCAATAGCGCCTTCAACGCCGTCTTCTTCACCACCGACGGCGCCGATCTCAACCTCAAGCACAATCTTTGCCTTGTGAGTGCGCTCCAGAAGCTCGGCTGCGATCTTGAGGTTCTCGTTAAGATCAATAGCGGAACCATCCCACATGTGGGAGTTAAAGATGGGGTCTTCGCCACGGGCCACAGCCTTCTCAGACTCGGCGAGCAGGGGAAGAACGAAGCCGTCCAGCTTATCCTTGGGGCAGTGGTCAGTGTGCAGTGCAATATTTACGTCGTACTGCTTTGCAACCTCACGGGCGTATGCGGCGAACGCCAGGGAACCAACAACCATATCCTTCTTCGACGCGCCCGACCAGTACGCTGCGCCACCGGTAGATGCCTGAACAATACCGTCAGAACCAGCCTCAGCGAAACCGCGAATAGCGGCGTTAAGAGTCTGAGAAGAGGTGACGTTTACTGCCGGGTATGCGAAGCCTTTAGCCTTCGCGTTCTCCAGCATCTCTGCGTAGACTTCGGGGGTTGCAATAGCCATGCTGACTCCTTGACTAGGATTCGACCACCCGCTTCAGGGGCGGCTCATATTGTTGGCGCACTCATGCGCCACCTGCACCCTCCATTTTAGCAAGGGCAGACCGATTTTCAGAGAGCAAAATAGGCGGTTTTTCCGCTCAAACACAGGTAAAGTAAGGTGTAATCGCACCTTAAGGAGAGACCCCGGACTATGGGTACCCAAGACAGTAACACCCAGCCCCAATCGCCCCTTCACCACAAATTAAACGCGGTGCAGGCACGTATTGACGCGCACGTTTTCGGCAGCGGACCCATGGCACAGTCGCTGGCGATTATCGAGAAGATGCGCGCCGAAGGTGCCACCGACCATGAGATAGACACCACCCTCCACAAGAAAAAACTGCCGTCAGTAGTGGATGTAGGCCGTAAATCTGTACGTCACCTGCCCAGCTGGTGGTGGTTAAACCGCCGCAAGAGAAGCCTGGAGAACAAAATCAGCAAGCGCACGAAGCGCAATTAAGCACCCTCACCTTCTCCGACATATCATGCCGTTCAAGGTCACCTATGGCACGGTTTTGCGTAATTTATCGACCAATATATCCGGCTGAGATTCACGCCTCAAAATGGATATTCTATGTATTTACATCAGAGGTGTCCTCGATTACATCCTAAGAATTTTTCTGTTATAGTCATTGACATACTATCTCGTGGGTTGCGCCACAAACTTGTGGTGCGATCCGCTGCTTATGCGTTGCGCTGCACAGGTTGCAAAGCCGCACGGGGATCACCGACCCCGCGCTGCGCAATCCAAATAGGAATGAGGTTTCAATGAGCGCCCAAAAGTCTACGGACGCACCAACCACAGCGCCTCCCCAAGAGGACGCCTTCGCCCATGAGCAGGAAGGACTGCACAAGGGGCTAGGGGCACGACAGCTCCAGATGATCGCCATCGGATCAGCTATTGGTACTGGTCTATTCTTGGGCGCTGGAGAAAGTCTTCAAAAGGCAGGCCCCATATTGGCCCTTATCTTCGCAGCCTGCGGTTTCTTCGGATATCTAATTCTGCGAGCCCTTGGCGAACTCATCCTGCACCGACCGTCCTCAGGTTCTTTTGTCTCATACACCCGCGAATTCTACGGCGAGAAAGCAGCGTTTGTCTCCGGCTGGTTATACTGGCTCAACTGGGCAGTAACCGCCGTGGCAGACGCCACCGCAATCGCTATCTACGTCAACTGGTTTGGTCGGTACAACCAGTTTTTCTATGACCTGCCGCAGTGGCTCACCGCGTTTATTGTGGTGATTATAACCGTCAGCTTCAACCTAATCTCGGTCAAGATCTTTGGTGAGCTTGAATTCTGGTTCGCCCTCATTAAGATTCTGGCACTGCTGACCTTTATGGCGGTTGGCATCTGGTATCTCTTCTTTGGACAGCCTATTGATGGTGTGCAGCCGGGATTGCCTCTCATCACGAGTAGCGATGGGCTATTCCCCCATGATGCCCTCACAACACTCATCGTGGTGCAGGGTGTGGTGTTCGCCTATGCCGGTATTGAACTGGTGGGTACCACCTCCGGCGAAACAAAAGACGTACAAAAGGTCATCCCGCGTGCCATTAATGCTGTGGTGTGGCGCATCGCCATCTTCTATGTAGGATCGATTACACTACTATGCCTACTCATGCCCTACACCGTCTACAGTGATACTGAATCCCCCTTCGTGACCTTCTTCGACAAGATCGGTGTGGCAGGAACAGCCCCGATTATGCAGCTGGTTGTGATTACCGCAGCCGCCTCCTCACTGAACGCAGGCCTGTACTCAACCGGACGCATTCTACACTCCATGGGTGTTGCCGGCTCGGCACCCCAATTTGCCACCAAGGTCTCTAAATCCGGCGTTCCGGTGGCGGGTATTCTACTGACCGGCGTAGTAGGGCTTTTCGGTGTGGTACTAAACTTCTTTATCCCCGAAGAAGCCTTCTCTGTGGTTGTCAATATCGCCTCATTCGGAACCATGGCTTCGTGGGCAGCCATCGCGTTCTCCCACCAGAAATTTCTCAAACTGGTCGGAGAAGGTAAGTACAAACGTCCCAGCTACCGAGCCCCCGGCGGGCGCTTTGCTGACTGGTCAGTCATAGCATTCATAGCATTTGTGGTTGTACTCCTAGCGATAAATTACCCTGTAGGCACCTACACTTTCGCATCCTTGACCATCCTTATTCCCTTACTGGTTATTGGGTGGTTCACGGTTCGTAAGCGCGTGTACGAAATTGCTCGTATGCGTGAGGGCTACACCGGTTCGGCGCCGATCGTGGCTCAGCGCCCTGTGGTGCGCAAACTCGTGCATGAGCCGCGCGTACACGTTGATATTGAGGGACTGGGCGTTGAAGATACACCGCGCAGCCACCGGCATGATGACAAGCCGAAAGACAACGATAAGTAGCCTGTAGCAGGGGCGGGCGGTGTGTTCAACGGCCAATTCTGCGGGATTACCCAGCACGCCGCCCACCCCAACACTCCCAACATAAAACAATACAATCACATGATGTGAATTACTTTTATAAGCTTTAGACATAAAATCATCATTGTGATTGGAAAAACTTTTAAGCCGCACACATCGGGTAAAAATGCATTGTTATAATGACACGAGCACCCGCTACTACTGCCGAATAAAGGAGAATTAATGAGCGATCACAAAGTTGAATTCGTGGATGTTGCAGCTATGGCGCAGTGGATTCAGAAAGACGGTGTTGGGAACATCATCGCTGGAATGGTGGATTTCCTGGAAGAAGACTTCAAGAAATGGCAGAGCTTCGATAAGATTCCGCGCGTGGCATCCCACACCCCCTTCGGCGTGATTGAGCTAATGCCCACCTCAGATAACGTCACCTATTCCTTTAAGTACGTGAATGGGCACCCCTCGAACCCTGCACGCGGGTACCAGACCGTGACCGCATTCGGTCTGCTGGCTGATGTGGATAACGGTTACCCTGTCTTCCTTGCAGAGATGACCCTGCTGACCGCCCTTCGTACCGCCGCTGTTTCAGCCATGGTGGCCAAGCACCTGGCGCGCAAGGATTCGCAGAAGATGGCGATGGTCGGCACCGGTTCGCAGTCCGAGTTCCAGGCCCTTGGGATGCGCGCCGTCCTCGGCATTGAGGACCTTGCGGTGTACGATGTTGATCCCGCCGCTATTGAGAAGTTCCGCCGTAATCTGGAGCCGTTGGGGTTCAGGATTCATGCCGCATCCAGCGTGGACGAGGCCGTTGCAGACGCCGATATTATTACCACCTGCACCGCCGATAAGCAGCAGGCGAAGGTGCTTCTGAACTCGCAGGTGAAGCCCGGTGTGCATCTGAATGCTATTGGAGGCGACTGCCCCGGCAAGACCGAGCTGGAGAGCGAGATTTTGGATCGTTCCACGGTGTTCGTGGAGTTCCCGCCGCAGACCCGCATCGAGGGTGAAATTCAGCAGAAGGACCCGGACTTCCCGGTGGTGGAGTTCTGGAAGGTTCTGACCGGCGAGGAGCCCGGGCGCGTCTCGGATGAGCAGATTACTCTCTTCGATTCGGTGGGCTTTGCGATCGCCGATTTCTCGGGTCTGCGTTATGCGCGTGCAGCAACTCAGGGTACCGATCTGCAGCAGTTCATTGACCTGGTGGCGAACCCGGACGATCCGAAGGATCTTTTCTCGCTCGTGAACGTGAACGTTCCGGTGGGCTAGGGGTTCACCCCCTTACACAACGCCGCGAGCAGGTGGTTTTTGGTTCGAGCAGGTAGGATTTTCCTACCTTTTCGGCAAAATCCTACCTGCTCGCGGTGTATTTGCTTTAAGGGATCTGTCCGAAAACGTGGCGGCGTACCCAGGCGTGCATCGCGATCCCGGCGGCGGTTGCCGCGTTCATCGAGCGGGTTGAACCGAATTGTTCGATCGAGAGCGTATCGCGTGCGGCGGCGTGAATTTCCTCCGACAACCCTGGGCCTTCCTGCCCAAAGACCAGCACACAGTTCTTCGGCAGATCGTAGGTTTCAAGCGGCACTGAGTCTGGAAAAATATCGATGCCGATAATGTCCAGCCCCTCGCCCTGCGCCCACGCCACAAAGTCCTCAATCGTGGGGTGATGCCGCACATGCTGGTACCGGTCGGTCACCATAGCGCCGCGTCGGTTCCAGCGTTTCTTACCGATAATGTGCACTTCCTTCGCCAAAAAGGCGTTCGCGGTGCGCACCACGGTACCGATATTCAGATCGTGCTGCCAGTTCTCGATCGCGACGTGAAAATCATGGCGGCGCGTATCAAGGTCGGCGATAATCGCCTCCATGCTCCAGTAACGGTACTTATCCACCACATTGCGGCGGTCACCCTCACGCAGAAGCTGTTCATCCCAATGCTCGCCCTCAGGCCACTCACCCTCCCAGGGACCGACGCCAACCTCAAACCGGGGCGTTCCGAAAGCCTCGCTTTCGGGGTACTCCTGCGGTGTATTCTGCGGCTCTTCAAACTCGTTCATGAGGGAATCCTGCCCGGAATCTGAGGGGTCAAGGGGGGTCTGATGGCTTGGGGAACTCATGGTTTCTTTCTGATGGCGCGTACATATAGTGCCGGATGCGCGGCGAAGGAGTCTGGGGTGGGCGGTGCGGCAATGCCCGCATGCCGCTAACTACCGGCACGCGCGGGCATCTACAAAGCCCTAGTTGAGCCCTAAATCATCCTTGGAGTAGGCGTAGAAGCAGGGGACCCCGGCAACCTCTTCGATATGTTCTTTCGCCCCGGTTGCACGGTCTACGATGACGGCGACGGCGACGACCTCGGCGCCCGCTGTGCGCAGCGCATCTACTGCGGTTAGCGCGGAACCGCCGGTGGTGGAAGTATCTTCAACGGCGACCACGCGGCGGCCCTCAACGCTGGGCCCCTCAACCTGGCGGCCCATGCCGTAGGACTTTTGTGCCTTACGCACCACAAACGAATCGATAGCGCGGTCCTGATCGCCCGCCGCGCGCATAATTGCGGAACCAACGGGGTCGGCGCCCATCGTTAAACCCCCGGCGGCCTCGAACTCGATGCCGTTGCGGTCGAGCAGATCGAGCATCACCTGACCGACCAGGCGCGACGCTTCGTGATGCAGGGTGATACGGCGCAAGTCGACGTAGTAGTCGGCTTCTTTCCCGGAGGCGAGAGTCACTTTACCGCGCACCACGGCAAGCTCGGAGATGAGCTGGCGCAGGCGTTCGCGGGCTTCTTCAATAGGCAGGGTTTCGGAAAGTTTAGTCATGTTTCAAGTTTAGCGGGTGACCCTACGATTCAGGGGTGTGCTGGGGGGCAGACCTGCTGCGTCGTGGTCCGCCCCGTACTGCAAAGACCCCTAGCAGGGAAGGGTATATATGTGTTACTCCTAGTGCGGTTTTTGAGGTTGAACATGCTGTGGGTGCACAATTACCGGCTGAACCAAGGGATTCTGCGCCAGACGATACACCTTAGAGTTGAACATAAAGGCATTGGTTCCAGGCAGCCACAGGAGCACAAACAGAACGATGTTCACAATAAACAGCGTTATGTAAATTATCAGGAGCGTGTATAGAATAGCGGAAATTCCGGGCGTCCTTGCTAACCGTTCTTCCCTCAATCCGCTTATCAACCACTGTATGTAAAGTATATATATGTAAACACTGGTAAAAGCCAGAAAAACCATAATACTCACGACCACGCGCGCCCAGTCGTAGCCCCGGAAAATATAGAAACCACACGCAATATACAGAATAACGCTGAGGAACAACGGGGTAGACATGAAGAGTAAAGACGACCCAAGACCTCTATACCGATCATCACTCATCTCGCCTGCGGAGTGCAGAGAGTTTATGGTGACTATTATGATCGTGAACTCCATAATACGCAGCAGCGCACATAGCAGCGTGGTAATAAAAGCGGTCTTGGCCGTAGCCGTGATTTTAGGGCGTGCAGTCGGTGCCGGTACTGCGAACGCATACACTGCCGGTGTGGATTGTTGAGTAAAAGCCTGAGTCTGCTGAGGTAATGCGTATATTTTCAGAAGTACAGATTTCTGCGGGTCTTGGTGGTCGGTAGTCGCACTCTCACTCATGGCGCATATTCCTTCATAGATGTAGTGGCACACAGAAACTCGGGCATCGAGTCATTGCACATAAGCATAGCCGAAACCAAGGCTGGCAAAGAACATCATGGCCGCACACCAAGATTTCATGAACATAACAAAAATGTAGAAGCTACCGCTTGTAGTGCTGTCCCGTCACAGACTGTGCTGTTGTGTTCAAGGCTAAGCGGTATGTCTTGGCCTGACGCATAAAAATGTTGGTTCCGGACAGCCACATAAATACCAGAAGGACAATATTAGCAATAACCAATAGCACACAGATCACTGTGAGTATAGAAAAGGTGGGCGCAAAATTGGAAGCAAGTGTTAGCCCATATTCACGCGCTATGTGTACAGAAGCATCACTCACAAAACCTGCGTGCAGAGCAAGACTTATACTATTTCCAATAGCAACAATAGTCATAATGATACGTGCCACATTATATCCACGATATATATAAAACCCGAGCATGATGTAAATTATAATACTGCATAATATTAAGAATAAAAGAAAATGTACAAATGATTGAAGAATTTGATATTTACGAAGGCTATTTGGGAACGCCGAGTCAACTGTAGATTTTAGAATACCTAAAGCAACTATCATAAAACCGAATTCGGCCAGACGCACCAGTGCGTATACCCACGAAATAATGGCAGCGGTTAAGGGCAGTGTCGTGATTTTAGGGGGAACAGCCACCATAGTAGCGGTAGCATCAGCATAGGCGGCCGATGCAGACTGCCAAGCGAGCGCTGAGGTTTGCGCCGATGCCGGTTTTTGCGGTTTGGGGTGGCCTGGGGTCACACTCTCACTCATGGCGCATATTCCTTCATAGATGTAGTGGCACACAGAAACTCGGGCATCGAGTCATTGCACATAAGCATAGCCGAAACTAACGCTGGCAAAGAACACCATTGCCGCACATCCATGTTTTATAACTGACGCCACGAAAGCCTGTAAACCATTATTTGCACCACTGCCTCATCTCGGGCTAAGCCATAGATTTCTGCGCCAGGCGGTATATCTTAGAGTTGCGAATAAAAGCGTTAGTGCCGGGCAGCCACAAAAATACCAGAAGGAAAAAATTCGCAATAATCAGTGATGCGTAGATAAATACCAGGACAGGAACCATAGACTCAAACTCAAAGTGGGGCACCGGCATCCCTGGCTGAATTAATTCTTTTCCCTCCTCAACCATGTAGTGCTGAATGTTCAACATGAAGAGAAGGTGCAAGGTACTACCTACCATCCCAAAAATAGCGATAACAGCCATCAGAATACGAGCCCAGTTACGCCCACGGTAGACAAAAATACCAAGTGTAAAGTATATGGCAACACTTATCAGCAATAAGATATTCAGAACTTGCAGAACGTGGCTAATACCATTAGTAAAAGAGGTAATATCATGATCCCGCTGCATATGTAAATCTGTGAAGAGTTGATGCATGAGGTTGTTATAAGAATTAACCATCCGAGTGGATGCAATAAGCTCCGACACCCGCAGCACAATGCATATGGCACATATAATCAGCGTGATAATGGGCGTGATTGTGAGTTTAGGACGGGCCACCGGAGCAGGCTGAAGCACACCCGCATACACCGGAGCATAGGGCACAACAGGAGGCTGTGAATATGCAGGGGGCTGGTGGGCAGGGGCCTGATTGTAGTAGGGGGAATTCTGCGGCACCGGATAACTTGGCTGCCCCGCAGGATCGGGTAGGTGATATTGGCTCATCGGTGATGCTCCTTTTGATGTATAACAGCTATTCGCTGTAATGAAGTCGCATATTGAGCATAACCCACATTAGGTTCATATGATGGTACATCATGCATTTCTCTGCAACCATTATCCCTTCATACAAGAAGATAATTGTTTTTTAGGGTTGATACTGGAAGATCAGAAATCCTCCGCGAGGGCGCGGATGGCGGCGGCGACCGCGTCCGGATGCGGGTCCACCGTCAGATCTGCGAGCGGTAGCAGGGCCTCATGCGAGCCCACCGCGACCGCATACTGAGCATCCTCAAGCACCCCTGCATCGTTCATATCGTTGCCAAACGCGATATACGGGTCGGGTTTTTCGCCCGGACGCGCGCCAAGCGCCTGCGGGAGAGCCGAAACTTTATGCACTCCCCCGGGTGCCAGGTCAATACTCGTGGTGGCATCCTGGTGCTTAGTCACATGCAGGTTTAGGCTCGCAATAGTCTCTTCAAGCTCGGCGTAAAGATGCGGATTATTGATGTCAAGCAGAATTATTTTGACCGGATTCTCCAGGTCTTTCAAAGAAACTAGGCGGTCGGTTCCCTCGGGGTTTAACCGTTCCACGAGCACATGCGCATCGGGCAAATCAAAGGCGTAAGAATCTAGGGAGTCCGCGATATAGTGCAGCCTGTGACGTTCGATAAGATCCCGAATTTTTGCATAACTATGCACATCTAGGTGTTCCCGCGCCCGCAGCTGCCCGTCCCGATACAACAGTGAACCGTTCGCACCGATCAGCGCCAACCCGCTATGCGCGCGCACATCATCAGAGAGCATGGGCAGAATATCGCGCACCGGTCGGGCGGAGGCAAAAACCACGCGGTGTCCCGCCCGCAGCAGCGCATAAATTTCGCGCTCAATGGCGGGTTCGATCACCATGCCATTAAAGCTAGTGGTGCCGTCGATATCGAAGACAAAATTCATGATACCCCTGAGTTTTCTCGGTCGGTCGCGGCGACGCTCTGCTTACTCACACCCTTTTCAACGATGCGCCCCACACTCGGCGGAAGCGCCGCACGTAGTTTCGTCAGCATCTCTTCGTACTCGGCGTTCGGATCTGAATCGGCGACAATAGCGCCGCCGGCGGCGAGGGTTATAAGCCCATTATCGTGCGCGACCAAGGTGCGTATGACAATAGAGAGATTGGCGCCGCCATCCGCCGAGAAGAATCCGAGAGCACCCGAGTATACGCCGCGGGGGCGTGCCTCCAGATCCTCAATAATATTCATTGTTGAGGGCTTAGGTGCACCGGTCATAGACCCGCCAGGAAAGCATGCCGCGCTGGCATGCACCGCGGAAATTCCGGGTTTAAGGCGCGCCGTGACGGTCGAAACAAGCTGATGCACCGTTGCATAAATTTCCACACCCATGAGTACAGGAACCTGAACACTCGCGGGATCGCTCACCGTCGAGAGGTCGTTGCGCAAAAGATCGACGATCATCAGATTCTCGGCGCGGGTTTTCGCATCGTGCTGCAACCAGTGAGCCGCAGCGGCGTCTTCCTGAGGATTCGCACCGCGCGGGCACGTCCCTTTAATCGGCTTTGTTTCGGCGTTTCCGTGCGTATCAACCATCAGAAAACGCTCGGGAGACGATGAAAGCACCGAGAAATCGCCACACCGCAAATAGGCGGCGTAAGGTGCAGGATTATGCCTGCGCTGAGTGCGGTACAGCTCAAAAAGCTGATCTGGCGTGAGAGGATGTTCTACCCGCGCGGTGCTTTCAGCACTCAGGCAGACCTCATAACTATTCCCCTCATAAATATGCCATTGTGCGCGCTCAATATCTGCGCAATAGCTTTCGCGCTCAGGGGCTTCAAAGTGCAGATGTTCCACATGCTGACTCAACGGTTTATCGCCGTCATGTGCATTATCGCCCGGTATCTCACGCCAAGAATCCCGCGCCAATTCGCGCAAACGCGGCTCGATTTCCTCAAACCAGGGTTTATCACCCAGCAGCCACGCGCGGTGGGTTTCATGTTCATAGGCCAGGTACCGCACGGCGGGCATCCAGAGAGAATCCGGGGTTTGCGCCGTGTGCCGGGGCGTGTATCCGATACGCCCGGGGTGCAGGGCGGCGCGCGCCTCGTACCCGAAATAACCCACGTAGCCACCGCGCAAACCTTCGGGCAGCTCGGCAATGTCATCGGGTTCAGGCATACTGGCAAGCGCAGTATCGAGGGCATCCCAGGGAGTCGTGTTTGTTGCCTCGCGCGCGTTTTCGATGCGCAGCACAGCCGCCCAATGCGGGACGACGCCCACATACGAGACGCGAGACATAGGCGATTCTTCTCGTGCGGAATCAAGCCAATAGGCGTACCGAGCACCCGCAGCAATCACGGGGTATGCGGCCTCGGGCGTTATCTCAAAGTCGAGGGCACGCACGTGCAATGTTGGGTATTGATCGGGCTGAAGAATCACGTTTCCTATTGTAGAGTGCGTTGCCGTTGGTCTTGAGCGGTGTGGCTTTGACCCAAATACAAAGGATGCGGCACCGGCAGCCGTTTCGGGGGCTGGGGTACCGCATCTTAATATACTCTTTTTGGTATATATACTAGTCAAACTGCATATATTCCAAAGTCTTATGGTATAGCGTCATTAGTGAACGACAGCGGGATCCTTCCCGTTTTCACTATCCATGGGCAGGTTTGCCTCAAACCAGGCAGTCGTTCCTCCGGCAATATTGTTTGCCTGATACCCGTTCTCACGCATGTACTCTGCTGCCCGGTTGGACCGCCCACCACCGTGGCAAATAACGTAGAAGTCCTCACCTTTGGGAAGCTCATCCAAACGTTCCGGAAGCTCGTTGAGCACAAGATGCTGCGCACCCGCAACATGGCCAGCTTCCCATTCGTAGTCTTCACGAACATCAATAATCGTGGCTCCTGCGGGCACATTAGTGGGGTTTACCTGGGGTACATCACTCATGATTTTCTCCTTAACTTCCAGTGTCGGTTGTATTTCAATTATTTATCTATTCTACTCCTGATAATTGGGGTTGCGCGAAAAAATGTTTTTGTGCAAAGGAGTATATTCCAAGCTATTTTTAGGTAAAAAATACTTCTTCCAGCAACATTGCTCCGCCCCCCGCTCACAGCCTGTAAATCCCCTTGTGGAGGGGTATATTCGCACTGTGAACAGCGGAATTTTTATTCTCGAAACTATATACATTTTCTAAGGCATACTCTAAAATTCAGGTAATAAGAGCCGGTTGTGACCGGGAACCTATTCGGGAGGTGAGCCATGTCAGCCACTACACCCGTCACAGAACATCAGCAGCACAATAGAACATTCTTCGGGCATCCACCGATGCTTGCCAGTCTCTTCACCGTGGAGATGTGGGAACGATTCTCATTCTATGGCATGCAGGCCCTTGCCATTTACTACCTGTACTACTCCATTGATAAAGGCGGGTTAGGGATACCCGAAGAAGCGGCAACCGGCGCTATGGGAGCGTACGGGGCAACCGTTTACCTCATGGCAATCCTCGGCGGTATTTTGGGCGACCGCGTCCTGGGCCCCGAACGTACCCTCTTCTATTCCGCGATTGGTATTATGGCGGGCCATATTGCCCTCGCCGCCATACCCGGGGCAGCTGGCGTACTCATAGGCCTTCTTCTGGTCGCGATCGGTTCAGGCTGCCTCAAAAGCAGCGCATCGGTTCTGGTTGGCTCGCTCTACGATAAAGACGACCCCAAACGCGAAGCAGGGTTCACGCTTTTCTATATCGGCATCAACATCGGTGCGCTTTTAGGCCCGGCGCTGACCGGCTGGGGATGGGGCTGGTTAGGCTTTCACTTCGGCTTCGGAATTGCGGCTATCGGCATGGCGGCAGGACTCATCCAGTATGCGTTCACCCGCAAGAACCTGCCCGAGTCGGTGCACGAAGTGACCGCCCCTTTCACCCCGCGTCAGAACGGTATTCTAGCGGGCACCCTGCTGAGTATAGCTCTCATAATATTCCTGTTGGTCACCATGGGGTGGATCACCACCAGCAACATCTCCACATGGGTGGTGAGCGCCGTTGGCATTGGTGCGGTGGCCCTATTCGTTCAGCTGCTCACCGCCAAGAACGTGACCAGCGACGAACGCTCACGGGTGTGGGCATTCATTCCCCTCTGGATTGCCAATGCTATTTTCTGGGCACTCTACCAGCAGCAGTTTACGTTTATTCCCGTATACTCCGAAAAGCGGCTCGACTGGCATATTCTAGGCAGTGACCTGCCTCCGACCCTTGTCAATTCTCTCGCCCCCATTTTCGTGATTCTTCTAGGCTCAGGGTTCGCCGCCATGTGGACCAAGCTGGGCGACCGGCAGCCACGCACAACCACCAAGTTCTCGCTCGCACTCGTGACTATCGGCCCGGCATACTGGGTTTTCCTCACGCAGGTGGGTGTCCCTAAAGTGGCGGTCTATTGGATGGTCATCATCATGTTCATTTTTACCGTCGCCGAGCTAACGATATCCCCCACAGGCATGGCGCTGACCACCCGGCTCGCGCCCGAAACCTATAAGGTGAACATGATGGCGCTCTACTGGACCTCTCTGGCGATGGGGAACGCTTTTGCGGGCTGGTGCGCACAGTTCTACAGCCAAGACACCGAGGTTCCCTACTTCACCTATGTGGGTGCCGTCTCGGTTATTGCTGGTATTGTCCTCTTCCTCTGCCGCGCACCCGTGCAGAAACTCATGCGCGGAGTGAACTAGAACGCCCATTCTGCTGCAGGAACATTCCACTGGTGGGTGTATTGCCACAGCAACGTGGCGATACGCCCACCACGTATGACTAGTCGGGGTGGACACGCCGCCCGGCACGCGCCGCGAATGCGTCAAGCGCATCGTTAAGGTGAGGAACCGTCCACACGCGCTGACCCAAAACAAAAGTTTTCTCGCGACGTATCACGCCCGCTTTCTCAAGGGTTGTGATGATGCGGTATATCGTTGCCGATGCCACAGATGTATTCTGCTCTACCATCTGTACCGTAAAAGCCGGTTCGGTACAACAAAAATCGGCGACCGCCTTCAAAGCGGATGTTGTTCGACGTGCTGTTCCTAGAATTTTATCGCGCAGACCGGAAAGATCCTCTGCCAGAATACGAGCGTTCTCGACGGCAGCATTTGAAGCCTGAATAAAGCACCGGATCATAGGTTCTACATCTCCAGCGCGGTATGCGGTAAGCGCCGCAATATAGTCTGCGACGTCATGCAGAAGCCCCGAAGAAATTGGCAGCACAACATGTTTGGTGACTCCACGCGCCATGAGCAAAGCCGAAATAAGCGCTCGACCGGTACGCCCATTCCCATCAGTAAAAGGGTGAACAGTCTCAAATTGTGCATGAGCGATGGCAGCCTGCACCAGCGGATCAAGATCACGACGCGCCAGAAATTCAACGAGGTCATTCATGGCGGCGGGTACTAGCTTCCAATGCGGAGCCACATAATCCGCCGTTACAGGCGACTGCCCGCCAACCCACACCCACTGTTGGCGGAACTTCCCGGCGTCTTCTAGGGTGCCAGCTGTCAGTTCATGGTGCATATGCATGATAGATTCAATGGTCAGGCTCTCTGCCGCCTCTAAAGCTGCCTGCATAGCGCGAACATTGCGTGCCACCAACTCGGCATTATGCCCCACGGCAGAGCTGGAGGCGCCCACCACCGCCAACGATAACCTACGTGCTGAAACCGTCAGGTTTTCAATCTGCGAACTTGATGCCGATTCACCCCGCAAAAGCACCGCCGCAAATGGCACGCCACCTAACGTCGCATGCTGCTCGTCGAAGCGAGTAATCGTGCGTGTACAGTCCTGCACCAGAGTATATAGCTGCGGGGAAAGCTGAGGTGTTCGCTCGGCGATGCGCGGTGTAACGGCACTCTTAAACTCACCAGTGTTCCGCTGACGAGCACGATGGGATGCGAGTGGGTCACGATGCTGCCACAGAGGCTGCTGCTCCCAATCAAGAGAAGCCCATGAGATGGCTGGCATACCCCACGCTCCTTTCTGCTGCATGATAGGGAATGCCCTGAAAATGAGGGAAGTGCGGGCAGTTAATGAGAAATGAGGACTCTATTTTCTCATTAAGGTTCTTATTGAGAAAATAGAGTCCCAAATTCTCGCTAGGGCAAGCCACTGCATGCTATTCAGCCAGCAGGGACAGAAGGGCAGAATAAGCCCCTCATCAGCAGATCTGACAAACACGTATTTTCACTAGTCAGACCGTAAATAGAGCCGTTCTACGCTACCAAAAGTCAGGTGTTTACGCTACCAAAAGTCAGTTTCTGCTCCTCAGTGCTCCTAACCCGCTACCCTCCAAAACCTTCCCCGAACACCAGAGGCGGATGAATATTCCCGCCACCGGACAAGATGACGATTTATGTAGATTCGTGACCTCATGTGACGCTTTAAAAGTTCTTAAACCTTCGTTTTAGGACTTATAGCGAAAAAACATTAGGTGCCGTGCCCGCGACCGGTTTAGGGTATATGCCAGACCCGCCGTACAGGCGAGTAAAAGACAACGTTTTACCAGAGGAGAAAACAGACATGGCACTGTACCTGATCGAGCTGACCCCCGCGAACGCCTCAAAGGATGAGGCAACCGCGCTCATTGAAACCGTTTCCAACTCCCTGAGTGAAGGCGCGGAGCTCATCGAAACCCAGGTTTCCGCCGATCACAAACTGATCTTCGCCATCATCGAGTCTGAGAACACCGCGTTCGCGCCCGCCCTCACCGCGGCTATTGGCGAGCGCGCATCCGTGGTTGGTCCCGACGAGGTTCGCTTGGTGGGTGCCGAGCTCGACGACATCAAGAAGCTCAAGAAAGATGCAGATTACCTGGTCGAGTGGGATATTCCTGCCGAAATCACGATGGAGCAGTACCTGACCCGTAAGAAGGCGAACGCACCCAAGTACGCTGAGGTGCCCGAGGTTTCGTTCCTGCGCACCTATGTGCGTGAGGATACCGCCAAGTGCCTGTGCTTCTACGACGCACCTGATGAGGATGCGGTGGTGCGCGCCCGCGAAGCCGTGAGCACCCCCATCGACCGCCTGTTCAAGCTACACGCATAAACGTGCAAGGAGCCTGCTATGTCTAATGTGACGATTGAGCCTCTCCACAGCTATCCCGAACGTGAGCGTGTGCTTGCCCTTGCCGCCGAACACGCAGATGTCGTCGATGCCGGTGAGCGTTCCCCGTTTGAGAATCTGCGCGAGATCGCGAAGGATGGCCTGCTGACTTTGGGGCGCACCGGCTCCCTCGTACCGCAGGCTGCGGTGGCGTATGATCTTGCCTCGCAGGATGCCTCTACCGGGTTCTCGCTGTGGGCGCATCGTTCCACGATTGCGTTCTTTGATGCGGTGAACCGTGAGCTGCCCGAGGGTTTGGCTGAGGCCACAACGAGCGGCACCACCGCGATGGCAGCGGCCTATAAAGAGGCCGCGGGTATCGGCCCGATCAAGGTGCTGGGCACCCTGGTAGAGGGTGGTGTGAAGCTTAACGGCACGGTGTCGTGGGCTTCTAACCTGTACCCGAATGGTGTGATTGTGCTGCCGGTGGCGGTGCAGAATGCGCCGGAGGGGCATCCGGACCGGTATATTGTGACGGTTCGCCAGGATACTCCCGGGCTGAAGGTTGCGTATCACCGTAACCTGCTGGCGCTCAACGGGACCGAGTCTGGCACGATCATTTTTGAGGATGTTTTTGTGCCAACCGAGGATATCCTGACCAAGGACTTTGCGGGGTTCTTAGCGAAAGTAACCGCACCGTTCTTGCTGGTGCAGTCCGCGTTCTGCCTGGGTCTTGCCGCCGGGGCGTTACAGAGTGCGGCGGAGCATCTTCAGGTGTCGGGCGGCATCTTTAAACAGGAGTTTGAGGGGCTTCTCGGTACGTACCGTACCCTGCGGGACACTCTGCTGCGTCTAGCAGCTGAACCTGAGAACGCCCAAAAACGTGACTTGCTGCAGCTGCGTTTGGATGTTTCGCACCTGGCGACGGCGGCAACCCATTGTGAGCTGCAAACCGTGGGCGGGGCCGGGTACGTGGCAGGCTCACCCACGGCACGCCGGGTGCGTGAGGTCACGTTCCTGCCGGTGCAGTCGCCGACCGAGGGGCACCTGCGGTACGAGCTGGCGAAGCATGACCACCCGGAGGGTTTGCAGGCGGCACTGTAGTGGCTTCCCCTCTCCGCTAATAAAGGCTCTTTATGCGAATAAAGCAGATTTTCTAACGCTTTATTCACATAAAGAGCCTTTTTACAACGCGCACACCAGGCTCAACGGGTGTAGAATTACTGGGAATTTTATCCTCACCTTCACCTGGAGAATCGCATCCCATGAGCACACAGAAATCCGGTTTTGGCTGGCGTCTGCACGGCGACGGCAGAAGCATTAAACCCGGCTCGGTCGTGGCGCCGAGCGAACGCCTCACCTGGCCTATTACGATCGGCATCGGCGCCCAGCATGTGGTGGCGATGTTCGGCGCAACATTCCTCGTCCCGCTGCTGACCGGGTTCCCGCCAGCAACCACGCTGTTCTTCTCGGGTCTGGGCACCGTCTTGTTCCTGCTGATCACGCGCGGGCGTGTGCCTTCTTATCTGGGCTCTTCCTTTGCGTTTATCGCACCCCTGGCGGCGGCGACAAACCAGCACGGCCCGGCGGGTGCGCTCGGCGGTATCGTCATGGCGGGTCTGTCGCTCTTCCTGGTGGGCGTTATTGTGCAGTTTGCGGGTACCGGCTGGCTGACGAAACTCATGCCGCCCGTGGTAACCGGCGCGATCGTGGCGCTCATCGGCTTCAACCTGGCACCGAGTGCGAAAGCAAACTTCATGAAGGCGCCCATCACCGCGCTCGTAACCCTTATCTCGATTGTCCTGATTTCGGTGCTGTTCAAGGGTATTATTGGCCGCCTCTCGATTCTGTTGGGCGTGATCATCGGGTATGTGACTGCGGTTGTGCGGGGCGAGGTAGACTTCTCGACCATCGAGCAGACCGTGCAGCAGCAGGGCATTATCGGCCTGCCGCATTTTCAGAACCCCGAGTTCCACTGGGAGCTTGCCGGGCTGTTTATCCCCGTGATTCTGGTGCTGGTTGCCGAGAATATTGGGCACGTGAAGTCGGTGGCGCTCATGACGGGCGAGAACCTGGATAACTACTCGGGTCGCGCTCTCATGGCGGACGGTCTGGCGACCACCGTCGCCGGTTTTGGCGGCGGTTCCGGTACGACCACCTACGCCGAGAATATCGGTGTCATGGCGGCAACCAAGGTGTATTCGACGGCGGCATACTGGGTGGCCGCGATTTTCGCGATCGCTCTCTCGCTTTTCCCGGCTTTCGGCGCGGCGATTGCGACCGTTCCGGCGGGTGTTCTTGGAGGTGCCGCAACCGTGCTGTACGGCATGATCGGGATGCTCGGCGTGCGTATTTGGAGCGAAAACCGCGTGGATTTCTCAAACCAGATTAACCTGACAACCGCCGCTGTGGCACTGATTGTGGGCATCGCGGATTACACCTGGGAATTCTCAGGCTTGTCGTTCGCGGGTATTGCACTCGGTACGGCGGCGACCTTGATTGTGTTCCACCTGATGACGTTCATCGCCAAACGTACCAAGGCGGCGGGCGATCCGCTCGACCCCTTCACCGACAAGGACCACGACGAGCTGGGGCACTAGACCGGCAAAAGTTTTCCTTCCAAGGACGCCAAAATGCCTTGGCGCACATAACACGCTATGTGCACCAAGGCATTTTTAGATGTCATATGAGTATGAAGATGCGGCCCGTACTCAACGGTCGTCTGTCATTGTAGTAACCTGCACTGTTTCACTCATAGTTACCAGCCCATTTCGCTTTTGGGGATGCGCACCGACTTGGGGAGTTTTTCGCTGGCACGCAGGCGACCGACGTCCGTGAGGTACGGGTCGGTGGCGGTGACGACCGCATCCAGCATGCCGAGCACCCGCAGCACACGAAAAAGTACGTCAGTACGCACCGATTCGCCCTGCTCAATGCGCCGCAGGGTCATGGTCGTAATGTCTGCACGTTCCGCAACCATCTGCGCGGTCAGACCCATCAGTTTGCGTTGGATGCGTAGCTGCTCGCCGATCGTCCGCGCGGCCCTGCGCACCTTGGTGGGAATATACGCCATAATCTCCATACCCTCATATAGAAAGAACTATTTCTAGTATAGGCGATAATAGAAAGAATTATTTCTATATAGACGGGATAGTATTCCTCAAAGCTACACGCTTTTATATACCGTGTTTCGGCTTCCCTGCCCACCTTCACGAGCCACCAAATTGAGAGCGATAAGTTTATTCAAGGTGTACCGTACCTGGGCTTTATTCAAAGTTGAATACTCGCGGGGCAAGTACCCATACAGATCCTCGACGGTCAGCGGGCGTGACGCCACACGTAAAGCAGTCAGAATCGCATCTTCACGGGTTTTTGGTGCAGGCTCAGACTCCGCAACACACTGCTGTATATCTGAATACTCTTCTCCCTCACGTAATATCTCACGGCTTAAAACAGCCGTAAATTTCGTGGATCCATCGATAAAACGGATAGGCTTCAAACCGGCCGCACGTACCGCCTCCTGCGCTGTAGGAATACCACTGCCTTCTCCCTCGATCACCCGATACCCTTCGCCTGGCACCCGCAGAACAGTGCAGATATCGTACAGCAACGGGTTCACACGAGAATGCGTGCCGTATTTCTGCAAGTCATCATCTGTAATACCCCACAGCCCACCGGGGTTCACAATCTGCACCTCGTGGGGAAGAATACGAACCTGCACCTCATGTGTATACGTATTTGGATTAAGGCTTCGGTGAACCAGAGCATTAGCAACAATCTCACGCAGAGCAACCGCCGGTATTTCCTCTCCATCGATAAGATGCCCATTTTCTAATTGCCGCACGGGCCTGCGCAGATTCCGTTCAAGCCACACAAGAGTCTCTTGAAGCATAAAAGGGATAGGTCCATCTGCCTCAAACTTATCAAGGTTACGCACTTTGCCTTCGGGATCGACCACCACACCGGTAATCTTGAGCGAGGGGAAGAACTGTTGGGGATAATCCCCTAGAGCGTAGAGCCCCGCCAGCGTCAGGTTTTCGCCGTCCCCCAACGCTATAACGCGCTTTCGTTTAAGAACCTGCTCATTCTCAATAGCGCTTGTGATTCTTGCGGAAACACGGCGCACGGAATGTACATATGAGTCTGCAAGTTCGCTGTCAAGATTCTGGGGCGATGTATATTCCACCGGTTCTGCATCATAGTTGCGGCGTTCCCGCTGAGAAAGCATAAGTGTCACCTCGTACTCATCCATCAGGTGATCGCCATCTCCGACGCGTACATAGTAATCCTTGCCGATGCGGGCTGGGCGTTGGGAGGCTGGAAGACCCGGAACCTCGATCACGAGAATGTCATGACCCCCATATTCGACCCGGTAGAATACGCAGGTGTTCGGGGGAACGAGTTGTTTGCGGAGCTTACTCGCAACAGTTTTTTCTAGCTGAGCGATGTCATAGACGCCCACTGGTTTGAAGCTTTCCTTTTCGGCAACACCACAAATAATGGTTCCTCCGCCGTGAATATTTGAAAAACTGCATAGGGTGTCGTCTAAACTCTTGGGGTAGCCATCGTGAGCCTTCTTCACTTCAAGACGGTGGGTGTCACCGCTGTAACGTCGAAGTTCAGCCAGGGTATTTCCCAGACGCTCGGGGGTCCATTCGTGGGTTCTCATCTAAAAATTATATCCCTCATCTAAAAAATTTGCTCCTCATCCAAAAATATTTTGATGAGAGATACAAAATTTAGATGAGGACTTGGATCTGAGATATACGCCAATTTCCCTTGAAATACCAGGCTTTAAAGGGATTCTGCAGAAACCTTCAGCGCCAAAACCACGCACGCTCATCTAAAAAATACGCCTCTCATCTAAAAATTTTTAGATGAGAGGCAAAATTTAGATGAGGATTTGGATGAGACCGCACGGCGCGCAGCCGCGCGAAGGCTACACCGTTCGGGGCTCTGCCTCTTCGTGTTCTTGAAGCATTGCCTCGATCACCTGCGCCACGCCGTCTTCCCCGAAGGGCGGGCAGGTGCGCCCCACCTTCTCAATCAGCGCAGGCTCGCCGGATGCCATCGCATACCCGCGGCCCGCCCAGCACAGCATCTCGGCATCGTTCGGCATATCGCCGAAGGCCATCACCTCGTGCGCCTCAATACCGTGTCGTGCAGTAAACTGGGCGAGAGTGTACCCCTTATTCACGGTCTTCGAGCCCATCTCAATCAGCGGCTCACCCACAACCCCGCGCGTGACCGACACCAGCTCGCCCACGGTCTGCGCCACGCGCGCCTGCAGAATATCTGGGTCCATGCCGGGCACGTGCACCAAATATTTAATCACCTGCTCCCCCGCAAACCCGTCTAGCGCGCCCAGCAGATGCTGCTCCACCACGCGCGCACCCTCAAGCACTTCCCCGCCCTCATACGGGCCCTGAATGTAGACGGTATCGACGGTTTCAAGGGTATATGTGGCGTTGGGAAAAACCGGCTGCAGCAGCTCGTGGGCGCTGCGGATAGCGTGCGCCGGAGCCCCGTTCACAGCTTCCACCTCGTCAGCCCCCAGGTGATAGATGACCGCCCCATTCGAGCAGATGGCGTAGGAATCGAAATCGGTTTGTTCCCTAATGGGTGTGAGCCAGCGGCTGGGGCGCCCGGTCACGAACACGATCTGGATGCCCGCCGCCCGCGCAGCCTGAAGGGCGTGCAGGGTGCGGGGGCGGAACCGGAAATCCTTCCCAATGAGTGTGCCGTCAAGGTCGCTGGCGATTAGTCTAATCATGCGGTAACGGCTAGTTTTCCTCGTAGGTGACAGTCAAAAAGGCGCGCGCAATGCCGTGGAAGAAGAGTTTAAAGTTCACGACGGCAGGTGAGGTGTTCTCGTCTACCTCAAGTTCGGGTACGTCCACGGCGGTCACGCAGAAAATGTACCGGTGCGGCCCGTGCCCCGCCGGAGGTGCCGCGCCCAAAAACCCGGGAACACCGGCGTCATTGCGGTGGGTGAGCGCACCGTGCGGTGCGGCTGCGCCCGCCTCAAGAGAGGTAACAGCGGCCGGGATGTTTGATACGGTCCAGTGCCAGAACCCGCTGGGGGTGGGGGCGTCCGGGTCGTAGCAGGTGATAACGAACGACTGAGTGTCTGCGGGGAAGCCGCTCCACGACAGCTGCGGGGAAAGGTCCTGCCCGCCGGGCACGCCGAACAGCGCCGACAGCATTGTTGTCGGTGCCGTGCCGCCATCAGTAATGTCGGTGGAGGTGAGCGTAAATTCGGGCAGTTTCGTCAAACCCTCGTAGGGGTCGCGGGGCAGGGGTGCGTGGCTGGTGGGGGTGTAGTCGGGCATAGCTACTCTCCTTATATTCTGTATCCGGAATGAAGGTTTTTAGCCCGCTATAACGCGGATCTTTAGCTGTTGAGTACGGCAAGCAGTTCGTGGCGGTTTGGCGGGTTCGCCCCGGATCGGGAAACTGTAATACCGGCTGCGGTCGCCGAGAAACGCAGCAGCTCAGAAATCTCTTCACGCTCAAGCGCCGCCACCTTCGCACGCGCACCTGAGCCAGCGATACCGCGATCGAGCAGGCCGCAGATGAGCGCCGCCATGAGGGAATCGCCCGCGCCCACAGTATCGGCTACCTGCACACAGTATGCAGGCTCCTCAATACCCTCAGGGTAGGCGCGGGTGTAGGCGATTGGCCCTCTCTCGCCGCGGGTCAGCACCACCAGCTCAGCCCCAAGCGCCACCCAGGCGCGTGCCGTCTCCGCAAGGGAACGGTCGGGGTACAGCCACGTGAGGTCTTCATCGCTGGCCTTCACCACAGAGGCGAGCCCCACAAACCGTTCAGCCCACTCCTGTGCGGCAGCGCGGTCGCTGACAATACTGGGACGGCAGTTCGGGTCGTAGCTAATGAGCGCGCTCTCACGGGCGGCGGTGAGCGCGTTAGCGACCACATGCGCACCGGGTTCGAGCATCGCCGCAATGGATCCGGTGTGCAGCGCCTGGGAGGTGCGGGCAAGCTCCACCAGCTCGTCGGCGAGCGCATCCAACGACCAGTCAATATTGAACTCGTACTCTGCGGCACCGTCCTGCCCAATGTGGGCTTGTGCGGTGGAGGTGCGCGCAGCGGTGGGGGCAAATGGCACGTTCACACCGGAGGCATCCAGGTGCTCGCTGATGGCACGGCCATAGTCGTCGGCGCCGTAGTGCCCCACGAACTGGGTGGGGTGGCCTAAACGGCTCACCCCAACCGCCACGTTCATGGGGGATCCGCCGGGGTAGGCGTGGGTTTGTTCGCCTTGTTTGTGGACGACATCTACGAGGGCTTCACCGATCACTGTTAGCATGTTTTCAATTCTACCTGCGGGCGGGCCTGCATCGCGGTCCGCACACCACCTTCTTACCTGTCTTTTTGTGGGTTTTTGCCGTGGCTTCTTCCTCCTTTGCGAGGGGTTGTTTGGGTTGTTGCGCTCATATCACAAATGGGCGTGTGACGTGCGCGCATTCCCGGGCGGTTCTGAGCGCACAAACCAGAATTACCCGTTAGACTTGAGGTGAAGCGGTCAGCACAGACCGGCACGAACCGCCCCTGGCATCCCGGGGTGCGGCGAGTATATTACTGACGACGATGTCCACCTAGGAAGAAGGTCAAGAGTGACGACTCCCGAAAACACTCACGCACAGTGGATTGCCCGCGAGACCGAGGCTGAGGAGCTAATCCCCCTCATCGGTAAGCTTAACCGTGAGAACGGCGTGGTGCTGAATATTCACGGCCGCAGCCTGGTCAATAAATCCGTAATTCAGATGCTGCGTTTGCATGATGGTGCCGCGAAGATCGACGGCGCGCCCCTGAATCCCGCGCACACCCTTGAGCTGGTCCGGGCCCTGGCCGACCTTGACCTTGGCCCCTGCTCCATTAATATTGCGTCCCTGCACCGTCAGCATGTTGATGCGGGCTCCCCCGACTTCTCCATGTGGCTGCCCGAGCAGGTTGGCGCATCGGTTGGCAAGAAGGGCGAGACCGTCAAGCAGCAGGATGTGGTGCTCTACGGTTTCGGACGCATTGGCCGCCTGTTGGCGCGTATTCTGCTGGAGCGTTCCTCATCGCTGGGGGCAAACCTGCGTCTGCGTGCGGTGGTAGTGCGTAAGAACACCGAGAACGACCTTGAGAAGCGTGCTTCTTTGCTGGCACGCGATTCGGTGCACGGCCCGTTCAAGGGCACGATTAAGGTAGATACCGAGAACGACACCATTATTGCTAACGGTCTTCCGGTTCGTTTCATCTACTCGTCAGATCCGACCACTGTGGATTACACCGAGTACGGTATTGAGGATGCGCTTCTGGTCGATAACACCGGCCGCTGGCGCGATGTTCCGGGGCTGACCCAGCACCTTGAGCGCCCCGGTATTTCCCGCGTTCTGCTGACTGCCCCCGGTAAGGGCGATATGAAGAATATTGTCTTTGGCGTGAACGATAACGTCATTACCGACGACGATAAGATCCTTTCGGCGGCATCCTGCACGACCAACGCGATCACCCCCGCACTGAAGGTTCTTGATGACGTGTACGGTGTGGAACGCGGCCACGTGGAGACCGTGCACGCTTTCACGAATGATCAGAACCTGATCGATAACTTCCACAAGGGTGATCGCCGCGGCCGTTCGGCGGTGCTGAACATGGTGATTACCGAAACTGGTGCGGCGCGTGCCGTTTCTAAGGCACTCCCCCAGTTGGAGGGCAAGCTGACCGGTAACGCTATTCGCGTTCCCACCCCGGACGTTTCGATGGCTATTCTGAACGTGAAACTGGCTAAGCCCGCCGGGTCTAAGGATGAACTGAACGAGGTCTTCCGCCAGGTTGCCCTCAAGGGTGAGCTTCGCCGCCAGATCGGTTACTCCGATTCGCATGAGGCCGTCTCCACCGACTTTGTGGGTTCCCGCAACGCGGGTGTGGTGGATGCGCTTGCCACCGTCGTCACCGATGACTCAGCCATCCTGTACGTCTGGTACGACAACGAGTTCGGTTACTCCTGCCAGGTGGTGCGCGTGCTGGAACGCCTGGTGGGTGAAGAAGCCCCCTCATACCCCGCACAGTAGGTTGCGGCCTGCGCACTCGGCGGCACACCGGCGAGTAACGGCATAAGTGCTGCGGCGTCAAAAGACGGCTTAGGTTGCTCTTTTGACGCCGCAGCGTTCTCTGGGGGTATCCGCTGCGGCGCGCGAAGGAGATCAACTATGGGGGCGGAAACGCTCACGGGCAGAATCGTGGACGCCATAGACCTTATTGACGGCATCTTAGACGCGGGCAGCATCCGCGACTATACGAGCCGGGACCAGCTGATATTTATGCGGGAGCAGCTGACCAGCATGGCCTCCCACCTGCGGCACCGCACCGCACCCGCCGCGGGCGCGCACGCCCTCATGAGCCGGATGGTGGTTGATTCGTGGCCGCTCGATAGCATGCTCGGTCGGCAGCTGGTGGATATTGAGGATGACTACCTGGCGCTGCTGCAGGGCACCCGGAGGCACCCGTGACGGGCAGGATACGCAAGCTGCTTTCGTTGTGCACCCGGTGGGTGTCGCGGGAGGTTAGGCAGGAAGAACTCAACGATTTCCGTGTGGCTGTCACAGAAGGCAACGGCGGGGCGCACATCAGACTGTCGGGGCTGCTGGGCAATAGTGCACTGGGGATTTGCGCGGTGATGGTGCGCACCCACGGCGGTCGCGTCAATATTATTCTGCGCCAAAGGCTTTCAAACGGCGTGTATTCGGGCAGTTTTGACCGTGAGTTCAGTGTGCCTGCTGGTGTTCATGAGGTCACCTTCGGGAGTGGGAACGCAGTTATCTGGCGGCGGGACTAGGGAAGACCTGGGTACGTCGCTGTTTCCTGTCGGTAGGCGGGCACGCACGTTGCACCAGCAGACACTCACGCCTTCACCTGCGGAAAATATGGTGCAGGCCCTCATCGGATGATGCCGCCTCGTCCTCGTAAACCTGCACGGGTTCTGCCTCACCGCATAGTAGGTACCCGTTAAAGTTATCGTTCGGCACGTAGCACACAACCCCTGCGGCCCGTGATGCAGCGGCCACTTTCTCCTGGATCTCTTCTGGGCTTGCCTCCACCCGGTAAAGGCTCACCAGCAGCGCCGCGTCTCCCGTTACATGCCAGTACAGGCACAGGCAGCGCAGGGCGTTGAGCTCCACCGGCGGGATGTCCTGCAGCTCGCTGGAGGTGACCGCCAGCACGTTCTCCGCCGGGCAGCCCAGGGTGACGGCAATAAAAGCCGCTAATTCCTGCGGACTCAACCGGTTTTTAACGAAAAAATCAAACATGCGGCTCTTGTACCTGCCCTTCTCCCCCAGTGCTCTGTGTACCGGCGTCACCATCGCTGTGGGTGTCTAAAAACTGCTGGAGGCGCCGGGACAGCCCGTCCGTTTGCGGCAGGCTCACAGTAAAACATGAGCGCAGAACATCCAGCAGCGACGCGGCGTCGGTGATGGTGCGCACCCTGCGGGAACCGTCCGGGCGGTGCAGAGTGTAGCGGGTATTCAGCAGCGTGTGGCGGCTGCCGTCCGGGACGGCGCGGGCCGCCATGAGGCGGGTGCGGAACGGCGAGTGCGGGTGGGTGGACACGAACCAGTTACCCACCTGAAGGTCAATGCGGCGCTGCGGCTGGCGGTCAAAGGTGTACAGCAGCTGCTGCTTGGCACCGGTGACAGCGCATAAAACCAGGCCGTCCCGGTGCGGTTTTAGGCGGTACTGCCCGTGCGGGGTTAGCTGCGTCTTTTCGCTCTCAAGCAGCAGCGGGGCGGTTGGGGCCAGCCCGCCGAACCCCGCATCCACCAGCCACGGCTGCCCTTGAAGCGTCACCTGAAGCAGCATGTGGGTGCGCGCCCCAGCCTCCTCCAGCTGGTTATTGGGGATGACGCTGCCGGTGAGTGGGCGGGCCTCAAACCCGAGCAGGGTGAGTGCATCAAGCAGCAGCAGGTTCAGTTCGTAGCAGTAGCCACCACGCCGCTGCACAACGAGCTTACGGAAGATACTGCCGCTATCAATCGGCACGGGCTCGCCCAGGACGGTGCTCAGGGTCTGAAACGGCAATGCCGCCATGTGCCGGGTGAGCAGGGTTTTCAGTGCGGTAAGGTCGCACCGGGTGGGCTTAAACCCTATCAGGTGAAGGTACTCACCGAACTGTACGGCGTCCATGGCATGTCCTCTACACGGTCAAAACTGTGGCCGTTCCATTATCTCAGGGGTTGACCCGCTGAATACGCAGAATCCCGCCGGGCTACAGGAATACTGGCGGCGCCCGCAGTCTTTCGGCCGCACCGCTAAGCCGGGCCGAACACCTTCTCCAGGTGGGCTATATAGTTCACAATATACTGTTCAACCTGCGGGTTTTTTATGACGTCATTACAGATGAAGGTGGGCAGCTGCGAGGTGCCGATGAACTCGTTAGCCTTATGGAACGGCAGGTATACAGCATCCACGCCCGCACCGCCGAAAAAATCACCGGCACGGGTGAACGCCTCAAGGGGTGCGTTCCAGGTGAGTGAGAGCATATGCTGACGGCCTGTGAGCAGGCCGCCGGTGCCGTACCCCTCGGTGGGGCTGGCGCTGCTGCGGCCATCATTGGCGAACAGCATACCCGCGCCAGCGGTGAACACCTCGTCCATGTATTTTTTGACGGTCCACGGCGGGCCCATCCACCAGCCGGGCATCTGCCAGATCACCACGTCCATCCACAGGAACTTATCTACCTCCTGCGGCAGGTCGTACCCCTCATCAATGACGGTTTCACGCGTGTGGTGCCCTTGAGCCTGCAGGGCACTGCGGGCGGTCTGATGCAGGGTGTGGTTCAGGCGGCCCGCCGAGTAGCCGAATGCTTTGCCGCCGTCCAAAAGTAGGATATTCACGTGTTCGCTCCTTAATCGCTCAAACCGGTACTCACTGAACAGCCTACCGATGCGCACCGCAAAAAACGACCCGTTTCTTAACCTGCCTACCCGCAGCACCCCGCCTGGGGCCTCAATGACCGGGTGTGCCCGGCGGCCCAGCACCCCGCTGAGTGCAGCATAATTCCGTCGGGCAGCGCTCGCGCATAACCCTACTTGCGGTAGAGAACCCCGCGGTGTGCCTGAAGTGTCAGCGTGCTGGGCGGGGTATTGCCGGCGGCGTCTTTGAGCCCGCTGGGCACACGCACCATGCGGGAGGTGGTGCCCAGGTTAATGGCCGCCCAGCCGTGTGTAAACGCCCGCGCATGCACCGCCCCGTCGCTTTTCACCGCCTCGGCGGGGGTGCCCAGATCGTACGACATTTCTGGGGAGAACGGGGTCCCGTTGTAGCTATCATGCTCGGTGACTGCAATGCCCGTGAACCGCCCGCCGCCGAAAATCCAGAACCCCGCCAGCCCGTACAGCAGGTTCTCGTCCGTGCCCGTCACCGGTGCTTTCGGCCCGCCGGAGGGGGTGCGCAGGATCGTCACTTTCGGCGCTGTCCGATCGGCGCGCTGAAGCCCCTCGTCGTAGGCTAGGCGCACCTGCCCCTGGGCGCCGCGGCCAATGTGGCGGCTTTGCAGCATGGCGTAGGTGGAGTCCAGAAATTCTTGGGCGCCCCAGCCCAGCCAGACTTCCTCAAAACCGCCGCCGTAGGCGCTGTGCGCCTCCCATTTACCCCACCGCAGGCGCGCCTCGGCAATATTTGGCACCAGAATCTTACCGGCCTTGTTCAGCTCGGCGCCCGCGTACTCGATCAGGTGGTCTAGGCCCGCGCGTACAGTCACCATGGAGTCGACGTTGCGGATAGGCAGGTTCAGCCCGTAGTAGTCGCTCTCAATATCGTTATCGCCCATCACCCCGTCAAATGGCGAGTCACGCAGTTCTTTGACGACCGAATCCATCCAGTACCAGCGGTAGTCGGAATCCCATACCGCCATCTGGTAGTGCTGGGGGTAGCCGCGCCACTCAATGAGTGAGCCGTCCGTACGGCGGGCGTACAGGTCTTTGCCGTTTTGCAGCGCCTGCTGCGCCGTATCCCAGGAGACCCCGGAGGAGTAGATGGGCCCCGGCTCGTAGGAGCGGGTGGAGGAGAGGCATTTATAGGCCAGTACCACCATATCCGGCGCATTCTTTTTCAGGTACAGTGCCGCGTCCTGCTCCCAGGGCTGCAGAATAGCAACCGAATAGTTCTGCACAGCAAACTCTAGCTGTTTCCGGGTGATCGGGTCCCCACCGTAGCGTATCCACGCACCAAAACGGCCGGGCACACCAGCCCGCAGAGCTGTATTATTAATCATTCCTCAGTATATTTTGACGGTCGTGCGGGCAGCCCACCAAGCTTACGGTAGATGCGGTTGTAATGCTCCATCACCAGGCTCAACTGGAAAAACTTCTCCACGCGCGCATACGCGTTACGGCTATACTGCTCATACAGCCCAGGGGTTTCCATAATGATGCGCAAGGCGCGGGCAAAACCGGTCACATCCCCCGGAACAGTTAAGATGCCACAGTTACCAATTTCTTTCCCGTCGGAGGCGTCCAAAATATCGTCGATCAACTGCGACATGCCGCCCACATCGGTACTCACCAGCGGTATAGACGCAGCCATCGCTTCCAGCGCCACGACGGGTTGCCCCTCATTATAGCTAGGCATTAGCAGCAGGTCGTAGTTCGCCAGCATTTGGCGCACCTTCACCGTCCCGTGGAATGTGATGAACTGGCCCATCCCCAAGTCTTCAATCAGGTTCAGGCACTGCTGGTAGTAGTCGATGCGGTGGTCGGTGGGGCCCAGCACGTCCAGGTGAAAGTTCATGATGCCAGCATCACGCATCTGCGCCAGGGTGCGAATCAGATCCGCCAAGCCCTTAATCGGCACCACGCGCGCAATGAACACGAACCGCCACACGTGGTTGCGGGCGTCCTCAAAGATTTTCATGCGCGCAGCCATGCGGGCTTCAAGGGCCGCGTGCACGCTCTCAATCAGCATACCGTTGGGCAGAATAATCGCGTGATCTTCACGATCGCCGGGGTTCAGCTGGTCGATGGGCGCACCCAAACCGCGCGCCTCTTCCAGGGCCTTGGGGTACAGGTAGGTGATCATGTCGGCGCTCGGGTAGCAGAACCTGCCCATCTCAACGAACCAGGTGACCCAGACTCGCTCGTCAAAGGTGACCGGGCGTTCCATGAACAGCTTATAGTCGGCCGTGACCGGCTTATCCATTGGGCGTTCAAGCTTCGTATTCGCCGTGTCGCGCACATACAGGTTGTGTTCGGTCAGCAGGAACTTCGACCCGTAGTCGCGCGCAGCGGAGGCCGCAATGAGCGAAGCGTACCCGGTGGTGTGCGCGTGGTACACGCGGGCGTACGGCATGTTCTGGCGCAGCAGGGCGTACAGCAAAGACGTGAAATCGCGGACCTTCCAGAACAGTTCGGTCAGCGGAATCTCGGAGAGGAACCCCCAGGTGCCCATCGCCTCCATGAACTCGCGGCTGCCCACCACCGAGAACAGCGGGAAGGAGCGGGTGCGCGGGTTAATCCCCTCATCGTACAGGTCCCACAGCGGGTTCATGTCCCCCTTCACCAGCGCGGAGAACGCCTCAAGGATGCGCCGCACCAGCTTTTTCCGCTGCCGCGCGTTCATGCGCAGGTGCGTGGGGTCGCAGTCGTGGGCGAACTCTTCCTTAAACTCCTCCATGCTCAGGTAGATCACACGCACCCATTTAACGTTCTCCGGCACGCCGTAGAGGTCTTCTTGGGGGGAGTTTGAGTCCCAGGCGATGTGAATAATCCCGAACGTCAGATCCGGGTTCTCCGAGACAATGTCGTGCACCACCGACGACACTCCACCCTTAAGGTACGGGTAGGTGGACTCCATGACGATAGCGACATCGACATCCGGGTAGTCGGGGTCTGGGGTGCGCGGCGCCGGTGCTGGGCGGCGCAGAGGTTCATAGACGTTTCGCATGTGGTGTTCCTAGCGGGAAAGCTACCAGGCGAGCGCGCGACGCCAGAAGAGAGAATGCTCCGGCGAAGCCCACGCGCGGCGGTAGAAGGTGTAGGCAATAATGGCGAGTATGGCCTCCCCCAGGATAAGGGGGAAGTAGCCGCCCTCGTTGGGCATAATGGCGAAGACGATGCATACCAGCACCAGGTGCGCCACACCGATAAGCTGAGAGATACGGTACAGGCCCATGAATTCGATCTGGTAGTTGCACAGGGTAACCACCAAGAACAGCCCGGCGGCAATAATGCCAGCGAACCCTATGGGGAACACGTGCGGGATGGCGACGAGCATGATCAGCCCGGTAATGACCGAGGCGAAAATGGCGACCGTGAGGCTGCGAACCATCGCGTAGTTCGACACGTGGGTTGCTTCTTTGGCGGTGTTGGTGACCTGGGCGAAGGGTTTCTCTTCGAAGGTGCTCCACAGTTTCTTAATGACGAGGTTCACCCGGTCTGCTTCGGCCACGAAGAAGTAGTTGTAGGCCAGCACGCACGGGATGAGGCTGATGTAGATGGCGACCACGTTAATCTGCCCGTGGGCGGCGACGAACAGCACGTACTTATCGGCCCACAGCACCGAGCCGGTGAGGAACCCGCGCAGCGCATCCTGGGCCACATGAATAATGGGGGTGCGGCTGAATACTTTGAGCTGACGAATGTTCTTACGCAGGCACAGCAACAGCACAATAATGCCTGCGGTGGGCGGCAGGAACCAGAAGATGGGGAAGAACAGCAGCGCCGCCGCGTACCCGAGCCAGGCGAAGAACCAGTCCACCTGGTTTTTAGCCAGGCTCGGCAGCACAAGCAGCTGCGCGAAGGCGAGGTTAAGCACGCTGAGTATGAGGTAGGAGGCAACAGCGGATGCGCTCCAGTGCATGATGAAGATCAGCGGCAGCGCAAAGAGGATAATGAGGGGCAGGGTGGTCAGGTAAATGTATGGCCAGTTGCGGGCGAACGCGGCTACGTCGCTCACGCGCTGGTATGCGGGGGTTTTGAGGAGGGCTTTGAGCTGGCGAACTTTTTCGACGGTACCTTCCTTGAGTTCCGTCTCAAGTCTTTCGGTGAGTTCTTGACGGTTTTTTGCGACCCGCTTGTGTTCTAGTTCGATGGCGCGGTAGATGGGCATACAGGCGGCCTGGCTGAGCCAGGGCACGGTAATGGATGCTGCAAGAATAACGTGTACGAGGGGTACGTCGCCGAGACGGTACTTGCCCAGCTCTGGTGTGACAACCGGGAAGACGACCATCAGCAGGGCGACGGGCGATACGTAGAGTAAAAAGTTGTAAAGAAGACGCAGTTTTTTACGTGTGGCGTCCTCTTGTGCGTCGGTGGGTGCCAAGGGAATATGCCTTTGTGGTTGGGGTAGTGGTTGGGTGTGGCTGGTTATAGTACTAGTCTACGGTGATTGTGAGCGAGACCTTCACACCCCGTGCGGGTGGGTGCACCGTGCAATGTGTGTAGTGTTGGCGGCTGGTGCTTGTCTCGCCTAAATATTGTTTTATCTGCGTCTGAGCCGGCTGCGGGCGGGCCTTTCCATCATGTTGTCCTCGAGGTATAGGCTTACGTTAACTTTCAGTCTGTACATGATATTAGCGCACACCGGGATGGTATTCATTAACCGGTATAAATGCGCGCGTTTATCGTTGGGGTTATTTCCGCGTAATTGCGGGTTTTACCTTGATTTCTAGAGTATTTTTCCTTCGGCGTGGTGTATTTAAATCTCTACTTAACGGCGAATAAAATGAAATATTATTCGCGTCACGTTTGTTTGACGTATTGTGTAAAACACCGTGCTAACTGCCTGCGGCAACAATCTCCAGACGTTTAATAATGCCCCCATACCCCCGTAGTACGTCAAATTGAGATTACCAATAAATCCCTTACTATGTGTGGGGTTTCACATTAAAAACCACATTTTTATGGCCTGCACCACCCGAAGGCGGGCGCGGGCGCCTTCCCAGTCCGCGATGCACCTTCAAACCGAATGCTGGGCGTCTCCTTAAACCGGGCGCGGAGCACAGCGAAAGGCCCGGCACCCCGCTCTGTCGAGTGGGAGCACCGGGCCTTTTCGGCCTTATTCTGGCGGTAACGCCCCTTAGGATGCGCTAGAGAGCGTGCGCAGAGCCACCGAAATCACGGCCAGACGCGGGTGCCCGGCCGGTGCCGGTTCAGCCTCACGGATTTCGGCGAGAACACGGTCAATATTGCCCACACGGGTCGGGTGGTTCTCAACCCATTCCTGAAGCGCCAGCTGCGCCCCGGCGGGAGTGTGCGTCTCATGCTTACCGTTCTCAGAGGCCACAGAGATCGCCAGCTCGGCGGCGGTCTCGTACAGGCTGCCGCGCATCGCCTGCCGTGCCAGGGTCTCCCAGCGGTCATTACGCGGCAGCTCGCTGATCAGGCCCAGCAGCTGATCCACCTTGAACCGGTCGTAGGATGCGAAATAGATCGGCGCCAGCTCGGTTGCACCCAGGCTGTTGTCCCGGGCGGAACGGATAACGTCCATGAGGGCGTAACCTTCGAACCCGCGAATCCAGATGACGATAAGCTCCTCCGGCAGGCCCCACTCTTCACCGAGCACACGCTTAGCGCGCACCCGCTCACGGGAAGCTTCCGAGAGGTATTCGGGCAGGTTGTGGCGCAGGGAGACGACCTCACCGAAGTTCTGCAGCATCTGGCCGATGCTGATGCCGGCAACCACGCCGCGCTCAGCAATCAGCCAGCGCACCACGCGGTCCAGCACACGCTGGTTATCACGCAGCACCGTGTACCATGCCTCCAGGGCGGTGGTGGCCGGCAGTGCACGGTGCAGCGCGGCAGCCTTGCCAAGCTCGAACAGTTCGCGAGCCACAATAAAGGCACGCGCCACAGCGTCCACACCAACATTGGTTTCTTCCGTCACACGGTAGGCGAAGGTAATACCGCCCAGGTTCACCATCTCGTTGGCGACGCGGGTGCAGATAATCTCCTTACGCAGCGGGTGTGATTCCAGGTACTCGCCGAAACGCTGCACCAGGGCTGCCGGGAAGTACTCGTGCAGTACCCCGCTCAGGTAGGGGTCGTCCGCGAAATCGGTTTGCTCCAGGGCGTGCGTGAGGTAAATCTTCACATAGGCGGCCAGCACCGACAGCTCGGGGCGGGTCAGGCCCAGCCCGGTCGCCTCAAAACGCGCCTGCAGCTGCTTGTCCGTGGGCAGGAATTCGACCTTGCGGTTCAGCCCTGCGTTCGCCTCCAGGTGGCGCATCAGGCGCTTGTACACGTTAATGCCCAGGAACGTCTCGTGGAACTCACCCTGCAGCAGCACGTTCTGCTCAATATTGGTTTCAAGCACCTTAGCGCCCACCTCGTCCCGCAGGGACTCAATGAAGTCGGCGCGCTCTTCAGCGGCAAGCTCACCGCCGGTCACCAGGCGATCCACCAGGATCTTAATGTTCACCTCGCGGTCGGAGGTCTCCACACCGGCGGAGTTGTCGATCGCGTCGGTATTAATAATGACGCCGTTCTCGGCGGCCTCCACACGGCCCAGCTGGGTGAAGCCCAGGTTACCGCCCTCACCCACGATCTTGGCGCGCAGCTCGTTACCGTTCACACGCAAAGCGTCGTTGGCTTTATCGCCCACCTGCAGGTTGTCCTCGGTGGATGCCTTCACGTAGGTGCCGATACCGCCGTTGTAGAGCAGGTCAACCGGTGCCTTCAGAACCGCCGCGAGCAGCTGCGGGGGCGCCAGTTCGGTCACGTCCTCGCCTAGGCCCAGGGCTTCACGAACCTGCGGGGTGATCTCAATCGACTTGGCGCTGCGCGAGTACACGCCGCCGCCAGCGGAAATCAGCTCACGGTTGTAGTCCTGCCATGAGGAGCGCGGCAGGTTGTACAGGCGCACGCGCTCTTCAAACGAAATCGCCGCATCCGGGTTCGGGTCTAGGAAAATGTCGCGGTGGTCGAAGGCAGCAACTAGGCGGGTCTTCTGCGAGAGCATCATGCCGTTGCCGAACACGTCACCAGACATATCACCAATGCCGACGGCGGTGAATTCCTCCGCCTGGCAGTCATGGCCCAGCTCCGCAAAGTGGCGCTTGACGGACTCCCACGCACCGCGGGCGGTAATGCCCATCGCCTTGTGGTCGTACCCGACCGAGCCGCCGGATGCGAACGCATCGCCCAGCCAGAACCCGTACTCGGCGCTAATAGCGTTCGCGGTATCGGAGAATGCGGCGGTTCCCTTATCGGCGGCGACCACCAGGTAGTAGTCGTCCCCGTCGCGGGCCACGATACCTTCGGGGCGTACCACGGTCTCGGCGCCGTCAGCAGACACCTTGAGGTTGTCGGTCACATCCAGCAGGGAGCGGATGAACACCTTGTAGGATTCGCGGCCCTCAGTGATCCAGGCGTCACGGTCCACGGCCGGATCCGGCAGCTGCTTGGGGTAGAAACCACCCTTGGCGCCGGTGGGAATAATCACGGCGTTCTTCACCATCTGCGCCTTGACCAGGCCCAGCACCTCGGTGCGGAAGTCGTCGCGGCGATCCGACCAGCGCAGGCCGCCGCGGGCCACGTCGCCAAAGCGCAGGTGCACGCCCTCCACGCGCGGGGAGTACACGAAAATCTCGTACTTGGGGTGCGGCAGGGGCGCGAAAATGAGTTCCTCGGAGGCAACCTTAAACGCCAAGGATTCACGGTTAAGGTACGCGTTGGTGCGCAGCACGGCACGGATCACGCGGGTCAGTGACCGCAGGTAACGGTCGGCGTCCAAGGTGGGGATCTTATTGAGCTCTTCACGCAGGCGCTCAATCAGCTCGGCGCGCTTAGCCTCACGGGCCTCGTCGGTGAGCCCGTTCTTCGGGTTAAAGCTGGTGTGGAAGAAGTCCACCAGCAGCAGGGTGACGGCGGAGTTCGCCAGCAGGGTGTTCGACATGAACGAGGGGGTGTACCCCAGGCCCAGCTGAATCAGGTAGTGGTTAAAGGCGCGGAATAGGCTCGCCTCCTGCCAGGTGAGGCCCTCCACCAGGATCAGCCTATCGAGCGTGTCAGATTCGCGCTGGCCCAACAGGTAGGCGTTCAGCGCGTCCTCGTAGAGCGAGGCGACTTCCTCGGGGTCCACACCCTCGGGGAATTCCACACCGAAGTCGTACAGGTAGACGCGTGAACCGTCTTCCCTGGTGAGTTCGGAGGGATTCTGATCGGCGACGATCAGGCCCATGTTCTGCATGACGGGCAGAAGCTCGGTGAGGGTGTGGGGACTGGTCAGGTAGGTCTTCAGGCGGGTGACGTTGCCTGCGCCGTTTTCAACTTTGATAGCGGCGGGCTTAGTGGTCTCAGCCATTAGAGATTCAAAAGTCACGATATCCTCAATTGCATTTTCTACTTCATATTCGGCACGGTAGGCCATGGGTGCGGCTTCCGCCCAGGCGGCGGCCAGGCGGCGGCCCTCAATGCCGGGTTTGAGCGTCTCAAGTGCGGCGGCGGTGGCTTCCGCCCAGGAGCGGGTGGCCGTCTGCAGCCGCTTTTCGAGAGCGCTAATATCCGTTTCCGGCACAACCGTGGGGTCGGTGAGCCGGATACGGAAAAATATACGGGCCAGCGACGACGACGAGAGGTAAATCTGGTAGTCGATGGCCTGCAGGTCAAACTCCTCACGGAATACCTGCTCGATGCGGTTAAGCACGGTGGTGTTGAACCGATCACGCGGAAGGTACACGACCGCGGTAATGAACCGGTCAAACCGGTCCACACGTAAAAACAACCGGGTTTTACGGCGCTCTTCCAGCCCCATAATCCCTTTGAAAGTTTCGGTGAGGAAATCCACCGACGCCTGAATCAGCTCAAGGCGCGGGTAGTCTTCAATAGCGCCAATCAGCGCCTTGTCGGAGTGGGAGCCGGGGTGGAACCCTAGACGACGGCGAACCATGGCGATCCGCTCACGAATCAGCGGCGTCTCAACAGCCGGCAGTGAGTACGCCTGCCGGGAGAACAGCCCCAGGATGACGTACTCGCCCACCACCCGGCCGGTGGCATCAAAACGGCGCACCCCCACATAGTCGAGGTAGTCGGTGCGCCCCACAGTGGAGCGGGTGTTCGCTTTCGTCACATACAGCGGGCGGGGCGTAAGAGCACGGTCCAGCGCCTCCCCGGAGAGGGGGATACTGTGCTTACCCTCGGTGGAGCGCAGAATACCCAAGGCACTGCCGGGCTTGTCAACAAGCTCAAACCCTGCAGCACCCGAGGTGAGCACGCGCTCTTTCACGCCGAGGAACAGGAAATTCCCGCGGGTCAGCCAGCGCAGGAACTCCTGGCAGGTAATCACCCGTGCGGCTGGCTCGTTCCCGCCGGGGTGGGCATTGAACGATTCCTGCCCGTCACCAAGGGTGACCCCGCGCAGGGCATCCATGGAGGAGATGATGTTATTGACCTGCAGGATCATTTTCTCGTTATCGCGGGCAGCAGCGTGCACGTCGGAGAGGGTTTTCGTCACGCCCTCACGCAGCGTCTGAACCCGTTCGGCGCTCAGGTGCCTGGTCAGCCGTAACGCAATCCACGACTCCACGGCCACACTCGAACCGGGCGGGGCGTCTTCTGAGAGTTTCAGGGCGGGGATACCCAAGGTGGCGGTGTCGCCGCTGGCTACGGGCTTATCGACCCCGGTGCCGCGCACAACCAGCAGGTTACCGTCGGGGTCTCGCTCAACCACGAAGAGGGGATGGAAAATCGACTCGATACCGCCGAACTCAGAGGAAACATAGGCGGTGATGGAGCTTACCAGGTGCGGCATGTCGTCATTTACGATGAGCACCATGGTGGAATGTTCGGTATCGTGCACCTCAATCAGGGGAGTGCCGGGTGCGCGTGTCTGCGCCAGCTCACGATGCGTGCGGGCTAGCGCCTCCAATTGCGCCGAGGTGTAGCCTTCGCGGTCGGTGTCCGGGCTGTTGTGGAAGTATTGCTCTATCCATGCATCGGCGCCAGAGTAGCGTCCCATAGCGTTGTCACTCACTGACAAGGTATGCCTCCGAAGTTCTATCACTTCACTGTGACGGTGTGTCTGTTATATGCGCTTGCGCGTGTAACCTAACTCAAGCTTATACCTATTCTGCCTGCATTCTCTTCAAAATGCACGACTAGTCCCCGAATTTTCTAGCTCAGGGCGAAGAACAGCACCATATTTCGGCTCCGAAATATACGGTGCGCAGGCAGCCTCTCACATGGTGGAATCCACGCCGTGGGTGCCCCTAATTATGAGGAGGCTAGCCCCAGGGTGCGGCTGTAGCGGGTTGCGAGCCAGGTGCACATCATCAGCTGCACCTGGTGGAATACCATCAGCGGCAGCATCAATAACCCGAGCGAGCCGGAACCGAAAATAATAATCGCCATGGGCAGGCCCGCCGCCAGCGACTTCTTCGACCCGCAAAATTGGATGGTGATGCGGTCCGCGCGGTTAAACCCGAGCTTTCGGGCGATCACGTCGGTCACCCACAGCATGAACGCAACCATGAGCGCCGTAATAACCACCAGCAGCACAATCTGCCACCAGTCCACGCGCGTCCACACCCCCTGCACCACCGAGGCTGAAAACGCCGAATAGACGATCATCATGACCGAGAACTTATCGAGCCACTTGGTGGTGGGTTTCTTCGCGAACTCCCCCACCCACCGCCGGGTGAGCTGCCCCAGCAGAAACGGAAGGAACAGCTGAATAGCAATATCAAGGAACACGCTGCCGGAGATCGCCACATGGTCGCTGTTCATGAGCAGCATCGCTAAGAGCGGGGTGGCAAGCACCCCCACAATACTTGAGAGGGACGCGCTGACAATCGCCGCCGCCACATTCCCCCCAGCAATGGACGTAAAGGCGATTGATGCCTGCACCGTTGAGGGTACGAGCGTCAGGAACAGCAGCCCCAGGTACAGCCCGTCACCAAGCACGAACCGCAGCGGGTAAAGCGCCAGTCCGAACAGGGGGAAAAGCACGAAGGTGCAGGTGAGAATCATGGCGTGAAGCCGCCAATGCGCCAGCCCTTTGAGGGCCTCACTGGTGGAAAGGCGCGCACCGTACAGGTAGAACAGCAGCGCCACAGCAAACTTGGTTCCGGTGCTGAACCATGCGGCGAAGTCCCCGCGTGCCGGGATAAAAATCGCCAGTATCACGGCGGTAATAAGCATGACGATAAGCGCATCGGGGCGTTTTCCCTTGAGTTTGCTGAGCATGACCCCATTCTACTCGCACCCCAGGCGCCTTAGAGCTCCGGAACGCACCGGTGTGCCTGCATCGCGGCACCTTCACGCGGCGCTTTCCCTGCCGTGTTTACCGAACCGAGCGCCCCGGTGTTACCCGAGGCGCTTATGTGCTGTGGTATGCGGCGGCCGCCTCACAGTACCTGCAAGGCGGCCACGCACTGCCCCGCAATATCAGGGCAAAACATTATATTCAGTTTTCAGAATATTTAATCGGTGGAGGAGCCGCCAAAATCCGTTGAAAAGCCGAAATCCGTCCCGGAGTCTGACCCGCTATCCGTACTGACGTCCGAACTGGAACCTGAATCGTAATCTGCGGCAGAGCCTGCGCAGGAGTCCCCCGCAGAGTCACCGGTATCGGCGGACGCGTCAGTGTCCGAACACGTGGCATCAGGCTCAGCCGGAGTTTGTTCAGCCGGGGTTTCTGATTCGGCGGGTCCAGAGCCTGCCTGCGGGTCAATACCGTACGTATTATGGGCCTGCTGCTCTGTGCTTTCACCATCGTGCTGCGGTGCCATTGAGCCATCCTGCCCCGTTGGCACATAGTACCCGTAGCCCCGCCCAGGCTGAGGCTGCTGCGGCTGACCGGGGCGGCTCGGGGCAACCTGCGAACCGGGGTCGTAGCCGTACGGCTGCTGCATCTGCCCAGCGCCGCCTGGTTGTGCAGTACCCGGCTGAGCACCGCCGGGCTGCTGCCCGGGCTGCACATAGTATCCGTAGGTGCCCTGCTGCGGCCCGGGCTGTGCGGGCTGCTGCGGCTGCGGGTACTGTTGCGGCTGTGCCTGGTGCGGCTGGTACGGCTGAGGCTGCCCCGGCTGCGGTGCTGGACTGTACCCGGGCGGCTGCCACATGGGCTGCTGCCCGCCGCTGGCGGCGTACTGTTCCCACCGGGAGGCGTAGGCGGCGCGGGCAGCCGCATCCTGCCACCCGGTGTACAGGGTGCCCTCGAACTTCGGTGCGCCCTCGGGGTTGGGTGGGGTGTGCAGCTGCACGGTGTCCAGGCTGTAGTTCTCCCAGGCAGGCTTCTGTTCCTGCATAAACGCATCCGCCTGCAGCGGGTCGGGCCACAGCGGCACCGGCTCGGAGGAGGGGATGAGCGCGGGCACCGAGGGCGGGTTGTAGGTGGGCCGCCAAAAGAGACGCCCCGGTTCTTTGCGGTTACGGATCGCGTGGGCGCGCCAGGTCAGCACCGGGTGGGAAGAGATGAGGTTAACGAACCATACGGCCAGTCCCCCGTCGGTGACAGCGCGGTCGGCGAACTCGTCAAAGTTCACCTGCTTGTTCAGGTACTTACCGCCGGCGAGCACTTTCATGCCTCCCCTGGCGCCATCGGGTGAGAGGCGGTAACCAAAGTTGTCGGCGGTGTACTCCTGCGCGCGTGAAAGCGCCTGCCCAACAACGGGCAGCCGCATAAAACTATTGGTGAACAGCAGCCGGAAATAGCTCACGTGGCCTGCGGCGATATGCCCCACCTCGTGCCCGATGACGTAGCGCAGCGCCTCGGGGTCACGGGTTTTACCGCCAACCTCGAACATGTCGGAGTATACGCAAATGTAGCGGCGGAACCCGTGGCCGGCGGCGAAGGCGTTCAGCGTGCCGTTGCCGCTAATAACGTAAGCGTCGGGGACGCGGCGCAGACCAGCAGCGCGGGCGGCCTCAACGACCATCTGGTACCCCTCAGGGAACTGGGTGGGAGACATGCGGATGCCGCGCACGCGCTGCTGTGCGTAGAGTATGGCACGCGCAATGTAGATGAGCAGCGGCCCCAGCACCAGCAGCACCACGAACTGTTGGAGGTACTCCTGCATGTAGTATTCGGCGGATCCGGTACGCGGGTAATCGCCGAAATCCCCCAGGGAGTCCCTGCTGTCTATCACGAGCAGGAAGGATTCGATAATGAAAACGATCAGACCAATGTACGAGATGAGGGTAAACGAGTAGGCGGCAATGAGCCAGGGCAGCTCACCGGGGTGCCGCAAACCGTTGACAGCCTTATACGGCAGCAGGCTCTGAAATCCCCAGAATTTAGGGGCGGGTAGCGGGCTGGTGGGGGTTTGCCGTTTGTCTTCGGGCAGCCACCCTTGACTGAGGTCGTTGGGCAGGCCGCCCCCACCGGCGGGGTTCGGCTGGTCCGGTCCGTGCTGGGTCATGCAGTAGTCCAGTTCTTGGTGTCTTTTTGTCTTTATCCCAACTGTACCGTGTTTCCTTGAGGGCGGGGTACACGGTTGGCGGCTCTCCCACGGCACTTTAGGCTGGGCCGAGCCGGTGTGTATTATCCGGCCATGACCGCGCGGTGGGTGCTGCCGCTCGGGTAGGGTAGAAGGGTGGATGCTCGGAGAATCAGCGTAGAGGCCCGCTTGCGCGCTGTGGCCCCTGAACGGCAGCTGCTGTTTGGTGCGTGCTGTGTGGAGCGGATGTTTCGGTGCGTGGCCTCCTATGACCGGTTATTGGCTGATTGTGGGCGGGTACCGGGGTGCTATGAGCACGTCGATGCGTTCCTGCGCAGGATTTTTGGGTATCTTGAGCACGGTGATTTCTCTTCCCCACCAGAGAATATGCGTATTCGTGAGAAAATATTCGCTCTCATTCCCGATACTGACGATCTGCCGGATGATGCGGCGGTACTGGCCCAGAACGCGCTGATTGCGCTGTCGTACCTGTACGATTTTGTGCTTAACCCTAACCCCGTGTACGCGCTGTATTGCAGCGATAAGCTCGCAGAGAGCGTGGATCTTCTGCACTACCCGCAGGGTGAGGCGGCGTCAGATGCCGCGCTAGCCCGCGAGTACGCCACGCAGCTGCGGTGCCTTTCCCTCATTGGGGCCGGGGCAGCCCTGGGTGAGCTGCACGCATTCGCTGCCTCCCACTGCGTACCGTGCGACTAGGTGTGTGCGGTTTCAACCGGGTGGTGCGGCCGCATATGAACAGCACAAGGGGCGGCCCGCCGCCGGCGCTCGTTACCTCACCGGCGGGAACCGCCCCTAGCCTTTAAGTTATGGGGATGTTCCGAAGAATACAGGGCACCTTACAACCCTGTACCACTCTCGCTCTACTACAACACTCGCTCCATTACACCCCCATAACTTCTGGTCCTGCTTGTTTAGCAGTACCAGAACTTAATGGCGCCGTGGATGCGCTGGCCGGCCACGCCCCAGTTTTCTCCGGGCACGATCACGCCTTTTTCGACTGTTTTATCCACGTAGCTGCCGCCCGCGCCGCCGCCTGCACCGAATGCGCCCGCGCTGAACGCTCCGGTGGGCCGGGTGATACCTTTGCTGGTTTCACCTTTGGCGTGGTCCTGTGCGGGCGTGCTTTTCGCCGAGTCTTTAGTTTCTTCGGGGGCCGATACGCCGGGTGCGGTTCCGCCTTCGCCCTGGTATGCGGCCAGTGCGGCCACTGACCCTGACCCGCCGCCGCCGTAGCCGCCTCCACCGGTACCGGAGTGCACAATGGTGGCGAGGGTTTCAGCGCCAAGGGTCACGCTGGAGTACTGTGCGGAGCTTTGCGCGCCGTCAGCTTTGCGGTCGTCGCCGGCTTTGCCGCCTTTCTGGCCCGCAATGGTGTTATTGACGATGCTCACCCCTTGGGATGATTCGGCGTGGATAGCCCCGCCGCTGGGGAGCCGCAGCGTCGGGTTGGGTCCGCCTTGGCCGCCGTCTCCGGTGGGCTCACCGCCCTGACCGCCGTTGGCGGGGATGGCTGCCGAAGTGTCGTTGACGAAGGTTGCTGCCGTACTGGCTGCCGCGTTTGCTTTTTCACCGCCCGAGCCGCCGTAGATCGGCTCGTTCATCTGCCAGTACAGGTCTTGGTTGTCGTTTGAGCGCTGGTTAATGAGGATGCCAGCGCCGCCACCGGCGCCAGCGACCACGAGGGGCTCGTTATTGAAGAGGATGGCGGATGCGCCGCCACCGGTGGGGCCAAAGAATTCTTTAGCGTTTTCACCGGCCCTATCGGTGAGGGAGGGGCCGTGGGCGCCTCCGCTGCCGTAGCCTTTGCCGGGGTTTACGCTGTTGCCGCGGTTGTAGCCTCCGCCTTCGCCAGCAATAAAGGTGAATTTTCCGGTGCCGTTAAGGCGCACGATGCCTTTAATGGTTGTACCCGCACCGCCCATACCGGTGATGCCGGTGGAGTCGTCGCTGAATGAGCCGCCTGCGGCTCCGGTGACTTCAAAGTGCAGTTCTTTGGCGTCTGCGGGGACGTCCCACACGAGTTCTTGCGCGTAGTTTTCGTGTTTTTTCAGCCCGCCTTTGCTCTGGTCGGGCAGGCACTCGGTAGATGATGCATACGCCGGGACTGCGGTGGTGGCTAGCACTGCCGGAGCTGACCACGCTGCCCCTGCCACAAGTTTGCGGCGTGAAATATTGTTATTCATCCGTATTCTCTTATCTATCGGCGCTACTTTTTTATTGCGGCCGCTGATAATACATGAAGTGTAACGAGGTCGGGGGTTCCGCTTTCTTGCGGATACTGCCCTAATGCATTATCTGCCGCTTCTGACCCCTTTAGTCTAGCAGTATAATTCTTCGCTTTTTTGCGTTTTGTGCATTCTATGTGCGGTATCACTAAATATTTTTAGAGGGCCTTCACGCGGGGGCTTTGGGCGGCTTTCCCCCGTCATGCCGCGACTTTAGGGGAACCACTCCAGTCGGAATAACGAAACATACAGAATGTGTAAATATGCAGAATATTTATTACTTTTACACCACAAAATACCGTAAAAAATGGAATATTTTACCCATAAAGTATTCATTTTTTAGAAATAAAAATAGCATTCTCAAGAATATTTAATCATAGTTGCTATGGAATATAGTGCAGAGGTATTCACTAAAACTTTATACGTTTAAAGCCCGGTGTCTCCCCTTCTGCGGGGAAGCACCGGGCTTTAAACCGGGGCGCACACGCTACACTGCGGCAGCCTTCGCTTGTCAGCAGCTTATACGTGTGCTACAAGGTTACGGTTATGCGCGTACCAGTTCTTCAGTGGCTTCGGCGATCGCCTTCTCCTCATTGGTGGGGATGACGAAAACGGCAATGCTCGAATCCTCGGTTGAGATCAGGCGCGGTTCGGGGGAACGCTTCATGTTCTCTTCTTCGTTGTAACGAATGCCCAACGGTGCCAAGCGGTCCAGCACCAGCTTGCGGAAGTCGCCGGAGTTCTCGCCAATACCCGCAGTGAAAATAAGCGCCTGCGCGCCGCCAACCACCAGGTTGTAGCCGCCGATGTACTTCATCAGGCGGTATGCGGTCATATCCAGGGCCAGCTGTGCACGCTCATCGCCCGACTGCGCAGACTCCACCACCTTACGCATATCGTTGGAACCCGCCAGCGCCAGCAGGCCGGACTCCTTGTTGAGAATGGTATCCAGGCGTTCCGCATCGATCTCGGGGTCGCGGGTGAGAATCGTGGTCAGCGCGGAGGGGTCAATATCGCCCGAACGGGTACCCATCACCAGGCCAGCCAGCGGGGTGTAACCCATCGACGTATCCACGGACTTTCCGCCCTTCACAGCGGTTACGGATGCGCCATTGCCCAAGTGCGCCACCACACCGTTGAACTCGTCGCGGGCAATACCGAGCATATCTGCGGCAACGTGGGAGACGTACTCGTGGCTGGTGCCGTGGAAGCCGTAGCGGCGAATGCTGTACTTATCAGCCAGGTCGTACGGAATAGCGTAACGCCAGGCGTGCTCAGGCATGGTCGAGTGGAACGCGGTATCGAACACGGCAACCTGCGGCAGGTCTGGCCAGGTGTGGAAGGCGGCACGCATACCCTTCACGTGCGCGGGGTTGTGCAGCGGCGCAAGCGGGGACAGCGCATCGATCTCGTCGATCACCTGCTCGTTGAGCAGCACGGGGTGGGTAAACTTCTCAGCACCCTGCACCACACGGTGGCCGATAGCCTGCAGTTCGCGGCCGTGCAAAACGTCTTTAAGCTTGTCAGCCATCATATGCAGGGCGACTTCGTGGTCGGGAACGTCAGTACCGATGTTTTCAATGAGACCGGAGGTGAGCATCTGCTCTGCTTCGGGGGCGGAGGTGTCACGCACCTGGTATTTGAGAGATGAGGAACCTGCGTTCACAACAAGAATAAGCATGGGTTTTTAGTTTCTTTCTGAAATAAGTTGGGTTAGCCCCAATCGTCGTCCTTTATATCCTACTTGAGGTGTGGGCCAACGAGCCAGAATCCGCAGGCAGCGGGTATTTGGTCCGAGCAGCGAAGAAAATACCCTCTTTCGGGCTACTATCCTCTGCCTGTGAAGAAGATATAGGGCAGGGTGAAGGGTGCCTAAACCAGGGCAGGTGGGTGTTAGGCGTGGGCTGCGGTGAACGGGTGCGCATCCAGGTAGATGGCGAGCAGTTCGTCGGTCACGTCCAGCTCATAGGCGAGCGCGGAGAGGTTATCTGGGTAGAACGCGGCGGCACGGCGCAGTATAACCGGGTCGATAAGGTTTTCGGCGGCTTTCAGGTCGCAGGCGCGTTCGCGGCGGGCGCTGTATAAGGCGTCCCAGGCGTCGTGTTCATCGCCGCGGGTGGCGTGCACAAGTTCGTGGGCAAGTACGGAGCGTTCTTGCCGGGTGAGCATGCCTTCCCGCAGGATAATGGTGCGGCTGGCGTGGTCGTAACGGCCGAGTATCCCCTGCCCTGGGGTTCCCCAGATAATGTCTACCCCGAGCGCGTGTGCGTGCGTGTAGGGGTCGTAGTTAGGCACCGAAGAATCCCTCCTCACTGTCGTAGGGTTCGCCGCGTTTTGCCGCGAGGGCGTAGTTGTCGGCGGTGTATTCGTTCTTTGTTGCGGTGGGTGCGCCGCCGGTGGGGGCCGGGGCTGAGGGTGCGGGCTGCGCACTGGCGGGTGCTGCGGCGGGTTGCGGCGTGGTGGGTGATACTGGGGTGGTGTTCATGCGGCGCAGGACTTCGCCCATGAGGTCTTCGTTGGAGACGTCTCGGATGGAGCCGCCCACGCGCAGGGAGTTGGCGCGGTCGGCGGTGATGAGCCCGCTTTCTACCATGAGGTCAAGCAGGTCGAGGCTGTAGCGGTCGGCTATTTTGACGAGGGTTTCTACATCCATAACTCCCGCGCCGGAGAAGCGCCGCTGAATAGCGTTGTGGTTCATGCCGAGTTCGGCGGCGAGCGCCCGCTGGGAGAGTCCTGTCTTGTATTTAATGTAGTCACCGATAGCCATGCCACCAGTGTAACAGAGTGGTTCATTTTGCGTGTCATACACCCTGGGTTTTCAGGCATACCGCCCGAATATTTGAGACTTTCACCCCTTTATGCAAGAATTTTTCTACCGTAATGCATGACTTTTTCTTTCAATTCGGGTATGCTGGATGCTGGCTCCAGCACCCTGCACAACACCCCGCGGCTCATCAGCACCCGGTTCGCCCCGCCCCCTTCCAGAGAACGCACTATGTCAATCACCAAGGAGAGCAATATGTCACGTTTAAACAACACACCTCAACATGCCTCTCACCGTCTGCGGTGGGTGGGCCACCTCGTCACTTTTCTTCCTGCGCTGATAACCGTCCTGCAGGCGTACGGGATACTGACCGGGGAGCAGGTAAACGCCTGGGTCGCCCTGGCAATAACTGTGCTGCGGGTGTGGCTACAACAACGTGCCACACAAAAACCCCGTACGGATAACAGCCCCTCTTGTTCCGAACAGCGAGGGAAAAGGTGACTTCCCCTGCGCACGCACACAGCCCGGGTTGCGCCCTACTCCACGTTCTATCTAGAAGACTTTTTTGCATTCAGAAGCGTATATCTCTTCTGAATGCAAAAAAGTCTTCTAGATAGAGCCGCCACAGGATGCGGTAGCATGAGTAGCGAATCATCTACTATGACAGAGAGCTTTATAGCACCCTAGCTCCTACGACTGTAGCTCGGCAGTGTACTTTGCACTGAAGTATGCAGGTATGCTTCCGGCAAACACCGCTATTGGTAATACTGATAGTCTTTTTGGTTCGCTGGAGCGTGCCGGGTGGACTCAGGTGCGGGCAGATGCCAGCGGCAACATTCCGGCACGCCGTGGCGACGTGTTTATCTGGGGCGTTCGTGGCGCATCCAGCGGAGCAAGTGGTCATACCGGCTTCTTCTGCGACGACTCGGATAATATTATTCATTGCAACTACGGGTTTAATGGGATTACCGTTAACCCGCATGACGTGATTTGGGGGTACAACGGTCGTCCCGCCGTGACAATTTACCGTCCTCCGGCAGAGGGGCCTTCTGCCGATGAGGTGTACCGCGATACCCGCCGTGCTGTTGATGATGTGCTGAACACTGAGTTTGTTCGTCAGGGCGATCTGGCACGTAAGAAGTTCGGTCATGCCCGTAACGCGACCTACCGCGGCGTTATCGAATTCTCGGACGAGAACTTCCTGCGCGTACAGAAGCGTCTTAATGATGTTGACCGCACGCTGCACAGCACCCAGGCTGAGCAGACTTCTTCCCTGCATCAGAGCGAGCAGAAAGTAAACGGTACATGGGATGGCATTTTCGTCACCTCCACCGCTGGCGCTGAAAAGCACCCTGGTATTCTGCCTCTGTTGGAAAAGATCGCGCATGCAGAGGGTGTGATTTAGCCTCCTTCTAGGTACGGTATCCATCCTTTACGGAAGCCCCCTCGGACTCTCACAGTCGTGAGAGCCCGAGGGGATTTTTGTTGTTTCAGCAGGCAAGTTCAGGTTGTTCACGGTAGTATGGACAATGAATAGTAGACTGTACCTGATCGCCTCGGAGAACCCCCTATGAGCGACCCCCGCACCAGTATCATCATGCCGGTCTATAACACCGCTGGTTCCGTTGTGCGCGCCATCAAATCTGTTCTTGCACAGACAGACCCCAACTTCGAGCTACTCGTCATGATTGACGGCTCCCCCGATAACGCCGCCCAGGTTATTAATGACTACTTGACGCAGCACCCCGATCAGCGTATTCGAGTCTTCGATAACCCCAATAACCAAGGAGTCTCGGCTGTACGCAACCAGGGGCTCGACAAAGCCCACGGCACCTGGGTGGCCTTCATCGACTCAGACGACGAGTACCACCCCGAATTCCTCGAAAAACTTCACGAGGCGGCACGCACCTACGACGCCGACATCGCCGTATGCGGACATACCATTAGACACAGCGACGGTACCGAAGTGCACCGGGCAAAAGTCACCCCTGGAGTGCACGAAGGCGAAGATATTGCCATTGAGTTTTTGGAAGACCGTTACACCGGGTTCATGTGCGATAAAATTTTCCGTGCCCAGCTATTTGACGGGGTGCGGTTCGCCGAAGACATTCATCGCGCCGAAGACGCCCTCGTTGTCTTTGCCTGCTGCATGAAAGCGAAGCGCCTGGTCGGCATTACCGATTACCTCTACACCTACAGGATGGAACAGGGCGGGCTCACCTGGGGGCGCATCACACCCGTTGAAGAGAGTATTCGCCACACCGACTATATGCGCCGTGTTGCCGGAGATTTACTGAAAACCCCGCGAGGCAAAAATGCTTTTGCCGCATCTACAAGCGTCACCTTTCTCAATAATGCGCAGCAGGCACTTCTTGCTGGAGGCTCGGATGCGCCTCGCATCATCGCCGCATGCCGAAAACGGCTTTCGTGGGGTCAGGTTTTTGCGACTCTGCGTTCACGCCCGCTCATGGGTGCTGCGGGTGCTCTCTTGAAGATCTCGCCAAAGCTGTACCGCGTGCTCTACGGCGCTTATGTCAGACGTAATTACGGCCTTTAACCCTATGTCGATCCAGGAAGAACTTATGCTTACCCCTCGTACCAGCATCATCATGCCGGTCTACAACACCGCCAACACCGTCATCAACGCCATACAATCCGTCCGAAACCAAACAGACCCTGACTTTGAGCTCCTGATCATGATCGACGGCTCCCCCGACAACTCCGCCGAGATCATCACCGACTACCACAAGAAAAACCCCGACACCCGCATCCGCATCTTCAACAACCCCGAAAATAAAGGTCTCTCCGCTATGCGTAATCAGGGGCTTGATCATGCACGGGGTGAATGGGTAGTTTTCCCCGATTCTGATGATGCCCTCGAACCCACCTTTTTGAAACGTTTGCATCAACAGGCTGAGCTTACTGGAGCAGACGTAGTGAATTGTGCCCATAACATGGTAGATACGCGGGGGCACAAGACTAAACGCCTCAAGGGTACACCAGGTATACGCACCGGTGAACAAGCAGCTTACGAGCTTCTACAAGATAAACTTTCCCCTTACGCCTGGGATAAAATTATTCGCCGTTCTCTTTTCAACGATGTTCGTTACCCTGATATTGAGCGCGCCGAAGATGAATGCGCTCTCCTCAAGTGCTACTTGGCGGCACAGAGCGTATCAGTGATAGAAGACCCTCTCTACAACTACTCCGTAACTCCAGACAGCCTGACGTGGAGTCGCATCACGCCGGTAGAAGAAACACACCGCCTTATCGCATATTTTGAGGAAGCTCTCGGAGAGCGCCGCAGCGAACCTGACGCACAAAAAGCCCTAAACGTCGCACGAGTTCTTGCGTTTCTTAACAACGCCCAACAGGCCTTAGTGGTCGGCGGTGATAGTGCACGAGAGACGTTACGTGCATGCCGCAAAGGCTTCACTTATGCACAAGCGCTCGCAGTGCTTCGCACCAATCGAGTCTTTGGAGCAGCGGGGGTACTTCTTAAAACTTCTCCAAAGCTCTACCGCATCTTATACGGAATATATATAAAACTTACTTATAAAATGTAAAATATGAATTTTAGTACTTTTACGCATCTATAAGCATGAACGGCAGTCATAGAACACAAAGGGGTTTGTATGGTAGGCACCACACGGGATAATTCCCTTCACCTTCCGGGGACAAAATCGTCAAAGCAGCGCCGTGTGTACCTTGACCTCATCAATTCGGTGGCAATCATGTGGGTGGTACTCCTGCATGTGCGTTTTATTAGCCCGGATAATCCGTCATCTTCGGCGTGGTGGGTTGAAAATATCCTATCTGGCTTCGGGATTGCGGCAGTGCCTCTGTTTTTTATGGCGACCGGTATTAATCTCTTGGATTTTACTCGCCGCGAGTCTATAGGAACGTTCTACCGCAAGCGTTTTACCAAAATTCTGATTCCCATGATCCTGTGGGCGCAGGTCTATCTTTTCGTTCATATGTGGACGGGTTCTACTCCGTTTCCTGGAGTTCACGAAATTCTGCGAACATTAGTAGCTCCCAGCAGCGAGGCAGCTACCTTCTGGTATCTTGAGGTTCTTGTCGGCGTCTATTTAGTGCTTCCGATTTTCTCTTACGCCATACGTGGTGTTCAGGCGGAACAAGCTACCACGGCACGCACCAGGTTCCTCTGGCTTATGGCGGCGCTCGGGCTTTTTCTGCCGATTCTTACCCAGGGAATTCACCTTTTGCGCCCCAATATTTTCCCCGAATTCATAGCGCCTATTACTGGATACCTGGGGTTCTGTCTTCTCGGGTATGCACTTGCCAATACTGAGTTTTCTCGTGCGTGGCGCATCGTCATTTATCTGTCGGGGGTACTGGGCTTAGCAGTGTATATCTTTGGGGGTGCGTACCTTATCGCTCACCGCCCCGATCTCAAATCTGTAGCGCACGGTTACCTTGCATTACCGGCGGTCCTCTGGGCAAGCGCGGTCTTGGTGTTCTGCAAGTATTCACGTATTGGTCAAGCATCGGCCACAGTGCAGAATATTCTAAAACGCCTTGCGGCTCTCACTTTTGGAATTTATCTGGTTCACCTTCTTATCATCCAGATTTTAGAGGCGATGAACTTCTCCCTAACCAAAGTGCAGTGGGAAGTTCCCTATGCGCTCTTCGTGTGGGCTTTATCCGCCGTGGTTGTCTGGATGCTGCGGCTCATTCCTCCGATACGCCGCTGGATTCTTCCTTAACGAGTTTTACTCTAAGAAATCGTCATGAGGGGTTCATTCAGAACACGTAGATTATGCTAGTGGGTTTCATCCCGGGAAGTACCCTCAACCAGTATTTCCCGTAAAGCCTCCCCCTCACTGAGCGCCTGCGCGGAACGGGCGTGAATCCTCATCGCCGCCAGATGCACCACGAACCCGCAGATAGGGCCCGCATAGAGCGCAACTAGGGCTCGCCCCACCACCGGAAGAGGAGTTAAAAACGATACCGCGATGACTACCACGGCGGCGGTTGCCCACCCCGTTACATACGCACGATGGCGCCCAATTGCCAACACCATATTCCCCGACAGGGAAATTAGCGCCAGCACGGCGGAGGCAAAAACCAATACCGCCATGACTGTACCGGTGATAACTTCGGCATAGGCATCATTCTGATTAGCTTCCGGCGGGTAAATCAGCCTAAAAAGCATAGGAGCTACCAGGTATGCGGCACCGGCGCCGAACGCCCCGAGCCCCAGCACCGCTACAGCAGGTTTTAGAAAAGCCGCTAACGGGCGATGCTGTTGCTTCAAGAACGCCGAAACAGCCACCCCCTGAAACGCCTGCAGGGGAATCATAATTGGCGAGCGCGTAATGGAAATCGCCAAAAAGAGCGCACCCATAACGAGTTTGGTGTGTTCACTCTGGTTCGGCTCGCTGCCGTCCAAAATATTGGGAAAGCCCATCATAATCACAGCGGCGGATGCCGAGGATAGGAACGACCAGATCAGGTTCATGCTGAGCTGTTTGACCTCAATATCGGCGCGTGCCGCCCAGGCTTTACGCCCGCCGGGGAGAAAGAGGGCAAGAAGTATCCACAACGCCATGGGGGTTACGGTGGCGACTTCCAGACCCGTGAGCATGGGAACCGCGAATGCTGCGGCGATCATCAGCACGAGACGACCCGCCGATTCTAGGGCACCGATCCCGGCGAAGAGATACCAGCTGTCGCGCCCAGCACTGGCACCGCTCATGGTTGCCTGCAATGCGTAAAAGGCTACACCTGCGGCAATAGATCCTACCGCCCACGGGGTATTTGTAGGAATTTGATCGTGCGCCCACAGCGGGGAGGTGAGCACCACGAGAAGCCCCGCTAACAGGCCGAAAGCACCGGCAACATATACCACGCGCACCCGGTATACGCCGTCACGCCGTGCTGCGCCAACCGCGCGGGTTACTTCCGGCTGAATGCCCGTAATAATACCGGTTACCGCGAAGAGCGCACCCCAGAACAGCAGAAACTCTTTCATCTGGATACCGCCGAGCGCATGATTGGCGATAACGGTAGTGCCTAAAGTCGCCAGCGCCGTCAGCACCGAGGACGCTAAAAGCGCCATCGATTGATACCGGCTGATAGTCCCGCCAGCTGTGCCCTGCTGATCCGTATTCTCGGGGGTTATGTTCTCTGGGGCGGGGTCATCCTGGGGTGTGTTCTTCGCACCAGTCATTGAATGTTACTTCACCACATGAACGGCAAGGTTTTTCACACCCTGCCATTTCTTCGACAGGGCTGCCTTCGGAAGCAGCGTCAGCGCGTGAGCACGGGATGAAAAGCGAATGCGCGCCACCCGCGCTGCCTTCTTCCACCCGAGCTCGTCCATCTCGGCGGCCATCGTCTTGTAGTAGCCACGTTCCTCTTCAAAGCGGGTGCCTTCCAGGGCACGCCATGACGAGTCGGAGCCTCCGTGACGCCGGTACATGAAGGCTACCTGCGGATCGTAGTAGAGGGCGCCGCCGCGCATCGTAATGTCGAGGATAAGCGCCATGTCTTGGATAACGTTAAGACCTTCACGGAATCCGGTATCTACAATAGCCTCAGCACGCCAGCCGAGCGAGGGGAAATAGAACCATGCGCCGCGCAGCAGAGAAACCGCGAGCTCTTCACCCTGCAGAACCGCCTCTGCCGCAGGACGGTAGTGTTCTTTCGTGCGCTCCACAAGGGTATTAGACAGCGCATTATTCTCGTCAATAACCACCACACCGGGCTGGAAAATACTGGCTTCTGGGTGGGCGGCGGCGGAATCTACCAGCCACTGCACATAGTTGGGGAGCATCACGTCATCCGCGCCCATAACGGTTACGAGGTCGTTCTCTACGAAGGTCAGACACTTACGGTAGTTGGCGTTTGCGCCCAGGTTCGTCTCATTGCGCATATAGGTGATGCGCTCATCGTTCAGCGAGGCAAACCAGCCGGGAATAGACTCGTCCGGATAGCCGTCATCCACTACAATCAGGCGCCAGTCGGGGTTGGTCTGCCGCACGATAGAGAGCACAGCCTGTTTCATCATTGAAACATCGCCGTAGTAGGGGAAGAGGATATCAACGGTCATCGTGTTCAGCTCCAGAGGTCGGGTCTTGGGGATCTTGGTCGGGATCTTGCGGGGTGCGATGCGCTGGCGCACCACCGGGCTGCTCGTGAAGCGCCCACAAGATAGCCACTTCTTCAGCAAGGATGCGCGTCTTCTCCGAAAGCCTGGACACCTCCAGCGTGAGGTGCAGGCACACGGACATCAACAGCACAATAGAGAGTAGGAAGAGCAGGTTAACCGGCAGCGCTAAACCCACAAATCCGGTAATGCCGTCCAGCAGTCCGGGGAATATCCCCAGCACAATAATGACGGCACCTACACCCAGCCACAGAGCCGCGTATTTTTCTTTCATCTTCAGGTTGCGCACCTGAATAATAACGAGCGTACAAATACACAGCGCGACGATAAGGAAGAATATACTAGCGTTCATGCTGATCCTTCCTATCAGTCTTTTTACGGTTCATCGAAATCCAGTAGGCGAAGAGTGAACGAACAAGATAAATCGCCGATTTCACCGGACCGGAGGAAGGTGTTCCGCCTTGACGCTCACGCATTCTCACAGGGGTCTGCTTTACCCGCAGACCCTGACGAATAGCCATAGCGGTAACATCGATAGTATCGCCTAAATACTCGGCGGGCAGGTATTTACAGTAGAACTTGATACCTCTACGGTTGGCGATTTTGAAGCCGCTCGTCACATCGGTGAAGGGGGTTTTCGCAGCGCGGGTAAAAAGGTGTGAAAGCAGGCTCATCGCCCATTTTCGAGGGCCAGATACATCATATTCACCCGAGCCCGCGAATCGGGACCCAATAACAATATCGTAATCCTGCGCGTGCGCAATCAAATCTGGAATGCACGTAGGATCATGCTGACCGTCGGAATCCACCTGCATCGCATAATCGTAATCGGCGCGACGAGCATACTTATACCCGGTGCGCATCGCCGCCCCTACCCCCATGTTGTAGGGCAGATCGATCACAAAAGCACCGGCTCTGCGCGCAATTTCTGAGGTATGGTCCGTGGAACCGTCATTCACCACAACCAGGTCTACCTCAGGAGCCCTCTGCAAGAGCTCAGTGATAGTGTTACCGATAATTTCTTCCTCATTCCACGCAGGCATAATGACGAGTGTGCGCGGCACCGGCTGCGAACTCTCTGAACTCATGCGTAGGGGATTCCTCTCGGTGGTACTGGAATACACGTGTTATGACTGTACTCAGTCTATCAGTCAAAGGCAGAGAGCACTGAAACACCCGTGACAGCCGTCGCTACCCCCGTGTATGTATGTTCTCAACAGGGAATACCGCTCATTACTGAGGGGTTCCACAAGCCGTAATGCGGTAAAGAGTTGCCTCGCCCTTGGAGTACACAGGCTCCGCAACACCTTTCTCCTGTAGTTTTTCCAGACCGGGGTACTGGGAATGGTGATCCCCACGAATCTCTTCGTTAATCTCCCGCCCCTTAAAGTCCAGGTAGTAGTATGCCTTTGAATTTTGCACCGCAGAGCATACGGAGGGGTTATCGGCGGCCTCATTGAGGTGCTGATAGATCTCACGGGCATCGGGGGTAGCCGTGTACAGAGGATGCGCAGCCGTCACCTTATATCCGGTGAGCGCATACGTCACTGCGCTGCCGGTCCAGGGCTGCACAATTACGGTTTCTCCAGTTGGCACGTAATCATGCAGATGCTCAATCACGTCACGTTCATCAGTCGAGAGGAGTAAGGCGTCTGACTTCGGAAGATACCGTTCCTGGGTGCCCTTAATATAACCCTGGATATTAGGATCTGTCTGCAGGTTGATACCCAGCGGAATCAAGAGAATAACTGCCAGCGCCAAGGATATAATCCCGCCATGTTCCTTAAGCGGTGCAATGCGCTCGCCAAGAACCACAATCGCCGCCTTAAGCCACTGATACGCGGCGTGCACGCCAACAACGGCCATCGGAGCCGCCAGAATTGGCACATTCGCGGCCAGGCGGAACGGATCGTGATACCACACGCCCAAAACCCAGTCGCGCCCGTCGTCCCAGACCATCCACCGGGCGGCAACATAGAAGTACATCACATACACCCAGCTGAGCAGCAGCCAAACGCCGATGCTTCGGGTACGCAGCAGATAGTACGCGCCCATGAAGGCAAGCACCGAAACGGTCCAGAGTAAACCGTTACCCATTTGACCATTCAAAAGAGCCTCACCCACGGCCGTGCTATCCCATTGTGTGGGTTCCCAGCCACCCGCCTCGCGAGTTGGACGAACGATACCCCACAGAACATTCAAGATAATCGGGTATATCGCCAAGAGAACTAACTGTATAACGCAGACAAGCGGTTTGAGTTCACCACGCCACGCCGCACGAATCTGAAGCACCGCACGCACCAAAATAATAGGCAGAGCGAGCGCGAGCATGGTCATCAAGACGTTAGGATGCGCCAATGCGAGCCCCAGCGCCATGAAAAAGCCCATGTACAGCGCCGGAACCGTCTCGATGCGGCGCACCTGTACCGTGCGCAGAAGCTGCGCGAACAGACCCAGCACGGTGGGAAGAAGCGCAAGACCCAGGCTATTGGGGTAGAGCACACCAAAGTTAATGAGCAGCATGGGGAACGCCGTAAAAGATGCCGAAACAACGCCCACGCTCAGCAGAGCCGGGATGCTGACGCGCATCGTGGAACGCACCAAATACATGACCGATAGCGGCCAGATTATCGCCCCCACCAACACGCTCATAAGGTTTGCGGTGGCGGGTACGCTTATGCCCGTTACCTGGTAAATAACCGTGGCAATACCGTGCCAAACGGCGGGATAGAAGGTCGGAGCTTCCCCGCCCGAGGTCATATTTGCGATGGTCAGCGAGGAAGCATCGCCCGTATCTGCCATATAGCGAATGGCGTTGAGGTGAAAGTTTACGTCATAGGTTTGCGAAATATACTCGGGGCGTCCGATAGCGCGGGCAATGCTGACGTACAGCAGGATAAAGCCAACGAGAACGCTAAGCCCCGCCGCAAGAGTCTGCGGGGTAAACCAGCCAGAACGCACAATTGCGGTGTTTTCCTGCTGATCGCACCGTTTCTGCGGGGCGGGAAAATCCAGCCAGCCTCGACTGCCAAGCAAACGACAAACCAAATACCCCAAACCGGCGAGAATAACCGCGAACCCCAGGGGAACTAGCAGGGAGAAACGTATCCCCGCTTTAGAGGCCACAATTGCGCTCACACCAAAAATTCCGACGGAGATAGGCGCGGCTAGACCCAGCGCCTCCACGCCGCGTTGCCGTAAGGCTACGGCAACGATAAGACCCGGGATGAGAAGTATCAGAGCACCCACTATCAGCGGAATAGTGAGCGATGCCCAGGTCGTTTCCATTCGGTGTTCTCCTAGCCGTTAAGCCTTACTCTGCGTGTGTCTGCGTTCTGGTGGGAATCAGACGGTTCTCCCTCTCAATAGTAGTGGGAATATATGAAGTCACAATATAGGGGCGCATATCCTGCTGCGCTGCAGGGGCGAAAATCGCCGGTATGGCGCGGTATGAAGGGTATCTGGTGCGTGAAGTTGGGACGGCAAGCTATGATGAAAGACAACTATGTTTTATGACACATAAAACTGCAATATTGGCACGACAGCTGATATAGCACCCCCGTTCCCCCACTAATGGTGCACAAGGTGCGCGGTCGCCGCGCACAGCACTGCACCTTGAAAGCGAGACCCTCATGACCTACAACGTTGGAAACTACCTGCTTGACCGCCTCGCTGAACTGGGCGTGAACCACCTTTTTGGTGTGCCCGGCGATTTTAACTTACAGTTCCTCGACGACGTACTCGCCCACCCGGATATTAGCTGGGTGGGTAACGCCAACGAGCTCAACGCCGGGTACGCCGCCGACGGGTACGCCCGCATCAGAGGGGTTGGCGCGCTGCTGACCACCTATGGGGTGGGGGAACTATCCGCTATTAACGCCACCGCCGGATCATACGCCGAAAACGTGCCCGTCATCCATATTGTGGGTGCGCCCTCGCTCGCCGCCCAAAACGCGCACCTGCGCATGCACCACACCCTCGGCGACGGCGACTTCCAGCATTTTGTGCGCATGGCCGCCGAAGTTTCAGCCGCAACGGCGGTGCTGCAGCCCGCCACCGCCGCCAGCGACATTGACCGGGTGCTGCGTGATGCCGTGCTGCACCACAAGCCGGGGTACATTATGCTGCCCGTGGATGTGGCTGTTGCCGCCGCCGCAAAGCCCGCCGCGCCGCTGAACGTAAACCTGCGCGTCTCCTCCCCCAGTGTCGAGCATGAGTTTCGGGTCGCTGCCACCGAGTTTTTGCGCGGCAAAAAGACCGCCGTGCTGGCGGACATTATGACCGAACGCCTTGGCGCCACCGAAAACCTGCGTGACCTTGTGGAAAGCACCGGACTGCCCTTCGCCACCATGATCTGGGGCAAGTCCATCCTGGATGAGACCTCCCCGCAGTTCGCCGGCGTCTACATTGGCGGGCTTTCCGCAAGCACCACCCGCGCCACCGTTGAAGAGGCCCAGGCGCTCATCCTGGCGGGTGTGCAGTTCACCGACACCACCTCGGGGTTGTACACCCACCAGATTGACGCGGCCCGCACCATCACCGTTGATGCCGAACAAACCCAGATTGGGCGTAAAATTTTCGCTCCCTTAGCCTTCACGGATGCCCTGCGCATCCTTAAAGAAGCCGCGCTGGATGCCGGGGTACGCCCAGCCGAGCACACCGTACCAGCGCACGGCACCACCCTGCCCGACTACGGTGAGCCCGAACCTACTGGGGTGCCAGCCCGCGGCGACAGGCCGCTCACCCAGCAGGCGCTGTGGAGCATCATCCCCTCGCACCTGGATTCCCGCAATAATGTGGTGGTTGAGATGGGCACGTCGTTCTTCGGTATGGCGCAGCAGTCATTCCCCGCCCAGACCAGGTTTATTGGTATGCCGCTGTGGGGTTCGATCGGGTACTCGCTGCCAGCTCTGCTCGGGGCGGCTCTGGCGGATGAGCAGGCACGCGGGGTGCTGTTCATTGGTGACGGTTCGGCGCAGCTGACCGTGCAGGAGCTCGGGTCTGTCTTCAGGCACCGGCTCACCCCGGTGATCTTTCTTATTAATAACGACGGGTACACGATTGAGCGTTCCATCCACGGCCCTAACGCCGCCTATAACGACATCGCCACCTACGATTGGCAGAAAATCCCGGCGGCGTTTGGAGGCACCGACCAGACGGTGCTGGTGCTGCGTGCGGCGACCGTGGATGAGCTGGCCATCGCCTGCGCAACCGCCCGCGAAACCCGGGATAAGGCGGTATTTATTGAGGTAGTCACCGACCGGGATGACATGCCGCAGCTGCTGCGTGATTTCGGGGCCATGGCTGCCGCCATTAACCGCAAAGAGTAGCGCACCCTAACCGTAGGGCGTGGGTCTGCCCGCACCGTCAGCGAGCCCCGAACCCACTCGTCTTTTCTGGCGCCCCGTGCGGGCCCGCATCCCGGCGACTCTTGCCTTCAGCGCGCCGCGCAGTATTCACCGGATGCGCCCGCCTCAGGGGGCGCAATGTTACGTAACATTGCGCCCGGCGCTTCACAAAAAGTAAGTCTTAGAAATATTGGGACATAAAACAGGCGCTGCGCCCACCCGAGATTTACCCTAAAGGTAGATTAAACCGAGTGCAGCCGCAGAGAAAGAACCTACTATGACCGAGGTCGCTTACCGAACTGTAGACACCACCGAGCTCTTTAAGCAGGCGTTCGGGCATCACCCCGCGGGTGTCGCCGTCATTACCGCAACCGATGAGAACGGCGAACCGGCAGGTTTCACCGCCTCCTCCGTCACCTCCATTGCGGCAGAGCCGCCCATTGTGGCGTTCTCTCTCAAGGCAGACAGCGGGTCGGCCGGGAAAATCGCCGCCGCCGACTCGTTCCTCATCCACCTGCTGGATGCCGAAAACGTGCAGATAGCACGTAATTTCGCCACGCACGGCTACCCTCGTTTTGCGGACACCTCCGCCTGGGAGTTCATTGCAACCGGTGAGCCGCTGGTACACGATATCCGCCGGGTACTGCGCGCAACCCCGCTCAGCCGGGTGGAAGCTGGCCCGGCCCTAGTCTTCACCGCCCAGGTGGAAGAGTTCGTACGCCACGACCTCACCGGCACCCCGCTCGTGTACCATTCGCGGGAATTCCATGCGCTGGGGGAGCACTCCACCGTCAATTACGCTATCTAAAATACGCCGCCGCGAGGCGTCAAACGTGGCTTTTCGGCCCGGAAGCGGCGCATAGGGCGCTGATGCGCGCCGAAAAGCCACGTTTTGCTGCCCATTAAGAGATGCCCGGCACCTGCGGGCAAAAGCACTGGGATTACGAGGCGCACTAGGGTTAAATAGGTAGAACAACATAAAACCACACAGGTCAACACCTGAAGGAGAACCCCGTGACCGCCGACGCCGCCCCCGCAGAGAGCGCCTCCGCGCCGCTGCTGCCTGAATCTTTGGAGTACACACGCCGCCTGATTGCATTCCCCAGTATCGCCCAAACCTCCAACCTAGACATTATTGACTACATTGAGGCCGAATTTGCCCGCCACGGGCACACCGGGCACCGCAGCTACAGTGAAGACGGCACACGGGCCAACCTTTTCATCACCATCCCGGCAGCCGACGGCACGGTGAACGGGGGCATTATTATTTCGGGGCACACCGACGTGGTACCCGTGGAGGGGCAAATCTGGGACTCAGACCCGTTCACGGTGCGCATTGAGGGAACCCGCGCATACGGGCGGGGCGTGTGCGATATGAAAGGCTACCTGGGGGCGGCACTGTGGCTGCTGCCGCGCATCCGGCAGGATAGACTGCGTGTGCCCCTGCACTTTGCGTTCACCTACGACGAGGAAGTCGGGTGTGTTGGGGCGCCCGCCCTCATCGAGGAGTTCACACACCGCGGCGTTCACCCGCAGTTCTGCGTGGTGGGTGAACCCACCTCAATGCGCGTCATCTCAGCCCACAAGGGTGCGCACCGCGGCAGGGTCAGCATCACCGGGGTCGCCAAACACGCCTCTCTGGCCACGCACGGGGTGAGCGCCGTCAATGCCGCCGGGGAGTTCATTACGTTCTTCGCACGCCTGGCTGATAGCTGGGAGCAGGAAGGCCCGTTCGATCAGGCGTTCGTGGTGCCGCACGCAACCGGCGGGGTGAATTTCGCGCGCGGCGGCGTGCAGTACAATATCGTGGCCGAACGCGCCGTGCTGGAGTATGATTTCCGCATCTTACCGTCAATGACCACGGAGTCCGTGGTGCAGCGCCTTGAGGACGAGCTTTTTGGGGCAATCCTGCCGAGGATGCACGCCCGCGCGGCCCGCGCCGAGGAACTCTCGGGCGCCGAACCGGGGTCGTTGACGGCACAGGTGCAGGTGCAGCATGAGCTGCTGGCGGCCGTCCCCGGTCTGGGGACCCCGGACGATGCTGAGCTGGTGCGCCTGGCAAATACACTATTAGGCTTAACCGAGGCACCGCAGAAGGTCACCTACGGCACGGAGGCGGGGCTGTTCCAGCGCGCCGGGGTTGAGAGCATCGTGTGCGGCCCCGGCGATATTGCCCAAGCCCACTCACCGAACGAGTGGGTTGAGCTTGAACAGTTACGGGACTGCGAGCGCTTCTTTGAGGCAATCCTGGGCTGGGCCTCACAGTAGGCCCCTCCCCGCTTCTCTATTCGGCGAGCTATTGTGCATTTCGCGGTTTGTTTAAGCCGCCACGTACACAATGGCTCGCCGAATACATATTGTTCTGTCTACACCCGAGTTGGGTTGAATCTGATAAAGCTACCTTGCGAAAGCACCCAGCTGCGGGATGAACTTCTTCATCTTTTTCGTAGGTTTAGCAGGTTTCGGCCTTTCAGGCATCGTTATCTCCTAAATCGCCAAAAAGCGGGATAATGGGGCGCGAACGCACGGTTTTTACGAAAGGATCATCTGAATTCCAGCCTTCACGAGAGAGCTTTTTGACGTTGATTTCTAATCCAAGGCGCTGCTCAACATCATCAATAGCCTCATAAAGAGCGTGTCGTGATGGAGTGCCGATAGCGAGCACATCAAGGTCGTGGGGAACTTGCCCAGGCTCTCCGCTGCGGCGCTTAGCCCATGAACCGTAGATTGCTGCAGCTTCAAGACGCGGAACCTGTGCTAAAGCCTCACGAAGCGCCGGGACGGGACCGTAGGTAACATACATAAGCTGCTGCAACGCTTGCCCAACTGGGGTATGCACAAGCGCATTGACGAGGCGACTCTTGCCAACCTGGCGAGACTCTAATAACCCCGCGTCCTCAAGTCGGCTCAGTTCCCGCGAGACGGTAGCCTGCGATGCATTCGTAAGAGCCGCAATTTCGGAAACCGTGTACTGCCGTTCAGGATGCAGAAAAAGAAGCGCGGTCACCTCACCTTGCAGGTTACTGCGCAGCAGGGGCAGTAGCGTGGGCGCAGACGTTTTCATAACATGAATTATAACAATCATTTTATGAAAATGTTCCGCAAAAGCGCGGTTTTCCCCTCCCCGCTTCTCAATACACCCCACCGCATAGTTATACCCCGCCGCAAGGAGCTGACCGGCACATAGAAATCAAATCCGGAGGCAATCATGGCGAGCGCCATGGGGACTAGGGATCTGCCCGACCAGACGATCCGACGTGCGGGGTATGTGGCGCTCACCTGTTTCTCCTGATTTGTAGAGCTAGTCAGGACGCGAATATGGGAGAGGGCCCCATGTGCCGTGCATCCTTCTTTCTATTCTCTAGCATCCCGCGTAAAAAGTGCCTTTATGTGAATAAAGCGTTAAAAAATCCGCTTTATTCACATAAAGGCACTTTTTATCGGTTAAATCCAGGTGAGGGTTAGCGCCAGTAGTTATTGGCTGCTGCGATGGTCTGGAACTCGATGGCTACCACCTGGGCGGCTGCGGTCAGCGAGTCCGGGTCTACCGCGTATTCCGGGCGTCCCGCTTTGAGGGCATCCGGGTTAGGCTGAATCTGGTGGATGGTGTGCCGTGCGATGAGCATCGCCAGCTGCCGCCCTTCTTCGGGGGTTTTGGTAATGAGGGTGCCGCCGGGAATTCCCGTTAGTTCTTCTGCCGGAAGTCGCTGGCTCATAGTGTCCACTCCAATCTGCGTATACTCCTTCAACGCCACCGTAATGAACCGCCCCCGATGCTCTCAAGCAAGTTTCCCCTGATACTCGGGTTAAGCCACCCCTTATAGCCAGCGCCGTATCAGCACGTAAAAATCGCGCGTGATACACACCCCATTTTCCCACATAAACCCATGAATACCGCTTATGTCTTTGGGTTACCTTATCCCAAAGTATTGCTATTTTACGCCGTATCACGTCTTATATAAATCACAGACAAAACCAAATATTCCAACATAAACACAAGCGGAGGGTTCCGTGCACACCATCAGCCCCTACCTCGCCGAATTCTTAGGCACGCTCATTATGTGCGCTATCGGGTGCGGCTCCATCGCCACCGTCGAGCTGCGACGCTCCAAAGGGCACGGCGATAACTTCTTCACTATCGCCTTCGGCTGGGGTTTTGCCGTAGCTTTCGGTGTCTACGCCTCGCATCCGTATTCCGGCGGGCATCTGAACCCCGCGGTCTCGGTAGGGTTGGCGGCTTTTGGCGAATTTGATTGGGCCAAGGTCCCCGGGTATGTGATCGCCCAGCTTCTTGGGGCCATGGCGGGCGCGGGGCTGGTGTACCTGAATTACCTGCCGCATTGGAAGGCCACCGCCGATCAGAAGATTAAGCTTGGCGTGTTCTCTACGGTTCCTGCCATTCACAACTACTTCACGAACGCGCTCTCTGAAATTATTGGCACCTTCATGCTCGTCTTCTCGGCGCTGTACACCGGCGTGAATTTCAAGCCCACGATTACCACCGGCAGCGTGGAACTCTCCCTGAACCTCAACGATGTGCTCAAGCCGCTCGCTTTCGGCTTCATGGTGGCTGTGCTCGTAATCGGCTTGGGTGGGCAAACCGGGTACGCCCTGAACCCGGCGCGCGATCTGGGTCCGCGCATTATGCACGCTCTGCTGCCTATTCATGGCAAGGGAACCTCACGCTGGTTCTACTCGTGGGTTCCTATCTTTGCCCCGCTTGTGGGCGGTTTTATGGGCGGTGCATTCTTCAAACTCTATTACGAGAGTGAGTTCACCCTCTGGGTTGTTATCTCCTCGGCATGCGCCGCCGTGCTTTTAGGGTTCGCGTATTGGGCAAATAGCCACCTGTACCGTGCACCCAGTGCTGAAGTGATTCCCCAAGGCGAGGATACTTTTGCGACGGCGGCAAAAGCTGCGGCGACCTATACCGCCACCGGTTCCATCCCGATTATCGAGAAGCGAACCTACCAGCAGTAGCTTCTGCCCGCACGGCACGAAGCCGCCCAGTTGATAAACAATCAACGGGCGGCTCCTGCGTTTTCGGGCATTACGTCGTGCAGCTGCCCGCCATCCACTGAATCGCAGAGGGCGCAGTGCTGCTACCAGTTCGCTGTGGCGGCGCGGGCGGCACGGCGGGCGCGGAGGCGGGAACGAAGCAGACGCCACAGCATCACCGCCAGCGCCCCCATGAGCGCCCCAGCGGTGTTATTAATCAAATCGTCCACGTCGAAGGTGCGGTACGGGCAGGGTGCCAGCCCCCAGTTACCGCTGAGCTGGCTCAGCTCAATGAACAGTGAAAGACCAAACCCCGCCAGGGTGGATGCGCGCAGCCCCCACCGCAGGCACCCGGCGGTGAGCACCCCCAACGGAATGAACATCGCAATATTGAAAAATAGTTGAGCGAACACCCCGGTGGTGAAGCGGCTCAGTCCCATCCCTTTTGTCTGTTCCAGGGCTTGGCCCCAGCTCCAGCCCGCATACAGGCGCGGATAGTACAGGTTGGGGTTGCATAGCTGCCCATCCACCCGGATGGGGGTAAGTGTGAACGCAAGAATACACGCAATAAACGCCGAGAATGCGCCCGTGACAAGGTAGTGGCGGATAGTGACGGGGCGGTTAAGGTGGCGCGCCCGAAGATGCATGGCGATCACCCCGACCGTAAAAAGAACGAGCAGGGCAATACCAATTTCCGCAGCGAAAATAGCGGCCATCTGCTCGTTAAATACGAGGTTTCTCACACCCAACCCCTAATATACCTTTTTGGAAATATTCCCCGAATAAAATATTTTGCGTTGTGCTGTTCTCATAAGGATACCCGGCAAATTTACGCTGCCCGCCCGAGATAACCTGAGAATTCCCAGTGAATGACAATCGCACGTGCATAAGGTGTGCCCGCACACCCAGAAATCTTAACGGCTGTATGCGTATCACCTCGCCGAAAACACCGCCTAGAACACAGCCGCCGCAGCCGTATACCCCGTGATGAGGGCAAGCAGAGAAAGCGTTGGCTGCACCAGCCACAGCATCACAAAACGCGCGTACCTGCCCGCAAGAAGTGCCTGCACCGCCTCAACCATAGCGGTTGAAAACGTGGTGAAACCACCCAACAGTCCCACAGAGAGCCCCGCATAGGCAACGGCATCCTGCCCACCCAAAACGTTCACCGCCGCACCCACAATACCCAGCGTGAGAGAGCCCAGAACGTTAATCACAAACACCGCGCTGATGAGCGCATCGGAGGTGCGGCGCGGTGCCAAGAACCGCTCCAGATAGTAACGCAGCACCGCTCCCAGGCCGCCGCCCACACAAACGGCTGCCGCGCTCATCCACTCCATCTATACCCCTATATCCGCTGACGCCCGCCGGGTGCACTGGGAATCTTGCTCCCCACCCACAGTCCGGCACCGCTGGCGGCCAAACCTGCAACACACATGAGCATGGCTGCCCCCACCAGGCGCGCTATGAGCGCATCACCAGTACCGTTATGTTCATCGAAAATATTGAGCGCCGCAATGAGGGCAGCATACGTGGTGTATCCGCCCAGCAGGCCGGTACCGAACAGTAGCCGCTGTGGGCGTACCGCCTCATCTCCGTACCGGGCGGCGCGCCGGGACCACCATGCGGTAAGTACCCCAAGCGCAAACGCACCCAACATATTTGCAACATAAATATAACTTGGAGTGTATATTCTGCAGAGTGAGCCGACCCCGCCGCCTATAAACACCAGCAGCGGCGCGGGGATTCTGCTCAGTGCTGAGGAACGCCTCGCAGACACTCAGCCCCCTCTCGCATTACGCGCCATGGTGCGCACAAAATCCTAATCGGTACAGAACTACTATCGTAGAACATTCTGAGCACCACTAACCGCACCAACGTCCCCTCACCTGTTTGAGGCAAAATCCGCGCGGGTAGCCTGCTCTCACCGTACTACCCGCGCGGATTCCCTGCCTTCCGTTGATCGGCAGCTAGCCGCGGCGTTTGTACTCGCCGATCTCGGATTTATCGATTTTTGGCCCGCGCCGCCTCTTCCACAGGTTCATTTTCAGCGCCCCTTTGGTTTTGACACTATCGTCGTTCCCCTTTGGAGCGGCCCCGGAGGCGGCTGCATCGGCTGCACTCTCACTGGGTTTGACAGCGGCACGATCAGACTTATCAGAGCCGCCCCTGCGCCCAAGCTTCTCGGCGACCAGACGCTTCACCCCCAAGTCGGAAAGCAGCGTGTGCGGGCGGACGCCCCTAACGGCAGAGGTTGCTGTCGCAGGGCTGCTGGCGGTACCCGTGGCGGGCTCTTCACATTCGGTTGTTTCCGCGTTATCCTCCGCAGAATCATCCGTAACGGCAGGCTCTTTAACCCCACCAGTGACGGTGACATCCGCTGCCGTTTCAGGTTCTGCGGGCTCATCGGTTACAGCAGTGGCCAGTTCACCTGTCTCAACGGTTTTACGAGTAATATCTTCCTGGTTCTCATCAGAGGTTCCGGGCACCTCAGGCTCATTGAGAACCTCGATATCTTTGGTAACCACCGGGGCGTTCTCGTGTGCAGGTGCCTGCGCCCTCTCGGGTGTTTCGAGGTTCTCCGGTTCAGCTTCGGCGGCAGCCGCAGCATCCGGTTCGGAAGCCACGGAGCTGCTGGGTGATGTCGTAGCCTCGGGCGTCTCATCAGCGGCTTTAATGTCCTTGGCGACGAATATCTCTATCTCGTAGGTACCGTCGCTGGGCCCGCCAGCTTCAAGCTCAACACCTGCCGGTACGGTCTGATCGGCTGAGGCAGGTTCATCGGCGTGGGGGCTATCCTCAGCGGCACCCTCAATAGTGGATGTGGCGGGTTTGCCTGCGGCAACTTCAAAGTCCACAACCTCCGTGATTTCGGGGCCGTCAGCCTGTTCGGGTGTGTCCACTATGGTGGTGGCGGTATCATCTGCATTATCCGCACTATCACTACCCGTTTCTGCCGCACTGCTGCCGCCGGTTGCAGGCTTCACAATGGGGATAGCGCCGGTGAAAGTAGAGCTGTCAAGAACAGCCACCCCGCCCACGCGGGTCACATCCTTAGTGCGGCCCGCCAGCAGTTTAGCACCCTCCGCTTTGGTGGCTGAACGCACCGTTTTTGGTGACTCATTCTCTACTTCACCCTCGGCTAGGGGGCCGGTAAGGGTTGCGCCCTCCACATCCATATTCGGAACGAGCTTATCAAGCCACTTCGGCATCCACCAAGCTTTATCACCCAGCAGGGTCATTATCGCGGGGGTGAGGGTCATACGCACCACGAACGCATCCACCAGCACCCCAAACGCCAGGCCAAAACCGATGGGGCGAGCTGCCGCATCATCAGCGAAAATAAACCCGCCGAACACCGAAATCATGATGATCATCGCGGCGATCACCACACGCACCGCATGGTTATAGCCAGCAACTACAGCGGTTTTCGCGTCCTTACCGTGCACATATGCCTCACGCATACCGGAGACCAAAAATACCTGGTAGTCCATCGCCAGACCGAAGAGAATACCGATCATCAGAATCGGTAAGAAGGCCAGAATCGCCCCCGGGTCGTGCACCCCAAAAAGCGTGCCCATGAAGCCCATCTGGTAGACCGCAACCACCGCGCCGAAGCTCGCCAAAATCGAGAAGAGGAACCCCGCAGATGCGACCAGCGGCACCAGAATCGAACGGAACACCAGAATCAGCACAATAAACGACAGGCCCATCACCACCGCAAGATACAGCGGCAGCTTCTGCGCGAGCACATTTGAAACATCAATATTGCCGCCGGTCAGGCCGGTCACGCCCAGGTGCACATCGGTGCCCTGCACGTTCACATCCACCTGGCGCAGCTGATCCACCAGTGCGACGGTCTCGGCAGAGTTAGGCCCGTGGGCGGGGATCACCTGGAAAATCTGCAGGGTACGGTCATCAGTCTGCCCGCCAGGAATAACGGCTTTCACATTATTGCCGCCCTTGGCTTTAATGGCGTCGGCAATATCGATCTGGGCCTGCTCAGCCTGCGCCTCGCTCATGTCTGAGGGGGTGTGCGCCACCGCCAGCACGGGGCCGCTCACGCCCTCACCGAACTTATCCTTCACCAGTTTGTACGCCTGGTACTGTGTGCTCTCAACCGGCGAGCTTGCAGCCGACGGCAGACCCATGCGCATCTGGCCCATCGGAATAGCAATAGCACCCAGCACCAGCACACCGGCAATAATAGTCAGCACAGGGCGGGCGAGCACCACCTTCAGCCAGCCGTGCGGGGATTCCTCACGCTTCTGCTCGTCAGCACGGCGGGCCGCGATTTTCTGCGGGGTGCCAATCGACTCCCACGCCTTTTTCGGTAGCGCCTTGCGCCCAATAAGGGCAAGCACCGCCGGGGTTAGAGTCACCGAAATCAGTACAGCCACAAACACGCACAGCGCCGCAGCATCACCCATATACCCCAGGAACGGAATACCGGTCACATTCAGGGCCAGTAAGGCAATAATCACGGTGACACCCGCAAACACCACCGCATTACCGCTGGTGCCGTTAGCCAGTGCAATGGAGGCGCGCATGGGCATCCCATTCATCAGATTAGAACGGTGCCTATTGAGAATGAACAGCGAATAATCAATCCCCACCGCTAGGCCGAGCATCATACCCAGTATGTAGGTGGTTGAGCTCATATCAACCAGAGACGAGAACGAAAGGGTCCCCAAAATACCCACCACCACGCCCACCAGGGCCATAAGAATGGGCAGCCCGGCGGCAATGAGGGTGCCGAGCATAATAAGCAGCACAATAAGCGCCACCGCAACGCCTACAATCTCGCCAGCGCCCATTCCCCCGCTGGAGGTCTCAGCAATATTCTGGTCAAAGTAGACTTTCAGGCCCTTCAAATCCGCGTTTTTGAAGTGCTCCATGAGCTTAGTGGTGTCTGCGGCAGAGACTTCCTCGTTCTTGGCGTTGAAGGTTACAGCGGAAATAGCGGTCGAACCGTCCTCGGAGACCGTGCGGTAGCCGCTCGTCAGGTTAAAAAGGGCCTCTTTGCGGTCGAGGTCTTCTTTCTGGGTGGGAAAGTCCTTCTCAGCTTTCGCCAGCTCGGCTTTCTTCTCGTTAAGCTGTTTCTGCCCGTCTTCGAGCTCTTTCTTTTTGGCGTTCAGGGCCGCCTGGTTCTTTTCAAGTTCCGCCTGTTTAGCGGTGGTTTCGGCGCGGGTGGCGTCTAGTTTCGCCTGTGATGCGTCGGCTTCGGCACGTTTATTGTTCAGGTCTGTTTGTTTTTCGTTCAGCTCGGAGCGCTGGGCGTTCAGCTGCTCCTGCTGCTGGTTCAGTGGGGCCATGACGGAGGCTTGAGACCCCTGCGCCTCAGCTTGGGAGAACGATGCGTCTAGTTTCGCCTGCTCTTCGGCCAGCCGGTTTTTGCTCACATCAAGCTGCTTCTGCGCATCCTCTACCCGCTGTTTCGCCTGGTTTACCTGCGTCTGGGAGCTATCGAGATCTTTTTTGGCGGCCTCTATCTGCTTATTACCGTTATCAACCTGCTGCTGCCCGCTTTCAACCTGCTTTTTACCCTCATCGATCTGCCGCTGACCGTCGGCAATCTGTTTTTTGCCGTCTTCGAGCTGCTCGGGGGCACCGCCTACTTTCTGTTTACCTTCGGTCAGCTGTTTCTGCCCGTCGGTGAGCTGCTTTTCAGTCTCGAACGGGTCGCTGACGGCATCTACAGAGCTCACTTCCCCTTTAAGGCTCTTGAGGGAGGCTGTAAACGCCTGTTTCTGCTCATCGGTGATCCGTGAACCGTCACCGGTGGTGACAACCACCTGGCCGCTGCCCCGGTTGGCATCTGGGAAGCGTGAGGACAGCTCGTCGGAGAGCCGCTGGGTTTCGGTGCCAGGCATGGTGAACGTGTTCTTCAGCTGCCCGTGGAATGCGGCGTAGCTGGCGCTCACCCCGCCAATGAGAAGGACCCAGATGGCGATAATTACCCAGGCTTTGCGGGCTGCGAAGTCGCCGATGGAGTAGAGCCATTTGGCCACTGTGGTTCTCCCTTGGTTGATATGCGGTAAAGGTGCAGGTTTTTAGGACTAAGAAAAATATTATCTCAGGTTATTTGCTCCACTATTTTTTAGGCGCATTTTTTCATCTTTTAGCGCTGTTGTAAACCCCTTAATATGCAAAGAAATACTATGTTGAACCCCACTTTTACGCTAAATTATTATGCGCCGCACCCGCCCCGCAGAGCGTTTTTAGCCTGTCTTTCCGCCCAAGAAGCAGGTTTTACCCAAATGCAGCATCTGTGGGTTTCTTATAAAAACCCACATATTATGCGGATAAAAATTCATGGGTGAAAGAAAATAGCTCCGCACCAGTAGGGTCACTGGTGCGGAGCTACATATTAATGTGTGTTGTATCAGCCACAGTATGTATTGTTGGGTTTTATCCCAGCATACTGTGCGGCATCATGCACGCGCCGCCTAGGAGGATGCTCCCGCGGTGCTTTTAGCCGTCTCGGCTTGTTCATCGTGCTCGGCGGGCTGTTCGGCCTCTTCTTCCAGGGTGTCCAGAAGGGTTGCGCCTTCCACATCCATATTTGGAACGAGCTTATCAAGCCATGTCGGCATCCACCAGGCTTTATCACCCAGCAGGGTCAACACTGCGGGGGTGATGGTCATGCGGACCACGAAGGCATCCACCAGCACGCCGAAAGCCAAGCCGAAGCCGATGGGGCGGATCATTGCGGATTCGGCGAAGATGAACCCGCCGAACACCGAAATCATGATGATCATCGCGGCAATCACCACACGCACCGCATGGTTGTACCCGGCGACAACGGCGGTTTTCGCATCCTTACCGTGCACATAGGCTTCGCGCATGCCAGAGACCAAGAACACCTGGTAGTCCATCGCCAACCCGAAGAGAATACCGATCATCAGGGTGGGCAAGAACGCCAGGATCGGACCGGGGTCGTGCACCCCGAAGAGGGACCCCATGAAGCCCATCTGGTACACGGCAACCACCGCGCCGAAGCTCGCCAGAATCGAGAAGAGGAACCCGACCGAAGCAACCAGGGGTACCAGAATCGAGCGGAACACCAGAATCAGCACAATAAACGACAGGCCCATGACGACCGCCAAGTACAGCGGCAGTTTCTGCGCCAGCGTATTGGAGACGTCGATATTGCCGCCGGTCAGGCCGGTCACGCCCAGTTTCACGTCAGTGCCCTGTATGTTCACGTGAACCTCACGCAGCTGCTCAACTAGGTTCACGGTTTCAACCGAGCTCGGCCCGTGTTTGGGGATCACCTGGAAAATCTGTACGGTGTGGTCATCGGTTTGCCCGGCGGGAACCACGGTTTTCACGTTGTCGGGGTCTTTCGCCTCAATCGCGTGAGCAATATCGATCTGCGCCTGCTCAGCCTGCGCCTCGTTCATCCCTGCGGGGGTGTGCGCCACCGCCAGCACGGGGCCGCTCATGCCTTCACCAAACTTGTCTTTAACAATCTGGTAGGCCTTATATTCAGTGCTTTCAGTCTGTGAGCTTTCTGCCGAGGGCAGGCCCATGCGCATCTGGCCCATCGGAATGGCAATAGCACCCAACGCCACCACGCAGAGCAGGATGGTCACCACAGGTTTGGCGAGCACAATTTTCAGCCAGCCGTGCGGGGATTCCTCACGCTGTTCCTGTTCGGTGTGGCGTGCCGCAATCTTCTCAGGAGTATCAACGGACGCCCATGCCTTCTTCGACATGACTTTACGGCCAATCAGCGAGAGCATGGCGGGGGTTAGGGTCACCGAGATCAGTACGGCCACAAAGACGCACAGTGCCGCAGCATCACCCATATACCCCAGGAACGGGATACCAGTCACGTTCAGGGCCAGCAGGGCAATAATCACGGTGGCACCCGCGAACACCACCGCGTTACCGCTGGTGCCGTTAGCGACCGCGATAGATTTCCGCAGCGGCATGCCGTCCATGAGGTTGGAGCGGTGCCTGTTGAGAATGAACAGTGAATAGTCGATGCCCACCGCTAGGCCGAGCATCATGCCCAGCATGTAGGTGGTTGAGCTCATATCAACCAGAGACGAGAATGAGAGGGTACCCAGGATGCCCACAATCACGCCCACAATCGCCATGAGAATGGGCAGCCCGGCGGCAATGAGGGTGCCGAGCAAAACGATGAGCGTCATAAGGGCCACCACAATGCCCACAATCTCGCCAACGCCCATACCCACATCGGGAGATTCGGCGACATTCTGGTCAAAATAGACCTTCAAACCCTTCAGATCGGCACTCTTGAAGTGTTCCATGAGCTTTTCTTTATCAGCATGCGGGGCTTCCGAGCTTTTCATTTTGAAGAAAACCCCGGCGACCGCGGTCGAGCCGTCCTCGGAGACCGTACGATAGTCGCTCGTCAGATCCAGAAGCGCCGATTTGCGGGCGAGCTCCGCCTGCTGTTCGGGAAGCTTCTTTTCAGAGTCGGCAAGTTCAGCGGCCTTTGTATCCAGCTGCTTCTGGGATTCGGCCAGCTGAGCACGCTGAGCGTCAATCTGCGCCTGCTGGGAGCCAAGCTGTTCACGCATAGACTCTAGAGCACCAGCTGCTCGAGCCTGTTCGCGGGCCGCATCCAGCTGCTTCTGTGCCGCCTCCAGCTGCGCTTTGCCGTCATCTACTTTCTTCTGAGCATCCCGCAGCTGTTTCTTGCCATCCTCGATCTGCTTCGGGGCGGCATCTAGCTTCTGCTTACCCTCTTCAAGCTGCTTCTTGCCGTCGGCTATCTGCTGCTCGGTGGCAAAAGGGTCGCTCACATCGTCAACCGCCGAATTCTCGTTCTTAAGGCTATTCAGCTTGTTCACGAAGGCTTGTTTCTGCTCATCGGTAATGCGTGAACCGTCACCGGTGGTCACGATTACTTGGCCGGTTCCTCGGTTAGCGTCCGGGAAGCGTGAGGCCAGCTCATCGGTGAGCCGCTGCGTCTCAGTGCCGGGCATGGTGAACGTGGTCTTTAGCTGCCCATGGAATGCACTATACGTACCGGCAACACCGGCAATAACAAGCACCCAGATAGCAATCACTGCCCAGGCTTTGCGAGCGGCAAAGCTACCGATAGAGTAAAGCCATTTAGCCACTGCGGATCCTCCTCAAACTCAAAAATCTCTGTGTTGATTGATATGGTGCGCGTATTCGCTGCGCCTATGCGTATTGACCGCCAAGCAGTTCTTCAACATAGCCAAGGCAGTGTTCTATGCTGTCCCGCATTTTCTCAGCGTCTTCGGGGGGTTTGGGGTTGCCTTCGGCGTCATAGAAGGACGCCGCAATGCCCTCACAGACGGCGGAGGCGATAAGGTTCCCAAAAATGGCGATGCGCATCCGCGGGATGTCTTGACGCTGCTGCCAGAGCTTATCAACGACCATTTCGATGGAGTTCATATAGGAGGTTGAGCTGTATTCGTTGAACTTATTGTCAATCGAGTAGTCGTGAAGGGCGAACAGCAGCCGCGCGTGGGGTTCCACATGTTCGGCGAGGCGTTCAGTAGTGAACGCGGCGCGCACCCCGTCGAGCATGTCCCGTTCTAGATGCGGGCCGGTGGGGGTGCAGAAGTCAGGGATGACCTCAAAAATACGATCCAGGTACTCGTTCAGGCGTTCAACGGCGGCGGCTTCAACCGAGGAAAAATGGTTGAAAATGGTACGCCGGGATACACCGGATTCTTTGGCGAGCGTATCCGCCGTAAGCGCTTTAAGGCCGCCCGCAAGCACGAGTTTTTCGGCCGCATCCATAATGGCGATGCGGTTCTCGGCTTTGCGCGCGGAGCGTTTGTCTACAATCTTTTGAGCAATACACACAGTTATTACACTAAGTGCAATATTGCACTAAGTGCAAGTTTTGGCAATGTGAGCTCACCCATATTTTTGCACTGAGTGCAAATACGCAGGGGTGTTCGGCCCCAAGAACCAACACAGGACACACACGGTAACCAGCAAACTGAACACACGGTTCCTTCACACTACCCACAAACGGCGGGCATCCATAAGGATGCCCGCCGTAATCAAAAGAAGCAGCGCCATTAGTGCCCGCCCGCCCCCTTCTGCACGCTCAGCCGAGCCTGCGCAGGTGCCGCACTCGCCAACGGCAAACGCACCATGAACTCGGTGCGACCTGGCCGGGATTTAACCGAGATCGTGCCGCCATGCACACGCACAATCGCCTGCACAATCGAGAGCCCCAGCCCCGTGGTGCCGTCCGAACCGGAACGTGCCTTATCGGCACGCGCGAAACGGTCAAAAATCTTATCCACAAACTGCGGGTCAATCCCCGGCCCGTTATCCACCACGGTCATTAGGGCGTGGCTGCGATCCGCTGAAACCCGCAACCCGGCAATCACAGTGGTGCCGTCATCCGTGTGTTTACGGGCGTTTGACAGCAGATTCAGAATCACCTGCTGCAGCTGTGAGCGGTCAGCAATCATCTCAACCGGCTCATCCGGCACATCCAGCCGCCACACGTGAGTGCGGGCCGCCGCCTGCATATCGGAAAGGCACTCAATCAGCAGCTCCGTCAGGTCAATCAGCTCAAACTGCGGCTCACGCCCCTCATCCAAACGTGCCAGCAGCAGCAGGTCTTCAACAAGGCGCGACATGCGCACCGTCTGCGAGTCGATGCGCGCCAGCGACGACTGCCCATTCTCACTCATTGCCTCTGTCCAGCGCATCATATCTGAGTAGCCTTTAATGGCGGCCAGGGGCGTGCGGAGCTCATGGGAAGCATCCGCAATGAAGGCGCGAATCTGCTGTTCGGTGCGTTCACGCACCTCAAGGGCCGAACTCACATTATCGAGCAGCTGGTTCAGGGCGTACCCGACCGCGCCCACCTCGGTTCTGGGGTCGGCGTCTTTGGGCATGACCTTCACCTGCTGGGAGATGGTGTGTTCACCCAGGTTTAGGTTCGCCACGTCGGTGGCAACCGCCGAAACACGCTCCAGCGGGCGCATGGTGCGGCGAATAATGTAGGAGCCAAGCATCCCGGCCAGCACCATAACAGCCACGGATCCAATCACCATCACAGTGATGGTGGCGGCTAGGGTCTGGTGCATATCGCCCATGGGTACACCAACCAGCAGGTTTCCTGAGCCTGGTTTACCTTTTGAGACCTGCACCAGGTAGTGGCCTCCGCTTTCCAGCTCAACCTCCACGGGTACGCCGTCTTGGGCACCCAGGCGGATAGCAGAGAGCAGGTTCTTATCGGAGTCTGAGATCCCCTGAGTATGCGCTTTGCTGTCGAGGATGCCTGCGAAAGTGGTCTGCCCGTCTCGATCAAAGCACATGCCGAGTGTGCCAGGCACCTGCCCGGGAATGAGTAGCGGGTTTTTGCCGGTGGCATTATTGTCCGAGGTGGGGCACGCGAGGTTCCCACTGGATTCTCCCCCTTCGGGGCCGCCACCCGCACGCAGGGAGGTGCCGTTGAGGTTAGCGATAACCTGACCCAGTAGCGAGTTATGAATAGCAACGTAGCTTGAGCTGCCGATAATAATGCAGGCAACGCCGAGCATACTTACGAGGATGGCAATAAGGCGGGTGCGCAGACGCGGGGAGTAACGCACTTTTTTGTTTCGTCGTGCGCGTTTAGCGGGTGCCTGGGGTTGGGGTGGTGCTGTGTGCGTGCTCTGCGCTACGTTCATTCAACCACCCTTCCATACCATATTCGGAATTTATTATATGCAGTATTCGCGAGGATTAATCCTTGATTTTTACAACTTTACTACTGTTTTTATACAGCTGGACGTATAACATAACCTGCGCCGCGTACTGTGTGGATCATAGGCTCACGCCCCACATCAATCTTCTTACGCAGATACGAGATGTAAAGCTCCACAATATTTGCTTGTCCGCCAAAATCATAGTTCCACACGTTATCAAGAATCTGGCTTTTAGAGACCACGCGTTTAGCGTTCTCCATGAGGTAGCGCAGCAAATCGAACTGAGTTGCGGTAAGCGTGATGGGGTCGCCGCCACGGCTCACCTCACGGGTGTCCTGGTTCAGGATCAAATCTCCCACCACTAGTTCGGCGTCATCAACCGCAGCCACACCCGAGCGTTGCACCAGCCGGTGCAGGCGAATCATCACCTCCTCCATTGAGAATGGTTTAGTCACATAATCGTCGGCACCCGCCGCCAGCCCTTCAATACGGTTATCAACGGAGTCTTTGGCGGTGAGGAAGAGGCACGGCACCTCGGGGTAAAATTTGCGGATGCGTTCCAGCAGTTCCAGGCCGTCAAAGCCGGGCATCATAATATCGAGTACCAGCACGTCTGGCCGCCAGTCACGGGCAATGGCGAGCGCGGTGGGCCCGTCGGTGGCAGACTGCACTTCCCAGCCGATCATTTTCAGGCCCATGCTCACGAGCTCTTTCAGCATCTCTTCGTCATCGGCTACAAGAGCGCGGATGGGGCTGCCGTCTGGGTGTTCAAGGGTGGGAAGATTTTTAGCGATTTCGGTTGCTTTGCTACTCATGTCTTAAAGGGTAGCGGTAGTTTGGGGGTGCAGTGGCGGTTTTTCCCGTTTTTCTCGCACAACATAGTGGATGCATAAGCCGTTCACAGCAACAGCACAGTATCCCGCCCCCTGGGGTCGTTCAAAGATGCCGCACCCCTGTGTGCTTACCGGCAGGACCGCATAATAATGACACTGTGACGCCAGAGGAGGAATGGAGTTGCCTTGGCGTCACAGTGTCTTAGGGATGTGGGCGGGTAATGGTCAGGCGTTGCGGCCCTACCCTGTTAGAGGCGCACCCCGCCCTTGAGGATACGGCGAGGTTCCAGCGGTTTCACCCCGCCAGCCCCCGGGGCTCCGTAGCCGGATACACTCAAATCGTTGCGGGTATTTCGTGGGCCGGAGAATCCTTCGTCCTCGATTTTCCCGTCGGAGGACACCGTGGTGGTAATCTCTTTATTTCTATCCCCCACACTCACGCTGCGGGGAGTGATCTCAACCCACGATCCGTCCGCGCAGGTCACGGTTTTTACTTCTTTGTCTTTCATGTACCGGAAGGTGCCGTCGGGGTTCACGTGGATCACCTGCCTAGAACCGTATCCCACGTTTTCTTTAACGGTCATGTCCCAGGAACCGTCGGGGTTCAGCTGCATGCTTTTCATCCCTGTTTCTGCGGTCCAGGTGCCGTCGGCTTTTACCTCAATGTGGTCGCTGCCGCGCTTAATGTAGGTCCAGGAGCCGTCGGAGTCGTTAATTTTTACCCAGGGTTTGTCGGAGCTGCTGATGGGGTCGTTCGGGCGCGGGCGCGGCTTACCGGCCTTATTATCATCGGTGAGAGCAGCTGAGCCGCCGGGGGCATTCTGGCTTTCGAAGGGAACCTTGTCGGGGTTTTTGCCGACTTCATGGGCTGGGCAGGTGATGGGGAATTTTACGTCGGTGAAGAAGTTATATTCCCGCGCTTTTTCGGGGTGTTCAATGAGTTCTTTGGCGTCAATTTGTTCTTTTGGGGTGGGGGTGGCGGATGCCGTGTAGCTTGATGATGCTGCGTTTGAGGCTCGGCTGCTGCTGGCGGACTGTGATTTTGAGCTGGATGAGCTTGAGGTGGAGGCTGCCGTGCAGGCGCTGAGTGCAAGAACCATGACCGCGCCTACGGAAAGTATGCGAAGCTTATGCATAGTAATTCCTTACCGGTGAATATTATGGGTTTATGGGCGTTTTCCTCTTCTAATATACCCTTTAGACTTTTTTGAGGCCGCTAAAACACGCCCCTGGGTGCAGGATCCTTTTCGCGATGCTCTCATCCCATCCGCTATTGAGGCTTTGTGGGTTTTGTCTATAGCCCGTCCCGCAGGATTGATGGGAGCATCCCCAACTCGTCGAGCCTGCGCACCAGGTGGATGCTCAGGTCGTTACCCCACACCCGTGCACTGTATTTGCGGGTGCCTTCAGGCCGGTAGAGCAGGTCGCGGTCAAGCAGGCTTTTCAGTTGTTTACTGCGCACAGCGGAGGAGCCGGGAAGCAAGTCTTTCACGTCACCGGCAGAGACTTCCCAAATAGCATTATTTAACAGGTACGAATCTGATATTTAACGGGGAGAGCCGTTTTCCCTTGATATTTCAGGGTTTTCAGAATCCCCTGTCGGGTAATTATTTAACGCCAGGCGTTTTAACATTTAACGCGAAGGCCCTTCCCGGAGGCAGCACAGCCGGGTACAGCAACGCCCGCGTACGGAGCGAACCGTAGCGGGCGGGTACTGCTGTATTCACCGGTTACAGGTTAGTGGTGCTGTGTTTTATGGGAATGCTTTCTGCCCTGCGGCTATGGGGTTACGCGCCCTTAGGGGTATAACACCATCTTTAACAGTTAATGGCGCGAGGGGGGTTTCCGGGTCTTTTATGCTTTTATCGCTGCTCCGGTTCTCCCAAGTTTTTTGTGCAACTTCCCTCCATTTCTTATCCGAAACACCCTCATAGATTTTGCCGTCGGGGGTGCCGTAGGTGATTTCGCTGTCCTTGTATTCATAGCACCATGAGCCGTCGGCAAACATCTGTATCTTTGCGGATTCCCCAGTTTTCTTCACCCACGTGCCGTTCGGGTTCACATGCATATTCACCTTGGTTTTTTCGGTGTAGGAGTCCCATGACCCGTCCGCGTTCAAGGTTGTGGTGTCACCGTCACTATTTTTGGATTTCCATGTACCGTCGGCGGCAACTTCAGCGGTTTCTTTTCCTCCTTTAGTGGAATATGAGTAAGACCCATCATCTTTGAGGTCAACATTGTCTAGGCCCCAATCATGGGGCTCCGTTTCCCGACGGCGTGGCTCTTTACCCGCCTTATTATCATCGGTGAGGACAAGCCGCTGCTGCTGCGCTATGGCGACACGTTCCTGTTCGGAGCCAACGGGTGCCTGCGCAGCCTTTACACCCCTGGGCAAGGGCGCACGCGGTATCAGCGGGATGACGCCGTTACTTCCCACACCGTATTTAATATCATCTGTGCGCTGCACGATAGACGATCGCTCGTAGTCGAAGGGCTTCACAAGGCCCCACGCGGAGCTTACTGAGGTACTCTGCTGCCCATTCTTCGAATCGGTGATTGTGACGGTGCCGTCCGCGCTGCCAATAATGGTTTGGTAGCGACCTTTCTTCTCCCAGCTGCCGTCAGGGCGCACCTGTTCTCGGGCCTCTACAGCTTCTTTCCCCTCTTCGGCCTCATATTTAGTGACTGTATCCCACGACCCGTCAGGGTTGACGTGCGTTTTCTCCTGCGTGGATTTGCTATTTTCCACAGCATCCCACGACCCGTCGGCGTGAAGTGTAACTTCCTGATGACGATAACCGTCTGATCGATATGACCAGGTGCCGTCAGCGTTCACGGTCAGCTCCCGGTCTTTATCAGGGGAATACTTCCAAGAGCCGTCATCATGCACTGTCACATACTTACTGGTTCCCCCCTGCGAGCGCGGGCGGGGTTTACCAGCCTTATTATCGTCGGTCAGACCAACGGTGCGTACCTCGCCGCCAGATGCTGACGGGGTGGCGCTGGGTGACACGGACGCAGAGGCTGTGGCGGATGAGGTGGCCTCAGCCGGGTTGAATTTGCCGGGCTCCGGGCAGGTTGGCATTTCGGGTTCGGTGTACCTGCTGTATGGGCTGTATGAGCTGGAAGCCACCGGGCGTTCTGGGGCGCGCGGTATTGTTTCTTCTTTCCTCGCGGAAAACACAGCACACGAGCTTAAAACCAGTGTCAGCGCGGTACCTGCTGAGATGGATGCAAGAACACGGTGATAGCGTAAGATTGTCATTGCCAGATTCCTTACACTCTCTCCTACGAGAAGGCCTTCTGCCCGGCGGCTACTGCGACACGCGGCATCAGGGGAACAACACCATCTTTAATAGGGGACGGCGCGGTGGCGGCGTGTGGGGGTTCTATGTATTCATAGTCGCGCCGTTCATCCCACATTTTATAATCGGCTTCATGCCATTTACCGTCTGTACCGAGCCCGTAGATTTTACCCTCGGGGGTGCCATAGTAGGCACCGTAATAGGTGGATGATTCGCCATCACCAATCCTGAGATCGTAGCACCATGAGCCGTCGGCAAACATCTGCGCCCTTACGTTTTTCCCAAAATTCTTCACCCACGTGCCGTCCGAATTCACGTGCACATTCATCTTGGATTCTTTGGTGTTCACCGTGGGTTTTTCGGTGTAGGAATCCCATGACCCGTCCGCGTTCAATGTTGCGGTGTTACCATCACTACCTTTGGCTTTCCACGTACCGTCGGCGGCAACTTCAGCGGTTGCATCTCCTTCTTTAGTGGAATACGAGTAGGACCCATCATCTTTGAGGTCAACGTTGTCCAGACCCTGGTCATAGGATTCTGTTTTCCGGCGGCGCGGCTCTTTACCCGCCTTATTATCATCGGTGAGGACAAGCCGCTGCTGCTGTGCCAGGGCAATACGTTCCTGCTCCGACCCAACGGGTGCCTGCGCAGCCTTTACACCCCTGGGCAAGGGCGCACGTGGCATCAGCGGGATCACACCGCCGTCTCCCACACCGTACTTAATGTTATGGTCCTTCTGCACAAAAATTAATTCCTTGTAGTCGAAAGGCTCCACAAGGCTCCATTCGGAGCTTGAGAAGGTGCTGCCCTGCTTTCCATCCGAATATGTGAGCGTGACGGTGCCGTCCGCGCTGCCAACAATGGTTTGGTAGGGGCCTTTCTGTTCCCAGCTGCCGTCAGAGCGCACCTGCTCATGATGCTCTTCGGCCGCCTTCCCCTCTTTGGCCTCATATTTAGTAACTTTATCCCACGACCCGTCAGGGTTAACGTGCATTTTCTCCTGTTTGCTGTACTCGTTATTTGTAATATCCCACGACCCGTCGGCGTGAAGTGTAGCTTCCCGCTGCCCAAAGGTCTTTGATCGATACGACCAAGTACCATCCGCATTCACGGTCAGATCACTGCTATCGTCGTGATACTTCCAGGAGCCGTCCTCGTTCACCGTCACTTTGTTAATAACTTTCCCCTGAGGGCGCGGGCGGGGCTTACCGGCCTTATTGTTATCGGTCAGACCAACGGTGCGCACCTCGCCACCAGAGGCTGACGGGATGGCGCTAGGTGAAACCGATGACGATGAAGTAGCCTCAGCCGGGAATTTACCGGGCTCCGGGCATTTTTCCGGCTTCTCAGGCATCCCATGGCTGTTATACGAGTTATGCGAGCTGGAGGCCGCCGGGTGCTCCGGGGAGTCCTCTTTCTTCGCAGAGAACGTAGTGCACGAGCTTAAAACCAGCATTAGCGCGGTACCTGCCGACATGGACGCAAGAACACGGTGATAACGAAAGTTTTTCATTGTATAACCTCCTTATAACCTCTTATGAGACGGCCTGCTGCCCGGGGTACAGCGGTTTACGCGGGGTCAGAGGCAGGACGCCTCCCCCACCAATGCCGAGACCATACCCCACCCTGGGTGATGGAACACTGGGGGTGCGCACAGTTGTATACGTTTCATTCGTAATCTCGAACGGCTTACCGCTTGAGCCTTCCATGTACACTTTGCCGTTGACATCGCTGTAGGTGACGAACCCACCGCTGCTCTCTGAGCGCCACGTCCCGTCAGCATGCAGTTCTTCTTTTTTAGAACCCTCGGTCGTACGCCAGGTGCCGTCAGGGTTGACGTGCGTGACAGCTTCCTCACCGCCACTCTTAGTTTCTTTCTCTTCCCACGAGCCGTCAGCGTACAGGGTCGTTGTTTTCTGCCCCACCGCTTTCTCATGTTGAACCCAGGTGCCATCGGTGGCGACAGTCAGCTCAGTGTCCCCTTTGTTCCAGCTCCATGAGCCGTCAGGGTTAACCTTGGCTTGCGGGTTTACTTCACGTTCAGGGCGCGGGCGCGGCTTACCGGCCTTATTCTCATCTGTCAGAAGCGTGCCTTCAAGCTCAGCAAGGTCCCTGCGGTATTCATCAGTTTCGGGTACAGCCTTCTTAGCGGAGACACCCAACGGCAGGGCAGTACGCGGTTTCAGGGGAATAACACCGTCTTTCGGGACGGAAGTTACCAAGCTTCCATCTTCCTTGTAGAGCGATGCCACGTACTTGGGGAAAATATCGGGCCATTCGCTGCGAGAAATAGGTTTCTCTTCATCTGCTTTGGAGTCTTTCTTGGTGGCTGTACCATCAGCCTTACCAACATATTTAACGCCGAGCTCGTCTACCTCCCAGGTGCCGTCGGCGCGAACCTCTGCCTTATTTGAAGGCTCTTTATTTTCTTTGCCTTGCTCTTGAATGCTCCACGAGCCGTCAGGGTTAACGTGGATTACAGTTTTTGAATTAGACAGTTTTTCGGTGGATTCCCACGAGCCATCGGCGTGAAGCGTAAATTCCTTCTCACCAGTTTTATTCACCCAAGTGCCGTCAGCATTCACAGTTATTTTTTCCTGGCCAGACAAGGTTTTCTCCGTCCACGATCCATCAGATTTCACCTGGTTCTGATTACCACGAGTTTCACGTTCGGAGCGGGGGCGGGGTTTCCCTGCCTTATTGTCGTCTCCCAGACCAACTATCTGCCGCCCGTCCTCCGTTGAGGTGGATGCGGACTCTGACGACCCCGAATTATTGGTGCCCCCTCCCTGGTTCACCCCGGATGATGAGCAGGCACTCAGTGCCAGCAAGAGGGCGAATGAGGCCGAGACGGGGGCTGCCATACGGTTGCGGTTGGTCTTCTTCATCGGAGTTTTCCTTCTTCATAACGTATGTCGGTGTGCGGCGCACCGGGCGCCGTTACCCTCAGTATATGAACCGGGGCAGTGACTGCGGCGGCACCTCACCGGTGCTCGTTACGATGTACAGAGAACCCGTAGCCAGCTCTCACCGTTCCCCCAGTAAACCCCCAGCTTTAAAGACGCGTGCAGGCCGGATGCTCCCCACACAACGGGGGTATCCGGCCTGCACAATACCGCGTATTTTCGCCCGCCACCGGTACCGCACGACGGCCCCAGCGGCGAACCGGCTCGGCTACGAAACGGCTTTCTGTCCCACTTTCAGCGGAGTGCGGGGCTTGAGCGGAACCACACTATTGGGACCCACGCCGTTCTTTGAGACGAAGGAGGTGGGGAATCCGGGTACTTTCGCCGGGAAGTGTTCTTTCTTGATTTCCCGGTTAAAGTTGCTGTGCTGTTTATCCACGTGGTGGGCGGTGCCATCTGCCAGGCCGGTATCGAGTGACCTGTCGTCCTCGTACCGCCACGAGCCGTCCGCGTGGGTTACAGTAACGGATTGGTTCCGTTGATCCTCCCAGGTCCACGAGCCGTCAGCGTTCACATGAATTTTCTGCTGATATTTCACGTCGTCAAAGTCCCAGGAACCATCAGCGTGCAGGGCGGCGGACGAGCCGTCTTTTGTGCTCTTCCACCCCCAGGTGCCGTCAGCGTTCACCTTGACCTCCACACCACCGACGGTGGTGTGCGTCCATGAGCCGTCCTCATTAATGGTGGCGTTAGATTCTGGGTATTTATCGGTGGAACGCGGGCGCGGCTTACCGGCCTTATTGTCGTCGGTCAGGGCGGTACCGTCCGCCTCAGCTGAGGCCTGCTTCTCCTCCTCAGAGCCGGGGACAGCATAGGTGACTTTCAAACCGGGTTTGAGGCCAGCACGGGGTTTGAGCGGAACCACGCTATTGGGACCCACAACATTCTCCGTCACCTGCGTATGGGGCGCTGGGGGAACCCCGGGGAAGCCTTCCTTGGGGATTTCACGTTCCTCCCCGGTGGCCGTGTTCTTCTTTATCGCGGTCCCTTCCGTCGTACCGGTGGTTACGTACTTACCGCCGCCTTCGTGGTTTTCCCAGCTGCCATCGGCACGGGTTTCGGTAGAGTCACCGGTTTTCTCGTTTTTCTGCCTCCAGGTGCCGTCCGCGTTCATGTGAATAGTTTTCTCCACGTACTCGTTGTGGGTGGAATAATCCCACGAGCCGTCGGCATGCAGGGTGGCTTCCTGCCCGTTCTTTTCGTCCTTCCAGTGCCAGGTGCCATCCGCGTTAGTGGTCATGACTGTGCCGTCGGGCTTATCGTATGTCCACGAGCCGTCCTCATTAATGGTTGCACCTTTGAGGGTGTCTTTCATGGATGAGCGCGGGCGCGGTTTACCGGCTTTATTGTCGTCGGTCAGGCCCACGGGCAGCTTATCGTCCGCCGATTCGGAGGCAGCCGCCGTGTTCACCGGGGAGGACTCGCTCGTAGCGGCGGCTGCGGAAGACTCGCTCATAGTCGGGGAACTTTCCTGCGATTTCACGGAGCTAGTGGTGCAGGCACTCAGCGCCAAAACCAAGGCAACACTGGCCGATAGTGGCGCGGCGAAACGACGGGGCGTCAACATATGCATTCTCTTTTCAACGGTGAATAATAATGCCCCACAACACCACTTCAGTGAATATGCAGCAGTGTGGGTTGTGCAGCATCTTTAAGTGTACCTTGCTGGCTAAACCAGCCGTACCTTCACCCAATACCCGCTATGCACAGTTTTACATGTTTATGCGTTTTGTAATGTCCTATCACCAGTTAGGGGACGTTTTTCTGACCCGCCTTCAGCGGGGTGCGCGGGCGCAGCGGGATGATACTCTTATCCCCCACACCATCCTGCCCATAAATAGTGGGCAACGCCGGGGTCTCATCGGGTATTCGATCCGGGCCAACCTCACGCATATCCGGCTTCTGCTGGTACACCTTCCCGTCCGATGTGCCATACAAGGTCACATGCTCAGCCTGCTGACGCCATGAACCGTCCGTATTCACCGCCATCCCCCGCCCAGACGGAACCAGGTCATAGCTCACATGATCCACCACCCGAATCCAGCTGCCGTCCGGGTTCACCCGGGTGCGTTCCTTAGTTTTAGCGATATAGCTCTCCCACGTGCCATCAGCTTTCAGGCTTGCCTTATCCCCGCCGCTATTGGACCACTCCCAGGTGCCGTCCGGGTGCACGTGCATGCTCACATTCGCGTCCTTATACTCCCACGACCCGTCACCATTAATTTTTGCACCCGCCGGGGTAGTCCCACCGGATGCGCTTGGCCGGGGCCTGCCCGCCTTATACTCGTCCACTTGGCCCACAGGCACGGTGTAGCTTGTTGAGGTGGACGGGGCCGGGGTGGCGGCCCGCTCCTCATACGTGGGGTTGGCGGTGCAAGCGCTTAGCACCACCAATAAGACGGCACCAGAGCATAACGGCGCCACACGGTAACGGGGCGTAAACATGTGTTCTCTCTTTCACCGGCGATAGTTTCAGGCGCCACGGCAGCCTCCGGAAGGTAGGGCACCTGTTCCCTTAAATTTTATCGTGCGCCACCTTTGAGGGTGAGGGCACGCATCACGGTGTCTCCCGCGCAATCGTAGAAGAACCCCGGCGAAACGTCGCGTGAAGGCGCCGCCCCGCCGGGGCTATCAGGGAACCGCCGGGCTACGAGCTCACTTTCTGCCCGGCCTTCAACGGGGTGCGTGGTTTAAGCGGCACCACACCGCCGCCGCCCGGGCCGTTCGGCTCAAGCACGGTGGGGGCGCTAGGAATGCCCTTCGGTGCGTCTTTCTTCGACAGCTCACGCGCAACAGGTTTCTCCTGGTACGCCTTACCCTCCGCGGTACCGTACAGCACGAACGACTCGGTCTCATTACGCCACGAGCCGTCCGCGTTCACCGTGATCTTATGGTTACCTTTCACCAGGTCTTCGGCACCGCCCTTATACTCCCAGCTCCAGCCACCATCGGCTTTAACGTGCACAGTCTCATCACGGGAGGCAATATACTCATCCCACGACCCGTCAGCGTGCAACGCGGAGGTGTTACCGTTAGCGTCCTTCTGGGTCCAGGTGCCATCGGCTGCAACCGTCATGGTGACGCCCTTAGCATCAGAGTACGTCCACGACCCGTCCTCATTCACCGTGGCATTTGCTTTGAGCTTGTGCTTTGAGCGTGGGCGTTCGGTGCCCGCCTTATTGTCGTCGTTCAGCAGCAGCCCCTCCTGCTCGGCGGTGGCTTTCAGGTCTTCTTCAGAGCCTGGGACAACGTAGATCACTTTCGTACCCGGTTTCAGGCCCTTACGGGGCTGCAGCGGCAGCACGCTCTCACCGCCCACCCCGTCCTCAGAGACCACCGTTGCGGGGGCGGGAGGCACCACGGGCCATTCCTTACGGGAGAGCTGACGCTGACCCGACGCGCTCTTACTCACCGCCGTCCCATCGGCGTTGCCGGTGTTTTCGGTGGTGCCGTGGGTGTGTTTCCAGCCGCCGTCAGTGTGCGTCTCAAAATGCCCCACTTTCCTGTCATCCATAGTCCAGGTGCCGTCAGCATTAACATGCACCTGCCGGTGGATCATCTCATTATTCATAATGTGATCCCACGAGCCGTCAGCGTGCAGGGTGGCCTCAGTGCCTTCTTTCTGGTTTTTCCAGGTCCAGGTGCCGTCGGCGTTAGTGGTCATAACGGTGCCGTTGGAGGCGGTGTACGTCCACGACCCGTCCGGGTTCACTGTCGCACCTGTGGCAACATCTTTCACCTTCGAGCGGGGGCGGCTATCGCCAGCTTTATTATCTTCAGTTAAACCGAGGGGGAGCTTCCCGTCAGCAGCATCCGGTGTGGTGGCGGAGGCGCTCGCCGAGGCAGTTGACGACGCACCCGCCTGCGGTGAACTATTAGGTGCCGAAGAGCACGCGCTCAACCCCAGAAGTAGACAGGCACCGGCACATAGCGGCGCCACAATTCGGCGGGATTTAAACATATAACTCCCTCGTTATTTATCGGTAATCATGGTGGTGACGTTTTGGTCACCCTTGTTTCATTGTAACGCGCACCTTTCACCACCTAGTACCGGTGCTTACGCCCCTTCAGCGCGTCGCACACTGCCGGTTTTCGGCACCTTCCCCCTGAACTTTCCGCCTTTTTGCGGGAATGAACCGCTGCGGCAGGCTCTTATAGCTGAGGGTGACGGTAAAATTTTAGGAAATACCCGAGAGCCGACGGAAGGAGAGGACCATGCGCATCAGCCGCATCTACAACAATAATGTGGCCCTCACCGTCGATACTTTCGGTAAGCAGGCGGTGGTGATCGGCCGCGGGCTGGCGTTTGGTAAACGCAAAGGGGACATGGTTAACCCCGCGAAAGTTGAGCAGACCTTCGTCCCTGAGCAGGGTATCTCGGCGGAGCGGCTCAGCTGGTCGCTGTCCGAAATTCCTGCCGATATTCTGGCGATAGCCACCGAAATAGAGGGCGACGCCCGCAACGACACCGAGATTGAGCTCTCAAACTCGTTCATTATCCCGTTCGCAGACCACCTGCACTACGCGGTCATACGCGCCCGTGACGGGCTGCGCGTGGATTACCCGCTCGCACCCGAGGTGAACCTGCTGTACCCGCACGAGGTGACCTACGGCCACCGTGCCCTGAACCTGGTGCGCAAGCGCATGGGCGTGGACCTGAACACGAACGAGGCGATCCCGCTGGCGCTGCACCTGGTGAACGCCCAGTTTGCGACCGCCGACATGTCGCGGGCATTCCGTATGACGGAGGTGTTTGCGCAGGTTTTTGAGGTGATTGAGGTTGCGTACAGGCGCGCTATCGACCCGGCCTCCATGTCCGCGGCACGGTTCATTACGCACCTGCGGTACCTGTTTGTGCGCGCCGATCAGGGCAAGATCGGGGCGGCAGGTGCCGGGATTTCGCAGCCGAGCCTGCTGGCGGCTTTACGCGCGGATGCGCCACGCGCCTACGCGTGCGCGCAGAAGGTACTGCTGCTTCTTGAGATGCAGCTTCAGCAGCCGCTCACCCAGGATGAGCTGACCTATTTGACGATTCATATTGACCGCTTGGCGAAAGACCTGTGGGGTGCTGCCCCCGCATAGGGCAGCCGCCTCACCCATTCCGCAGCAGGTGCAGTACAGCCTGCACGCGGCGGGCGTTGCTGTTTGTATCGGGCAGGTCGAGCTTCGCGAAAAGGGTGTTGATGTGCTTCGCCACGGTCTTTTCCGCCACGAACAACTTCTCAGCAATATCGCCGTTTGATAGGCCCTCCGCCATGAGGGTCAGCACCTCAAGCTCGCGGGAGGTCAGCCGCTCCAAGCGCTGCTGCACCGCCCGATGCTCCATTAGCTCCTTGAGGGTCTCCGGGTCTACCACCACGCCGCCTGCGGCAACCGCCTTGACCGAGCGCACGAACCCGGCATCGTCAAACACCCTGTCCTTGAGCAGGTAGCCGGTGCCCAAACCGCCATCCATATGCAGCTCATCCACGTACAGGCGCTCCACATACTGCGAAAGAATCAGCACCGGCTGCCCCGGAATCTGCTTGCGAATCTGAACCGCCGCACGCAAACCCTCATCCGTGAAGGTCGGCGGCATGCGAATGTCGATCAGCGCAACATCTGGGCGGTGAGTGAGCACCGCATCCGTGAGCGACGGCCCATCATCCACGGCGGCAACAACCTCAAAACCGTGGCGGGTAAACAGGTTCTCAAGCCCCTGCCGGAGCAAAAACTGGTCTTCGGCTATGACGATGCGCATCCGCCCTCCGATGCAACGTTGCGGAAAAAGGTGGTGCCAGCACCCATGACGGGGCCAGCCCTTCGGTGACACTATTAATTATATGGAAACGCAACCACACCACCACGGATTACCGACAGGAGACGGCACGATGCCTACCGAAAAAGTTGCCGAACCGATCCTGCGGATGTACACGGACCCGCAGTCGAGTTCCGCACCTCAACCTAGCTCTGTACCTCAGCCCGGTCCCGCACCCACGCACCCGGGACCAATCAGCCCGGAGCCGATGAGTTCGCGGCCTTCCCACCTCAAGCCGCTGAGCACCCAGGACTCCGGGCAGGACTACAACCCGCCCGGGCGCGGGCAAACTGTTCTTCTCATGATGGGCATTTTCATTCGTGCCATCTATGAGGTCTATGTTTTCGCCCTGTTCTGCGTCGTTATCAGCCTGTGCTTGGTGGGGATTGGTTTCGTGTTCCTGCCGCTCATCCTGAACTTAATGAAGTTCGATGCGGAGGCAGAGCGCAATACCGCGCGCCACCGCGCCGGGGTCGAGGTGATCGGAGGGTACAAACCCGTAGAAGGCGGCAAAAACCCGCTGCGCCCCCGAGAGAATCTTGCCCGGCTGGGCGATAGCCTGGTGCTGCGCGATATTCTCTGGCACTTTGTGAATGTCTTCGTGGGCACAACTTTAGGGCTGGTGCCGCTAGCAACATTCCTCAGCGGCGTATGGGGTGTTGTGATGATGCTTGGGCAGGGTGCTTTCGCCCCTTTGTTTGATGTTGATACCGGCGGCGGGTCATACTACTACATGTTCATTAATATGAGCGCCCCTTACGCGTACTGGTACGCCGGGATCGTGGGTATTATCCAGATCCCGCTGGCGCTCATCATCGCCCGGCCTTTCCTGAAGGCCTACGGCTACTGGGTTCAGCTTGTGCTGGGGCGCCCCTCCGAACTGGTGCTGCGTGAGCGTATCAGCCACCTGACCGACACCCGCAACGACGCCCTGGACTTTCAGCAGGACGAAATCTCACGCATCGAACGCGACCTTCACGACGGGGTTCAGGCGCACCTGGTCTCCATGGGCATGACCCTCAACGAGGTTGCCGCGCTCATGCAAGAAGACCCCGAACGCGCCCAGCAGATGCTCTCCCAGGCGCAGAACAGCTCGGTGACGGCCCTGCAGGAGCTGCGCGGACTGGTGCGGGGTATTCGCCCGCCGCTGCTGGCGGATCGCGGGCTGAATGAGGCAGTGCGCTCGCTGTGCACCAGCACCTCGGTACCGACCACGTTCACGAGCACGCTGACCGGGCGTCTGCCCGAACCGCTGGAGACCGCACTGTATTTCGCTGCGGCGGAGCTGGTCACGAACGCCGTCAAACACGCGAACGCCCAGAAGATTACCGTGAGTATTACACAGGGTGAATCGCTCATTATGTTGGAAGTGCAGGATGACGGCACCGGCGGTATCCCTCAGGATGCGCTGGGCGGCAAAGCATCCGGCGGGTTGGAAGGCATTCGCCGCAGGCTCGCCACTTTCGACGGGGAAATGTTTGTCAGCAGCCCAGCGGAAGGACCAACGTCGGTGCGCGCAATCGTGCCGTATGCCGCCCCCGCACCCCAACAGCACTAACCTACCTTCACGGGAAGTACTGGTGCGATAACAACCGGGCCTCTGCAACGTTCTCTGCTGCGACGCCCCTTATATAGACCCACCCACCCGGGCAAGTTCCTCCATAGCCCGGGTGGGTTATTCATGTTTCATTCTTTCGTCCTGCGACCCTGCGGGTCTTTTAGCGTGTACCTGAGTGTATAGGGTGTAGGCTACTGCAGCCCGGCTTTGTCAAGGCCCATCATCTTATCCATGCTTCCGGGGTCGGTCGCATAAGCCACCCCGAGGCGGTTCCACGCATTAATAACGGTAATAACAAAGGTCAGCTCCGCCAGCTCCTTCTCGTCAAACTGTGCACTCACCTGTGCGTAGTCGGCATCGCTCACATGTGAACCTTCAAGGCGGGTGAGTTTCTCGGCCCACTCCAGCGCAGCACGTTCTTTATCCGTAAAAAGCGGTGATTCACGCCAAACCGGCAGATGGTACAGGCGCAGCTCCCGCTCGCCTTGAAGTTTAGCTTCTTTGGCGTGCATATCTGTGCAGAACGTGCACCCGTTAATCTGTGAGATATACAGTTTAACAAGTTCTTTAATGGTGGTATCTAGGGTCAGAGTACCTTCCAAAGCCATCATTGCTTTGAAAGATTCGGGAGCAAGCTGAGAGTAGTTTGCACGCATAAAGACTCCTTACAATTAGTGAGCACGGTTATTCTGTGACTGTACAGGCGGTGTATAAGCAGGTCAAGAGGCTATTCGGCGGGAATCAAATCTATAGTTTGGTTTCACCTTTTTGTATACACTAGTAGCGGGAGAACCTGGATGAAAGAACACAAACAAAATGGATGCAGACCCGCCGCAGCATATGGCCCCGTCACCAAATTTTTCGCAGCCTTTAGCGTCGGCTGCCCTTGAGGCACAGCCGTCAACGTATGCTGCGATCGTTCAAAAATACTCCCGCTTTTATCTCGTGCGCCTGTGCACCGTGGGGCCTCTTATTGTATTGCACATAGTGGGCGCTATTATACTGCTGCTGGCGTTCATGAATGATGTGCAATCCTATAGCAACAGTAAGTACTCCGATGATTTATTCTATTCGCTAGAGTACCTTATGGTATTTGCGACCGCCGCAATACTATTTATATATCTGTTGTATCCTTTCTGTCATATTTTTGGATGGAAATCTGTAAAAATAATCTGCGCCCTGTGTGGGTTTGTATTATTAATATATTTGGGTTTATTTTTTCTCTTCTAGGGGTTGTTTTTTATATACTGCCAACTCTGAATAACATTAACTCAACTCTCCCGACGGGTGCCGTCGGTGAAGTACTCATTCTTGTGCTTGTATTCGCTGTACCCTTTGCTGAACTTGTTTTCTCCGGTATTTTTATCAAGCATTCGCTGTGGATGATAAGGAATAAGCATTAGCCCTTGTTTCCCTCCAGTTGCCATAGAAATAAAGGTTACTAACTATGAATGATGAAGAGATGAACAGGTTCATGAATCTTCTCTTGGAGCACGGGTGGAGAATCCAAAATACCGCCGGATCGGACATATTCCATGTCTCGGGGTCTGAGATGGTGTGGGAGTTAACGAATGAAGATCTTTACACAACTAATATTTTAACATTTTTTATTATTGGAGATTTAGGTCAGCCCAGCACAAAAATCAAAGATATTATACATGTTACAGACAAGAATAATAATCAGCTTATTTTCACAAAGAACAATATTATTGATCAGATAAATTTTATCGAGAATTTATAGAGGGCAAAGTACAGAAAACCAATATTGTTATTAAATATAGTAAGTGTTAGACGGGAATGAATTATGGAAGAAATAATGTTATTAGATGGCGTTGCAATCGAGTATGTGCCACGAATGGGCTATATGCATATTATATGTGAATTACCTTTTTTAACTAAGGAAGGACTATTGTATGTTGAAAACATGGATCCTGAAGCGGAAGATTTTTTGGTATCTAGTATTGAGTTATTAGCGGAAAATTTTTTGAAAGTTTCACTGAGTTCAGGTGATGTTGTTAATGTGATAAGTCACTTTAAAACAGGTAACTACCTGTTTAAAAAGATAATTGGAGATTTTAAAGAGTTTAATGCACGTAATTGGGGCGATGACAAACTAAAAATAGTAACCAATGGAGACAAATTAGGAAGTTTTGAGTTGTACCGAACAAGAGATAATGATTCATTTTTTGCTATTGATTTATTTGAAGAACAAGACCGTTATTATTTAATTGTCTCGGAACCTGACCGACCGTGGCAGAGGGATGAAGTCGCTAATGTCCAATTTGATGGAAAGCAAATTACCTGCCACCTTAAAAATGGTGATACGTTTCATTCTGAAATTGTTTGTGTACCTTATGTTGCCGACCTTATTAATAATGTGTCTAAGTTACTTGAGTAAATTATCTCCGCCGCCCTAATCCTGGCACAGGCCACCCTCTAACACATGCCTTTAAAGTAATATATACTATAATTTCAGGAAAGGTAGTTATTGTATCCAAAATATCGATCTAGTTAATAGAAAACAAATTAATTGTAGTGATAAGGGTTATTTATATTGTGGAATTAAAATTTTCAGTTATAGGAACTATTATTGACTTTCCGTATAGTCATATCTTACAGCAGAATCTTCAGAATTTTTTTGATCACATTAAACCACGATTTTCTCATGAGCAACTAAATGATTGGGTCATAGAGTTTCACATAAATCCGACTAATATTTATTGGCTTGAAACTCAAGAATGTACTAAGAGCTTTCTTGGGGTATATAAAAGAGGTATTACCTACCCCAAGATAAAGAAGAAAATATTTTCAGTTATCATACCAATTCCTAATAGCAATCAAATATCTTGGGGGCTACCAGAGGAAAGGTACCTTCATAGGCCTAAATCGAATCCTAATAATTTTTTTCTTACTGAATTTAGCACTAAGGGATTTACGGATTTAGAGGACTATTTTTTAGAATCTGCCAAAGAAGTAATTAATAGTTTCTTAAATAAAGGTTTTAAAATACAGGGAATTAATTTGAAATTTGATATAGTTGATGCGCGTAAAGAAAAGTAAATTTGTAAAGACCATAAAATTAAATATTCGCAATATTCAATGAGAATTTGGAAAAATATATAGCCAAGGTATAATGTAAATAATTTATTGCACCATTAAAGAGAATGTATTTAAAGAGTGCAATCAATTAAAAAGGAAGTATACAAAATGTTAAAAATCAGGAAAAATACTTTAAACAGTATACAGGTAGGACGAAAAAAGAAGGACTTAGCAGAATCAATAATTAATGATCCCGTATATTTTTTGGAGTTTGATAGAAAACATAAAGTATTGTCAGAGTCAATACTCATTACAGTCTCTATGAGAGAGGTTCAATCTTTTGATATAAACGGCAAGGTTGTATCATTTGAGAGCCTAATTTCTTTCTTAGAGGACGAAAACCCATTGGTTGAGGATAACTCATTTTATACATTCCCTCAGTATAATCTAAGTTTATATATAGACTGGGATAAGAAAATATTTAATGAAGTTCTAGTTTATGATAAGACATTAAAAATAGAATATGAAAAAAGTTCGTTCTTAACGTATAAGGAAATCCAAGAGAATCAGCGGGAAACGACAAAAAGAGCTGCTCATAACCTATACTTTATTCCATATACAGCTGTGGGAAATTTTAAATTTGGAACAGATCCTCAACTATTTTCAGAAAAAAATAATTTTAATATTCCAAAAGAAATTTCAGCAAAACAAGTTATTGAGTTTAATGAAAATATTTTAGTGAGATTTGACAAAAATAAATTAACTCAAGTCGTGATAAGTAATAAAAACACTTCTATACTTTATAATGACTTAAAATTATTCTCTAAAGATGTTTTAGACGAGCTAATAAAAAATGAAAAATATATAGAGAGAACTATGGGGTATGTTTTTGTTGACTTAGGTCTTGCTATTACTCACAATATGAAAACTATATATTTTTTCGATCAGTCTTTATTACCCTTTTGGAAGAATAAAAATAGACCTATTACTAGTTGGTGAAGTTGAAGAGGGTAATAACTAAAGGATATAATGAAAGAATATACGAACTGTGCAGCACAGTATCATCCTCCCAAGAACCTAAAACTTTCAGCGGTGCTGTATCAGTCCTCGTACAGTACAGCTGACTGGTCGGTCAGTCTCCGAGGCGCTCAGGTCGAGGTTTTCTTCAGATTCCAGCAGATAGAGCAGCATAGCCTTCAAGGCTACCGTGCAAGAGCGGGCGTGTGGGGTGGGGGGTTATCCAACATCAAGCTGTTGTTCAGCAGTATGGACAGAACAGTGACTTATATGGGCAGGGTCTGTCTCCCAATGAATAAAACTCTACACATTACAGATAATAATCAGCTTATTTCGAGAAACAATATTATTAATTAGATAGATTTTATTAAACTTATAAGAAATAATATAGAAAATGTATATTTTACTTTTATATCTGCGGTGAAGTGGGTGTAGAGATAAATATCAACAGACCCATGCTCCCCCAGCAACATCGCCTACATAGCAGGCCAGAGGGCTCTTCCTTCCGGTCTAAAAGACCATTATTAAATATGTGACATCATGTCATTAAAAATACCGGCGTACCACTATGCTATATCTCTCATTATGGTGATATACCGTGATATTCTGAAGGGGTCTTGCCCTCACAAGGGGCACAACACACACTGTTCGTTCAATTAAGAAAGCTATCATGGTCACTATCATTGTGGCGGCACATGGGGAGTCAGCGCCCGCTCTTCTGAAGACCGCCAGCATGATCCTCGGAAACCTCGATAACGTGTATCCGGTGACATTTCTTCCTGGGCAGGGTCCGGAAGATTTGATCGAAGAATACACGCGCATCGTTGCGGAAGCAGGATCTGAAGAAACCCTTATTCTTGTCGATCTCTTCGGCGGCAGTCCCTACAATGCGGGTGCCCGATTCGCGGCAGAACACGAAAATATTGATGTTGTCGCGGGCGTCAACGTTCCGATGCTCATCGAAGTGATCAGCGGCGCTGGTCGCAAAAATGCAACCCTCAAGGGCCTGGTCGCCAAAGCCCATAAGGCGGGCGTGAAAGGTATTCGCTCTTTCCAAGAGGCCAACCAACCGGTACAGGACGAAAAACCTGCCGCAGAGACAAAACCCACCGAAACACCGGCGGCACCGGAAATACCCGCAGAACAGCAGGTTGAAGGCGGGCATATGGACGCTATTTTCACGCGCATCGACTCCCGCCTTATTCACGGGCAGGTCGCGGGCACCTGGGTTCCTTATGTGGCACCGCAAACCTTTATTGCCGCATCGGATGCAGCCGCCCACGACAACCTCCGCAAGAGTCTGCTGCTGCAGGTGGCGCCTGCCGGAGTCAAAACCAATGTGCTCGATATTGCTAAAGCGGGACGCGTGTACAACAACCCCAAGTACACCGGCATGAAAACCATGTTTGTGCTCGAATCCCCGGTCGATGTGGTGCGTCTGATAGATGAAGGCGTTGAAATTCCAGAGGTCAATGTTGGTGGCGTAACCTACAAAACCGGTATGACGCAGCTTTCTGAGGCGGTTTACGCATCCGAAGAAGACCTCGACGCATACCGTGAACTTCTCAAACGCGGCGTCAAACTGTACGTGCAGCAGCTTCCTAACCACTCCCCCGTCGATATGGCAAAAATTTTGAAAGAGAAAGGCCTCGCCTCATGAGTCCCCTCGCATTTATTCTCGTCATTGTGGTGGCGTTCATTGCGGGTGTCGCATCCGTGGTGGATGAACGCCAGTTCCACCGTCCCCTAGTGGCATGTACCCTCATGGGTTTTGTGCTGGGCGACCCGGGCACCGGCATTATCGTGGGCGGTACCCTTGAGCTGATTGCCCTCGGGTGGATGAACGTGGGTGCGGCAATGGCACCCGATGCAGCCCTAGCCTCCACCATCGCAGCAGTTGTGGTGATTCACGGTCACCTTGATGTGGCTCAAGGTATCGCTGTTGCCGTTCCGATCGCCGCAACCGGGCAGGTGCTCACCATTTTCGTGCGCACCATTACTGTGTTCTTCCAGCACCAAGCCGACAGGTTCGCGCAGACAGCGAATTTCCGCGGTATTGAGCTCATGCACATGAGCGGCATGGCGCTGCAAGGGTTACGTGTGGCTATTCCCACCGCAGTAGTCTCTCTCATTAACGCTGACACTATTAAAAGCTGGCTGGATTCCATCCCGGGTGAAATTACCACGGGCCTGCGCATCGCTGGCGGCATGATCACGGTGGTTGGTTTCGCCATGGTTATTAATATGATGAGGTCAAAAGCCCTCATGCCGTTCTTCTTCCTCGGGTTCATTACAGCGGCCGCTATCCCCGTCTCTCAGACGGTTAAACTCAATGGTGTCAATACCGACGTTATGGGAAACCTCACCGTTACTCTCACCGGCCAGGCGCAGCTTGACCTGGTGGCTATCGGCATTATCGGGGCGTGCCTGGGGCTGCTGTACACCCAGCTCAACCCCATATTTCATAAGAGCCAGGCGGCACCGGCAGCCGCACGCCCAGCTAACGACCTCGACAACGAGCTTGAGTAGGAGAGAACCATGACTGAGAACACTCAAGAAAAAGTCACCACCGAGGTTCCCGACCTCACCAAGGGCGACAAGATTAATACGTACATCCGCTCCACCTTCCTGCTCGGCTCATTTAACTTCGAACGCATGCAGTCCATCGGGTTCGCGGTCTCCATGATTCCCGCAATTAAGCGTTTCTACACCAAGAAAGAAGACCAGGCGGAAGCGCTCACCCGTCACCTGGAATTCTTCAACACCCAGCCGTGGGTGGCATCCCCCATTATCGGTGTGACTGCCGCAATGGAACGTGAAAAAGCAGCCGGTAAAGAAGGCATTGACGATGCCGCCATCACCAACGTGAAGGTTGGACTGATGGGCCCGCTCGCGGGCGTAGGCGACCCGATTTACTGGGGTACCGCGCGCATCGTGCTGGCGGCTATCGGCGCCTCCTTCGCAATTTCGGGCAATATTCTGGGGCCGCTCATCTTCTTCTTCGGAATGACCGCGATCCGCTGGGCCACCCGCTGGTACGGTTTCCAGTACGGCTACGAAAAAGGCACTCAGATTGTAGGCGATGCAGGCGGAAACACGCTGCAGAAAATTACTCAAGGCGCATCGGTCATGGGCTTGTTCGTGATGGGTGCACTGGTGTACCGGTGGACCAGCATCAATATTCCGCTCAAACTCACGGAATACGAACAAGCTGACGGTACACACGTGGATGTAACCGTCCAGTCCATCCTCAACCAGCTGCTGCCGGGACTTGCGGCACTGGGCCTATGCTTCCTGTGCATGTGGCTGCTGCGCAAGAGGGTTAACGCCATCTGGATTATCTTCGGCCTCTTCGCCGTCGGTATTGCTGGTGCCTACCTTGGGTTCTTGTCACTCCCCCAGTAAACTTGCGTGACCACAAGCAAACCAGCGGGATGCGTGCTCCGGTAGACTTTTGTACCGGGCGCGCATCCCACAATTTTTAGCCCCCCCCCAGACCGAAGGACACCCATGAAAAAACTGATGGCATTCGATTTGGATGGAACTCTGCTCTTTGACCGGGAGATCGAGCCCGCGAACGTGCAGGCTATTCACCGCTGGCAGCAGGCCGGGAATATTGCGGTGTGCGCGACCGGGAAAAGTATTTTCGCCACGAAACTTGCCCTTGATACAGCTGATGTTACCTTCGATTACAACGTGCTGTACACCGGTGCGGTTGTGACCGATGCCGAGTACAATATCCTCCACGCACAGACTCTTTCGCTTGCGGTGGTGCGCGCCTGCTATGAGCGGTTCACAAAGGAGCCGGGGGTCGCTCTTTTTGCAACGACTTTAACCCATGACTATCGTCTGGCGGATAATGTGGGGTCTTCGACTAATATTCTGCCCGAGTTCCTGCCGCTGGCAGAGTCCGAGATTGATACCCAAGATTATGTGGGTGTGCCCCTATGGATTCCTGAGGATGATGCTCGCGAGCGCACCTACCGCTGGATTCTTGAGGAGTTCGGTGATTCAGTGGATTGTCACAAGAATCAGGATTTTCTGGATATTGTGCCCCCGCGGTGCACGAAGGCGACCGGGCTGGCGTGGCTTGTGGAGTATCTGAAACCGGTTGAGTATGAAACCTACACGATTGGGGATTCCTGGAACGATGTACCCATGCACGAGTGGGCGGATCATGCGGCGTCGTTCAGCTATTCCCCGGATGATGTGAAGGCGCGCACCGAGGTTTCGGTGGATCATGCGTGGGAGTTTATCGACTCTTCGTTGGGTGCGTAGATTCTGCGTTTCACGTGAAACTTTTCCAGAAAACAACGTCTATAGATTGTTAAAGCGGGGTAGATGGTGAATGTCTTCAACGAATAAAGGGCACAGTCCCGAGAGTTTTGGCGGTGCTTTTCGGCAGGCTGCCCGTGAGTCTTTGGTGAAGAATCAGCGCGAGCGTAGAAGCGATATTGTTTCTATCGCCCCGATTCAACTGACACTCGCCGCGTTGGCGATAGGTATGTACGTCCTGTGGAATAGTTGGCTGTGTCTGGTTCCGCTGGGTGTGGTGCTGGTGCTCATGTGGGTGCGTTACACCATGCAGCGGCAGATTTCCCGCGATTTTGCGCAGCTGGATGCGGCGCGCACGGCTTGGCGCAAAACCCGCGATAGGCAGTATTTAGAGTTTATGGCGGAAAATGCCGGGCGCATCCTGAAGGAGAATAAGGCGCTGACCAAGGATGCGCGCAAACGCGTGCAGGAGTACGCCGACTACGCATCATCCCGGCTTTAATCCACTGCCCTCTCCCCTGTCCCTCAATCGCCACTCCACCTGGTGGATCGATCAGCCCTCGGAAGAAATGCAGCACCAGTTTTTAGAGCCGCCGCCAGCACACAGACAACGGTGGGTGAAATAAGCAACCACGCTCATCTCACCCACCGTTTCCCTCTTCAATTTTTAATTCACTAAAAAGAATATATGTGATTTGATAAGGGGTTTTGCCGATCACTCCCCTGCTACCGTCTCGATTTCTTCCGGGGTTTACGGGATTTGCGGGAGCTCTTTAACCGTCTCATATTCTGTGCTGACTGAGCATTACCTGCTGTTCTCTGCGCTGCCGCAGCCGCACGGTCAGTTGGACTATCAGCCTGCTCCTGTGCCGCAGCAGTGCTTTCCTGTGGTGAGGTCTCTTCATGATCTGCGGCGTTGGTATCCTGCAGCTCATCCGCTACGGCGCTAACATCAGATGCAGTTTCAGACTCAGTCGCACTCCCCTGCTGTGGTGTATTATCCTGCTCGGCCGTATCTTCTTTCTGAGGCTCTGGATCAGCATCAAGTTCTTTAGCGGAAGGTTCACGCGGGCTCTCCCCCGTTTGCTCACGCCCTGCCTGCTCCTTCTGATGCTGGTGCGCCTGGCGAATCTGGCGCAGCTGCTCACGATTTGTCAAAATCACCAGGGTCATGGCGTTCAGGAACACACCAACTAGGAACAGCATCCAGCCGATAAGCATATACCTGCTGCCGCTCAGAACCGCACCAGCAACCAGCAATGCAATAGAGAGCAGATATGCGGGAGAAATCAGGAATCTAGTGTTCACGCCGCTCCCCTAACGCACAGTGGGGCGGGAAGAAGACTGAGAATCCTCAATCTTCGACGGCAAAACGCTTTTCTTCTTTGGAGTCTCAGAGCCCAGCTCAACCGTGGCTTCCGAATCCAGCGGGTCACCGTCAAAATCAGGTTCCCCCTCAATCGGCTCTTCGCTGCGTTCGGCGGCTTTCTCCCGCATCGCCTCAAAACGCTGCTCAAGGTTAGTCAGCATCGCGGGTGCTGGCTCACCCTTCATCTTTGAAACCGTCACCAGGTGCGCAAAAACATTCAGCCCCACAGCCAGCAACAGCAGAAGCCACCCCACCCACAGCATCCAGGAGACGCCGGAACCAATCATGAGTGCACTCACCAAGACGGCGCCAAGTGAGCTAAGGTACGCGGGTGAGAGGTTCTTAAAATCCATGTCTACTTTCCACAAACTTCACAGCGGGGCTACAACGGTACTCGGTGACATACCGTACTCTCTCATTCTATGTGATTCTGAATGCTTAAATCGCCCCTGACGCCTCAATATTTCCGTGGGCGTAGCCCAAAAGACGCCGGGGGCGGTTCTGGCCGGTTCCCCACCTAGTTTTTCTCGCGGGAATCCACGCTCGTCACCAGTGGTGACGACGGTGCATTCTCAACCAACGGAATGGATGAGGTGCCCAAATGTTCCCGCAGAAGCCGGTAACGTTCCAAAGCGACCGCACCGGCGGGCATCGCCGGGAGCACAAAATTATTGTTGGAGCGGATGGTATCGGCCTGCGAGAGGATATCAAGCTTACGAATCACGCGGTACACATCGTTCGGGTCGTACCGGTCTTGTGCGGACAGCACCTCGTGCTGGGCGGCAGTCATGGCCACATCGCGCAGCCTCGTGTACTCCTCGCGACTGTTCTTCAGCGCCTGCATCTTCGGCTTATATTCGTCCGGCAGGTTTTCGATAATGTCGTCGCGGCGGGTGATTGCGGTGCACATATCTTTCACCCGTCGGTATGTCTCAGGGCTTGCCGCGCGGGCCTCCTCCTGCAGCACCTCAAGGGCAGCGTGCTGGGCCAGCTCCAACAGCTCGGGGACCGCGTTATCTTCGGAATGATCCGCCTTAACACCCAAAACATTCACCACGAACGGCAGGGTAAGGCCTGGCAGCACCATCGTGAAGAACAGCACCGAAATGACCACCACAATCGAATCGGCACGAAGTTCATCGGTGCCCGCAACAGTGGGGATAGAAAGAGCCAAAATGAGGGTTACCAGCCCGCGCATCCCCGACCAGGTCATCACAATAACCTCAGCGAATGTGCCCGGCGCCCCTTCATGCACAGGGGTTTTCTTCAGGTTCCCCAGCATCCAGACAGCAGCGAACCACAGCAGACGCACCGCGATAGCAACCAGAGAAATGAGAGTTCCGTAGCAGAACAGGTTCAGCAGCCGGGTGGAGTCGGCTTGATAAATAATTTCGCTCGCCTGCAGACCGATAAGTCCGAACGCCAAACCGGTCAGCAGCAGCTCAATAACCTGCCAAAATGATGCATTTGAGAGGCGATCTTCGGCTTCCAGAGCCACCAGATACTTGGTGCTCGTAAACTGCACAGCGGCGATCACAACGGCAATCACGCCCGAGGCATGCACGCTTTCAGCAACCAGGTACACACCAAATGGAATAACGAGAGTAACAGCGCTGCGGGCCACAGTCCCGTGAGCCTTCTGCCGCACATATCCGCCAAGCCAACCAAAAATATAGCCAACCACAACAGCAACCACAGCACCAAAGGAGAAATCCCACAGAACCTTCAGCGGGTCCACTTTCTCATGGTGGTCAATGGCGTGAATTGCCGCGTGAAAAAGCACCAGAGAAATGGCGTCGTTAAAACTACCCTCGGTTTGCAGAGTGCCAATCAGGCGGCGGGGGATGCCAACAGGCTCGGCTACAGCCTCAACAGCAACCGGATCCGGCGGGGCGATTGCGGCACCAATAGCCAGGGCCATCGCAACGGTCATCCCGGGAACCCACCACATGGCACTGCCGGCGACAGCAAGGGCGGAGGCAGTCGTCAGCAAAACCGAGTACAGAAGCACCGAACGCCAGCGGCGTTTAAGAGTTCCCCACGAGAATTTCACGCCAATAGCCCACAGAAGCGGGGGCAGGAAGATCGGAAGAATAATTTCGGAGTCAATCTCAAGGTGCGGCCTGTCAGGTAGCAGCAGGGCACCCACTCCGAGGATTGTCATCATAACGGGCCAAGGCAAATTAAGCCGATCACCAACGCCCACCATAATGACGGTGGCGAGTAGGATCAGCACAATGATGGATAGATATAGCATCGGCCCGAGTATCAACCCCTTGAGTTTAAAGTGCGTGCTTAGCTCAAACGTACAGGAGGTTCAGCGGAAGGTTTTGCCGCCTCACACGCTTGAGTCAAACCCACACACAAGCTAAATATGTCTTGCTAGAAATATACTAAAAATGGCTTTTTGAAAATATAGCTATTCCCCTCTAAATTAGTATACCTAATCCAGAGGGGAAATATATGCATTTTTAGCTATTTATTGCGTGTGATACTGCCCCTACGCCCCACACCCGCCAGAACCGCAGCCGCACCCATGCGATGCGCTAACCGCAGCAGGTTGGGGCTCTTCAACAGATTCAGAGGCTTGAGCAGAAGACCCACATCCTTCAGAACCGCAGCCACAACCACCCGCAGAAGACTCGGCGGAAGACTCAGCATGATCATGCCCACCGCAGCACCCGCCGCCATCGACAGAGCCGCACGCGGAACCGCGGGCCTCACGATACCCCATTAAATCCACCCCCAGCTCAGAGAGATACCGCAGGTACCCAGCGAGCGCATCCTGCCCACCGGCACCAGCAATCACAATACCGCCATGCTTGAGAGCTTTAAGGGTTTCGTTAATAATGGGCCAACGCTCAATATCGTCACTAATCGTGATGGCACTAACAATATGCATAGCCAGCGACGAGAGGGAACGCAACGCCTCTTCATAGCCGTCGGGCAGATGAAGAACTTTATCAGGGGCAGCCATGCGGGTAATAGCAAGAACCCGCATGAGGGTCATAGGTACGGCGTTAGCGGGGAGTTTCACGGTAATACCTGTGGTGTTGCCCGCACCGAGCTCCGCCAGTTTATCCGCGAGCACCTCAGAGTCAATATCGGTACTTAAATCCAGTGTTTCGTAGCCGTCTATGGCGATGGAACGGGTGCCGAGCGCGGCCGCTAGTTCTTCATCGTCAGTATGCACCGCGATCATATTGCGGAATTCGTGGCGTCGGATAGCTGAGGCTGCCTCAATAAGGGCGAAGTCTTGCCCGTCGCTGGTGACGATTAGTTCGTGTATTTCATCCCGGCTCAGGGTTTGCCCGGACATAATGTGTTCGGCAAGTTCGGAATATGTAGTGCTCATACCGAATATTAAACACCCGTTCAGTGTGTGCGCCCACCGGGTTACGCCACCAGCGGCGATTATTCTTCCGCTCATTTGTCGAATACTACCTTCAGGCGCGAATGATTCGCTTCAACGGCGGGCGTGGGGCCCGTAGAATATTGGGTGTGGCTCTTTCGCGCGATAAGATTCTTCACACCGCCTACGAGGTGCTGGCAACCTACGGTTTGGCGGATTTGTCGATGCGCCGATTGGCCTCCGAGCTGCAGGTGGCACCCGGCGCCTTGTACTATCATGTGCGCTCGAAGCAGCATCTGTTGGTGTTACTGTCCGACTATATTCTGGCGTGCGCCCCAGACCAGTTACACGCTCCATGTTCTGCTGGCTCAGCCGATGCGGTGCGTTCGTGTCTTATGCGTCGCGGAGAGATCCTGTTTTCAGCACTGTACCCTATTCGAGAGTGCCCGGAAGTGATCCGGTTGGCTCTCACGTTGCATCCGGGCTCGGTTGTTCTGGTGCGTGTGCTGAGCGCGGATCTGCACCTGCTGGGTTTTTCGGGGGAGCGGGCTCAGCGTCAGGCCCGGCTATTGGCTCATCTTGCGCTGAGCCTCATTGAGGAGGCGCAAACTCTGCCGCTGCTGGATCCTGAGGGGGCACACACATACTCTGAGGCATTGGAACGGTACAGAGAGGATATGCAGTGTGCCGTGGATTCTATAATTGGCTTATAGTTCCTAAATCTCTCTAATTACCCTTGCAAAACCACCCCGACCAGTATGTATGCCTCAAATATTATATATTAATGGGGCATTGCGTGGCACTACGGTGGCAGCAGAAGTGCCGTGTACCCCACCAAGAACCATTTGTTTTCCTACAATGTTTAACATCCCAGTCACATTCCTACTCGGTTCCGTCTCGGAGGTTCTATGACCACCACCGCTGCCCCCCAATGGGACACTCTTCCGGTTCACGCTCAGGAGGTGCGCCGCGCACGTGAGGCATTTATTGAAGCCTACGGCAGAGAACCTGACGGAGTGTGGTCGGCACCTGGACGACTGAACCTGCTGGGGGAGTACATTGATTTTCTGGGCGGTTCGTGCATGCCCATGCCGTTGCCGTACCGCACCTATGTGGCGGGGTCACTGCGGCGTGACGGCGTGCTGCGGGCCTCATCATTACAGATGCCCGGTGATGAACGAACCGTGGTGGTGCGTGATATTCAGCCGGGTCACCTCAAGGGATGGTTCACATACGTGGCGGGGGTTGCGTGGGCAATGAACCATGAGGGTGGGCGCGATATTGTTCTCCCACCCAATTTCGGTGCTGACCTGCTGATTAATTCGCGGGTGCCGGTGGGCGGCGGGCTGTCTTCCTCGGCGGCGTTGGAGTGCTCAACGGCGCTGGCGCTGCTGGACCTTTCATGCCCTTTACGGCCGGGCTGCCCGGAGGCTGATGAGCTCCCTTCAGACCGTTCACCGGGGAATGATGCGCTTCGGGCACGTCTAGCACAGGTGTGCATTACCGCCGAGAATAAGGTGGCTGGGGCACATACTGGGGGTTTGGATCAGACGGCGTCGCTGCGGTCTAAGCCGGGGCAGGCGCTGGTGGTGGATTTCCGTGATTTTTCGATTGACCCGGTGCGGGTGAATGCCGCCGAGAATGGGCTGAGTTTTCTGGTGATTGATACGAAAACCCCGCACGAGCTGACTGACGGCGGTTTTGCGGTGCGGCGTGCCGCCTCCGAATCGTGTGCTCAGGCGCTGGGGCTGCGTTTTTTGCGGGATGCCTTACCGCAGGATTTGTCGTGTGCCGGGCTGGGGGAGCGTGCAGCGAAACAGTGGCGCCTGGATCTGGTGGATTCTTCGGTGAACCGTGCATTGGCGGCGCTTGAGGAGCGCGGCACTCCGGCTGATTTCCCGCGCGGGTGGGTGCGGCATGCCTTTCACGATATGGCCCTTGTGGGGCGGGCTAGTTATCTGCTGAAAAATGCGGATTCTCTGGGTGCAGCGGCTTTTGGTGAGGCGGGCCGTATTTTCACGGAGTCTTTTGTATCGATGCGTGACGAGCTGCGAGTTTCGCGTCCGCAGATTGATGTGGCGGTGGATGCGTGCCTGGCGCATGGGGCGCTTGGTGCACGCATTGTCGGCGGTGGTTTCGGGGGAGCGGTGATGGCTTTAATACCTACCGACCGGCTGGGGGAGGCGGCTCAGGCGGTCGCGCAGGCGTATGCTGAACACGGGTTCGCCGAGCCGCGTTTTTTACCGATGGTGGCTGGTTTCGCGGCGGATCATGACTGGCCTGAGCACAGCAGCGCGTTAGGGCGTGAGGGGGATACTCTCAAAGGCTGTTCCTGCGGGGATTAGCCGCCAGCCTGCACGGGTGTTGTGCCCGTTAGCGGGCTAAAGCACTGCGCTGAAGAATTTCGGTGACCAAGAAGGTAGAATAATCCACGGTACTTATGTACCGCACCGTCCTCACACCGAGAGGCGGCACCGCACAGAAAGGAGCCTCACGATGGGTTTTGACATTAAGGGCAGCGTTGATCAGGGCCTGGATAAGGCCAAGGACGTTGTGAACGATAAGGCTGGCAAGGAAGTTGTCACCGATGAGCACGTCGATAAGGCTGGCGAGGCTGTGAACGAGAACGTACAGAAGCTGACCGATAAGTTCGGTAAGTAAACTGTATTGGGGACACGGGGCGGAATTTTTAGGTTTCGCCCCGTGTTTTCTATGTTGGTCCGTTCGATACGGATGGGAGGGTCACAATGGTGGCTTTACCGGTTTTGAGAACTATTTTTGAGGAGCAACTTTAATGCTTGAACGTCAGCAGTCCACCCAGGAGCAGGCACGGCAAGTTATGGCCGATGGTGGTGTGGTGATTTATTGGCGCCCCGGGTGCCCGTTCTGTGAGCGTCTTGATTCTAAGCTGGGCGAGCTGGGCGATCACGCCACATGGGTGAATATTTGGGAGGATCCTCAGGCTGAGGAACATGTGAAAAGCCTCAACAACGGTAACGCCGTCGTACCTACCCTTGACACGGGGGATGTGCACTTTGTGGTGGCCGATGTGAAGTCCCGTAATCAGGCGGCTCAGCTGATTAGGAATGCCATGGAAGGGGCTGTGCAGTAGCCACGTAGCCACCCTTTGGCCCGCTATTTACGAGGAGGCTCCGGTGCGTCCGGCTTTAAATAAGAACACGACCCTTTGCATTTCCCTATCTGGACGACCGTCAAACCACGGTATCAAGTTCCACAATTATCTGTACGAGAAACACGGCCTTGATTACCTGTATAAGGCGATGACAACCACGGATATTGAGGGTGCTATCGCGGGTGTGCGCGCCCTGGGTATTCGCGGATGTTCCGTTTCTATGCCCTTCAAACAAGCGGTTATTCCGCTCATGGACGAGGTCGATCATTCGGCGCAGGTCATTGGGGCGGTCAATACTATCGTCAATACGGACGGGCACCTGCACGCCTACAATACCGACGTGATTGCAGTAGCTTCCTTGCTGAAGTCACATGCTGTTGATCCTAAGCTGCCGTTTCTTCTGCGCGGTTCGGGCGGCATGGCGGCAGCCGTTGCGGGTGCTTTCTATGATGCTGGGTTCCGGGCAGGCACTATTATCGCCCGCAATGAGGCTGCGGGCACGGCGCTTGCACACCGGTACGGGTATGCGTGGGCGCCTGAACCCGGCGATCTTAGAGCCCCGGTGATTGTGAATGTTACCCCGATCGGTATGTCTGGCGGTGCCGAGAGCGAACAGCTGGCGTACCCGCAACCCACGATTGAGGCGGCGTCGGTGGTCTTCGATGTTGTGGCGATGCCTGTGGAAACCCCGCTGATTCGTGCCGCTCGCGCTGCCGGTCGTGAGGTTATCACGGGTGGCGAGGTGATTGCTTTGCAGGCGGCTGAACAGTTCCGGCTGTATACGGGTGTCACGCTTAGCCCTGATGACATTGCTCAGGCTGAGGCGCAGGCGAACTAGCCTGTACAGGCATTCCTCTGGGTGCAGTTCGTTGTTCGGACTGCGCCCATTTTTTGTAATTACAGATAATGCATTGCACACCCTGGGACTTAAGTTTTCCACAGGTGGGGATAAACATGGGGAAAACCCTACATGTCTGTAATTTCGAGATGATTAAGCCTTTTATCCACAGGCCATAATGGGGTACTACCACCGATGGAATTACATCATTGTAGTTATTCACAGTGTGGATAACATCTGTGGATAGATAGGTTCTGCCGCGTGTTTAAAGGGTTTTCGGGTGTTCCCGCCGCTGATTTTCTCCACGGCGGGAACACCCGAAAGGGCCGCTATCGTCAGTACTCTCAGTTCACCCCGTTTAGCGGCCGCGTGAGCGCATAAGCTGCGGGGCGATACACAGCAGGGTCGCTATTGCACCGGCAATGAAACCACCCAGGTGGGCCTGCCACGAAATGCCGGGCATTATGAACCCGTAGATGACGTTCACACCAATCAGCACCATCACCGAGCGCACATTATCGCGTTCTTTGAGGGCAACCATGATGGTCAAGTAGGCGCCCATGAGTCCGAAGATACCACCGGATGCGCCTACCACCACGGCGTGTGGTTCTAGCACCCACACGGCTGCTGAACCGCCTAGGATGGCGGTGAGGTACACCAGCAGGTACCGCCAGTTCCCGATCATTTTTTCGATGACGGCACCGAAAAGGTACAGGGAGACCATATTCAGCAGCAGGTGGCTGGGGTCGTTTTGGGAGTGTAAAAACCCGCTGGTAATGGCCCGGTAGTATTCGTGGGAGTACGCTACCCAGTCGGCTTTGTACGCGAATTCGTTATAGACCCAGTAGTTAGGGATAATCCACTGCAGCAGGTATACCACCACGTTAATACCAATAAGGGTGTAGGTAATATTGGGGTTATTGCTGGTGCGTGCCCGCTGCGGCCGGGAGTGCCCGGTAACGTCGCGGTAGCAGTCGGGGCAGATCATGCCGACTTCCAGGTGGATTTGGCATTGCCCGCAGGCCGGGCGCATGCACCGGGTGCACCGCGCGTAGCTGGCCCTTTCGGGGTGGCGGGGGCACACGGGTTCCTGCTGTTGGCCGGGGGAGTGGCTGATAGGTGGTTCGCTCATGGGGTGTCCTTTCGGGGCGCCTATAAGCCGTTGGGCGCACCAGGGGATAAGCGGGTTATATACGCGAAGGGGACCCCCTCGGTTTCCCGAGCGGTCCCTGGTTCGGTTCAGAGGTTTTTAGAGCTTCTGAATGTCGATGGAGGAGATGACCACATCCTGCGTGGGGCGATCCTGCGGACCGGTTTCTACGCTCTCGATTGCGTCGACGACCTTCTTGGAGGCTTCATCAGCAACCTCACCGAAGATGGTGTGGCGGCCGTTGAGCCAGGGGGTTTCGTCGGTGGTGATGAAGAACTGTGAACCGTTGGTGCCGGGACCTGCGTTTGCCATGGCCAGCAGGTAAGGCTTGGAGAAGGTCAGCTCGGGGTGGATTTCGTCTTTGAACTGGTAGCCGGGCCCACCCACACCAATACCGAGGGGGTCGCCACCTTGGATCATGAAGCCCTTAATGACGCGGTGGAAGATAACATCCTTGTACAGGGGGCCGTTTTGCAGCTCACCGGTGCGCGGGTGTTTCCATTCGCGGGTTCCATCTGCCAGACCAATAAAGTTTTCAACAGTTAGTGGAGCTTCGTAACCGAAGAGGTCCACGACGATGTCACCGTAGTTAGTGTGAATAGTTGCTTTAGCGGTTGCGTTAGTCATGTCTCTATTTTGGCATGGCGCGCGCTTGTGCGCTAGGACGGCGCGCGGCGTGGGTCTTCAGTAAATTTAGCCGGTTGAGAAAAACCGTATAGTAAAACCTATTTTTTAGTGGTTGAGGCGGTTTTAAACAAGATTTTTGGTGTAAAACTCTTTATGCTGAAAGGTAAATATTCTTTTTGTTGCGGTGCTCTCGCTGTGTGTGGGTGCCCGTGGCTCTATTTATGGGAGATACCTATGTTCTGTTGCAAGAAACGCAAGGCTCGTAAAGCGGCGAAAAATGCGGCCGTGGTGGCAGCTATGGCTGTTGCCGAGAAGGCTAATGATTTGAATGTGCCGCAGAAGGCTGAGCTGTTTGCAGAAAAGCTCACCGGTGATCGCAAGGCGATGAAGAAAGCACGTAAGGTGGCCGCGAAAACCGCCCGTAAGGCGCAGAAGGAGCTGAAGGGGATTGAGCGTCGTGGCGGTAAGCGCCGCCCCCGTAAGGTTCTGGCTCTTCTTGGCCTAGCGTTGGCTCTGGGGGTTGCCGTGGTGGCTGCTTACAATGCGGCACGCCCGGTGGAGGACCCCTGGAAGAGCGCCTAGGTTCTTTTCTTTTGTATCTGGCTAAAAGTCGCTTTCTGGCCGACTACCGCCCTGTAGGTGGTTTCAGGTTAGAAAGCGGCTTTTAATGTTTGAAACAGCTTTTGTGCTCTCATATTTTTTATGCCACGAAAAAGGAGCCTCAGACACAGTATGTGTCTGAGGCTCCCACAAAACTAGTCCGGCGACAACCTACTCTCCCACACCCATCAAAGTGCAGTACCATCGGCGCAAAAAGGCTTAGCTACTGGGTTCGGAATGGAACCAGGCGTTTCCCTTTCACTATCATCACCGAAACGTGGAGGCGAGGGGACTCGAACCCCTAACCCTCTGCTTGCAAAGCAGATGCGCTACCAATTGCGCCACGCCCCCGCGGTGCTCTACAACTATATACTATTGCGCGTACCGATGCAAAACGCACCCCCGCAGAGGCCGTTTTCCTTGGTGTAATGCGGTTTTTACGGCTATTGTGCACTGTTAATGTCTATCTTCGCACCGCCGTGGTAGGCGGATGCCTCCGTACCAGCTGGCAGTTTTGAGAGCCATTTTGACAAGTATTTTCTGCACCCTGCAGCGAGGTTCTTCGGCTCGTTATCGCGTCTAAAATCTAGCCGCAATGCACGGTCCTTCTGCTGCGCCGTATCACCCAGCCACACGAGGGAGAAACTGGTGAGGGTACGGAAATCACCCCGTTTCGCGGCGGCTTCTAAAGCACCTGCTACCGATGGAACATGCTCGGTACCCACCACATCTACCCGAACCTCTGCGTTTGCCGCCGAAGGCAGGGGAGTGTCCTTAAGGTTCAGGCGGTACCGGGCAGTAACCTGTTCGGGCAGTTTCACGGTTTTGAGGTCTTTAAACCGTTTGATGCCTTCCGTCCAAGGCCCGGTAGTGATACGGGCGGTCACTACCACCCCTTCTTCGGTGGAGGTGGTGGCTTCTAAAGCATCGGATGACTTGCCTTTATATGACTGTGCCGCACGCAGAATCTTAACCCACTCGGTCTCGGTGATGCTCGCAAACCGGTACACGTCAATGACAGGGGTTTCCTCGTCCTGCACAATACTCACCCGATGCGGACGCCCATACTCGCCTAAGGCGGCAAGTGCGGCCGCAGCAGCAGATATATCGTCCTGCCCGGCATCGGTCAGCCCAATACGCGCCACTAAACGCTGGGAATCCTCATCTTCGCTCTCCCCAATGTAGATACGACCGATGTCTTCAAGCACCAGGTATTCGGTGTTAATGTTCCCGCGGATCTCACGCTCCCACTTAGCCAAACGTTTACTGTTTGATGCGGTAGCTGCGGCTTCCTCACCAAGCACCCCGGTGGAGGCAATCGCGGGTAAAAACACAACGAATCCGGCCGCAGCCACACACCCGCCTCCCAGCAGCAGGGAGCGGCGGCTCATACGCCGTGAACGGTTTTTCGGGGTGGAAGGCACGGGCCGTTTCCCTTCGGTCAGGCACCCAGCGGAAGGCTAGGTGTGAGAATCGGTGCATAGTGTCGGCAATCCCCTCTGCATGAGGGTAAAAATCGCCGCAGGTAATACGGTTCCATTGTATGAGAACTACGCTTTTCAGCGCGGCAGAAATGGGCGTGATAGCCCACTCAGAATCTGAAGACCGTTCAAGAGTGCACCGCTACATACAGTACGGTATAAGCCGGTTAACACACGGTGGGCGGAAACTAAGATGTTTCCGCCCACCGTGTGTTCTCTGAGGCTCCTACGCCGAGTCACCGGCCTGTTCGGTGATTTTCTCGGTCTCCTGCTTCTCTACGGCATTCTCAAGCGCCTCATTCGGCAAGGTAACACCCGCCGCCGCAAGCTCAGCAATTCTGATTTCCCCGGTGGTGGGGTCTTCATAAGCCACATACTCCGGGTGGCCGTCAGCATCCACGTCGTCGTTCACGTGGGTTTCGGAGATGAGGAAGCCGTGCGCACCGAGGATTTTAGCTACTCGGTCAATATCCTGCGGGGTCGGCGCATGGTCCACAACACGCCGGATGTACTCGTTAATGCGCTGGTCGCTCACGTACGCCTCACCACGGGCGGCACGGGACTGCATGAGGCGGCGCACCACTTCCTGCAGCTGCTCATCGTTTAGGCGCATCTTTAAAATAGCCATCACGGCAGCACGATCCTGCACGGGCACATCTTTAGGGTAGCCGACGCTAAGCCAGTCGACTACGCGGGATATGATGTTTTTATCGGGCATCTAACACCTCCTTCACACATTCATAGGTTATGAGCTGTCTTAATAATTCTAGTGCCCTCCACCGGTTACACCGAAAACATTCCAGCCGAAGGTGTGGTAGATGAAATCTTTGGCGACCCAGAGGATACCGATAAACACGATTCCTACGATAATAGCAAATACTACGGTGGCAGCCATCCGTGAAGCCGTTGATGGCGGCTCAATTTCGATCAGCTGCCCATCAGCCGTGTACTCGGTCGTCCCAGACAAAAGGCGCATCCCAAAGGCGTAAAGTGCTGGCAGACCGGCCCCGAAGAACAAGCCCGCAAGAATAACAGGAATGATTTTTTCGAGAAGTTCAATCAGGGACATTATGCACCTGCCTTCTGCGGGAGGGCTTCTTGATGGTTCTTAGCGGAGTCATCCATCGGTGCCTCATCTGCGGTCAAGGATTCCTCAGCAGCGGCTACGGCTTCACCGTCCCAGCTGTTGGTCACGTTGGAAGCATCAATAGCGTCCTTCTGGGAGTGGCGCCACATCCAGAGGCAGAAGACAACCAGGATAGCGAAAACCACCAGTTCGCCCACGAACTGGGTGTTGGTTAGGGAGTTCAGCCCCGCACCGATCATCCAGGTGGTGGCACCAATTGCGGCGGCGGCGGGGAGTGTAATCACCCAGGCCACCACCATGCGCCCGGCCACACCCCAGCGCACCTCGGCACCTTTACGGCCTAGGCCGGTGCCAAGAATCGACCCGGTGGCAACATGCGTGGTAGAGAGCGCCATACCGAAGTGTGAAGAAGTAAGAATAATGGCTGCGGATGCCCCATCTGCCGCTACACCCTGGGGGGTGTCAACTTCGACAATACCCTTGCCAAGAGTGCGGATAATGCGCCAGCCGCCCAGGTAGGTGCCCAAAGCAATGGCAATAGCACAGGATGCCTTGACCCAGAAGGGGATAGCGTCGTTATCGTTCACGCTACCGGAGGCAACCAGCGCCAGGAAGATCACGCCCATAGTTTTCTGGGCGTCATTCGTACCGTGCGCCAGCGACATGAGGGAGGCGGTTCCCACCTGCCCCCATCGGAAGCCACGGGTTTTCCTCTCGTCCGAGACGGGGGAGGCAATACGGTATACCAACCATGTGCCCACAGTTGAGACAAGCGCGGCAACCAGAGGTGACATAACTGCCGGAATCACGATTTTAGAGAGCACACCGCCCCACTGCACACCTGAAAACCCCAGAGCGGCAAGCGCCGAACCAATCAGCCCGCCAAACAGCGCATGCGAAGAACTAGACGGTAAGCCCAATAGCCAGGTCAGCACGTTCCAGAGGATACCACCCACAAGCCCGGTGAACACTATGAGCATAAGCGCCGAACCGTCTTTTTTGATGTCTATCTGATCTAGATCTACCAGCCCTTTACCAACGGTTTTAGCGACCTCGACGGAGAGGAAAGCACCGACGAGGTTCAACGATGCCGACAGGGCAACCGCTGTTTTAGGTTTAAGCGCGCCCGTGGCGATGGAAGTAGCCATCGCGTTACCGGTATCGTGAAAACCATTCGTGAAGTCAAAGGCCAGCGCCGTCAACACCACGATCACGAGGATAATCAGTTCTGTAGTCACACCATGATTATGGGACGGATGGGGCGAAATCTAAAGTGTTCGTAGCAAATCATGAATAACACATAAAACCACATTTTTAAATAGGTGATTCACAGCAGAAGTTTAAGTGTCTCACTGGTTTAACGGGGATAACCGCTATTTTTAGGGGTTTCCAAGCTCGGTTCTCATGATAGAAGCAGACCATTTTTTATTGCTTCATGTGGTTTTATCTCACGAGTTAGCACACCGTCAGGACGTGCGAAATACGGGATTTATAGGACGTTCATCTATTGTTCATTTTCAAAGCTGGATAGGGGTTAATGAACCTTAATACGAAAGTACCCAGTCGATGATTTCAAGACTTATATCGTGGCATATTGGTTCCCTCAAACAGACATCTTATGCCCCTGCGCCTACCCGGTCTGCATCCTTTACCTACCCGCCCAACACTAATACAAAAAGGAGGGGTTTCAGGCTAACCTGAAACCCCTCCGTAAAAACTAGTCCGGCGACAACCTACTCTCCCACACCCATCAAAGTGCAGTACCATCGGCGCAAAAAGGCTTAGCTACTGGGTTCGGAATGGAACCAGGCGTTTCCCTTTCACTATCATCACCGAAACGTGGAGGCGAGGGGACTCGAACCCCTAACCCTCTGCTTGCAAAGCAGATGCGCTACCAATTGCGCCACGCCCCCGCATCAGCGGAAAATCGCTATGTAATTCTAAATAGAATCCGTGGATTCCTGCCAGGCCTGACGAACCTGGTTCCCCTGGAACTTCTTGAATCCCAGGAAAGCAGCACCCGAAAGGAGGAGCAGAATCAGTAGTTTCTTCATCGTTTTTCCTTCCTATCGTGCAGTGGGCGTACCAAGACTTGAACTTGGGACCTCTTCGTTATCAGCGAAGCGCTCTAACCGCCTGAGCTATACGCCCTCACCGCCTCCAAGGGGCTTTCCCCTTAGGACGAAATATAACTATACAGACACTTGCCCCCATAACCAAATCTTCATGAGGTGTTCTATAACACACATATTTCGCTGTTGGTGGCGGAGTTTAACCGGGATTACTCATCCTTCATGGTGAGGGTAATACCACCCACCAGCTTCGCCGCCAGGTTATACAGGATCGCACTGATCATACCCAGCAGCGTGAAAATCACGGTATTAATCACCGCAATAACGGTCGTCGCCAACGCCACCTGACCCAGCGAAACCATCTGCGCAATATCAATTGAGCTATTACCACCGGTACCCAAGGAGCTCAGCAGCTGGTTCAAGCCGTTGAAGGCGCCTGTAGCCTGCAAAAACAGCCACAGAATCATAGAGGCCACCACAGTCACGATACCAACGGCAATGGACAGCAAGAACACCAGCTTCGCCACCGACCAGGTATCAACCTTAGCGATGACAAGGTCAGCGCGACGCACCTTCGTACGACGCACCAGATTCTGACGTTTACGCCGGCCCTGCTGCTGTTGCGGCGGGGCGCTACGCCTGGGGCGACGCTGGTTCGAACCAGACCGTGCGCCGGGGCGGTTAGCGGGCGCGGCACGCCTCGCCGGGGCCTGACGCCTCGCGCCCTGCCCGGACTGTACCCGCCCCTGTGGGTTCATGCTCATTACTTACCTCCGTGTGCTTCAGCAGTATCGGTGACAGCCTGCTGACCGTCCTGGTTCTCATTCACTTGAGGGTCTGCGGACTGCCCACCGGGAGCGTCCGTGTCCGCTTCATCTGGTTCGTCAAGCTGACGATCCTGGTTTCGGGCGACGCCGATAATGCTATCGCCCTTGCCGGGCTTTGCAAAAATCACGCCCATCGTGTCTCGGCCCTTAGCAGGAACCTCGCTCACCCCGGTACGCACCACTTTACCGCCTTGCATAACAACCAGCACCTCGTCGTCCTCATCCACGATGAGAGCACCGACAAGAGCGCCGCGGTCTTCAACCAGTTTAGCGACCTTAATACCGTAACCGTTACGGCCCTGAACGCGATACTCATTGACACTGGTGCGCTTAGCATAACCGCCCTCAGTGACGACAAACACGAATGAATCTTCAGTCACCACGTTCGCCGAGATTAACTCGTCTCCATCGCGGAACTTCATGCCGGTCACACCCGAGGTGGAACGGCCCATCGGGCGCAGTGCCTCATCATTAGCGTTAAACCGCAAAGACATGCCCTGGCGGGAAACCAGCAGAATATCCTCATTGGGAGAAATTAAGAAGGCAGAAACCACCTCATCGCCCTCACGCAGGTTAATCGCGATCAGCCCGGCGGTACGGTTCGTATCGTAATCACTCAAGCGGGTCTTCTTCACCAGACCGCCCTTAGTAGCCAGCACCAGGTACGGAGCATCCTCATAGGAACGCAGCTCCATGACCTTCGCAATAGTCTCACCCGGCTGGAAAGCCAACAGGTTCGCCACATGCTGGCCTTTCGCATCACGCCCGGCCTCCAGCAGCTCATAAGCTTTTGTACGGTACACACGGCCCATATTGGTGAAGAACAAAATCCAGTTGTGGGTGGTGGTCACAAAGAAATGCTCCACCACATCATCCCCACGCAGCTGGGCGCCCCGAATACCCTTACCGCCGCGATGCTGGCTGCGGTACTGGTCGCTGCGGGTGCGCTTCACATACCCACCGCGAGTAATGGTAACCACCATTTCCTCTTCGGGGATCAAGTCCTCCATCGACATATCCCCGTCAAAACCGCGCAGGATCTTGGTGCGGCGCTCATCGCCGTACCGATTCACAATCTCACCCAGCTCTTCGGAAATAATCTCGCGCTGACGATCCTCAGAAGCAATAATCGCGTTGTACTCGGCAATCAGACGCATCAGCTCATCGTGGCGGTCCTGAATCTTCTGACGTTCCAGAGCCGCCAGACGACGAAGCTGCATATTCAAAATAGCCTGCGCCTGCGCCTCATCAATATCCAGCAGCTCCATTAAGCCCGTGCGCGCATCATCAGCGGTGGGAGAGCGGCGGATAAGGGCAATGACCTCATCCAAGGCGTCCAGGGCCTTGAGCAGCCCACGCAGAATATGTGCCTCTTCCTCCGCCTGACGCAGACGGTAGCGGGTGCGGCGCACAATAACGTCCATCTGGTGGTTTACCCAGTGGCGCACGAACGCATCCAGCGACAGGGTACGCGGAACCCCATCCACGATAGCCAACATATTGGCCGAGAAATTCTCCTGCAGCTGGGTGTGCTTATACAGGTTATTCAGCACCACTTTAGCCACAGCATCGCGCTTAAGCACAATCACAAGGCGCTGACCGGTACGGCCCGAAGTCTCATCCCGCAAATCCGAGATGCCGGTGATTTTGCCTTCCTTAATCAGGTCGGCAATCTTAATAGCCAGGTTATCCGGGTTCGCCTGATACGGCAGTTCGGTCACCACCAGACAGGTACGGCTGTGAATCTCTTCAACATTCACCACGGCGCGCATTGTAATGGAGCCGCGTCCGGTGCGGTAGGCGTCCTCAATTCCCTTCGTGCCCAAGATTGTGGCACCCGTGGGGAAATCTGGACCTTTGACACGCTCAATCAGCGCATCCAGCAGTTCCTCGTTCGTGGCCTGTGGGTTCTTCAGGAACCATTTCACGCCCTCAGCAACTTCGGTGAGGTTATGCGGGGGAATATTGGTGGCCATACCCACCGCAATACCCGAAGAACCGTTGACCAGCAGGTTGGGAATACGTGCGGGCAGCACAGTTGGTTCCATAGATTTACCGTCGTAGTTCGGCTGAAAATCTACGGTGTCTTCGTTAATGTCCCGCACCATTTCCATGGCGATAGGGGCCATCTTCGTCTCGGTATAACGCGGCGCAGCAGCCCCATCATTACCGGGAGAACCAAAGTTGCCCTGCCCAAGTGCGAGGGGGTAACGCATTGTCCACCCCTGGATCAGACGCACCAGTGCGTCATAGATAGCACTATCGCCGTGCGGGTGGAACTGACCCATCACATCACCGACGATGCGCGCGCACTTATTGAAGGAACGGTCGGGGCGGTAACCGCCATCGTACATGCCGTAGATAACACGGCGGTGCACGGGCTTCAGGCCGTCTCGCACATCCGGTAGTGCACGGCCGATGATAACCGCCATTGCATAGTCCAGATAGGAGCGCTGCATCTCGGTCTGCAGGTCAATCTGTTCGATATTTCCGTGCGGGTTATCGACCACGATCTCACCTTGGTTGGTGTCAATTTCAATATCGACGTCAGGGTTTTCGCTCTGGTTTTCTTCGCTCATTACCTTCTCGTTCCTCAAAGACTCACTCGGTTATATAACCATTCAAGAATATTCCGTATTAGAAATATTTCTTTTCTGCTAAATATCGAGGAATCGGATGTCCTTTGCATTCTGCTGAATGAACTCACGGCGAGCCTCAACATCTTCGCCCATCAGCACCGAGAAAATCTGATCCGCAGCTGCAGCATCTTCCATTTTTACCTGCAGCAGGGTGCGGCGCTGCGGATCCATCGTAGTGTCCCACAGCTCGGTGTAGTCCATCTCGCCCAGACCCTTATACCGCTGAATGCCGTTTTCCTTCGGCAGGCGCTGATTATTTGCCTGACCGCGTTCCAAGGCAGCATCGCGTTCAGCATCCGAGAAAACATAATCGTGCGGGGCGTTTGACCACTTAATGCGGTACAGCGGAGGCTGTGCCAAATATACATATCCTGCCTCGATCAGCGGACGCATAAAGCGGAACAGCAGCGTCAGCAGCAGGGTCGTAATATGCTGGCCGTCCACGTCCGCGTCGGCCATGAGCACAATCTTGTGGTAGCGCGCCTTATCAATGGTGAATTCGTCGCCAATACCCGTACCAAAAGCAGTAATCATAGCCTGAATCTCGGCATTCGACAGGGCACGATCAAGCCGGGCCCTCTCGACGTTAAGAATTTTGCCGCGCAGAGGCAGAATCGCCTGCGTATTCGGGTCTCGGCCCTGCACCGCCGAACCACCCGCAGAATCACCCTCCACCAGATAAATCTCGGAAATTGAGGGATCTTTCGAGGCGCAGTCCTTGAGCTTGCCGGGCATTGAGCTGGTTTCCAGCAGACCCTTACGCCGAGTGGTTTCACGCGCTTTACGTGCGGCAATACGCGCCTGCGCTGCGGTAATTGCACGGCGCACCACGTCCTTAGCGGTTGCCGGGTTACGGTCAAACCAGTCCGCTAAGTGATCGTTAATCTCGCGCTGAGTAAAGGATTTTGCTTCCGAGTTACCCAGTTTTGTCTTCGTTTGGCCCTCAAACTGCGGCTCAGAAATCTTAATCGAAATGACGGCGGTCAGACCCTCGCGCACGTCTTCACCGGTGAGGTTATCATCCTTCTCACGCAGCAGTTTATTCTCGCGGGCATACCGGTTCACCAGGGAGGTGAGTGCAGCACGGAAACCTTCCTCATGGGTGCCGCCCTCGTGAGTGTTAATAGTATTCGCGTATGAGTGCACCGACTCCCGGTAGGCACCGGTCCACTGCATTGCCACTTCAAGGGTCATATTGCGGTCGGTGTCTTCGGCCTCGAACGAGATAATTTCCTCGTTCACCACGGTCTTAGCCCCCGCGTTCAGGAAATGCACATAGTCGAAAAGACCATTATCGTACCGGTAGGTGACGGTGCGGTGCCCATTTTCGTTGGCGCCGACCTGGTTCAGCGGCAGAGGCTTTTTCTCTTCATCTTCGGCAGCTACTTCATCACCCTCAAATTGATCCCGTTCATCGGTGAGGGTGATGGTCAGCCCCTTGTTGAGGAACGCCATCTGCTGGAACCGCGCCCGCAGGGTCTCAAAATCGAACTCTACAGTCTCGAAAATCTGGGGATCGGGGTAGAACGTTTGAATAGTGCCGGTAATATCTGACGTATCGCCCCGACGAAGTGGACCGTCGGGGATACCACCGTTGGCAAAGGAAATATGCCAGGAATAACCTTGGCGGTGCACCTCGGTTACTACACGGGATGACAGTGCATTCACCACAGAAATGCCCACACCGTGCAGACCACCTGAGACGGAGTACCCGCCGCCGCCGAATTTACCGCCTGCGTGGAGCACGGTCATAACCACCTCAACGGTGGATTTATGTTCGGTAGGATGCTCATCCACCGGAATGCCGCGGCCATCGTCTTTAACACGTACCGCACCGTCTGCCTGGATGGTTACCTCAATGCGGCTGGCATACCCCGCAAGGGCCTCGTCGACAGAGTTATCGACCACCTCGTACACCAGATGGTGCAGGCCACGCTCAGTGGTGGAACCAATATACATACCGGGGCGTTTACGTACCGCTTCTAGCCCTTCAAGGACTGTAATGTCGGACGCGCCGTACTCATGGGGTTGTTCAGTTGCCACTGGTGCGAAACTCCTCGGATTGAATTGGTATGAGCCGTGCTGCTTGTCGCGGGTTCCGCATCCGTTGGGGTGCGGACGGCACATATTCTTTAATATTCTACCGAAATATTCGCCATCACGGAGATTATTCCGTCGTTTTCAGGGAGTATTTTCCGCTCTACGGCCTTCTAAGGTGCCGCGGGGGCTTCACACCCCCAACCCTAGTGAGGGGATACCCACCATAGGTCCGAGGCGGTTATCGGGCAAAAACGCTTGTCAGCTCATTCTCTGTCGGCCTGCTACCCATAGGTATCGCGCACCCCGCGACCACCCGGCGCTCGTTTCGGCCCGCGCGAGCTCCATCGCCCGTTATTGGGGCCAAAAATACGCACTGAACTGACAACACCGGCACCCAGTTCACGGTCAAACATCTGCACAATCTGCCTCTGCATCAGACGCAGCTGGGTTGCCCACGCAGTTGAGTCACAGCGTACCTCCACTATAGAGTTCTCAAACCGAACCGGCTGTGCGTGAGCTGAGACTTCGGGCCCCATCAAATCGTCCCATCGCGCAAGCACACTGGAAACCGCAACGGGTTCTTTCCACCCGCGTGAGCGAATCAACTGCCCAACAATACCCCCCAGGGGTTTAGGATCTCGGGTACTCTCACCCGGTCCCGTGTAACCGCCCATGACTCGCGGATCCCACCCCTGAGCACGCTGAGACTTCTTGCGTTGGCCCGGCTCGGCACTCATGGCAGCACCAAACTCACGCATAATTTTCTTAGCGGAATAGGCATTAAGTCGCCCTTCACCACGGGCATTGGCGGCTGCGCGCATCCTCTCTAGTAACGCTGCGGGGGCATCGACCTCATCCACATAGTATTCATCGTAAACTTCCGATGTTTCACGTGAAACATCTGTTGTATCACTGTCAAAGGGGTGTTTTTCCCAGAGATTGAGTCGGGGGTGTTCCTTATTCATGGGTTTTCCCGTCCGACAGATTCTGCTCACCCGCATGTCCTGCAGCACCGGGTGAGACAGTGACGATACGGTATGCACCAAGTTCTTCGGGAATATCACTGAGCACTGCGCAGGTAATAAGTACCTGCTCCGCTTCACGCACCAAAGCCCCTAACCGGTGCCTGCGTGCCGCATCCAACTCAGCAAACACATCGTCAAGGATAAGTATTGGCGAGGAGCCTGGCGACGGGTCATCCTCCAAATGCACAAACCATGATGCCAACCGCATGGCTAAGGCAAACGACCAGCTTTCCCCATGTGAGGCGAACTGTTTAACAGCTAGGCCCCCTAACAGTAGGGTTATATCTTCCCGATGCGGCCCCACCAGGGTAATTCCCCGCTCAATTTCTTCGCTGCGGCGCTCCTCAAAGCAGCGCAGAATCGCCACTTTAAACTCCTCAGGGCGCATACGTGCAGCATGTTCCAGACCCCGCTCAGTCACAGACGGGAAAACGGTGGACTCGTAGGTCAATGAGACGTCTTTAGAACCATCGGTGAGTCCTGCATAGGCACGTTTAAGCTGGGGGAGCAGGACACACAACACCCGGAAACGAGCAGCTAAAAGCTGAGAACCAACTTCAGCAAGTTGCTCATTCCACACTGCGAGGGTGCTCATTGCGTTCTCATCGGCACTGGCGGCACCTGTACGACGGCGCTGCATTGACTTCAGCAGAGAATTCCGCTGCCGCAGAATACGTTCGTACTCGCTCCGGTACCCGGCAACAGCGGGCCGCAGCGATACCGCCAGATCATCCACGAACCGACGGCGAGCCGCTGGTTCTCCCCTCACCAACTGTAAATCTTCGGGTGAAAACAGTACCGTACGGGCAATGCCCAGCGCTTCACGGGCACGCACCGGGGCCGCACGATTAATCCGCACCCTATTGCTGTGCCCTGGAGCCAGCTCAAACTCTGTGACGGTCTGCTGCGATCCGCGCACAGTGCGGGTGCGAATATAGGCCCGTGAAGCACCCACGCGCACCAGCGGAGCATCATTACTCACCCGGTGAGAGGACAAATTCGCGGTGTAATCAATGGCCTCCACAATATTGGTCTTACCAACACCATTTGGCCCCAAAAATACCGTCACCCCGGATGACAGCGGCAGACTCAGCAGGGGGTAGGTGCGGTAATCGAGTAACGAAACGTGGTCGATAAACATCTCTACCCCCTCACACGGTCACAGTGGCACACCGCTATAGTGGCCCGATGCTCATTACTAGTCGGCGGGCAGCCGTACCGGCATGAGCAGGTACCGGTATTCGGTACTGTCATCGCCCAGAATCTCGTCCTGTCCCGAAAGCACAGCTGGGCGAGTGGGTTCGGTAAATGAGAACCGCACAAACTCCGTAGTGAATGCCCCCAGCCCCTCCGAAAGATAAGCCGGGTTGTATGCAACAGTCACTTCCTGCCCCGAAAGATGTGCCTGCAGCGTCTCAGAGCCCTGAGCCTCGTCACCACGGCCTGCATCAATCACAACCTCACCAGTCTCGCTAAAAGCCAGCCGCAGGGGAGTGTTACGCTCGGCCACCAGAGAAATACGGCGTGCAGCCTCAGCTAGGTCAGAGGTGCGAATAACAGCGTGAATCTGTGTTTCTTCCGGGAATAGGGCACGAATATTTGGGTAATCCCCATCCATGAGCACGCTCGTGGTGCGGCGTGAAGCAGCCTCAAAGCCGATAAGCTCATGTGCATCTGGTAGGGCAATCGATAGTTCACCTGAACCAGCCAAAGTACGGCCTACTTCGGCAAGTGTTTTGGATTTGATGAGTACCTGTGCTGAGATCTCCGGGTTGGTGGGCGACCAGGTGAGTTCACGCATCGCCAGACGGTACCTGTCGGTGGCCAACAGGGTCATAGTGTCGCCCTGAACCTCCAGCCTAATTCCGGTAAGGATCGGCAGAGTTTCATCTTTTGATGCGGCCACCAGAACCTGGGAAACCGCCCGCGCGAACTCAGTACCGTCAACGGTACCCGAGACCTCCGGCAGCTCCGGCAGTTCTGGGTAGTCAACCAGCGGCATAGCAGCCAGCTGGAACTTTGCTGAACGGCATGAAATAAACACCTTGGAGTCAGATGCGGCGAACTCAACCGGTGCGCTGGGGAGAGAACGGCAGATGTCGGCGAGCATCTTACCGGGCACTAGGCAGGTGCCGTCCTGCTCAATATCCGCTTCAACTACCTGACGGGCGCTGATTTCATGATCGAATCCCGCGATAGCTACCTCACCGTTTTCTGCAGTAATCAGTAGCCCACTGAGTACTGGGGAGGTGGGCCGTGCCGGTAGTGAACGTGCGGTCCAGCCTACGGCCTCGGCCAATACATCGCGGTCGATGGTGAATTTCATGAGGCGCCTTTCAGAAGTAGCTGAAGAAAGTCCTAAACAAGTGCGGTGGTTCCCCGATAAGGGAACCTCTTCCATCCTACCGGAAAAGATGTAATTACAAGCTCAGATTGGGTGCACGGGAGGAACCGTAAAAGAGGGCAGTAGGATCAAGAATTTTTTGTAATTACATCTTTTGTAAGCTGATGGAAAGTCCTCAGAACATAGTGACCCGTTTTTCGAGTCACATCCGTTGGGCAGTGTGCGTGATGGACGGGAACATCATGTTGTGTGAAGAGGATTTTTCTTAAAGTACAGTAGTGTTAATAACGCTTGTGGAAATCGTGGAAAAACCTAGAAATCCGCGAAAATCCAAGGAAATTCTCTGTGGATGAAACGTGGATGAATCGGTGCCACACTGAGGATGCATTGTGCATGGATATTTATACATTCTGGGTCTTCCACACCCACGGAATAATCATTCACTTAATATCCACAGTGCAGCGGTGTTTAAAACACACGCTATCCACAGGCGAAAATCCCTGTTTTTACCGGTTCTGCCGCTGATCCTGTTTGATTTTGTTCGTCAGCTCCGTCACCTGATTAAACGTCACGTGCCGCTCCGGCATTTGTGCACTGACCTTCCGCACCGCATGCATGACCGTCGTGTGGTCGCGCCCGCCCAGCTCCTGCCCAATCCGTGGCAGAGACATATCCGTCAGCTCACGCAGCAGATACATGGCGATCTGCCGAGCATTCGTAAGCGTACGGGTGCGTGACTTTGAGCGTAAATCATCAATCGACACATCAAAATACGCCGCCGTGGTCGCCAGAACCTGCGCCGCAGTAATTTCGGCACCCCCAGCATCCGTAATCAGGTCTTTGAGCACCACCTCAGCAAGCGATAAATCCACCTGCTGCTTATTGAGCGAAGCGAACGCCGTTACACGAATGAGCGCGCCCTCCAGCTCGCGAATATTCGCCGTAATATGCGATGCAATATACTCCATCACATCGTCGGGAACGTTGAGCGATTCGCTCTGTGCTTTCTTCCGCAAAATAGCGATACGAGTTTCCAACTCGGGAGGCTGCACATCAGTAATCAGGCCCCACTCGAAGCGTGAACGCATCCGCTCGGCAAACCCGGTGAGCTGTTTCGGCGGCAAATCAGAAGTAATCACAACCTGCTTTTGGTGATTATGCAGGGCGTTGAAAGTATGGAAGAACTCCTCCTGCGTGTGCTCTTTACCCGCTAAAAACTGGATATCGTCGATTAGGAGCATATCGACATTGCGGTAAATCTGTTTGAAAGAGGAACCCTCATCGTCACGAATCGAGTTAATGAAATCGTTCGTGAACTCCTCAGAATTTACGTACCGCACGCGCAGCGACGGGTATAAGTGTTTAGCATAGTGTCCGATCGCGTGCAGGAGGTGGGTTTTACCCAGCCCCGAATCCCCATAAATAAACAACGGGTTATAGGCGTTCGCGGGGGACTCCGAGACAGCAAACGCAGCCGCATGCGCGAAACGATTTGACTGACCAATCACGAACGTATCAAAAGTGTAATTCTGGTTGAGCCGTGCTGAGCTTTCCCAACCGGCTGCGGGAGGTGCTGAGGGGTCCGGCATAGCCTGATCTGCCGGTAACTGGTCCGGAAAAATACCGCCGCCAGCATTCGGTACAGCAGCGGGCGTCTCAGGTGCTGCGACGTACGAGTTAGCGGTGTGATGAGAAGCCGTATCGGTTGAGCCCACCCGTTCCGCCTCTACCTCGTGCAGTGGGGGAGTGGCGGAGACCTCCGCAAAACCGCCCGGCTCGGGGGCTTTATAGGGGCGTGCCTCATAAGTGTGCACATGCTGTCCAGAGGGGGCTGGCACCTGAGCATGTCGCGGCGCAGCACCGGAAACAGAATCATACGACGGTATACCGTACTCTGCTGCCCCGTGGGATGGGGAGGCAGAACCGGAAGTATGTTCGCTATGTTCGGACGAACCGGAAACAGTTGGAAGAGGGTGCGCGGGCGGGGCACCAACAACAGTTGAAGGTGCCTCTTCAGGGGATGTTTCCGCGGTAGCTGAGAGCGACTCATCAATCAGAAAAGCTTCAGAAATTTCGGGCCCGTAAGCGGTGTGTAGCGCTCGTTTCAACGGCTCTTTCAGCTTCGACTGGAATGTGTCCCGTGTGTATTCGTTCGGCACCGCTATAAGGAGTACGTTCCCTACCAACGCCTGCGGATGAGCTAAATGTACGAAACCGCGTAACCGGTTCCCCACCTGATGATCGGATTGAAGCAGACTCACTACATGAGCCCACCGCTGCACCATATCATTATTTGTTTCGCCCACAGGTGGTTCCTTCCGATCGGTGATTAAGACTTTACCCACACTATACACAGATTAACACCAATATCCACAGGCATTATCCACAGTGTGGAAAACCTGTGTAGAATCAGTGGTTTTATATGTGGAAAAAATATATCGAACCGGAATAAACCCTGAAAATACGGGAGAAAACCGGTGTATACGAAAGCTGTGGAAAAAATCCACAACCCGTGCGGGTTGTTGAAAAATCACATTCTGTGGATGCCCTCTATCCACTGTATACACAGAGCGCGCATCATGCACACCCACTCCTGAAGCACGCCCGCATTAACTTGACCGACACCGCCAGCTCTTCTAAAGTTGTTCTGTTGTATGTGTACCGCCTACCCCGAAGAGTCAGGGTACCCCTGTACACAAAAATCTTAGGGAAACCCGCCTGCATGATGTTGGGTTATCCCGCACCAGAACAAGGAGAAAAGTATGAGCAAACGTACTTTCCAGCCGAATAACCGCCGCCGCGCCAAAAAACACGGCTTCCGTCTGCGTATGCGCACCCGCGCTGGTCGCGCTATCCTGGCGAGCCGTCGTTCCAAAGGCCGCGCAAAGCTTTCGGCCTAACGAACCACATAATCGCCCGCTACCGCACACCAGCGTTAGCGGGCGATTGCCACAACGAAGGGAATCACGTGCTGCCCTTACAGCACCGGATGCGCACGGGCGTCCAATTCTCGCAGACAATCCGTTCCGGTGTCCGCTCAGGGCGTCGGAACATTGTTCTATCTGCGGCAAAACAAAACGGAGAAACAACCCGCATAGGTTTTATCGTTTCAAAAGCCGTGGGAAATGCCGTCGTCCGCAACCGCGTTAAACGTCGTCTGCGTGAAGCAGCTTCCGATACCGTGAAAACCCACCCGCACGGCTACTACATTGCCGTGCGGGCACTACCCGCATCCAAAAACGCCACCTACCAGCAGCTGCACCATGACTACACGCAGGCGCTCACAGCGGCGCTGATGAAACTAGCGGGAGAACATAAACCACGCGGGGCGGGACAAAACCATGAGTAAAAACCGCCGTGACGAACGGTTCCACCAGCACAGCAGCGCCACGCACCACGCACACAGCGACCCGGATGCTCTTCTACATGCCGCACCCCACGAGTTCGTGCGGCCTGTCTCTGTGCTGCACGCTCTGTATACGCTGCCTCAAAATATTTTTATTGGACTTATTAAGGCGTACCGTAAAGTGATCTCCCCGCTCTACGGGGACGTGTGCAGGTACTACCCAACCTGTTCCGCCTACGGGCTGGAAGCTTTCACCACCCACGGGGCTATTGGTGGGCTTTCCCTGACGGTGCGGCGCATTCTACGCTGCACCCCGTGGGCGACCGGCGGAATCGACCCTGTACCACCCGGAAAACGCGTTTTCACTCCGGGTGAAGAACCTAAAATTGTACTTCTGAACCATCCGCCCACCAGCCCCTAACAAGGCTGACTAGGGCCTTCGCTGACTTAGCCGAGTCAAAAGGAGAAAAACTCTCGTGCCAAATATTGTTGACCTTATTCTTTTGCCCTTTAAATGGGCAGTGTCGGCGGTTTTGTGGGTTTTCCATTCCCTCTTTACCGCCATTGGTATGGATCCGTCCTCAGGCCTGACCTGGGTGCTGTGCATTATCTGCCTGACCCTGGTTATGCGTACCCTTACCATCCCCCTTTTCGTCAAACAGATTAAAGCGATGCGCGGTATGAGCGCCATGCAGGGCGATATCGCTAAGCTTCAGGCCAAATACAAGGGGAAGAAAGACCAGCTGTCCCGCCAGGCGATGGCACAGGAGCAGATGGCGCTGTACAAGAAACACGGCACCAACCCGTTTGCCTCCTGCCTGCCGATTATTGCCCAGATGCCTATCTTCTTCGGTTTGTACCAGGTGCTCATGGGAGTTTCCGGGGCGGCAGCAGCGAATGAAGGCATCCTCATGCTTCCTGCCGATCTGGTGAAACAGTTCAGCGAAGCCCACATTTTCGGTGCCCCCATTTTCTCGACCATGATGAACCCTGGCGACGGTAACCACACCGCCACCGTAATCCAGGCAATCGTCATGATTCTGCTCATGAGCGGTACCCAGTTCTTTATTCAGAAGCAGCTGAGCGTAAAGAACATGTCGGAGGCAGCACTGAACTCTCCGATGTTCCGTCAGCAGCAGATGATGATGTACATTTTCCCCATTATTTTCGCGGTGACGGGCATTAACTTCCCTCTTGGTGTGATGTACTACTGGACCGTCTCAAACTTCTGGGCACTGGGCCAGCAGTGGTGGGTGATCCGCAATAACCCCACCCCCGGTTCCCAGGCTGAGAAGGAACTCAACGAGCGCCGTGCCGCTAAGGGTCTGCCTCCGGTCGGCAAGACCAAAGAGCAGCACGAGAAAGAGCTGGAAGAGGCACGTGAACGTGCCAATGCAGGCCAGCGTCAGCAGCCGATGAGTAAGAAGCGCCAGAAGCAGCAGCGTGCTAAAGGCAAGGGCGGGCAGAAGGGCTCTTCAGACGGCTCACAGAAGCCAAAATCGAATTAGCCGCCGCATCGCATCACCACCGCACAACCACGTAAAGGACATCCGATCCATGACTGACGTTACTGAAGAAAACGAAACCTACGAAGAAACCCCCACCGAACGCCCCAATACCTTCGAAAATATTGAAGAAGAAGGCGACATCGCTGCCGATTACTTGGAGGAACTGCTGGATATCGCCGATATTGACGGTGATATTGATATTGAGGTGCGTAACCAGCGCACGTACCTGGCTGTTCTTAACGACGAAGATAACAATGAAGAACTCCGCCAACTGGTTGGCCGTAATGGGCAGGTGCTTGAGGCCCTGCAGGAGCTGGTGCGACTGTCGGTGCTAGCCGCCAGCGGTAACCGTTCCCGCCTCATCCTTGATGTGGCAGGGTATCGTGCAGAACGCCGTGAACAGCTGGCTGATGCGGCCCGCCAGGCCGTGGAAGAGGTGCGTGAAAGCGGGGAAGACTACCATATGAACCCGCTGGGTGCCTATGAGCGCAAAATTGTGCACGATATTGTGGCTGAGCAGGGACTCTACAGTGAGTCTGAGGGGGAGGGCCCGTCCCGTCACGTTGTTATTTCGCTCCCGGAGGTATAAATGGAGCACACACCCCTGGATGGGAAAAACCAGGTTGCCGCTGAACAAATCTTTGGTGACCGTCTGCCGCTGGCACAGCGTTACGTAGAGCATCTGGCCACCAGCGGTATTGAGCGCGGACTCATTGGCCCGCGTGAGGTGCCGCGCCTGTGGGAGCGTCATGTGTTGAACTGCGCCGTAATACAGGAACTTATCTCCGAGGGTGCTTCGGTGGTGGATGTTGGCTCTGGTGCGGGCTTGCCGGGGCTGTGTCTGGCGATTGCCCGGCCCGATTTGAAACTGACTCTCATTGAGCCGCTGGAACGCCGCGTTAACTGGCTCAATGAGGTCGTGGAAGATTTGGGACTTGAAAACGTAACGGTGTTTCGTTCCCGCGCTGAACAGGCTGTGGGTGCGGTGGAAGCCGATGTGGTAACCGCTCGCGCCGTCTCTGCGCTTGTGGGACTGGTTGACATTACTCTACCGATCCTGCGCGGCACCGGAGAGCTGCTGGCTCTCAAGGGACGTTCAGCTGCTGAGGAAGTGGCAAAAACGAAGAAAAAACTCAACCGCTATGGTGCCAGGCAGACCGAGATCCTTACGGTGGGGGAGGGGCTGTTAGACGAGCCCACCACCGTGGTACGCATCCAGTTGTAGTCGGGTACTATTCCTCAACTCGACGGCCTCTCCCCAATGTGGGAGGGGCCATTTTTTATTGTCTGTTGTGGTCACGAGTGCAGGTTTCACCATTCCTCGATGTTTCACGTGAAACTTTCATGGGTAATACTCGGTGTTTAACCCCCTTGTGCGTGGTGTTGAAAGAAATCTACGGGTAATCTTATAGAGAGTGAAAAAGACGGAGACCCACCTTCAAGCGCGCACACGGCGCATGAAAAAGGGGAATAATCCGAATGTTTCACGTGAAACATCGACCGATACGCATCCCTAAACGGCACCCGACTGCATGACGCCGAGGAGAAAAAATGACCGAACAAGCAACCGATAACGGTTCGCTTTACACCCTGTCGAAGCCCGCACACACCCGCATCCTCACTATCTCAAACCAGAAGGGCGGCGTAGGTAAAACCAGTACCGCCGTGAACCTGGCGGCAGCGCTCGCTGAGGCTGGAATGAATGTGCTGGTCATTGATAACGACCCGCAGGGTAATGCCTCGACCGCGCTCGGTATTGAACACGATGTAGAAACCCCCAGCATGTATAACGTGCTGATTGACGACAAACCTCTGCATGAAATTGTGCAGACCTGCCCCGACCTAGAAGGGCTGTGGTGCGCCCCGGCCAATATTGACCTCGCCGGGGCTGAAATTGAACTGGTCTCAATGGTGGCGCGTGAAACCCGCCTTAAAGGTGCCCTGGAGGATTACAGCACGTGGCGTGAGTCCCATAACCTGCCGCGCCTTGATTACGTATTAATCGACTGCCCGCCGAGCCTGGGGCTGCTTACCGTCAATGCATTTGTTTCGGCTGACGAGATTCTAATTCCCATCCAATGCGAATACTATGCACTGGAAGGCTTGAGCCAGCTTCTGAAGAATATCGAGATGATTCAGAAACACTTGAATTCGCGTCTGAGGATTAGCACCATTCTACTTACCATGTATGATGGGCGCACCAACCTTGCAGCACAGGTGGCTGATGAAGTGCGCGAGCATTTTCCTACAGAAACTTTGCAGACCCTCATCCCTCGGTCAGTTCGTATATCTGAGGCTCCCAGCTACCAGCAGACCGTTATTACCTATGACCCGGCATCGACAGGTGCGCAGGCGTATCGGGAAGCTGCGCGCGAGGTAGCCATGCGATAGGCACACTAAAAACACATAAAAACATACGATTAAGGTTGATTGTATGTTTCATATACGGCAGAAATAGCGGTGTGGAAAGTAAAGGCACACCCAGTGAATAACCCAAAACCTGCCGAACATATGCGAGGGAATACGTTAATGAGGAGGAAAGATGGCTGAAAAACGAAGGGGCCTCGGTAGGGGGTTAGGGGCGCTTATCCCCAATAGCACCAAACCCACATCCGAGCAGAAGGAAGTATCCAGTACACAAAAAGGTGGATCCACGAGCCCCTCAGCAGCCGCAGGAAAAAAACGGGCTGCAGGTATGGGCCGTCAAGAGACCAGTACTGTCCAGAAGAAGACCACGGAACAACAATCCTCACCCTCTTTAGCGAAGCTTCCTGCTCCTAAAAAGTCCTCATCGGTGCGCGGCGGATTGGGCCGTAAACACATCCTCGATCAAGAAGTGCTGCCTGTGCCAACCGATCAGAAGATGGAAGAGGCACCTCATAACACGCAAGAGAAGGAAAAGGGCACCAAAGCACAGCCTGCTATTAAGGACAAAACTTCGGTAGCAGCCGCAGATTTGGCGGATAAAAAGGCTGCTGCAGACACCACGGCGGTAGGGGAGAAGGCGCCAGCTGCTGAGACTAAGACCGCCTCCGCACCATATTCGTCGGGGAAAAAATCGGCGTCAGAGCATGATCTTTTCGATGAACTGCCCGCAGAATCAGAACGGCCGGTACCCTCCCAAGCTGTTTCTCAGGAATCAGCCCCAACTGAGGAAACGCCTCAACCGGCGGCCGATACAAAGGATGTTTCACGTGAAACATTGAAAAAGAAACAGCGTCTCGATATGGGTCAGGCACTTCGTAATACGACTCTTACCCGCCGTCCTGTTGACTTCTTCTTTGGTGAAGAAGTGAAGACCCCCAGCTCTTCTGAGGACCTGGTACCTGTTCCGGGTGCGCAGTTTGCGATCCTCAATATTTCAGATATTCACCCAAACCGCAAACAACCTCGCGTTGATTTTGACGAACATGATATGGATGAACTTGTTCATTCGGTGAAAGAGATTGGGGTTTTACAGCCCATAGTCGTGCGTCCATCGCGGGAAAAAGGCCACGAGAAATATGAGCTGGTGATGGGGGAGCGTCGCTGGAGGGCAACCCAGCGGGCGGGATTACCAACGATTCCTGCGATTGTGCGCGATACCCAGGATAACGATCTGCTCCGTGATGCCCTCCTTGAAAATCTGCATCGGAGCCAGCTGAACCCCATTGAAGAGGCGGCCGCCTACCAGCAGCTGATGGAGGAATTTGGAACCACCCAGGATCAGCTGGCTAAGCGTATTGGTCGGTCACGTCCGCAGATTTCCAACACCATCCGGTTGCTTAAGCTTCCTGCATTGGTACAGCGTCGTGTAGCGGCCGGCGTTTTATCAGCCGGTCATGCCCGCGCTCTGCTCATGCTCACAGATCAAGCGCAGATCGAAACTTTGGCGCAGAAGATCGTTAATGAGGGCCTGTCGGTGCGTGCTGTTGAAGAACTGGTGGCTGCAGCATCCGGCGCAGAGGATAAGAAACAGCGGAAGGAACCTCGCCCGCAGAAACATCGGGAGCGTCTGGACTATATCGCCGATGCCTTTGCCGATAAGCTGGATACCTCGGTAAAGATAAGTCTGGGTGCACGTAAGGGAAAGATGACAATCGAATTCGCCAATGTCGATGATCTGAACCGGATTATTAAGACGCTGGATACTAACTTCGAAAACTAGGTGTAGTCAGCGCCGGTGGTGATGTTTCACGTGAAACATCACCACCTTTGTTTTTAATCGTCGTGCTGATACGGTGCTTCTGAGATTACCTCTGCTAAAGTGTCAGACCGGAGTGAACTGGGCATGGCTAAGAACAATATCGGCAGAAGATAACCACACCTGATCACTCTGGCCTTCTGCAGGGTGCAGTCCTTGCCAGAACGGGAGAAGCGGGGGAGGGGGCTTCCTGTTGCAGTAGACCGTATATCTATCCCCTGTGCGTATCATGTGCCCAGAACTGAATAGGTGTGGATAAAGTGCTGGAAACACAGTGGGGGCGGATGTTTCACGTGAAACATCCGCCCCCACTGTGTGAAGAGATTTTAGTCGATGTACTCTGCAAACTCTGCGAGCAGAGCTTTTTTAGCCTTGGCACCTACGGTCGGTTTGACGAGTTCGCCGTCCTTGAAAAGGTGGATTGCAGGGATGGAAGTGATATTGTACTTCAGTGCAATATCACCATTTTCTTCTACATCTACCATCACCACATCTACTTTACCTTCATATTCAGCGGCAATCTCCTCAATAACCGGAGCCACTAGGCGGCAGGGTCCGCACCATTCAGCCCAGAAATCCACAATTACGGGCTTGCTGCTTTTGAGTACCTCAGCGTCAAACGTAGCGTTAGTAACCTGCTTAACCGAGCTCATTGTTCTGCCTCCTCTTTACATATTTTCAATATAGTGTTGCGCATCAAGCGCCGCCACGGCACCGGAGCCCGCAGCGATAATTGCCTGACGATACGTCGGGTCGATAACATCCCCGGCAGCAAATACGCCCGGGACAGAAGTCTTTGAAGAACGTCCCTGAACCTCAATCGTGCCCTGCTCACTGAGCGTGAGCTGATCTTTGACCATATCAACACGGGGGTCTGAACCGATGGCTATAAAGAGTCCGTTCAGGGGCAGCTCGCGCTCAGAACCATCCTTCGTGTTCTTCAGAGTTACCTTCTCAAGGTTCGAATCACCGTCAATAGCACTGACCTCAGAATCCCATAGGACCTCAATCTTCGGGTTCTCAAAAGCACGTTTCTGCATAATATCGGATGCGCGGAACGAATCACGGCGGTGAATAATATAGACTTTCCGGGCAAAGGTGGTCAAAAACAGTGCCTCTTCAAGTGCTGAGTCGCCGCCGCCTACCACGGCAATATCCTTTTCTTTGAAAAAGAAACCGTCACAGGTTGCGCACCAGGATACGCCGTAGCCGGAAAGACGATCCTCACCCTCAACGCCGAGCTTGCGGTATTCCGAACCGGTCGAGAGGATTACAGTCTTTGCCAGATGCACCGAACCATCCGCGAGGATTACTTTTTTCACCTCGCCGGTAAGGTCAAGTTTCTCAACATCCTGGTAGCGAATATCTGTGCCGAAACGCTCAGCCTGTGCACCAATATTCGTCATGAGTTCGGGGCCCTGAATACCTTCAATAAAACCCGGGAAATTCTCAACTTCGGTGGTGTTCATAAGAGCACCACCGGGGGATACGGAGCTGGCAAACAGCACGGGTGAGAGATTAGCGCGGGCGGCATAAATTGCCGCCGTATACCCTGCGGGGCCCGCACCCACAATAATGACATTGTGCACCGTCTGCTCGCCCTGTTCAGCGGCAGATGTGCTCGCACCCTCAGGTTTCGTTGATGCGGCGCCAAGACGTACACCTCCAAGCGCGGCATTACCAAAAAGGCCACCGGTTGTTGTATTGGTGTTCATTTTTCTCTCTTTCGTCCCAATTATTGATATCGTGCCACATAAACGTGATAGTTCCTTTGATTATTCCATTTCGGGCCTCGGTATGCCATACGTTACGTTTTCTAACAGACTTAGGCATCTCAGCCCGCCAGCACCACACTGGGCTGGGGTACTACGGCGCATACAAAAGCCCGCAGAGACGCTCAACGGTGTGAGCATCCCTGCGGGGCATAAGGGGAGAGAAAAGGGAGTGGGCTACTCAGCCTTCAACTCGGCCAGACGCAGCCCGTACGGGTAGATTGAGATGGGCTGTGAAAGCTTCGGGGCCTCGGTGAACTGAATAATCACATACCCGCCCTTATCTGCGCTCTGCTTAGAAGTATCCAGCTCAACCACGGCGTCTTTCCCATTAAACGTTCCCTTACCCACCTCGGTGGCCCCGTTGAGGGAATTCTGGTTGTTCACGTACACGGTGTACGCCCCGCCGGTACCAGTGTTCTGCTGCATCGTCACCTTAGAAACAACCGTGGGAGTTTGAAGTTTGGCAGACAGCGCGAACGGAACAGCCAGCTTACCGCTCCCAAAGCCGTAGCTCATCCACACGGTAGCGGGGTTATTGTCCGCAAGCTTGGGCAGGTTCGCATCCGTCTCAGACATGAACGTGGGGTTATTCGGCACTAGACGGGCCACGGTGGCGATCTTTGCTGGGGCGTTTGAGGTGGTTTCCGGGCTGGGAGTGGGGGAGGGGCTCTCACCACCCTCACTGGCCGAGGCCGAGGCGGATGTAGACTTGGCTGGCTTTGGCTCCGCGGTTTTAGACGACCCAATACCCGTGAGCGAAATCAGCACGGCACCGGCCACAATCAGCAGCAGCAGTACGGCTGCGAGAACGATCACCCACGTACCGCGGCGGCCGTCATCTTCATCGTCCTCATCATCGTCGTACAGGTCCCCGCCGGGGTACATGCCGCCGCCCATCTCCGGCTGAATAGGGTTACCATCCCAGCTTTTAATGGCGCCAATAACCTCCATTGCGGCGGGCTGAGTCGGCACGGTCGCACCAAAAATTTCGGTACCCAAGGCGGCTTCATCATCGTACACGTCCGAAAGCGAGCGCTGCTCGGTCAACAGCGCATCCAACAGCACAGAGGGGGCGGTGTACGACGTAATGAGGTACTTGCTGCCTTCGGGGGTGATACCCATATCGAGCATCTGGAAACTGTAGGGGTTGCTCTCATTGAGCACACGCGAGTTGTTCTCAAGCAGGTTGCTGCGTGCCGGGGACGCAACGACCACCGACACTTTACGGCTGAGAATCTGATCCATGCCGTCGAGAATCATATCTGTCTCGGCGGTAACGATAATCTGTGCGGTGATCTCGTAGCGGCCACCGAGTACCGTGCCTACCGGAATCTGCTGAGACAAGTGCTCTCCCGAATTTTCGCTCGTACGCCCAGTTCAAGGGCTGTTCTCTATCAAAAGTTTACCCGGCTTAACGGGTTCTGTGGGTTTTCAGCGGTTTTGCCGACCTAACGGCGTGCCAATCTTCCCAGTTTACGTGTGATGGGTGCGAAAAGCGCGTCGGCTTCTTTCACCCGGAAAACCCGCAACCCCACCATGTAAGAGCCGAGCATGACCGGCCCGCACACAATCAGGGTAATAATGGCGCTGATTTTCGACGCCCAGGCGAAACCGCTGGCGCTGTACCCGCCCAGCAGCCACAGGACCCCGGCGGTCACCCCGGCAGCGAAAACAGCTGCGAATGTGGCGCGGGCATACACGCTCAAGATACGTTTCTGCCCGTAGTAGCCAAGGCGGCGTTTCACCAGGTAGTGGCTAATACCGGTGAGCAGAATATTGTGCGTAGGATAGATGCACGCCAACGCGTAGACGGTGTACTGGGCATCCAACAGGGAGGCGCTGAAGCTCATCACTACCATGATGGAGGCCGAGAACAACTGGATTTTGAAGGGGGTGCGGGCGTCTTCACGAGCGTAAAGCACACGCCCGTACAGAAATGTGACGGTGAGTGTAGGGGTGCCTAACGCCATAATGACAACGAGCTTGGCAATAATAGTGGCCGCCACCCGGTCGCCGCCGCTGAACAGGATAGCGACCGGCCCGGCAAGGACAATAAGCGCCACGGCGCAGAAAATGGTGGCCACCCCGGAGGTACGCAGCCCGTGAGAAACGGCGTGGATGACACTGTCCCTATCATCGGCGCTGGCGGAGGCGCTCATCCGGTTAAAGAGCACGGTGGCGATGGACATACCAATCACACCGTGCGGGAGGATATACAGCATTGAGGCGTAGTTGAGGGCCTGCAGGCCGGGGATTTGGATACCCATCTCCGCATAGCGGGCACGTTCGCCAACCACGGATGCAGCAACCTGATTCATGTACATGAAGGAAAGGTTAGCCACAGCACCCGCTGCAAGCGTCCAAGCGGCGAGTTTAGCGGGTTCACGTAGTCCAATGCCGCGCCACCCGAAATTGGGGCGCAGATGCATCCCCAGGCGGCGTAGGGGGATAAACAGCACGAGGGCCTGCATGGCGATGCCGAGGGTAGTAGTACCTGCAAGCACAACCGTTTGGGCACTGGTCCAGTTCTCAACCGAGTGCAGCGGCGGGTTAATGGTGGTGTTCTGCGCCCCGAACATAACAATGAACACCAGCAGGCCGGTGATGGAGATGATGTTATTCAGCGCCGGCGACCACATGTAGGCTCCGAACGCATCTTTAGCGTTCAGCACCTGCCCGATGACGGTATACAGGCCGTAGAAGAAGATCTGCGGCAGACACCAGAGCGAGAAAATGACCCCTAGTTGTTTCTGCTCCGGTGTCCAGGTGGAGCCCATCACATCAATAATGGGCCAAGCGCAGGCGACCATAATGACCGTAATCAGCCCAATAGCGGTGACGGTGAGTGTTACCAGCTTTGAAATGTACAGTGCCCCGCCGTCTTGGGCTTTGGCGGCTTTAATGATCTGCGGCACGAGCACGGCGTTGAACGCGCCCCCGGCAACCAGCACGTAAATGAGGTTGGGGAGGGTGTTGGCGACCTCAAACACGTCGCCGACGGTTGAGAGGGAGCCGATGGCGACGGTAATAAGAACCGTCCTGACTAGTCCGAGCACTCGGGATACGAGCGTCCCGGCAGCCATGATCGCGCTTGCGAGCGCGTCTGTTCGTGCCAACTGGTGCCTCCTGTGCGTAGCGTAGGTTTAGAGCCGTGACTGGATGAATTCGCGGGCGAGGTCGGCAATATGCCGCTCGTTAGCGAACGATAGCCTGCGGTTAAGATCCGTGAACGGTACCCAGGCCACATCTACGGCCTCGTGGTCGGGGTCGTTGTCGATGGTGATTTCCCCTCCGGTTGCCTTCAGCAGGTAGTGGTGCACCGTTTTGTGGATGCGCTGCCCGGAAGAGGTGAACCAATATTCAATGTTACCGAGTGAGTGCAGGATATCACCACGTATCCCGGTTTCTTCTTCAATTTCACGTTGTGCAGCCTCTTCAAGGGTTTCTGCTTCTTCAATATGCCCCTTGGGCAGACACCATTCAACGCGTCCGGCACGGTTAATGCGCGCAATAATGGCAGCAGGCAAACTCTGGCGCGCGAAGTCTATGATGATGCCTCCAGCGGATACTTCACGGTGTACCGGCGTGTAAGACGCGGTTAACAGGGTTCGCATCTTGGGCGCGCGCGGTACGGGAAAGCTCATGGTTCTACCTTAACCGATACGGGGGCTTTTTGGGTTGTTCGCGCCCGCGGTGAGGCGGTGAGACGGTTTATCTGGCAGGATTAAGAGACTATGTCGCAGAAAATTGATGTGCTTTCGAAGTTCCCGGATGCCGCGCAGCTGGGTGAGCTGTACCGCCGGGCGGGTTTTGAACTGTACCTGGTGGGCGGTATTGTGCGTGACCAGTTGCGTGATACCCCCGGTGATTTTACGGATTTTGATTTGACCACGGACGCCACCCCCGCCGAAAGTGAGCAGATCCTGCGAGTGTGGGGTGAACACGTGTGGGATATCGGTAAGGAGTACGGCACTATAAGCGCCCGTAAGAACGGGGCCGTGTACGAGGTGACCACCTACCGGGCGGAGGTGTACGCCTCTGACTCCCGCAAACCCACGGTCGAGTTTGGCACGGATTTACGCGCCGATTTGGTACGGCGTGATTTTACGATGAACGCAATGGCAGCTTCACTGCCTTCGGGTGAGGTGGTGGATCTCTTCGGCGGTGCTAAGGATTTAGCGGAGGGTGTTCTGCGCACCCCGCGCTCGCCTCAGGATTCTTTTTCGGAGGATCCGCTGCGGATGATGCGTGCGGCACGGTTTGCGGCACGTTTTAATCTGCAGGTGGCGCCGGACGTGTTTGAGGCAATGCGGCAGATGGCGTCGCGTATTGAGATTATTTCGGCGGAGCGGGTCCGCGATGAGCTAGTGAAACTCATCTGTGCCGACTACCCGCGGGTTGGGCTGAACCTGCTGGTGGAGAGCGGGCTTGCAGACTATGTGCTCCCAGAGTTGCCCGCGCTGCGTATGGAGATCGACCCGGCGCACCACCATAAGGACGTGTACGGGCATTCGCTGAAGGTGATGGAGCAGGCGATCGAGAAAGAAACCGGTGCTGATGGTCCCTGCCCGAAACCTGATTTTGTGCTGCGGTTTGCGGCTCTTCTGCACGATATTGGCAAACCTAAAACCCGCAGATTTGAGAAAGACGGGTCGGTGTCTTTTCTGCACCACGAGGTGGTGGGCGCGAAACTTGTGAAGAAGCGCATGCGCTGCCTACGTTTTGACAACGACACTATTAGTGCGGTGGCGCGCCTGGTTGAGCTTCATATGCGTTTCTACGGCTACCGTGAGGCTGGCTGGACTGATTCTGCGGTGCGCCGGTATGTGCGGGATGCGGGGGAGCAGCTGCAGCGCCTGCACCGGTTGTCCCGGTCGGATGTGACCACCCGCAATAAGCGTATGGCGCGTTCGCTGGCGCAGGCGTATGACGATTTGGAGCGGCGTATTGAAGAGCTGGCCGCGCAGGAGCAGCTGGATGCGATGCGCCCCGAGCTGGACGGTGAGCAGATTATGGCGGTATTGGGGGTAAAACCTGGCCCGGTGGTGGGGCAGGCGTATAAGTTCCTGCTGAATCTGCGCCTGGATGAGGGGGAGCTGGGTGAGGAGGAAACAACCCGCCGTCTGCTCACCTGGTGGGGTGAACACAGCGAGAGCGGGCTGTAACCAGCAGGGCGCGGAAACGATTAAGTGTAAGGTGCAGCATGAGCGGTGCTTCTCTATTGGTATTGGTAAGCGAGTAAAATATCTCTCGGGTAGTGATGCCTATTGATTAGTGTTCACCGAGAGGATTCCGTTATGTCTGAGAACCAACCTTTTAATAACTCATCGTTTAATCCTGCCTCAAACTCTGCATTTGATAAGTCGCAGCCGATTCAGGGGCAAGCTGCTCCCGCCCCTGCTGCTGTTGCCCCGGTTGTTATGCAGCCTGTGAAATCGACCGGTATCGCCTATCTGCTCTGGTTTTTCCTAGGGGGGTTGGGGATCCACAAGTTCTACCTAAATCAGACGGGTCTGGGTGTGCTGTACCTGTGCCTATTTTTGGGCGGGTTTTTAGGTCTTTTTATTATTATTGGGGCAATTCCGCTGCTCGTGTGGGGCATTCTAATGATTATCGATATTTTCTTAATCCCCGACCGTGTGAATCAGATGAACGGTACGTCACAGGTGGTACAGGTCGTCCAGCAGTAATACCTATTTCGGCTAAGGCTCGCTGTAGCCGTACTATAAACCCCCGCCTCCATATGTGGATGCGGGGGTCTGCTATATCCGCTAGCCTGCTGTTTTCTGCGTACCGTGGCTGTTATTGGGCGGAAAATCCGTGTATAGTTAATAAATCTGTGCGCCTGCCTCCGCTGGGGTGCGCGCACGGCACACCATGAATCTCCTGCTATGGAAATACCATAGCCGTTTAGCCCAGAGGAGGGGTCTAATCATGCGTGCATACGAACTGATGGTGATCTTCAGCCCCGAGGTTGAGGATCGCGCGGTTGAGCCGTCCCTGTCTAAGTTCCTTGAGATCGTCACCAACGCTGGCGGCACCATTGACAATATGGACATTTGGGGCCGACGCCGCCTAGCATACGAAATTCAGAAGAAGTCCGAGGGCATCTACGCGGTTGTTAACTTCACCGCAACCCCCGAGACCTCCGCTGAACTTGACCGCGTTCTGAACCTGAACGAGTCCGTCATGCGTACCAAGATCATCCGCCCGGAAGAGCAGAAGATCTCCGCCAAGTAGTTCCTCCAGGCGGAATGCAGCCCTTAAATTGTCAGGGGCTTGTGTTTCACTAGAAGCAACATACTTGATACCCATACGAGGAGGCATCTCATGGCCGGCGAAACCGTTGTAACTGTCATCGGTAATCTCACCAGCGATCCTGAGCTTCGTTTCACCCCCGCCGGGGTGGCCGTTGCTAACTTCACGATCGCATCCACTCCGCGCACCTACAACCGTAATAGCGGCCAGTGGGAAGACGGGGAGGCACTGTTTTTGCGTGCGTCTATTTGGCGCGAGTACGCAGAGAACGTTGCGGAAACCCTGAAGAAGGGTACCCGCGTCATCGCTCAGGGCCGCTTGCGGTCCCGCTCGTATGAAACCCGAGAAGGCGAACGCCGCACCTCAATGGAACTTGATCTCGATGAGATCGGTCCCGCGCTGCGCTACGCTACCGCACAGGTCACCCGCTCACACCGTAACTCCGGTGGGGGAGCCCAGCAGGGCAATAATTATGGTGGCAATACCTTCGGTGGTCAGCAGCAGGCTGGCGGCTATAATGCCGCACCTCAGCAGGGGTACAACAGTAACTCCGGCGGCGGCAACGGCTACTCCAATAATTCCGGTTACGGCGCATCCGCGCCCGCCGCTGGTGCGGCACCGGCCCAGTCCCAGCAGCAACAGCAGGCTCCTTCGGCTGACCCGTGGAGCTCGCAGGCTGGTGGGAACTATGATTGGGGTACCGCAGGCGACGACGAACCCCCGTTCTAAACCGCTCGTCTTCTCACCCAATAAAACTATTCATCCATCCCGCGGTTTACCCGCCGCGGGCTCCCAAACTGAAGGAGCACCACGATGGCTAAGGCTGAAATCCGTAAGCCCAAACCCAAGCAGAACCCGCTCAAGGCTGCTGACGTCACCGTTATCGACTACAAGGACGTCGCGCTTCTGCGTAAATTCATCTCCGACCGCGGTAAGATCCGCGCCCGCCGCGTGACCGGTGTGACCGTTCAGGAGCAGCGTAAGATCGCTCAGGCTATTAAGAACGCCCGCGAGGTTGCACTGCTGCCCTACTCCGGCGCTGGCCGCTAAAAAGAAGGAGAGAGTACAGTACCATGGCTAAGATTATTCTCACTCAGGAAGTAACCGGTCTGGGAGCCGCTGGCGACATCGTCACCGTGAAGAACGGTTACGCACGTAACTACCTCCTTCCCCGCGGTTTCGCTGTCACCTGGACTGTTGGTGGCGAGAAGCAGGTTGAGTCCATCCGTGCAGCCCGTGCGGCGCGCGCTAAGGCATCCCTCGAAGAGGCACAGGCTCTTGCTGCTGCTCTGTCGGCTAAGCCGGTGGTTGTTGCCCACAAGGCTGGTGCTGATGGCCGCCTGTTCGGTTCTGTGAAGGCAGATGCCATTGCCGATGCTATTGAGGCTGCTGGCATTGGTTCGATTGATAAGCGCACCATCCACTTGGGTTCCGCTATTAAGCGCACCGGTGAGTATCAGGTGACTGCTCGCCTGCACCAGGATGTTGTTGCTAACGTTACCCTTGATGTTGTAGCGGCTGCCTAAACAAGGCTTATAGGGCTCTATGAGAGGCCCGGAAGGCGTCACTCTCTTCTTCCTCTTGATAGGGGAGGGGAGTGGCGCCTTTGCCTTTGTGCTTTATGGCCTTTTGGAGGAGCTGCCACCCATAGTTTAGATCTTGACCGTTGCGAAATGACTGTCAGTTCGTTGAGACAGCGGTATTTGTGAGCGATGTTTCACGTGAAACATCGTTATTTTTTGTGGTAAAACCCAGCGATGAGGGGTTAGTTGCCACGAACCTGACAATTCTTTTGATCCTCCCAGGATATTGCTCCAGTATCGTTCTGAGCCTCGGCATAAGCCGTCTTAAACGACACCATAGATTGTGTAAAGCCAAGACAAATATCGCCGCGTAGGATGTACATGTAGTTGCTCCTCCGCCCGCCGCTGGGAACGACAGTAAACGCATTTTCGTAGGGGTGAATGGACCAGTTATCTGGGGTGTTGCCTAATTCCCGTGTGGGGTTGCGATGCTTTAGCCAGGCAATGAATACATCAGTTGCTTCCTCCACAGTAGGGGCATGATTGCCTTGTCCGTAGGTGCTGGTTGGGGGAACAAGTTTATTCTTGTGCATGTACTTCATAGGGCTCCTCCGTTCGCCAGTTTATCCCTACCAATAAAGTATAAAGGTTGATTTTCGTAATAAAAACTGAATGTATTGCAATAATGTTTCACGTGAAACATCGCTGATTACGTTCTGCTCGGCGTTGAAGATGGACCCGGATCGAGCTGTTCATAAAACCTTCCGCCGGCCTCCTGAATAAAGCAGTCAATCACCTCTGTTGGGCTAAGACTCATGAGATGGGAGAGTGCTGCGGCGTTTTTCTCGTTTGCGCTGTGAATTACCGTGTTGAGAATGGAGCCGGTGGGAGTTATCAGGCACACGCAGCCGGGGTGTTCTTGTGGAGAGTGTGTGGCCCATCCGGGGGCCAGCTGAGGTTTCCAGTAGTTGGTGAGCAGCATCGGCCACCCGTTATCCGCACGTGCATCATTCAGTAAATCGTACGCGGCCCAGCGCAGTATCACCGCGAAATGCGGGCTTGATACATCGGGGGAGCGAAGTTCGCCGCGCTCCGTATGGCCGTAGTGCCAGCATCCGTCTTCACACCAGAAATGAGGGACTCGATCGAAACTGCCCGGTGGCTGTATCTCATCGTCCAGGTAATGCCAGGCTTTGCCTCGTGCCGTCACCAAACGGTAGAAATCATCACCCATAGTCCGGTCTGGGGTTCCCCGTTCCAGAAGATGCACCGGCAGCGGGCTGCCATCGGGGTCTAGATAAGCATCCAGTACCTGTTGGGGAGAGAACTCCATAAGGTGGGAAAGCGCCGCAAGCTCAATAGCATGTGGAAGGGCGGTAGCCATGCGCATGTGCAGCGGGAGCCCGTCAGGCTGGATAAGGCGCGCTTCAACCGTGCCAGCATAGGAATCCTTCACGCTCACCTGTTCGGCACTCCACCCTGAAGCAAACCTACCTGCCGTTCGTAGGGGGAGCAGCTGCGCCCAACAGCGTTTTGAGTGAGTGCGGTACTGGTTAGCGGTGCGGCAGATAAGCCAGCGCAAGGCCACCTCAATATCCGGGGTGGAGAGCGTAGCAATTTTTAGGTTCTCAGTGTGCCCATCGGTGAACCGGGTACTGTGATACCCCACATGCCACAGTTCGTCCTGACTCCAGAACAGTACGCTGCGCACATTTTGTTCGCGGCCAATAGATAAGACCCTGTTTTTAATGGTTACACCAATGCCCGCATCGGTCAGTATAAACACCAGTCGGGCTAGCACAGGATGCGGTGACACGGTAGCTACCAAACCGTCAGCGAGCATGAGGCGCCCCTTAATACGACTTGCGGTATCAAGCCAGTAGGGTCTACGTAGCGCAATATCTAAAGCGGTACCGCCGTATTCGGTTGAATAATGTTTGAGTCCGGGGTGCGGTTGCTCCAGCCATAGATCTATGAGGGGCTCATGGTCTTGGGGTTTAAAATCTTTAGCGGCCAGGACATGCATCAATGGAACTGTTCCGGCCCTATTGGGAGCTGCTGCATCCACTCCCCGGCCGATGAGGCGTCGCGCCAATTCGATATCTTCTGCAACATGATGTTCCTGGTTAAAACCACGAAAAAGAATATGTAAAAGATTGTTTTTATGATTATCTACGTCACCAAGGTCGGCGTGCTGATTAAGCAGAAAAGTAGCTATACGGTAGCGAGATTCGCTATTGGAATTAGCGAGCGCATAGAAGAGAAGTGAATGTCCGCCGTAGTGAGAATGTTCGTCTCCGCTACGATAGACGGTCATGAAGTCGTCGAAACTTTTCTGCTGCGCTGCGGTGAAGACATCCATAGTCTATTGTAACCACTCGCACCTTAATAAGCGGTCCGTCAACTAAAATCCCGGTAAAACACCTGTGATGAGTGCCTTTCATAGGTTGTGGGTGAATGTTTCACGTGAAACATCCTCACCATTACGATGTTTCACGGATGAATTGAGCAATGGCGTGCCGTACCTTCCCGGGATGTCCCTGAATCATATGACCACCTGTGTCAAAGAGGACCGTGGTGAGATTCGGGTATCGGTTCAGAGACTCCTGTACCTGCCCCTGTGGGGGAGCGAAGGGAACAACCCGATCATCTTTTGCGTGGAGAAGAAGAACGGGTGGTTTTAGCGTCTCAACAGGGTAATGTTCATAATGTACCGCCATATCTGGATTCGTGATCGTGGCATCAATATCTATTCCTGCCCTCCGTCCATGCAGCGGGAGCATCCCGTAAATCGTGTTTGAAGGCAGCCCAAAGATCGGTTGAAAGAAGGGGGGAAGCAGTCATATTAGGTAGTTGCGGTTTACTACAGAGGCAGGTCCCACACGCCCGGCAGCTTTTGCGGCTTTTTATCCCAGACGGGGGCGGAGCTGAGAAGAATAATGCCTGTGGTACGTTCTGGGTCATCAAGGGCGAAGCGCATAGCGGGTGTTCCTCCGGCTGAGGCTCCCAGAACATAGACTTTTCAATATTTAAAGTATCCAGAAGCTCAATAAGCGCGGCGTCCTGTTCCTGTCTGCCGCCTTGACGAGGCGCTAGAACTACCGCCCATGAGTACCCTAAATCTCTTGCCTGCTTCATACAACAATAGCGCCGCCTGTACCGGTACACCACCCCAAAAGAACCGAATAGGCATTGGTGTGCAGGCGGTCTTTTCCTGAAGTCAGTGATCCACTGACGTCCCCGCACACTGGTTTCAGTGTTAGGCTGAGGAACAACGGTGAGCGGAAGCTCTCCGTATCACCGTGTGACACGGAAATAGTAAGGACGGTGTTTTTGTGAAACACTCCGAAAAATATTCATCATTCTACCGCCTGAGGGTGAATCCTTGGGTGAGTATGTTTATTGCTTTTCTTATCCTTCTGGTGATCTCGCCCCTGATTGCACAGGGTTTTTTCGCCCTGTACCCCTTCGTTAGTGTCGGTGATCATCCTTTGTTTTCCAGTGCCCGATTATTGTTGCCCTCCGCATTAACCATTACGGGGATACTTGTGTGGGCGCGGACTATGGATAAACTCTCGCTTAAAGACCTGGGCCTGACGCAGAAGAAAGTGTTTGTATCCTGGGTGATTGGTTCCCTGTGTGGGGCAGGACTTATTGCAGTGGTATTAGCCGGGCTGATACTGTTGGGAGCCGCTCATCTCTCATGGGGCGGCGTATCTTCTGCTACCCCTGTTCTCTTAGGTGCTCTTGTGTATGCCGTACGAGGACTATCTGAAGAGATTGTTTTTCGGGGATATCTGCTAAATATCATGAGTTCTCGATGGGGCATGGTGGCAGGTATTCTGGTGAATTCTGTACTTTTCTCGGCGGCTCATATCTTCAATGCGGGGTTTAGCATTATTGCTTTTATTAACCTGTTTCTAGCGGGTACGGTACTGGCATCACTGTACTGGCTGAGTGGGAGTGTGTGGTTGGTGAGTGCTGTACATGCGGCCTGGAATTTTACATTGGGTATTATCCTGGGCGGGGCGGTTAGCGGAACCACTCAACCTGTTCACCTTTTGACGCTGCAGATGGAGCAGGGAAATTGGCTAATAACTGGCGGCTCCTTCGGGATTGAGGGTTCGCTGAGCTGTTTCGTTGTTCTCGTAGCGGTTCGTGCCGTGTTATGGCGCCGAGTAGTTCACCGCTACTCAATTACTAGCCCTTTTCCTCAACGCTAAAAAGTTGATTTATCAGGATATTTCTCCAATGTTTCACGTGAAACATAGCAAAAGCTGCGTTGCGAGCAGGCCTGTGGGAGAGAGTCTCTGCAGCTGTTAAAGGGTAAATAAATCCTACACATCTTCTTCTATAAACCCTAGACTTAAAGTGCAGGTTTTCATAGTTGACTCTGCGGAAGGCAGGTGGCGCATGCTACAAGTTCAAAACCTCAGCAAGAGGTACGGCGAAAAGACTGCCGTTAATGATGTTTCCTTCACGGTTCCCGACGGTAAAGTCACTGGGTTTCTGGGACCAAACGGAGCCGGTAAATCCACAACGATGCGCATGATTGTGGGGCTTGACCGCCCCACTGCCGGTACGGCGCTGGTGGATGGTTCACAATATACTTCCCTTAAATCCCCACTGGGTTCTGTGGGTGCGCTTCTAGAAGGGAAAACCCATCCCGGCCGCAGCGCATACAACCATTTACGTTCTATCGCGTACACGCATAATATTCCGCTCGCTCGCGTGCACGAGGTAATTGAAATGACCGGCTTGAACGCGGTCGCTAAACGCAAAGTGGGCGGATTCTCTCTCGGTATGGGGCAGCGTCTGGGAATAGCGGTGGCGCTGCTGGGCAATCCGCACAATATTATTTTGGATGAGCCCGTGAACGGCCTTGACCCGGAAGGCGTGGTGTGGGTGCGTCAGCTTGCTAAGCACCTGGCTTCCGAGGGTCGGGCGGTACTGATTTCTTCGCACCTGATGAGTGAGATGGCGCAGACTGCCGATGACCTTATTATTATTGGCCGCGGTCGCCTTTTGGAGCACACTTCGTTGAGTGAGCTGCTTTCCCGGGTGGGAGGGCACCGTGTTCTGGTGCGCACCGACGAGCGGGAACGGTACGCGCAATTGCTGAACCACTATTCCATTCAGCATACTCCCGTCGATACCGACGGGCTGCTGGTGAGCGCGGATGCGCGCGCCCTAGCAGAACTGGCCTTTAATGAGCATATTCTGCTGTACACTCTCGCCCCGCAAGAGGCAAGCCTTGAGGATGTGTACCTTGAGATTACTCGTTCTGAGGTGGAGTATGCATCAACTGCTGTTGCTGGTCCCGGAGCAATGAACGGTCAGCAGCCCGTTGCTATGGATCCCACCGGTGGGGCCCCGCAAGCCCCGTACACCGCCCCGGAGATGGGGCAACAATTCGTTCAGCAGCAGCCCCAATACACGCAAGCCCCAGCGAACACTCCGTGGTCGTCTGCGCCCGCAAACGGTAATGGCGCCGAGAATATAGGGAGGGAATAATACCCATGAGTACAGCAAAGACCGCCCCGGTGGCTAAGAATTTATCGCCTATCGGGGTTGCCCGTTCGGAGTGGCTGAAAATGCGTTCCTTGCGGTCACAACAGATTCTGTTTGTGGTAACCATCGTTGTTCTTCTGGGCCTTACGATGCTTCTGGCGCCCATGTTGAACCTGCAGCTGGCGGATTATGAGGAGCACGCTGGCCGGCAAATCGTAAACGGTGAGATGGTGAGCGGCTCTGAGGTTGTGAACCAGATTAAGGAGTCTTCGTACTCTATTGGGGTTGTGGGTGCATCACTGGCGGGTATTATCCTCTCCTCAATGGCGACTGTTTTTATCGCTACCGAGTACGCTACTGGCTCCATCCAGATTACTCAGCTGACGGTGCCACGTCGGTCCCTACTGTATTTCACTAAAGCGCTCGTGGCCTCTGTTGTGGCTTTTCTGGTCGGTACGCTGGGTGGCATTGTCGCGTTCTTCTTAGGGCAGATGATGCTTACGGAAAAGTTGCGTGTTTCGATGGATACCGGGGTGCTGCGTATTAGCCTGATGCTTGGCTTCTACCTGGTGGTACTGGCCTGGATGGGATTTGGCTTTGGTGCGCTTTTGCGTAATAGCGCTGGGGCTATCGTGCTGGTGGCTGCCATCCTCTTTGTGGCGAGTATTGTGCTGGGCATCTTTAAGGTAACGGGCCAGGACTGGGTAGATGACGCGATGAAGTATTTGCCGTCTTCACTCAGTAACGATGTGATGATCTACCACAAAGACAAGATTAAGGGTGACCCCAGTTATGAGGTGCGGTGCCTGATTCTTAGCCTGTGGGGTATTGTTCCGCTGCTGGCGGGCTGGATACGCTTTAAACTCTCCGACGGGTAAATACGAAGTATTCCCGAGCTAGTACTGTGGAGCTCTCTGTGCTGCATGTGCCTCACTGGTTGCCGCGTACCCGGTGTTTTATCACGGGTCGCGGCAACCAGTTTATGTACCCGCACGGGGTGTGGCTTCGCCCGTGGTGGCTTGAATGGTGAGGATTTCATATACCCTAGAACTATGCCTGAAACGAAGACGCGCGTCCGTAAAAAACTGTTCCCTAGCACCCAGCTGCTTATGACCACCGTGTTTCTGGAGGTTGCCACTGTTTGCCTGCTGGTGCTTTCGTGGGCTCCAATCGGCTCTTTTGAGACGGCTCTTGCACTTTTCCTGGTGGCAAATGTGCTGGGGATTATTACGGCCAGTATCGCCTTTATCTGTGCCATGGTCGGGTTTTTTAAATTTGCCAGGTACCGTATTGTCAATATTATTTTGGCGCTGGTGTCGATCGTTATTAACCCTCTCACTTTAGGGTTTATTCTTACTTCGCAGAACAGCTAACGATTTGACGGTTTATATTTCTCAGCAACCGCCGGGCCGGTTCACAGCATTTTTTCAGAAAAACCTCATGGTCTGCCAAGGTTGCTAGTGTTTACTATTAAGTGTTGGTTCGAGAGGACTGCGATGTGAATGTGTGTGTTTCGTTATAGCGGGAATGCTGAACCGCTATATCGGAAAAGAAATTGGCGAGACCATGGCGGTCTCGCCAATTTTCTTTTAACACTTTACGAAGAGCTCTGACCGCTATTTTCTTGGGGAAAGTACTGAGTAAAGCACCAGTACGCACAACGCCGGGATTGTGAGTTCCTGCCGCGGATACGGCGGTGGGGTAAACGAGCCGCACGGCCCTGTATGTCAGCATCATGAAGACTTCTCAGTGTGCTGAAAGTTTCGGCGCGTTGAGGAGAACACCGGAAGTGGTGATATATACATCTTTATGAATAGTATTAGTTTTTAGGTGAGGCTCAGGGGGCCTTTGTTGGTTGTGCATAAAAATCACATCCTTATGAATAATTTTCAACTTTTTGATATTTTCAGTTCTAGTTCAAAGTCTCCCTGAAATACCCATATGTCCGGTGACTGTACGCTTTATCGTCCCACTCACCTGCGGATAAAGTAGGTGCACCGCTAAATCTCTGATTCACAGTTTTTATTCAGCTCTGGCTAACGGGGAATAAAGGGCTGTAACCCATAGTTGTAATAGTTAGTTCGAGAGGACTAACTGAAAGTTGGAATTTCCTTGCGGAAGTGGCTCTGATTTTCGTATGTATGTGTGTGATTAGTTTGGGTGGTACCTTTGGGTGCCGCCCAAACTTTTTAACATGCTGTTCCCTGCCGTAAGACGCAAGGGCAAGAGGGGAGATCGTCTGCGGATAACGTGCGACCCATAGGATACGATGACAGGTGTAGAATAAAGTCATATAAATATTGCGTATTTAATGCGAAATAAAGGCTTTAAGGAGAAACGCTGTGTCCAAGACCCCGAATGTTCCCGGTACTGATCGTCCCGCTGAAAAAGCCGCTGGACACTGGCTTCTTGCACAGCTTGGCAAGAAAGTGCTGCGCCCTGGGGGACGCGAAACCACTAACTGGCTATTACGACGCGCGCTCGGTGGACAGATTGACGTGGTTGAGTTCGCCCCCGGCTTGGGGATTACCGCCGCCGAAATCATTAAACGCCAACCCAAGACCTACACCGGCGTAGATCTTGACCCCAAAGCGGCCGAGATCGTGCGTGGACGCATTGGTGATAACCCCAACTACACGGTCGTGAACGCCGGGGCCCAGGAGACCGGGCTGCCCGATGCCAGCTACGACGTGGTGGTGGGTGAGGCCATGCTGACCATGCAGACCGATAAGCACAAGCTTGAGATTATGCAGGAGGCCGCCCGCATCCTCCGCACCGGCGGCTACTACGCCATTCACGAGCTGTCGCTAACCCCCGACTACCTGCGTCCCGAAGTGCAGGAAGAAATTCAGAAGGACTTGGCACGAAGCATTCGCGTGAACGCCCGCCCGCTGACTGTTGCGGAATGGACACGAATTGCAGAAGAAGCCGGATTTGAGGTGCTGGATGTGTACCAGACCGAGATGGCGCTGCTAGAGCCCAAACGCATGATCGCCGACGAAGGTATTGGTGGGGTTGCCAAGATTATGTTTAACCTTGCCCGCAAACCGCAGATTCGCGAACGTGTGCTGGGGATGCGCAGCGTATTCCGCCGCCACGCCGACCACATGGGCGCTATTGGGCTGATTCTGCGTAAGAAATAAAAGTGAAGCTTGCGGTCTTTCCTCTCCGCAAGATTCACACACATATGGTGGGGCCGGGGAGTCTGCAAATACTCACTGCGGTAAAAGCGGGCCCGGCTTCACCCTCATATTTACTGCATCAGTGCGTGCCTGCTACGGTGCGGCGAACTATAGGTTGTGATGGGAGGTGGGACGATGAGCCGTATTCTCTTCTCGCCTGAAAGCTTCAATATGGGCGAGACCACCAGGGGGATCGAAATAGCGCGCGCCGCCGTGCAACACGAACATGAGGTTCTTTTCCACGTCTATTCACCCCGACATCTGAAACTTATAGAGGACGCCCAACTGCCGGTGTGCCTGAGCGAGCCTCTCATGTCTGAGGCCGAAGCGGATCAGCTCATGGCGCTGGATCAGGGCAGGGGAGTGCGGCATCCTTTCACTACAGAGAAGGTGCGCCGCAGGGTTGCCGCTGAACTTGTGGCCATTCGTACCTTTAAAGCGGATGCTGTGGTGATTGGTTCGAACCTGACGATGCTCATCTCCGCGCGTGTGGCAGGGGTACCGCTATTCTATGCGCGCCCTTACGCATACTCCACCACCTATTTTTCGGCTGCCCCCGAGAGGGAGAGGGCTGCGGCACCGGGGTGGGTGCGTGCCTTGGCGCAGGTAATTTCTTATAAACCGGCGTCGTTTACAGCCGTGGCGCGTGAGTACGGGCTGAAACTGCCGCGCCGTACCGTCGATATGCTCAGCGCCGACGTAAACCTTATCTGTTCTCTTTTTACCGAGCTGCGCGGCGACCCGTTAATGGCACCGGATGTCAGCGTGGGGCCGATCTTCTACCGTGCCCCCGGCGGGCTTCCGCCGATTGTTCGGGAACCTAAAAAGCGACCACTGATCTACGTGGGGATGGGCTCGTCCGGGTCTGCGCACATCCTGGCGGCGGTGCTTCGGCAGCTTTCCTCAGCACCGGTGGATGTGCTGGTCGGCGGTGGGATGCTGTTATCGGATGTAGATGCGCGTTCGCTGGGTAATAATATCCACCGCGCGGGAACTGTTCCGGCTCATCTGCTCGCCGGGCACATTGATGCCTCAATAACGCACGGTGGTGAAGGAACCGTACAGACTGCGTGCCTGGCGGGGGTACCGTTCGCGGGTATCGCCATGCAGGCCGAACAGCGCTGGAATATTGAGGAATGTGTGCAGTACGGCAACGCCCTGCGCTTTACAAAACATGATGTGCACCGAGGCCAGATGCGCGGCATCCTGAACCGTTTGCTCTCAGACAAGGCCATGCGTGCCAAGGCACGGCAGCTTGGCGAGGCAATGCGCGGCATGGACGGTTCAACCTGCGCCGTTGAGGTGATTGAGGACTATCTGAGAAATCGTCATCCCCTGTAAAACAGCGAAACTTTATGCACAGAACACACAGCGAGGTGAAACGATGAATATTGTGGTTGTTGGAGCGTCGGGCTATGCGGGGCGCCATATTGTGGAGCAGGCACATCGTCGCGGGCATCGGGTGCGTGCCGTGGTGCGCGATAAGGCTCGGGCCGAGAGTGCTGGGGCGTGGGGTACACCATCGCTGACGAACATGGTAGATGAATGGGCGGTTGGTGATGTAACCGACCGTTCCTTGACAGCAGGGGTCTGCGAGGGCGCTGATGCGGTTATTTCGGCACTGGGGGTGACCCGGTAGAAGGCCGACCCGTGGGATATTGACTACCGTGCAAACCTGAATATTTTGGAGTCTGCGCGCGCCCATAACGTCACCCGTTTCTGCTATGTGAACGCCATACACGCCGAGTCGATTCGTTCACAGCTCACGCGGGCGAAGACGGCTTTCGCACAGGCGCTGATCCAGTCGCCGCTGGCGCATCAGGTGGTGAGCCCAAGCGGGTACTTCTCGGATATGAGCTCTATAGCACAGATGGCGCGCCGTGGCCGGGTGTATCTGCTGCGGCCGCAGGGGCAGGTAAACCCCATTCATGGGGCGGATGTTGCCGCATACTGCCTTGATAAGGTGGAACCTGGCCAGGAAGGTTCCTACGATATTGGCGGTCCCGAGGTTCTCTCATGGCGCGAGGTTGCGCAGTACGCCTTTGAGGCGGTGGGGCGCCCCACGAAGATCACGGTTATTCCGCCCCGGTTAGCAGATGGTGCAGTGAAGGGGATCGGACTTATCAAACCGCGCGTGGCCGATACTTTATCGTTTATGCTGTGGGGCTTAACGCATGATTGTGTGGGAGAGACGACCGGCACCCATCGTTTGCTTGATTTCTACCGCACCCAGGTTCAGGGTCTTTGAGTGTAAGGTGCATCTTGAGCGTACTCTCTCGTACACTGTTTGAGTGAGCTGGCGCTTGGCGCGTAACCGTCAAGAGGCAGAAGGTTGTCCTCAATGTTCAGGGAGAGACGTGTCTGAAACACCCGTTGATTATGGTTCCCGCACCCTACCGCATGATGATGTGGCGGAGCAGTCTGTGCTGGGTGGCATGATGCTTTCGAAGGACGCTATTGCGGATGTGGTGGAGACCCTGCGGTCCACCGATTTTTATAAGCCAGCCCACGAGATTATCTATGAGGCGGTGATTTCGCTGTATGGGCATGGTATGCCTGCTGATGCGATTACTGTCTCTGACGAGTTGAAGAAGCGTGGGGAACTGACTCGCGTGGGTGGGGCCACCTACCTGCATACGTTGATCGCCGCCGTCCCTACCGCAGCAAACGCTCAGTATTACGCGGATATTGTGAAGGAGCACGCGATTATGCGTCGCCTGGTTGAGGCGGGCACAAGGATCGCGCAGCTGGGGTATTCGAGCGATGGCGAGGTCGATGCGCTTGTTGATAAGGCGCAGGCCGAGGTATATGCGGTTTCTGATGGTAATACTGCCGAAGACTATGTGACGTTTTCTGAGGCGCTTGAGGCGACCGTGAATGAGATTGACGCGAACGCTAACCGCCCCGACGGGGTGTATGGGGTTCCCACGGATTTTATTGAGTTTGATGAGCTCACCGGTGGTTTGCATCCGGGGCAGATGATTGTGATTGCGGCCCGCCCGGGTGTGGGCAAGTCTACGTTGGCTCTTGATTTTGCGCGGTCTGCAGCGATTCACCATAACCAGTGCACCGTATTTTTCTCGCTGGAGATGAGCCGCACTGAACTTGCGATGCGTATCCTCTCGGCTGAGGGAACTATTTCGATGTCGCGACTGAAGAAGGGTGATCTTGACCAGGACGGGTGGACCCAGCTGGCGAATTTGCAGGGCAAGATTAATGGTGCGCCTCTGTTTATTGATGATTCTCCAAATATGACTCTGATGGAGATCCGGGCGAAGTGCCGCCGTCTGAAGCAGCGCCATGAGCTGAAGATGGTGGTGCTGGATTATTTGCAGCTGATGAGCTCGGGAAAGAAGGTTGAGTCGCGTCAGCAGGAGGTGTCGGAGTTTTCTCGTAGTCTCAAACTCTTGGCGAAGGAGCTTGAGGTTCCGGTGATTGCGCTGTCTCAGCTGAACCGTGGGTCGGAGCAGCGTACCGATAAACGCCCCATGATCTCTGATTTGCGCGAATCGGGGTCAATTGAGCAGGATGCAGACATGGTGATTCTGCTGCATCGTGAGGATATGTATAACCCCGATACCGATCGCGTGGGTGAGGCGGATATGATGATCGCTAAGCACCGTGGCGGCCCGACCCGCACGATTCCGTTGGCGTTTAGCGGTAAGTATTCGCGGTTTGCCAATATGGCCTTTAGCGATGCACCCCCGCAGTACGAGGGGTAGCACTGGCGCTTTATGCGCGGGTAAACGACCGTGCTGACGCGGGTACACCAGGGCTCCCAGACTGCAGCTGTTATGTGTGGTGTAGTTCATGGTGTGTGGATTTGCGTGTCGTGTGGGGGGTGTGTATAGTTGTATGAGTCGCCGCGGCGAGGGGCCCTGAAGGGGTGCTGTTGATGTTGTGGTTGGCTCTGAATGATGACTGTCTGGGGGGCTTCTGCGTGCCTGTTGTGGGTGTGTGGTGGTGTCCTGGGGTGGTGTGTTGTTTGAGAACTCAATAGTGTGCTTTTTTGGTTTCGAGCAAATTGTTTTTGTTTGGAAATGTGATACCAATTATTTATTTATTTTTTGATTGATGACCGTTTGTGGTTTCAATTGTGTCAGCGTGGATCGTGCACCCCCGTGTACGGTTTGTGTTGGTGTTTGAGATCGGGTTGTCAGGCTTTTTGTTTTGTAACGGAGAGTTTGATCCTGGCTCAGGACGAACGCTGGCGGCGTGCTTAACACATGCAAGTCGAACGAAAATACCAAGCTTGCTTGGTTGATTAGTGGCGAACGGGTGAGTAACACGTGAGTAACCTGCCCCTTACTTTTCTGGATAACTGCTCGAAAGGGTAGCTAATACGGGATATTCTGACCGGCCTGCATGGGTTGGTTTGGAAAGGTTATTTTTTTCTGGTAAGGGATGGGCTCGCGGCCTATCAGCTTGTTGGTGGGGTGATGGCCTACCAAGGCTTTGACGGGTAGCCGGCCTGAGAGGGTGACCGGTCACATTGGGACTGAGATACGGCCCAGACTCCTACGGGAGGCAGCAGTGGGGAATATTGCACAATGGGCGCAAGCCTGATGC